>JAABUV010006441.1_pt1 | contig 12791 bp, 8 predicted proteins | sample 5559971 | NCBI WGS metagenome assembly JAABUV01 (sample SAMN10711881, study PRJNA513362) | rock metagenome | isolation source: Antarctica rocks | place: Antarctica: Victoria Land, Knobhead nord | collected 2015-12-19
GTCACCGGTTCGAAGAGCGGCGCCGAGGCCGGCACGCTCACCTTCATGGTGGGTGGTGATCCGGCCGTGCTGGAGCGAGTGAAGCGATTCTGTCTGGAGATGGGGTCAACCGTTTACTGCTGCGGCGAGAACGGCATGGGTCTCCATGCCAAGCTCTCGCAGAACCTGATCATCGGCAACCTGATCAACGCCTTCAACGAGTCGTTCGTGCTCAGCACAAAGGCCGGGGTTCCGCCCGAGCTTATGTTGGAGATCCTCAACAACAGCGCTGCTCGCTCCGGGCTTGTCTCTGCGAAGGCACCGATGGTCTTCGCGCGCAACTTCGAGACGCAGTTCTCGATCAAGTGGCTGGAGAAAGATATGCGGCTGATGCTCGACTCCGCCGCGGAGCTCGCTGTGCCCACTCCACTCACCGCACTGTCAGCAGATCTGCTCCGGTCGGCCATCGCAGCCGGCTATGGCGAGCAGGATATCTGCGCGTCGATCCAGGTGCTGGAGCGGGCTGCACAGGTTGAGGTGATCCCGAGTCCGTCCCACCTCCTGCGCTCGGGCTAGGAGTGCAGCTGCTGGTCTTAGTCCTCGCTTGGTAAGCGTCACAGTGGCCCACAGCAGCTCCCTCGGGGGAGCTCCGGAGATCTCTATGTCTTCACGCAGCAAGTTCGCAGCACTCGCTCTATTGTTGTTCGCAGGCTTCTCGATGCCGCTCGTGGCGCAATCGGCGAACGCCACCCTATCAGGGTTTATTCACGACAGGGACGGCGCTGCGATCCCGAATGCAACCGTCACTGTCGAAGCAGCCGCCACCCACCAGATCTCGAAGACAACGACCAGTTACACGGGAGCCTACAACCTCGTCGACCTCCCGGTGGGGGATTATAAGGTAGCGGTGACCGCCACCGGCTTCAGCCTTTCCGTCGTTCCGAAGCTGACGTTGCAGACCGCACAGGCTGCCTCTCTCAACCTGACGCTTGCGATAGGCTCAGTGAGCGAGCAGGTGGTTGTAACTACCACGGTCCCGCAGATCAATTCGCAGGAGAGCTCAATCGGCCAAGTTGTCGAGGGGCGCTCCATCGAGAGCGTCGCTCTGAATGGACGTCAGTTCTGGCAGCTGGTGGCGCTTACGCCAGGAGCGACTTACACGCCGGGAGGCCAAGGGACCAGAACAGGAGGCACGTCGCTTCGCTCGTCCTCGGTCAATGTGCAAATTAACGGCACCGGCTTCATCTATAACGGCTGGTCGCTGGATGGCGTCGATATTACCGAGTATGAGCAGGGCGGCACCAATGTGCAACCGAACGTAGATTCGCTGGCCGAGTTCAAGGTGCTGAGCGCCAACATGCCAGCCGCCTACGGGCATACTCCGAACGTGGTCTCCGCAACCATGAAGAGCGGCACCAACGCTTTTCATGGAACCGCCTTTGAATTTTTGCGCAACGATGCGGCGGACGCCCACAATTATTTCGCCCGAACCAATAAGAACATCCTGAAGCGAAACCAATTCGGTGGAGTGCTCGGCGGACCCATCCTCCGCGACAAGGTCTTCTTCTTCACGGACTTTGAAGAGACTCGCCAAAACCAGGGCATTGTCTACAACAACGTCGTCCCTACCAACGCGCAGCGTGCAGGCGACTTTAGCTCCTATCTCAGTTTGCCCACGCCGAAGCGGCTGATCAATCCTGTCACCGGGACGGCTTTTTCAAACAATCAAGTTGGCCCTATCTCGCCACAGGCGGCCTACTTTCTGCAGTATCTACCGACCACGGCGAAGGCAAACTTCAGCGCACCTCAGAAGCTCACGATTCTGAAAGGAGATGGCAAGGTGGACGCGACCATCACTAGCCATGACCACCTGATGGGCCGCTACTCCATCACGGATAACGATGAGATCGATCCAAACCAGTTTCCATCGCTTGGTCTTCAACCGCTGCACAGCCGTGCGCAGAACGTTGCGATAACGGAGTCCCACGTCATCGGAGCGAAGCTTCTAAACGAAGCTAAATTCGGCCTTTACAAAGACATCTTCCTCTTTGGCGCCGTGTTGCCCGGTACGAACTACCTAGCCCAGGCCGGCATTACAGGCTTCGAGCAGACCCAGTTACAGCCAAGCTTTCCGTATATCACCCTGTCGGGATATTCCGCCTTCAACGGATCGGGGCAAAACAATCTTCCCAAATCAAACCGCATCCGCACTTGGCAATACGACGACACCGTCAACTATACCTCGGGCCAACATGAGGTACAGACAGGTTTGCAGTTCTATCACCAGCGGCACACGTTTTTTAACGGACAGGGTCAAGAGGGCGTCTTCAACTTCACCACCAAGTACACCGGAGACGCGTTCGCCGACTACCTGCTCGGCTATCCGGCGTCCGTTACTCGCGCTTACCCCATCCAGCTCTACGGCAGCACGGGTAACTGGTGGGATCTCTTTGTCCAGGACAACTGGCGCATTCGGCCTGACCTCACGCTCAACGCCGGCCTGCGCTATGAGCACAATCCCTTTTACGACGGTCTAAACGGGCAGACCACGGGCATCGACTACAGCACCGGGAAGATCATCATCCCGGAGCGAAACGGACAGCCTCTTGTACCAAACGCGCAGCCGGAGCAGTCTCTCCTTCTGCCGCTCTTTCGTGACCGCATTGAAGGCACGGACGCGTTGGGGCTGCCGCAGTCAATTCGGCGCACCGGACCCGGCGTCTTTGCTCCTCGCCTTGGGCTGGCGTACCGCATCAACGGCAGCGAGAATACGGTTGTCCGTGCGGCCTACGGTCTGTTCCCGATCTACTTCGACTCCAACCTTTCGCTGCAGTGGGTTAAGGCAGTGCCCTTCGAGATTACGCAGACCATCAACAATACAGCGAAGCCAAGCTTCAACTTCCAGAATCCGTACAACGGCCAGGCGCTCGTCTCGCCCAATCCGACGCCCGGCGCGCCGTGCGCCGGCACCAAGCTCGCCTATAACTCCTGCGTGATGCCAAACGTCTACTCGGCGCCGGTCAACCTGCAGCACACGTACATGCATCAGTACAGCTTCGCTTTGCAACGGCAGGTGATGAACGACCTGTCCGTCGAACTCTCGTATGTTGGCAACAACACCATCCACAACCAGCTGATCTCGGTGCCTGACAACGTTCCCGCTCCCGGTGCGGGGGCGATCCAGACTCGCCGGCCGTTTCCACAGTGGGGCATCTTCTACGTCGGACTCACGAACGGGACGGCCAACTACAACGCGTTCCAGGCCAAGGTAGAGAAGCGCTACAGCAATGGCTTCCAGGTGTTGGGCTCCTATGCGTTTAGCCGCTGCATGGACAACGGATCCAACCAGGGCGGACCTCCGGACATCGGTCTTCTGTCGCGCTACTACGCTCCGTGTGACTTCAACCTGAAGCATGTTGTCACAATCAGCTCGGTGTATACGCTGCCCTTCGGTCACGGCCACCGTCTGCTCGGCGATGCAAACGCGGTGGTGAATGGAGCTCTCGGCGGCTGGGAGGTGGCCGGCATCTACACGGCGCGGAGCGGACTTCCGTACACGCCCGTGCTCAGCAGCGACGTGGCAAATAATGGAACGGGGAATCAGTTTCCGGATCGCCTGCGCAACGGCACGCTTCCGAACCCCACGCCGAGCCGCTGGTTTGATACTACGGCCTTCCAGTCGCCGATGGTCACAGCCCCCGGTGTCTATCGCTACGGGAACTCCAGCAGAAACATTCTCACCGGCGATGGACTTGTGACTCTGGACGCAACCGTGAAGAAGGTGTTTGCAATCCATGAACTCACCAACATGGAATTCCGCGTGGAGGCCTTCAACGTGGCTAATCACGCCACGTTCAGCAATCCCAACGCATCGATCGGATCGTCTTCAGCTGGCACCGTCACCAGCACGCTGAATGCGAACCGAACTATGCAGGCCGCGCTCAAGCTCGACTTCTAGACCGGACCGAGGAAGGACACTATGGATCGACGATCCTTTGTAACAGGGGCGACTGCAGCACTCGCCGCAACGAGCGCAGGCAGAGGAAGCCAGACGCTGGCGGAGGCGCTTGCCGCCCCGCCGGCACCGAAGAAGACGCCCACGATCGGCATACAGATTGGCGCCATCTCTTTTCAGGATGAGGGCACCGACAAGGTGCTCGACATCCTGCAGGAGAAGGCCTCCGTCAATGCCCTCTTCGTCGCCGCATTTACCTACGGTAACGGCATCGCGGGACGACAGCTTCCGGGACACCCGTTCCCCGATCACGGCGTTCAGAAGGAGGACAACTTCTTTGGCGGCTTCTACACCACGCCGCACGCGGCGTTTTACAAGAACACTGCGATGAAGCCGCAACGAGCTCCCGACACCGGCGACTATGACGTTCTTGCCGATGTCATTCCGAAGGCAAAGAAGCGGGGCATGAAGACCTATACGTGGAGCGAGGACGTGTGGAATACGAAGGTGCCCAACTTCGAGCTGATCGCGGAGCGCGATTTGTACGGTCGCCCTGCCAAGACCGCCTGCTTCCGCAACCCGGACCACCACGCCTTCCTCATGGGACAGATGGAAGACTTCAGCCGATCCTATGAGATCGACGGCGTGCTCTGGGGATCGGAGCGGTACGGTCCGTTCGGCAACATGATCGAGTCGGTGCATCAGCGCGACGGCAACGATCCCTCACGCGTGACCTGCTTCTGCCAGTACTGCAAGAAGACAGCGGCGACAAGAGGCATCGACGTTGCTCGCGCGGTCGAGGGCTACAAGGAGCTTGAGAGGTGGGTGACGTTCTGCCGTGGCGGAGGCAAGCCACCGGACGGGCACTACGTCACGTTCTGGCGTGTGCTCTTCCAGTACCCGGAGATTCTTGCGTGGGAGACCATGTGGAACGACGGCGTGCACGAGACCTACCAGTCGATCTACGACGTGGTGAAAGGCGTGAACCCAAGGCTTGAGGTTGGATGGCACGTCTGGCATGCGCACAGCTTCAGTCCGTTCTTTCGTGCACAGACGGATCTCAAGAAGATCAGCAAATGCTCGGACTTCCTGAAGATGACCGTTTATGACAACCTGGGCGGCACGCGCATGGAGACCTACATCACCAGCACAAGCAAGACGATCTATGGTGACATGCCGATCAATGATGCCCTTGAATTCGAGTACAGCATTATGGGGTACCGGGGTCGAAGTTACACAGAGCTTCCCTACGTGGGACTGGACCCGAGCTATGTCTACAACGAGACCAAGCGCTGTGTTGCTGATGTGGAAGGCACGAAGACGGAGATCTGGCCCGGTCTCGACGTGGACATCTCAAACATGAACGTCGAGTACAGCCACACCGCTCCTCCGGGTATTCGCGCATGTACCAAGGCGTGTTTCGAGGCGGGCGGGAAGGGGCTGGTGATCTCCAGAAAGTATTCCGAGATGAAGCTGGCCAATCTTGCCGCAGTCGGTGAGGCGCTTCGCGAAATGAAGGTGGTTTGATGCTGCGCCGACTTACTGCCGGCCTGCTCGTCAGTCTTTCTTGCGCTGCTCTGTTTTCTCAGCAGAGACCCCTAATGGGAGCGATCGACATCCACATGCACTGTGGCCCCGACGTCCTGCCTCGCTCTGTCGATTCCATCGATGTGGCGCGGATGGCAAAGGCTGAGGGCATGCAAGCCATCGTGCTCAAGAATCACTACGTTCCAACTGCCGATGACGCGTATCTGGTGCGCAAGATTGTGCCTGGAATCGAGGTCTTCGGCGGCATTGACCTCAACCTGACGGTCGGCGGCATTAACCCCGCAGCCGTTGAGAACATGGCGCACATTGCCGGCCACTACGGTCGCATGGTCTGGATGACCAGCTTCGATTCTGAGGCACAGGTGAAGAGCGAGAAGGAGAGCCGACCGTTTGTCGCGGTCTCGGAGAACGGGGAACTGCTGCCCGCTGTAAAACAGGTCATCGCCATCATTGCGAAGTACGATCTCGTTCTGGAGACGGGCCACAATCGCCCGGACGAGATCCTTGCAATGATCCGCGAAGCTAACCGCGTGGGCGTCAAGCACATCGTCGTGACGCACGCGATGATCAACCCCATCCATATGAATGTTGCGCAGATGAAGGAGGCCGCCGGCATGGGCGCGTATATCGAGTTCGTCTACAACGGACTGATCGGCCCCTACAAGGAGTTTTCGTTTGATGCGTATGCAGCGGCGATTCACGCCGTCGGGGCCGAGCACTGCATCCTGGCCAGCGATCTCGGCCAGGTTGTCAATCCGGTCCATATGGAAGGACTGAAGCGCTTCTACGCCGGTCTGCTCAGGGTCGGTGTCACGCAAGCTGAAATTGATACGATGGCGCGCACAAACCCCGCCAATGTCTTGGAGCTCCACTAACCACTTTGCACTACCGAGGACACCCTTCATGATGAATCGCAGAAGCTTCGTTGAAACAGCCGCCGGAGCGGCCATCGCAGCAGCCGCCAGCGGCAAGGATGCATTTTCCGCACCTCCCCGTAAGGCGAGCAAGATGATTGGCATTCAGATCGGCGCTGTGTCCTTTATCGATGAGGGCACTGACCAAGTGATCGAGGAGTGTCAGCGGGACGCCTTTGTCGACACGCTCTTTGTCGCGACATTTACCTACGGCCGCGGTATCGGCGGCCGCCAGGTGCCAGGTCAGCCCCTGCCGGACCACGGCAAACAGCAGTACGATACCGACACCTTTGTCGGCGGCTGCTATACCAACTACGATCCGAAGTACTTTCAAGACACCTCCTTCAAGAGCTTTCGAGCTCCTGAACTGGGAAAGTACGATGTTCTCGAGGATGTCATTCCGAAGGCGAAGAAGCATGGCATGAAGACGGTCGCCTGGTTTGAGGACGTCTTCCGCAAAGACCTTCCCGGCATTACACCGCTGCAGGACGTGAATCTGCAGGGCGAGCGCATCTCCACACTGAACTTCAACAGCCCTGACTACCGCGCATGGCTGCTCGGCATGGTGGAGAACTGGTCGCAGAACTACGACCTCGACGGCATCATGTGGGGCTCGGAGCGCCAAGGCCCTTTTGCGAACGCGCTGGGCGCTAGCCACTCTCACCCCCCGCTCTCGAGTGTGTGTGATTTTTCAGAGGAGACGATTGCTAAAGCTCGCTCGCAGGGCATCAATCCGGATCGCACCAAGAAGGGATTTCTGGAGCTTGAGAAGTTCGTCACCGCCAGTCGCAAGGGTATGCGTCCTGTCGACGGCTACTACGTCGAGCTGTGGCGCCTGATGCTACGCTATCCGGAGTTGCTCGCCTGGGAGTCGCTCTGGACGCAGAGCCTGCGTGAGACACAGAAGGCCATCTACGACAAGGTCAAATCGGTGAAACCGAACATGGGAGTCGGCTGGCACGTCTGGCACAATAACTCCTTCAATCCTATCTACCGCGCGGAGCAGGACCTCGCGGAGATGGCGCCGTACTCTGACTTCCTGAAGATCGTGATGTATCAGAATTGCGCGGGAGAACGCATGGTGGATTACATCGATTCGGTCGGGGCCACCTACTTCGCGGACGTGCCCAAGCAGGAGCTGCTCGACTTCCACTATCGCATTCTCGACTACGGTCCGGAAGCGAACATGCAGCATCTTGCTGCTGAAGGGTTCTCTGCGGACTACGTTCTTCGAGAGACGAAGCGAGCGCACGCGGGCCTCGTAGGCACCAAGACGAAGCTGTGGCCAGGGATCGATATCGACATCCCGACCGCAGCGGGCCACGCCAAATGCACGCCTGCCGGCACAAAGGCAGTTGTCGAAGCGGCCTTTCACGGAGGAGCCGACGGCGTCATTCTTTCGCGCAAGTACTCGGAGATGAAGCTCGCCAACCTCCGCGCTGCTGGAGACGCGGTGCGCGAGCTCAAACTGGTCTAAGGAAGCCATGTCCTTCTCGATCCTGTCCAACTCGAGAACCCCGCCCGGCGATCAGAAGGAGTTCGCCCGGTCCCTCTTTGCAGCCGTCATGGATGAGCTGAATGTCTCCAGACGGCTGCAGGGGTGCTTCGTTGTCGAGGGAGGTCTACTGAAGCTTGGCACAGACCGCTTCGACTTGGATTCCTTCTCCAAGGTTCTTCTGGTCGCGGTAGGCAAGGCCGCTGTGCCCATGGCAGCACATGCCATTGACGTGCTTCGCCCGGTTATCTCTGTCAGCGGAGTCGTCGTAGGCATCGGCGAATGGACGCCGCCGAAGGACATCATCTACTTTACCGGTGGCCACCCGCTGCCCGACGATCAGTCATTTGATGCCGGATTTGCGCTGCTGGAGGAGATGCGACATGCTGACGCCGACACGCTTGTCCTCTTTCTGATCAGCGGCGGCGCCTCGGCGATGGCAGAAGCGCCTCTCGATCCCGAGATTCCGCACAGTGAGGTCATCGACTTCTACCGCCTGCTTCTGCACTCGGGGCTGCCGATTGAAAAGACGAACGTGCTGCGCAAGCACCTGTCGGCCATCAAGGGCGGACGTCTGGCGCTGGCCGCCGCCGGAGCCACGTTTTACACAGTGCTGATCTCGGATGTTCCTCCCGGCATGCTCGATGTTGTTGGCTCCGGCCTCTCGCTGCCCGACAGCAGCACCGTCGAAGATTGTCAGAAGCTCCTCTCCGAGACTCCGGCGTTAGCGCTCGTTCCACCCCGTGTAGGCGCTTTCTTCCATCGCATGCCGGAGACGCCCAAAGTCCTTCCCGATGGCAGATATCCCTCACTGTGTTACTCCGTCCTGTCGAGCGACTGCATGCTTGAAGCGGCGCGGTTCCTCGCCGATGAGGCCGGATATCGCGTCATCATCGATAACACCTGTGACGACTGGGATTACCGGGATGCAGCGGCCCACCTTCTAAGCCGCGTGCAGGAAGAGAGCAGCTCGACGGACCACGTTTGTGTTTTCTCCGCGGGAGAGGTCACCGTGTCAACCCCCTCGTCGACGCTGGCCGCAAGCTCATCCCCAGCGTGACACGCGTCTTTTCCAGCGACCGCGATCTTTACATCTACCTCCAGGCCTATGCCACAAACACCGTTTCTCCAGGGCAGCGGCCGCCGACTCTCGTGGCATACGTCACGCTCTACCATGATCAGCAACTTGCATTCCGATCGCCAGCTCTCTCAGCGACTCCCATCCCAAGCAGCCGCCTGGGTACCATCCCTTTCAGCTTCGCGCTGCGACTTGGCGCGTTTCCACAGGGCGAGTATCAGGCGCAAGTCACCGTCCTCGACGGTGCAGGCCAGAGGGCAACTTTTTGGCAGGGGCAATTGTTGCTGTCACACTGACGCCCCTACCTTACTGCTTGCCGTAAGTCCTCACTACGTCCAGACAACTCTGGCCGCTACAATCGTTTCTTGCTCCAGTGACAGAATACTCACGTTGACAAAGGATCTCGACCCACGAGATCTTCGGCTTCAACCCTCCATCTAATTGCTTGAGGGTCTATTCACGCGGTCCACTATCACGATCGGAACAGGACCCTTGTGCGGTATCAACTTCAATCCGAGTTGCTCCTGAATCGCCGTGAATAGACCCGGCACTGTAGCATTCTGGGTCGTGACTTCATCCGGTGTCCACTTCAGGGTAAAAGCGAACGGTCCAACTAGGTTTGTCTCATCCACCACAGTCCGATTCAATGGCCCAGATAACAGCCACGCAAGATCGCTCATCGAGGAATAACTGCACTTATACATTCCTGAAGCCGTTGAGTATCCTTCATTTGCTTTTCCCATCTCCAGCTTCGGGCCGCCCTTTGCTACTACTAATCCGTAGACTGGTAGCTCTTTGATGCTTCTATGGACGCGTAGGTTAAAGCGTTCCGTGAGGAGAGTCTGAAGCCTCAGTTGCACGAGCTTATTTCCCGCTTCCCGATCCTGTGTTCCCTCTGACGGATGATCCATCTTTCCCTTAACATCAAATTTCTCTGACTTCATCCACTCAGGACCACCCTCCACCTGAAAGTCGTGAAGGTCATACGCATATTGAATCAGAAACTTGAGAGTCGCTCCACTCATTGAGAAGTTATCGGGTGTCGGTCTCATGCTAAACCCAGTGCTGTTCGGATCGCTGGGCTTTACCAAAGAAACGTCAAACGCCGTCTGTGTGGACGCGCGACCGCTTTGTTGAAGGATTGTTTCTGGCCTAAGCTCACACGCCGGGAGACTTATCATCAACACGAAAGCTGTCGATCGAATCGTCGTTCTGATCATAATGTTATCTCGTCCAGACAAACTCAGCATTGTTCCAAACCTTGCATATATCCCAGCTCTTACCTGCATGTTCTTCGCAACAGCTATTGTTTGTTGCCGCTCACGTAAACAAGGAAGACGTTTACGTTGTTCTTCAGCAAGTTCTCATGTTCGGTACTAACAGCCTGGTCCTGTACCTCGCAACCATGGCACCCACCTAGCATGATTGAGACTATTGTGGCCTCGGCATGATTCGTTACCTCAGGGTCTAATGATCTAAACTCAGGGAAAGCTTGCTTCGCAGCCTCTAACGGTCTGGCATTTGCAATCGGCGACAGTTCGTGGATAGTAGCGGGTAGGCCACGTAACATACGAGCATTTCTACCTCCGTCATGATTCTGGTAGACCAAGCGTCCTGAAGCGTTATAAATCCTAAGTTCAGGAAACAAACTGGGCTGATCATCAGCCCAACCCGCCACGCGGCTAATTTCGTCAAAAGAATGGGCGGACATGTTTGAGGTCCCATAGGCTCCGCGTCGAATTGTTTTAGGCAATCGCGCCGAACACCCGCACAATCCATAGTCAAACCAAATTACTAGTAGAACAAGTGCAGCATATCGGCTTCGGAAAGAATAGAAAGTCACGCTCAATTGCCTGCCTTGATATGAACTTCCACTAGTCGTACATCAGAACCCCCGATGCGCTTTTCCAGTGCCGCGATTGCTTCATCCTGCTGTTTGCATGCAGAACGATCGCCATGACTAATGACATATACCGTATAGTTCGTTGTGCTTTTAGAAGCTGCCATCACCGTCGGTGATAGTTCATGAAACATACCCACGGCTTCGGAAAATGTTGGATGTAATGGTCCATTTGGGGACACATTGCTCACGGGAATGTGCATTGGCAATCCTTGGATAGCTTGTACGTTCCGGCTTGACTCGTCTCCGTGGTAAACGGGCACACCATCTGAACTGTAAATGTCCAGATAAGGCCACACAATTTTGTATGAAGTACCTTCTGAACCTGGTTGAGCAGCCCTATCGCCAGAACCTAGCATCATCTTTGGGTGGCGGTGAAGCCAAGCCAGATAGCCCTGCACTAGTTCTTTGGAAGAACCCTGGACGCTGACAACATTTGCCGTGGAGGGCGTTATTACCTGCACCATCACGATCCTATGTTCATGGGAAATCGAGAAACTCGCGCCTGTCGCCAGTATAACGATCAGAGCAACCCTTCCTAAGATACGCAAAGCAACTCCGATCCAGAAAACTCCCGGCGGGCATCACCGAAATGCCAGCCGGAAGTATGTTTGGGTGTGAGTCAACGTGATGAAACAAAACAGTATCAGTATGTAACGCAAAAACAATCGGCATCACACGAGGTTGTTTGGTTAGGCCCTGGAGGTGGAACATTGCAAACAAGGGCAAAGGCGGCGGTGGTAGCGAAAAGGCTGATGGCTAAAGTACACGATGCGAAGATACGACGGAGTTTCATTGTGAAACCTCCTGTATCTATACTGCGCAAAATGTTAACACAACCAGCCTGTTTTTAGGTTGCCGTTGACAAGATAAACAGAAATCACTGCCTGTATGACACAAATCTGCTCACGCCGACCAAACCTTAACTCTGTGTGGCCGAAACCTTCCGGGCCGCATGGTATTCGAATGGCATGTCCGCGTGATCGCCGCCGAAGACTACTTGAGGCCGAAGATCGCAAGTCCACCAGGCTGCGGTGGGATCAACCGCAGCGATTTGCTGTTATAGACGAGCAGCTCCTCCGCCTCCACCGAAGCGGTGTAACTTTTGCCGCTGTGCTTGCGGGCAAGGATGCCTGCGTCGATGTGACTAGCTCGATCGGAAGGTGAACCAGTCTTTGCCGATCCGCAGGTCGCGTCACTTCCCTGCCCCCTCGATATATCTGTAGAGCGTTTGCCGGTTTCTGCTCTCCCACGGAGCGACGCTGGAGTCTCCGGGGCAGAATCTCGGTCTGGGAACGGCGTCATTTCATGGTTACTGGCGCTTATGCAAGTTTCTGCTCGAACACGGCGCAGACGTGAATGAGCCAAGTGCCGATAGTGGAGAGACGCCTCTCCACAATGCACTGTGCAAGAAAAACCGTGTGGTGTACGACCAGGTAGTCAAGGTGCTTTTGTTCCATGGTGCAAAACCTAACGTTGTGACGAAAGATGGAGCTGAGACCGGGGGATTCATGCGTGACTGCAGTTGCAAAGGGGAGACACCTTTGCACGGGGCCGCCGCGTTCGGAGACGAGGACACGATCAAGATGCTGCTCGACGCAGGAGCGAAGATCGACGCAGCCGACGCTCACGGAGATACTCCCCTGAGTTGGTACCTGCGTCCAGCTCCGATTCTTCCTTTGCTTGTTATGGCGACTTCAGAATTCATTCTAATAATCAGCCCATGCGAGCGAGCCTTGGGCATCCCACATGGCGTAGGTCGTAGTCATCTCGCGGCGAAAGGGATGGTTCTGATTCCTGCTATCACGCATGATAATCATCGATGGCCGCGGTGCGGCCGCACCTGAGGATGAGAAGGGTTTCCGTTGACCTGAAGAGTGGGTGTGGTGGAGACTTCAGGTGCGAACAGGTAAAGGGTCGCG
>JAABUV010006442.1_pt1 | contig 12788 bp, 16 predicted proteins | sample 5559971 | NCBI WGS metagenome assembly JAABUV01 (sample SAMN10711881, study PRJNA513362) | rock metagenome | isolation source: Antarctica rocks | place: Antarctica: Victoria Land, Knobhead nord | collected 2015-12-19
GGGCAGGGCGCGCAGCGCGCTCACCTGGCTGGCGCGCAGCTCCAGCGGGGGGACCTGGAGGGCCCCCGCATGGGGCAGCCCTCCCCAGGCCGGCGCCGCCGCGCCGGCGGGGCCCCGCGCCCAGCCGACCGCCGCGCACGCACCTGCGGCCACGGCGGCGCCCGCGGCCGCCGACGACAGCGATGCTGAGGGCGGGCCGGGGCCGGCTCCAGGGTCGGCCTGGCTGCAGACGCCCTCGCTGTGGCGCAGCGTGCGCCGGCGGCTCGCGCGGCGGCGCTCGAGCCAGTGCTGAGCGCGCGGCGCAGCGGGCCGCTGGATGGCTCCTGGCTCGGCGCGTGGGCGCCTCAGCCCGCGTCACAAGGCCGGAGCAGAGGAGGCCCTCGGCTGCAATAGGATAGGGTCTGCCTATCACATGGGCGAGTCTGGCGTCGTGGCGAGCAGATGCTTGCCTGCGCTGGCCAGCGTGTACATGAGCTAGGGTGTCCGATCAGTCGTGTACAGTATGTGTTGCGGGGCTACCAGGCGGTGCTGCCGGGGAGCTTGCCTGCTGTGCCCTGCTCCAGTGGTCGCTTGTTTTGCCTGCAGGCAAGAGGTGTCTGTTTTGTGGCGTATAGCAAGTGTCAGGATTTGCCAGGGACAGCTTGTGAGCTCTGTGGTAGCTCTATAACCTGACTCTGTTTGGTAGTGCTCCGTGCTGTGTGGCGTGTGTGCCAGCTGGGCGCTTGCTGTATGGGCGGGGAGCTGTAGCTGCGAGTGTGCGCTTGTGTCGTACACCTACTGGATACCTGCTTCCTGCGCCCTCCCTGGGCACCCTGCACATGCAGAGTGCACACACAACAAGTCCTGGCTACACAATGACGCACGACTTCGCATTGGCAAACAAGTCATGTTCCATGCATGTTCCGGCCGCAGTCTCTCGTCCGCACGTGCGCCCGCGCTCACCCGCCTTGCACACATGCGCCGGCCGCCGGGCCCGCGGGCCGTCTCACCCACGCGCGCGCCCGCTCTCACCCGCTGGGCGCACGCACAGCTGCCTCAGCCAAACGCGCGCCCGCCCTCGCCTGCCAGTGGCACGCGCGCCGGCCGCCTGGGGAGCAAGCTGTCTCACCCGCGCGCGCGCCGTCCGCCAGGCCTGCGGACGGCAGCCTCGCCCGCACGCGTGCCCACCCTCGCCCGCGGCCCGCGCACGCGCCGGCCGCCCGGCCCATGGGCCGCCTCAGCCGCGCGCGCGCCCGCTCCCGCCCACCGCGCGCTTGCGCGCCGGCCGCCCGAGCGCGTGCCGCGCTCAGGGCCCGGGCTCTGCGGGCTCCTCGATGGGCAGCGGCGTGGCCACCAGGCGCAGCGCCAGCAGCGCGGCCGCATGCTCCGGCGGCAGGCCGGGCAGGACGATGGAGGCGCCCGGGTACTCGCGCCGCAGGTGCCGCTGCATCGCCTCCGCAAAGTAGGAGCCGCGGCCCTCCAGCAGCCCGCCTGGCGGCGCGCGCGCGCGTGCGGGGTAAGCCATAGGGTAGGGTTAGGGTGGTGGCGCACGGGTACTTGCGCCGCAGGTGCCGCTGCATCGCCTCCGCAAAGTAGGAGCCTCAGCCCTCCAGCAGCCCGCCTGGCGCGGCGTCACATTAGGGTATACTAAATGGTTAGGGTCAGCCCGCGTAGGCTGCCGCGGCCGCGGTCGACGTCCTCCGCGCATGCGCCTGCGCGCGCAGAGGGCCAGTGGAAACCCCATACCCAGAAGCTGGCCCTCTACCTTGGAGCCGCGCTGGGCACATCCGGGTCGCTGCCACGTCCGAGCAGGCCCGGCGCGCCCCTGCCCAGCGACTGTCCGACCTCGAGGTGCGGGCCGGCATGATGCGCCCGCCATCGGCAGGGGATGCGCAAGTTGCGCGCGCCCGCGCGGCCGCGCACCAGAGAGCACGATCGGGAAAGCGCCCTGGAGCCCGCACTTGCCGACCACGGCGGCCAGCGCGACGCCCGCCTGCTTGACCGCCGCCGCCACGATGCTCTGCGCGACGCTGTCCGTGCGCGACAGCGCCAGCACGCGCGGCGCAAGCGCCGCGATCGGCGCCCAGCCCTCCTGCGCATACGCCCACCTGCGCGCGCGCGCGCGCCGCGCTGCCTTGCCGCCCTCTCGTCTGTGTCTGCAGCTGCCACGCGCGCGACCCACGCCTGCTGCGCGCTCTGTGGGCGCCTGCGTGCTAACATGCTGCGTTTGACAGCGGCCGCGCATGCGAGGGTGTCGCAGCGTGCAGCAGCAAGGTGGCTGCAGCGGGTGGAGTCCCGCTCCGGCATTCATGTCTCACTTGCAGCGCGTCCGGCGAGCGCGAGCTGGGAGGCTGCACGCGGCATACCCTGCGCCCCGTGCGCGCACCCCAGCAGGCCGGCCACGTCCCCGACCTGGCAGTGCTCGCACAGCGCGGCGGCCAGCGCGGTGCTCGGGCCGCGCCCTGTCGCACGCGCGCGCCACCGCCGCCAGCGCGCGCTGCCCTGCGGGCGCGCGCGGCCCGGTTCGGGACGCCCAAGTCGGCACACACACGCTTCGCCACCAGGCACGTCATGCTACACACGAAACCCGATGGGCATGCAAGCGCATGCGACGTCTCGCGCTGCAGCGCCGCGCGGGCGCGCCGCATCGCCCCGCACGTGCCTGCGCTCATGCGCGGCAGGGCGCCGCGGCGTGCGCCCCTGCACGGCGCCCGGCCGCGCGTCGGGGCCGGCGCGCGCGGGGCACCCAGGGCCGCACCCAGGTCGTAGCCGCTGCCGCCGTCGAGGAAGACGGGCCCCCAGCCGCCTGCGCGCTGGATGCCCTGCGCGGCGTCCTTGCCCATGGCGATCGAGCCTGCCGCGCGCCCCGCGCCCGCGGCCTCGTCAGCCCTGCCTGCGCGGGCCGCCGTGCAAGCGCGGCGCGCTCAAAACGCGCGCGCGGGGCCGGCGCGCGCGCCTGTGCCGGCCACCAGCACGCAGCCCGGGCGGCCCTCAGCGTAGTACTCCAGCGCCGCGTGCGCGTCGTTGTACACATGCACGACCTGCGGGCGCGGCGGCGGGGCGGTGGGTAGGGTTAGGGGCGGGGCCACATGGGCGCCGTCGTGCACGTCCTATCAGCTCCTCCGTGAGGCTGGGGCGGCCTCACGGATGCTGGGAAACACGTGTACACATGTACGACCTGCGCACGCGCCCGCACGGCGGTGTGCGGGCCTGCGCGAGCGCGCGGGGCGCTTGCATGCAGGCAGGCGCGGCGGCGCGGCGGCTGCAGGGTGCGGGCCAGGGCTGCCGGCCCAGCAGCGGCCTGGCGGTATCGGCAGAGCCGCAGACGACAGGGCGGCGGCGCACCGAGGCCGGGAGCCAGCCCTGCACGGCGTCGTGCACCGTCCGGCGGTCCACCTCTCGGTCGACGCCGGCCATACCCAGGCAGATGCACTCCACCTCTTCAGCGCTCGCGCTGGCCGTCGTGAGGGCGCCTGCCGCGCGGCGTTCGCTCTTGCCGCGGCGCGCACTGGTCAGAGCGCGGAAGAGGCACATCGCCCGGGCCGGCTCACCCAGCACGGCGGCCCGCAGCGTGGCCAGAGCCTGGTCCAGCCCGACGCTGTTCCTGCAGCGCAGTTCGACGTGCCAATGAGCACAGACGCTCATCAGCTGATTAGCGCTCGGGCGGCAGGAGGGCGCCGCTGGTCACAACCGGGGCCAGCGGCAAGCATATGCCGTGTCCAGCAGTGCTGCTGCCGATCCCGGCGTTGCCGAGGCCGGCAATGCACCAAACATGCTCATGCTCACCAGTTTGAGCAGCCTGTTGCGCTGCGAGCCACCAGCTCCTCTGTGTCTACGTCCAGGACTGCGACGGCTGTCTTCGTGCCGCCGCCGTCGACGCCCATCATCAGGCGCTTCTGGGGCGCCGCGGCCTCCGCCGCGGGCGAGGCTGCAGAGACATCGCTCGGGCGTCCATTTTCGTGCACTACCGCTGCCTCGGCGAGCCTCGCGAGCTTTGCGGGGCGCTCCATGGGCGCAAGTGCTAGTGTGCTTTCTGCCGCATGCTCTCGCCCATGTGCATGGCAGGGCCAGATTATTTATTTGTGCACTCTAGCTGACCTTGGCCTCTCTGAGACTTGGCCTCTTTGCGCCTGCCCATCTACGTTGCCACCTCTAGAGCGCGACCACAGGCGATCCGCTTGCAGGGAGCTGTGTGGGTGTAGGCAATTGTGTAGCTGTCCATCAGAGAACATCCTGGGGCATCTGGTCTTCGTGCTCTGGGGTGAGGGTGTGCTTGGTTGCTGTGTTTGCAATGTAAGGCACGCGGCCCCAGGCAGCCTCAGTGTGAGCACCCCGGGCTGCCTGGAACGTCTCTGCGCGGACAGCGCTTTAAGAACGCATCGTTGTCTTCAAACGTTGCACGATGAGTGCAAGCTACGTCTCGGTGCGAGCCTTGTTAGGCTCCTCATCGCATGCTTGGGGCCTGCAACAGTGCGTGTGCACCATGCGGCTGCATCGCTCACCGGCTGTATGTGTGTGCACCCGCAGGAGGAGCTGCTGTTCGTGTGGCTGCTGCTGATCGCCGCGGTCGTGGCCTCCTTCCTCATCCTGCAGTACAAGCTGACGCTGGTGACGCCGTCCGCCGCCGCGCTGTGCCTGGGCATCGTGGCGGGGATCGGCGCCAACGTGGCAGGCGCGCCCGCGGCGGAGCGCGCCTTGCGCCCGCCTCTGCGCGGCCGCTCCGGTGCCGGCGCCGGGCCTGGGCCTCCAGCCGCTGGCGAGCGGGGCGCCCCCCCGCTGACCCCTGCGCGCCCTGTCGCAGGCATGTCGTCCACGCTCCGCTTCTCCCCAACCGCCTTCTTCTACGGCCTTCTGCCGCCCATCGTCTTCGCCGCAGGCGCGCTCGGCGGCCCGCCCACCCCGTCCCGTCCCGCGCCGAGACACGGCTCTCTGACGGCGGCACATGCACCTGCCCTGGCTTGCTGTCTGGGAGCCGCCGGCAGCAGCTGCCTCACAGGTGCCTGCTGCTGCTGCCCAGCTGCCCCCCCTCCTCCGCGCGCGGCCCGCCCGCCGCCGGACAGCTCGGCGGGGTCAGGGGGTTTTGGCAACCCTGTTGCAGGGTTCGTGCTGCAGCAGAAGGACTTCTTCAAGAATGCGCCGGCTGGCTGGGGTCAGGGGGGTTGCACTAACCCTAGCCCTATCGCAGGCTTCACGCTGAAGAAGAAGGACTTCTTTAAGAACGCGCCAGCGATCGCGTTGTTCGCGGTGGCCGGCACGCTGATCTCCACGCTCGTGTTTGGCCTGCTCACGTACTTCCTGCTGGCCATCCGCGTCGTGCGGCGCAGCGCGCTCGGGCCCGCGCCGCTGACCGAGTGCATGCTGTACGGTGCGGCGCGGCTGGCACGCGGCCGCGGCGGCAGGCCTGCGAGTGCACAGCTGTGCATGCATGTGCCCGTCCCCTTGGCCAAATGATTGTTACAGAGGTGGGGCACCCATATGTTCCCCTGGCTACATCCAAGACTTTGCCGGCGGTAGCGTCTTGCACATGGCATGTCCTTCTGTGACCTTCCAAGCTGCATGCGCAGCTCACAGACGACCAGGCCTGGCAGGGGCATGAGCGCCCGCCGAACACAAAAGTGCTGGAGACATTGTGCGCGGTGGCGCCCGTCACGTGCTGTTGTAGCTGTAGCTGCTGACAAGCAGCGCGCATGTGTGCGCTCGCAGGCGCGCTCATCTCGGCGACCGACCCCGTGGCCACCCTGTCCATCTTCAGCACGCTCGACGTCCCGCCCCTGCTCTACAACCTGGTGACCTGCCCGGGCGGCTGAGGGGTCCCTCGACGATGCTCAGCCCTTCCTGTCATCAACCCGCCCGCATCAAACACATGGTCTCACGTAAAAAGTTTTGGCATCGCTGTGCCTACCATGACGCTCTACCAATTGTGAGCACAGCCAGAAATTTGGAGTTGTCTCTCAAGGGCTCACTCATAGAGGGCCTCCGCACCCGTAAGGGGTCTGCCAGCCAGGCCGGCGGCGGGCGGCGGCGCCAGGTGTTTGGTGAGAGCGTGCTGAACGATGCGGTCGCGATCGTGCTGTTCCAGACGCTGCAGCGCTCGGCGGGCGCGCCGCTGGGCTGGGCGGGGCTGCCGCTGCTGGGCGCCAACTTTGCCTTCATCGGCGTCGGCTCCATGGCCGTTGGTGCGCGGCAGGGTAGTGTAGGGTTAGGCCACATGCCCTTTTCCCCGCTTGCGCCCTGCGGCCTGAGCCCGCATGCGCTTGGCGCAGGGGCGCGCGCGCTGTCGCGCCGCGCAGACCCTGCCTGCATGCCCAGGCTGTCAGCCTGCGCTCCTTGGGGCCTGTCTTGTTATAAATCTGCTTAGCTGTCCCCTTGATTTGTACGTACAGCAGTAGGCCTCTCTCACAGACCAGGCGCGTCCCGAACCTTCGCACGTCATGTTTGCGGGTGCCAAAAACGTACCATTCATGTCTGCGGGGTGCCAAATTACAGAGGGTATCGCGCGCGGCAGGCGTGCTGGTAGCGCTGCCCTGCGCGGTGGTGCTGCGGCGCTTCCAGCTGGTCGCTGGCGGCGAGCGCGCGGGCGCCAGCGAGCTCAGCGGCAGCGTGTACGAGATCGCGCTCGTCATCCTGAGCGCCTACATGGCGTACCTGGTGGCCGAGGCGCGCCGCCCGCGCGGCCTGCCGCGCGCCGCAGCGCTCCCGACAGGGGCTGCGTTTGGGAGACGGAGCCCCTGCTGCGCACTGCAGCAGTGTGCTTAAGACATACGCGGCGAGTGCTGGCTGCTACTGCACTGGCCAGACGGGTGACATGTGGAGAGAGGAGTGAAGTGCATTAGGAGCGAAGGCTTCCAAGGCTGTTTTGAACAGGTCCGCCAGCGGGCGGGGCGCCGAGCGAGCGCCGGCGCCGCGCAGGTGTGCGGCCTGAGCGGCATCGTCGCGTTGTTCTTCACCGGCATCTGCCACGCGCACTACTCGTATTACAACGTCACGCCCGACGCGCAGGCGCGCACGCGCGGCAGTGTTATATGAAAGATGTAAATGAAGAGGCATTATTATACCAATGAAAGGGCGCATTTTGTTGATTTTAGTTGTTACTACTACTATAATAAAAACAATGATATAAGCAAAGCAAGGCAAAGGTAGCGAGTTTGCTGCGGCTCCGCGGCGGCGGCCGGCTTGCTGACCTGCTGGCCTGCTGACCGCTGCCTGCTGGCCTGCTGGCATGCTGGCGCCCGACCTGCTGCGCAGCAGCGCCGCACGCCTTGGCAAAACACGCACCTGAGCTGCAGGTGCTCCTAATTCGCAGCGCAGCATGCCCGGCTGGCAGAGGCTGGCGGGGCCCGCGCCTGCGCTCGGGCGCATTGAGCTCCCCAAGGTGAGGCGGCGCTCGAGCGGGGGCCGCGCCGGCCGCGCAGGTCACGCTGCGGCGCTTCTTCGAGTTCGCGGCGTTCCTGTCGGAGACGTTCGTGTTTGCGTACCTGGGCCTGCAGGCGCGCCCGGCCCGCCCGCCGCGCGCCCCGCCGTGCTAAGAGGCGCCATGGCCCTCTGACTGCTTGCATTCAGCTACCCCTCGTGTGCAGCAAGACACCGCAGGCCGAGGCTGCGGCGTCCCTGGCCTGACCCCCATCGCTCTGCTGGAATAGGGCATTGGCGCGTGTAAGTGCAAGAGCTGCGCATGAGGAGCCCCGTCAAATCGCCAGTGTCCAGCTCCAGTGTGATGCACACAGCTATCCCTTCGGCGGCTTGCCGCGTCAGCGCAGAGGGAGCTGGCTGCGCGGGCGGCGCGCTTGCGCTCCTCTGTCGGGGGGCCGCCGCAGCGTCGCTCTGCAGCGCTGCCGGGCCCGTGCTCCCTGGCCGGGCCGCGATGGCATGCGTACTCGCGTCCCCAGCCTCGCCTGCGCGCGCGGCGGGCCCCCTCTGCCGGGCCGCAGAGTGCAGCAGGTCAGGGTGCGGCCCGAGCGCGGCGCCAGGTCCCCCTGCTGAGCCGGACCGCCATCGACTGGGGCCTGATGCTGACGGGCATCCCGCTGTGCCTGCTCGCGCGCGGCGCCAACATCTTCCCGCTCTCCGCGCTGCTCAACCTGCGCCGCGCGCTGCCGCTGCCGCTGAACCTGCAGGCGCGCCCCCGGCCGCCCCGGCCGCCCCAGCCGTCGGTCGTCCCGGCTGCCCCGCTCGAGCCCGGCTGCTCTGTGCCCGCCCAGCGCTCAGCGTGGGCCGCGGCCCTGATGCCGTGCCAGCAGGCGGTGTGACGGGCTGCGGCAGCGCCTGGGCGCTGGCCACACGCGTCGCCGGCGCAGCCGCGGCGCGGCGCTGGCGCCGAGCGGGGTCGGTCGGCGGGGCCGGCGCGCCGACCCGGCTGTCCGCCCGGCGCAGCTGATGCTGTGGAGCGCGGGCCTGCGCGGCGCGATCGCGTTCGGCCTGGTGCTGCAGCTGCGCCGGCCGCCGGGGCCCGGGCAGCCGCCGCAGGAGGGCCTGCCGGCGATCGAGGCGGCCACGCTGGTCATCGTCGTCGTGTCCACGCTCGTCTTTGGCACGGCCACGGGGCCGCTGCTGCGGCGCCTGAACCTGCAGGCGCGGGCCCGGCGCGCCCGCCCGGCGCGGGTGTCCCCGCGCGTCCGAGCAGAGGCTCAGGCGCGCGCGCTCGGCGTGGTCGGCCCCAGCACAGACAGATGCACCTCCGCCTTGTGGGCCCGCACCTGAATGCGCGCGGATGCGCGCCCGCTCCTCTGCCGTACACATCCCAGGGCGCATCACGCCAAGCAGGAGGCTGGCAGGAGGCCCTGGCTTACAGTGAGCCTGCGTCAAGCAGCAGCTGGCAGCGTTACGGTCAGGGCGAATATTGCGCGCGCTCTTGAAGCAGAGACAAAGCGGGGTGGCGGTCATGGCGCAGACAGTGCGGCGGCGGCGGTGCGCGCAGGGCGTGGACGACGATGACGTGGCGGCGATGGGCTACGCGCAGCTGCGCGGGGGCGCGGTGGCGCCCGCAGTTGCGCTGCAGGCTGTGCGCGAGATGCGCAACGGCGGCGACGGCAGCCCCTCCCTGCAGGCGCGCGCCGCTGCGGCCGCGTGCCTGCAGCAGATGCGTAGCAGGCGGCGGCCTGGTGAGCATGCAGGGGCAACACGCCGCGTTTGCTGCGCACGCCATAGATGGCGACGTAAGTTGCGGGATGTGAGTAAGGGTGCGCGCACTGCCAGGATTGGTACCAAGGGGCTTGCTGCGGTGCTCTGCGTAGCAAGTGGGTGCGACCCTGTGTGTCGCACCAGGTGCAGCACATGCAGAGAGGGAGCGCCAGCTTGTGCACATCCAGCATGACAGCGACTGACGCGACTGTCGGCAGCCAAAGAGTTTATTGCAGCCAAAGGCCTCGCCATGAACCCTGGCGCAGATGCGCCGGAAGACGCGGACCGGCGCTTACTAACCTAAACCTAAGACCTCGTTTGTGAGCCCTGGCGCAGGCGCGCTGGAAGGCGCTGGACCGGCGCTTCCTCAAGCCGCTGCTGGGCGGGCGCGGCGCGGACGGCCGCGGCGGCGCGCGCGCGCACCCGCTCGGCAGCGACGACGAGGACGACGATGATGAGGAGGAGCCGGGCGCGGGCCTTGGCGGCGGCGGCGGCGGCGGCAGCGGCGCCGCCGCCGGGGCGGGGCCCCTGCTGGCGGGCGCGGCGGCGGGAAACGGGGTGGCGGCCGCAGCCGCCGCGGGCGGGCCGGGCCGCGGGGAGCACCCTAGCAGGGCCTCCGCGCCGGACGCTGCGGGGCTGGGGCTGTTCATGGGCATGGACTTTGGGCCAGGGTATGACGCCCCGGATGAGGAGCAGGGAGCGCCCGGGCCGCGCGGTCCGGTCGCGGGCGCCGCGGGCGCGCCTGCCTTTGGCGCGCAGGGATCGCAGGAGCTGCAGATGCAGGGCGTGGCCGCAGTGCACAGTGCGGGCATGCATGGACCAGAGCAGAGCGCTGAGGGACAGAGGGCGTACGTGCCGCCGCCGCCGCCGCCGCTCCCACCCTGAGCTGTGTCCGTCTGGCTGGACTTCCTGTACACTGGTGCCAGCAACCTCCTTGCTGTAGTCATGTAGAATTTGACGGCAGCATTTAGAGCTGCTGCAGGAACACCATGCATGCGCTTTTCAGAGAGCCGTGCTACATTGTGCCTTGCACATGCGGGAGTAAGTGGCGCCACAGCATCGGCATCATACCAACAGTGCCGTCGCGATATTGGCATGATACCACTGAGCACATGCAAACTGCCGATGCGCGCTGCCTTGCAAAGGCGGCGCCAATCTGACACAGAGGAGGGCAACACCGAGTGCCGAAGCCACTGTTACCAAGCAGCACAAAATTTTGCCAAACCATGGCGCCACGGTAGAGGCGTTCACCCTGATGGACAGGCTCTGAACTGACACATTGCTCCCAAAATCCGCGCAAACTGATCTCTTTACCAAGGCGGCGCAGCGGCCACGGCACCAGCATCAGCGGCGCAGCTGCATCCCTCTCCGCTGCCCCTGCCCGTCCAGTGCCTGCAAAGCGGCGAGCTCCGCAGCTGCCAAAAGTGGGGGCTGCGCCCTCGCATGCTCGAGATGCATGCGTGCGTGGCTGTGCGCATGCGCCCTCCCAGCGCGCCCTCCTGGCCGCTGCGCGTCAAGGGGGCCAGCCGAGCATAAAACGTCTGCTTTTGACTAGCTTCCTACCCCTCGTGCTACCGCTGGTCGGGGGGCAGGGCGGTGGCGATGGCATCGCGCGCGGCGGCGGCCATCGCGTCGGCGTCCTTGGACGGCGGGATGGCCGGGTGCACGATCACGCGCGCGCGCCCGCCGAACAGGCGCGCCTCCTGCCCGTTGGGCATCAGGCGCCCGGTGCCCACCAGCGTGACGGGCACGACCGGCACGCCGGCCTTGGCCGCGATCGAGAACGCGCCCTGCGCTCCCGCAGGCAGCCCCCTCTCAGGGCCTGCCGCACCCTCCTGGGCGCCAGGGGCCCAGTGCCCGCCGGCGTCATGCGGCCCCCGACCGGCCGCCTTGGCAGCACCAGAGCGCGCCCCCGGCACGCTCTCACAGGCGGGGAGCCCTCCACAGCCGGCCCCTCTGCAGACCGCAAAGCAGGCAGGACGGCCGGCTGCATGCGCTTGCTCGAGATGACATGCCGTGCAGTTGCCACCGCGCGGCGACGCATGCGGCAAAGGCCGCTCACCATGCCAGCAAGCCCACACCTCCTGGTGAGGCCGCTGCTGGCAGCGCACCGGACGTGCCGCCCCCTCGCGCCCATGTCAGGCGCCCCAGGCGAGCCCGCTGCCGGCGCGAGCGCAGAGCTCCAGACAGGCCGCGCTCCCGCACTAAAACAGCTTTGACGCCTCAACGGCCTATTTTTGTGTAAAACCTAGGTTTTAGTTGCCACGCGCGCCTTCTTCCATTCGCCCAGGCGCCCGCCGTTGGAGCGCGTGCCCTCCGGGAAGAACAGGACGGACGCGCCCTGCTGCAGCAGCGCGCGGCAGTCGCCCAGGCACTTCAGCTGGCTCCGGCGGTCCATGCGGTTCAGCATCACGTGGCCTGCGCGCCGGGCGCGCCGCGCCGCGTCTGCGCTGCAGGGGCGCGCGGCCGTGCACGCAGGCAGCGTGCGAGAGCGCGATGTCAGGCCGGCCGCATCCGTCAGCGCGTCGTGTGAGGGCATGCGCGCATTGGCGAGCGGCACTGGCGAGCCAGGGAGGGCAGGATAGGGTTGAGGCACCTGTCAGGAACATGCTCCAGCCGACGATGGGGTAGAGGAAGATGGAGCGCTTGGAGATGAACTTGAACGAGCGGTCCAGGTGGAAGAGCGAGAAGATGTCCTGCCGGCCAGTTCCAGCCGCCGCTTCTACGCCGACGAGCCGCGTGCAGGTACCGATCCAGCGCATGGAGGCCGCCGCCTTTCAGCAGGTGCCTCTCCACTGAGGCCGCCCAGCAGTGCAGGATTTGCGTTCGAGTGCGGGCTGGGCGCGCGCGCGCGCCGCATGGTGTGTGCCGAGGGGGCCGGCGCGGGGGGGCCGCGAGCGCGCACCAGGAAGCTCTGGTGGTTTGCGACGTACACGGCGGGCTCGTCATTGGCCGGCAGGTGCTCCCGGCCGACGACCTGCCAGGGCGCGGCTAAACCCTCATGGCCGTGGTAAGGCGCAAGGGCTCCCACATCTCCAGAGCATTGTGTGGCCGCCGCGCCCGGCCAGGGGGACGACGCCAGGGCAACCGGGCAAGCACGCGAGGCACATGGCATAGTGCCGCTAGGAGATGTCGCGGGCCCTGGGGGCCAGAGACGCGCATGGGCGCCCACCTCCGTCCGGTAGAAGAGCGCGGTGGACACCTTGGCCCAGATGTTGTTGACCCAGTGCTGCGCAAGTCGCCTGCGCAGGCACGCTGTGTGAGAGGTCGTGACTGGGCTTTGCGAACATGCACATGCGCAGCCTCTGCTGACGTGAGCAGTGCCGGGTCAGGTATGGCCGCATGCAAGCACGGAGCGCTCTCAATTGCAACAGACTGCATGCGCGCTCCTTTGCAGAGTCTCTGCGCACAGGCTGGGGCATGCATGCACCTGTGCCGGTCAAACAGGACGACGAACGGCGCTAGCAGCAGCATCGACACGAAGAGCGGCAGCGCCAGCGCGAAGGTGCTCAGGTAGAAGAAGAGCCCCCGCGCGCTCGCCAGCGCTGCGCTGCCTTGCTCGGCGCTCGGGCGATACGACGCATGCTCGCGGTGACCTGCGACCACGCGGCGAGCTTATACATGCAAACGCGTCTGCGTTGGCACCGCCGATGATATAGTCTGATGTCTGACAAACTGCATATAGGCACGGT
>JAABUV010006444.1_pt1 | contig 12786 bp, 12 predicted proteins | sample 5559971 | NCBI WGS metagenome assembly JAABUV01 (sample SAMN10711881, study PRJNA513362) | rock metagenome | isolation source: Antarctica rocks | place: Antarctica: Victoria Land, Knobhead nord | collected 2015-12-19
GGCGCTGCGCGGCGGGTCAGAAACACGGCGGGCGCCCGGCCAGACTCCACCACCAGAACACTGCGCACGGCACCCACGCCGGCGCGCCTGAGCCATGTTGCCGTGCAGGCGGAAGACCGGGCAGTCCAGGCACGGCCGCTCGTCAGGCACCTCGTCGTCGTCCAGCTCGTCCGGCGGCGGCAGCGCAACGCCCGCGGCCTGCGCGCGCGCCCGCGCGGTCTGTGGCCGGCGCCGTACTCAAAGGGTCCCACCTCGGCTCGGAGAGCAGCCGATCGGTGCCTGGCAGGCGCCAGCCTGGAAGACCATGGGGGCTGGGCACGCATCCGAGGTGCGCGTCCACTGGGGTGCTCGGGCGGGTGCAGGGGCGGGTGCTCCAGCACGGGCGGACACTGCTCGGGCAGCGGCGGCGTGTGGGGCGGCGCGGCGGGCGCGCGCGCGCCTGCAGCAGGCGCGGCAGGAACTCCACCGAGTCGCATGTGGACGCAAACACCAGCGCCTTGCGCGGCCGGCCGCCGCGCCCGGCCGCCGCCAGCGCCGCCACCAGCGCCACCAGCCGCTGCCGGCAGGGCACCTGCGCGGCGCCGCGCGCGCGTCTGCGCCCTGGCGCGCCTGTGCAGCAGGACGGGGCGCGTCGTGTGGCGCAGTGCTGCCGCACGGTGTTGCGCACGTCTGAGAGCCGGGTAACAGACTTGTCACATGCAGGGTCACGGAGGAGCCGCGGCGGGGCGCGAGTGCACCGTCCGCACTGCTCGATGGCGCCAGGACACGCTCTCTGGGATGCGCAAGGGGCCCGGTCTGCAAGCCTAGCTGCAGGCGCTCAGCCCGCAGACCTCGCCCGGCATGCGCGGGCGCGCCGCGCGGCGGACCTCCACAAAGCGCTGCTTCAGCTGGCGCGGTATTCCAGTCGCGGCGGGCTCCGGCGCGCTCGCGGCGGCCGCGGGCGCCGCCAGCGCGCCGGCGCGCGCGCCCGCGCCGCCGCCGTCCGCGCCGGGCGCGATGCGCAGGCGGCCGCCCTCCACGCGCGTCTGGAAGCCGACCGGCACGGGGTCGTGCAGGGTCAGGGTCGCCAGGCCCTCCAGCCCGGCCACCAGCGTGGCGGACAGCAGCGCGGTCTGCCGCCGCCGTGTGCCGGCCGCCGCGGAGCGCTCGTCCAGCATGCGCACGGCCTCGCCTGCGCAGCGCCGCCGGCACCGCGTCGCACCAGGACCGGCAGAGCTTGCGCGGCGGGTGCGCTGCCAGAGGCATGCCGCAGCCTGCCGGCCTGCCCAGGCGCGGCTGCGCCCGCTGGTGACACACCCCAGGCGGGCGGCAGCCCGCGCCGCGCCGCCCGTCCGCGCGGCGGGCGGTCGGCCTCCGCCGCCATCAGCGGCGCAAGCCGGCGCCCGTCCGGCAGCGCCGCGCCGTGGCGGGCGCGCACCGATCTTCTCCTTGAAGCCCAGGTCGAGCAGGCGGTCCGCCTCGTCCAGCACCAGCCAGCGCAGCTCGGACGTGCGGAAGGCCGCCGTGTTGGCCAGGTGGTCCAGCAGCCGCCCGGGCGTGGCCACCAGCACGGTGACGCCCTTGCGCAGCCGCGCCTTCTCGCTGCCGCGCGACTCGCCGCCCAGCACCGCGCCGCCCACCTGCACGTTCGCGCGCGCGCCTCGTGCGCCAACGCCCGCGCGCGCGGGGCTGCGCCCACGAACCGCATCCGGCTGTCTGCTGTCAGCCGGGGCGGGTCCATGCCGGGCGGACGCAGGTGTGCTACGAAGAGTGAGGTGCTGCGGGTCGGCGACCCGGCTGTCTATGCCTGGGGCCGCCGCCCCCACGCGGCAGAGAGACGGCCGCGCGGCAGCGCCGCGGAGGCGGGCGGGCGGACAGGAATCGCGCCAGCCAGACGTAGCGGCGCAGCAGCAGCGCCAGCACGTCGGCGACCTGCAGGCAGAGCTCGCGCGTGGGCACGACCACGAGCGCGTACGTGCCCTCACCGCGCGCGACCCGGGGCTCCAGGCCCTGCCGCCCGGCGCGCCGGATGTCAGGCGGCGGCGGCGCCCGCCTGTCCCTATCCTCCATAACAGAAGAGGAACGCAGGCGCGGACGACGATGCCGACGGCACGGAATGACCGCGAAATCCTGTCGAGGACAAGGGTGCACTGCCGTCCATGGCGCAGGCGACGAGGCACGCAGGCTCCGCCAGCGCAGGGCCGCGCCATGTCACCGCTTCCCTGACAGGCCAGCACCCCAAGGCCCACAGCACGCTCGGCGGAGCAGCCCGTGCCTGCAGGTCGTGCACGAGCGGCGCCAGGTACGCGAGCGTCTTGCCGGAGCCGGTCGGCGCGGCGACCAGCGCGTCGCGCCCGGCCAGCAGCGCCGGCAGCGCCGCGCGCTGCACGGCAGTCGGCGCCGCAAAGCCGACCTCCTCCAGGTGGTCCGCCAGCGACGCGGCCAGGCCGAGGCCTGCAAAGCTGGCGCCGTCCGCAGCCGCGCCGAACACCGCTGGCCGCTGCGCGGCTGGCACCTGCTGCGCCGCGTGCGCCAGCTCGCCGACGCGCGCTCGCGCCGCCGCCGGCCCTGGACGCGCGGGCGCGTAGCCGTTAGCGCCCCCCGGGTCAGACAGGAGCCCGTGCCGCAGGCTCGCACGGCTTGTTGCAGCAACATGACACTGCTAAAGCGGCAGACGCTGCTTTTGGCCTCCCCCCTGCGCCCTGGTTGCACCCTGGGTTGCGAAGGCGACCACATGGGCTGATGTGAAGACAGGGGCGCGCCTGCCGCTCTGCTGGGCGGGGCCTTCCGCTTGGCGGCGGGCTGGTCAGGCGGCCGCGCACTCTCGGCCTCCGTGCGGCGGCGCTTGCGCTGCGGCAGCGGCCGGCGCGCCTCCCGCGCGCTTATGAACGACACGACGCCCGGGGCGCCGGGTTGCCGGCCGGCCCCCTCGCCTGGCGCGTCCGCAGAGCTCCCGCCGCTGCTCTCAGCCTGCCACACGCCTATGCGCGGTAAAGCGCAGACCACGCAGGCGCACCGCACCAGCCTCCACACCCCGCTTGTACTTGAGCCAGGCAGTCCCAACAATTGAGCCATGCAGTCCCAGCACCCCAGAGTCACGTCCACGCGTGTGCATGCAGCGTGTCTCACGCCTTGCCCCTCACAGCCCCCTCACAGATCTGCGAACGATAGTGCGGGCAGATGCGGGCAGAACGCAGGCGTCTCGCTGCGCCGCGCCGCGCGCCTGCGGGTCGCTGTCCTCAATCGGCTGGGCTTCTGCCGCAGCGCGCGCGGGGCCCGCGTCGCGCTCAGCTGCGGCGTCCCCGAGCGCCGCGTCGCGGCGCCGCGAGGCCAGCACAGCGGCCAGCACGTCCGCGGGCGCCTCGCCGGAGGCCTGGCTACCGCCATCGCCTGTCCAGCGCACGCACTCGTCAGCGCCGGGCTGGCGGCTGGCAGGGGGATGTGGCGGTGCGGCATGCGCCTCGTCGTGGCTCAGCCGCTGGACGCCGCGGACGGCCAAGACCCGCGCACCTTCTTCAGTGCGCTCTGCGGGCGGCCGTCCCAGCGGCGCACCGCGCGCCCGGCCGCCCATGGCCGCCCTGCCGCGCACGGGCCCCTCCGCGCCGGGCAGGCCCGCCGGTACCACCGCCCCGCGCGCGGCGGCCAGCTTCTGCTTGCTGCGGCGCTTGTCACGTTCGCGCCGTGCGCCGGAGGAGCGCCCTGCCGGCGCAGCGGCCTCTCTGGCGTCGGCCGCTGCAGGGGCGCGCGGCAGCGCGGGGCCGGCAGGCGCCACGGCGCTCGCGCGCGGGGGCTCGTGGTGCGCCTCGACCGCCCGGGGCGCAGGCTGCAGCTTGCGGCGGGGCGCAGGCGCGGCGGCGGCGGCGGCAGGCGCGGCGGCGGCGGGAGCAGGCGCGCCACTGTGCGCTGCAAGCGGCAGCTTGCGGCTGTGCGCGGGCGCAGCGGCGGCGGCGGCAGGCGCGCTGTTGTGCGCTGCGAGCGCCGACCGCTGCGGCGCCGGCCGCTCGGCGGGCACGTCCTCCAGGGCGTAGCCCTTGAGCTGTGGCGCCAGGGGTGCCCGCTGCGCCGCCGCCTTGCCCAGCCCAGCCTTGCCTTGCAGGGCATTGTGCTGGCCGCGCCCCTGCCGCCCGGCAACGTTGCTGTGCATGCAAGCTGCAGTTGCTGCGGAGGCACTCAGCAGAGCGGGACCTCACAGGTCTGCCGCGTCGCCGCTCCAGCCGCTGCGCCCACGTGTTCTTGGGCCCGCGCGGCCGTGCCGGCAGCGCGCCGTCCTCGCCCGTGCCGGCAAGGTTGAGTAACACATCGTCATCCATGACGCCTGCACCTCCCTAAAGGGAAGGACTGCACTTTAGCTCAGCCGGCTGCCCCGAAACCAGACTCCGTAACGGGAGTCCCGCAACAGGGTCACGTGCGGGGGTGGCGCCCTCTGTCAAACACCAGAAAGTCGACAGAGAAGTACGTCCGAAGAACAGCTACACTAATTGGTAGCGCGAGAAACGGACATTGCACTGCACTCACGCTCAGGGCATCTAAGGGAATACTTTGAATAGATCACCATGAGGCTGCTCCTCTAGCTGTCACGTGAGAGATGGCAGGGAAGCTGCACGTGGCGTTTCTGGTCCCAGCAGTGCTGGCCGCAGTGACTGCGGCCCTGGCACTGAAGCCCATTGCCTCACTCCGGAAAGCCTGGGCGCAGTGGCGGGCCAGGCCCATAGTGCTGCGGGCCGCAAACGGCGCCGAAGCGCATATCTTGCCGGTCGGCGCTGTGATCCAGCGCCTCTTCCTGCCCGACAAAGCTGGCGTGCTTGGAGACGTGGTTCTCGGCTTTGACTCAGTGGCACCATATCAGGCATGCCCTCACCACTCGAGGTGCCGTTCCTGCTCCAGCATTTGCGCTGGGCGGCATGCTGGTGCGGCGCTGCCGGATCTGCTCACACCTCCCAGCGCCAGTGCAGGACGGCACCTCGCCCTACTTCGGGGCGGTGGTCGGCCGGTGCGCCAACCGTATCGCTGGAGGCAGGTTCACATTGGAGGAGCGGGGCGGCAGAGAGCGCGCGTACCAGCTGGCCACCAACAATGGGCCCAACCACCTACACGGCGGCGCGCCCCTCGCTCTCACGCTAGGCCTTGCCTGGCGGGGCGGGGGCTCTGCGGGTGTTTCAACAGGCAGCTTCGTGCAGCATTGGGGTGTTGCGCTGTCCTGAGGGAGCCGGAGCTGGAGGCAGGCGCCCCGCGCCTGTCCCATGAGCAACGACCCTGGTGGGGCTGCGCGCAGGCGAGCACGGCTTCGATAAGGTCACCTGGCGCGTCGATGAGGGCGCGAGCGGCGGCGGGCAGAGCGTGCGCCTGACGCACTCATCCCCAGACGGCGAGGAGGTGCGTTGCGAGGACGCGCTCTCTTGCCGGGGGATCGCCGGTGAGGCTCAGGCGCTCAGCACCAGGGGCTGGCAGGAAGCCCGCAGGGCTAACCTGCACCAGCCGCTGCCGCCCGCTGTGGGGGAGCCCGGCCGCTGCCTTGCCTGCTGACGCGCGCTGCTGACGCGCGGGCGTGCTAAAGGCAAGCACTGCACGCCTGGGATGCCGCTGGTGAGGGTGAGCGGGTGCGAGCATGTGCTGCATCCACAAGCAGGCAAGCGGCGCGACACAGCCTGGCACGCAACAGAGGCGCCAGGCGCGCGGGCGCAGAGCAGGCGCCGCCGTGACCCGCGGGCTTGCAGCCATCGCTGGCGCAGCAGCGCAGCGGCGCTGCAATGCGCGGCGCGCTTGCGCATGCAAACATCCGGTGCCGATGCTCGCGGGGGGGCCAGGGCTACCCGGGCGCGGTGGAGGCGACGGTGACGTACGCGCTGAGCACCGACGGCGACAAGACGGTGCTGGCCGTCACGCTGGAGGCCACGTGCGACCGCCCGACGCTGGTCAACCTGACGCAGCACAGCTACTTCAACCTGGCCGGCCACGCCAGCGGCAGCGTCCTGGACCACGAGCTCACGCTGCTCGGGCGCGTGCCCTCGAGCCCTGGCTTATGCAACCTGGCCCGGCGGCCCTGCTGTGTGCCACCGCCGCATTCGCTGCGCTCGCGTGGGGTGAAGGTGTCGAGCCGCCTGTACTCGCGGCAGTCTCATGTGCCCACTCTCAGGGTTGTTCCAGTGCAAATGGCGAGTGGTAACCGGGCATGTCTTCTAGCTACAGGCCGTTCGGGTCTGCTGCAGGCGGCACACGACGCCGGTGGACTCGGACTCGATCCCGACGGGCGAACTGGCGCCCGTGGCGGGCACACGCTTCGACTTCACAACGCCGCGGCGCATAGGCGACGGCGCCGGCGAAGACGGGTGCGCGTGCGCCGTCTCCTTAGCTCATGTGCGGTCGGCGGCCGTGCCACGCTGTCACCTGCACGCCCGTCAGCCAGGCTGCGCGACGTGTGTGCATTCTCAATCCGGCGGCAGGGGGGGAGGGTTGAGGGTGGATGTGCTCCCGCTGGCGCTCCCCTGGTCCGCCTGTGCTGCGTGCAGCCGGACGCCTCATTGCGCGTGCGGTGCGGGCGCAGGTTCGACCACAACTACGTCCTGCATGGGCTGGGGCCGGACGCGCGCAGCCACGTGCACGCGGGCACCGTTGGCGAAACGTGCGCCCTGGAGGTAGCGTGCATGCATGTGACGCGTGCGAGGGGCTCAGAGCCTCTGCTGTCCTGGCCTTGAGCCGCGCCCGACAAGTCGCGCATTTGCTTGGCCGGCACCCCTGTCCCTCATCCTGCCTGACCAGCACGTTAGGCAAGCGCATGTCAGAGCAGCAGCTCACCTTTCCCTCGGGCGCCTGCTGGGTCGGCAGGCCGCAGCTGGCGGCGGTGCTGGCAGACAAGGGCAGCGGGCGCACGCTGCGCCTGCTCACCAACGCGCCCGGGCTGCAGCTCTACACCGCCAACTATGTGGACGGCGTGCGCGGCAAGGGCGGGGCCGTGTACGGGCGCGGCTCCGGGCTGTGCCTAGAGCCGCAGGCGTGGCCCGATGCGGTTCATCAGCCACGCTTCCCGTCCAGCGTTCTGCTGCCTGGGGAGGCCTACCGGCATCGCATAGTGTACGAGTTCTCTACCTGGGTAGCGTACCCGACGCTGTCGTAAAAACCTGCGCGATCGGGCTCCCCGTGCGCGGGCTTTGCGAGCGGGCATCAGCATAGACACGCTTCGTCTGGATACGCTGTAAACAACGCTGCGTGTGGGCAGGCACTCCTGCCGCAGGAGTGCCTGCGAGAGGCGCTGCGTGCTCAGGCGAAGGGGCGGGAGGGCAAAACCACTTTGTGACGCGCGAGACGGACACCATGCCTGTCATATACTTACAGGCCTGTTTCGGCCAGCGAGCATGGGAGCATGATGCATGCGCAAACGGCGACCTACCCTACACCTGGAGAAGCTCCCACTTGGGACAACTCTCTGATGAGTCGATCACTGATCGACGATCAGGCAGCCAGCTGCCTGGATAGGCGAAAGGAATAGCCCGGCCAGTGCGCCAAGATGCAGGCGCCTCTCACAGACCTGAAGCACTGCAGCCTGTGGGCGCCACGGCCCGCGTTGCCCGCCTGCCAGAGTCGGACTGGCCTTGGGAGCGTACCTGGGCGCTGGGGCAGGCCAGAGTTCAGCAGGACAAGGCATTTGCACAGTCGCTGGGTGCAGCAGCACCCAGCGGCGGCTGCTGGCAGCGCATTGGGCTCAGCAGACCTGCCACCAGAGCAGCCAGATGCGTTCATTGACGGAGTGGACGTGTTCCCGCGCCTCAAGGAACGCGACGTGTACAAGTGCGCGCCTTGCACTTTGTCCACGCTGTCTCTATCGCAAGGAGCAGTCACACTTGGGGCCGAGTGCCGGCCTTTTGCAAGCGCTGATAGATGCTGTGGTTTCCCGCAGGCGGTTGGGAGTCAACAGGGAAGCATCTTTCGAGGAGGTGCAGGACGCTCGCAACTTTTTGTACGAGGTGCGCAGCGGCTGATGTCTGCGCAGCGCGTTAGATACCGTCTTGCAAACGCTGGCACAGTAGACTGGCCGCTGGACAGAGCCCTGAGGAGCGCGCTGGGGCGGCCAGACATACCGGGCGCACGAGGCGAGCAGGGAGTCCATAGAGCTGGCCTTTGACGCCATACTGCAGGAGAAGATGAAAGTAAGAGCCAAGTACGGCTTCCGCCCGCCGCGCACTGGTCGCAAGACAGACGCCGCCGGCGACGACTTGGTGCGCCTCCGTCATGTGCAGGGCGCCTGGCGCGCCCCGAGCGCCCGGCCTGCGCCGGGCTGAAGGGCTCCGCGGCGGCGTGCAGCCCAGGGGCTTCATCGGCAACATCGTAGAGCGGCTGGAGCCGTCGGTGCCGAGTACGACCGTCGTGAACGACGGCTCCATATTTGCCGCCTTGGGGCTCTGGTGAGCGCACGCGTGCGGCGCCTGTGGCAGCCCTGTGCTAGTTTAAAGACATTTTGCGCATCCCTCTCGAGCTTGGCTCCCCTGCCTGCCAAGGCTTGTCACACTGCCCCCACTGCGCGTGCCCTGCTGGCGCGGCAGTGCCTCTTCAACCATGGTCTCCGGCTGCAGGGCGGGGTGGCAATCGGCGGCGGCAGACCCGACGCTGCCGCTGGGCGCGGCCTTTGCGTTCTCTGTGTGGCGCTTCTTCGACAAGCGCCGGAAGCGCAACCCAGACGGCCCGTTCTGGGGCGGCTCTCCCGTGTGGGGCGCCGTCGCGTCCACGCTGCTGGGGCTCTTCTTTGGCTTCGTGGTGAGCATGCGGCGATCACGCTCCTGTCGTGCAGAGTGTGGTGTTGCCGAGGGCGCCGCCCGCGCTTTGCTGTCAGGCTCCACAACCCCTGCGCATCCAGTTCTTGCTGGGTGACAATGTCAGGCCCGCCCGTCCTTCGTTGGCACCTTGAAAGGGCTTGCAGCCTGCTGTCCAGGGCCTGCCTGCACCTGACCAGCTGGCTTGACCTCTATAGTCGTATGGGCTCCGGCAGCAGCCACTGACGTGCGGTGATGCATGCGCTGCAGGCGAGCTGGGCGCTCGTCCGCTTCACGCCGCTGCCCGGGCTGATCCCCGGCCGCCCGGAGGCGCTCGGCCTGTTCATCATCTGTGTCCTGGTCGGGGCGACCTGCATCTTCCTAAAGTAGCGGCTGCGGTGCGACATGGTGGGCGCGAGGTTGTGGCTGGCGTTGTATGCACCGGTAAAATGCAGACCCGGGCTGCCGGAGCGGGCTCTGCGGAGGTCGCTGCGAGCATCGGAGCCACTCTCGTTCAATGCAAGGCCGCGCCTCCACTGCTTCCTGGCCACATTGCAGCAGGCACATGGCAGGGACCTGATCGCCCACCAGTGGCACAGCGGCTGCCACAATTTGCTGCACTGCCACTCTGACCCATGAGCTGCATTTGTCATGTCACTAACCAGGCGCTCTAACAGTCGCCATGACCCCGCAAACGCAACAAGATACCAGATGTGAACATACGATCACTGGCACTCTGGAAGAATCCAGATGCACGACAGAGGGTGACAACTGGCTACAGCCAAATGTTGTCACAGGAGTCCAACAAACCTGAGGAAGCACTGGCAGCCTGCGCCAAAGCGTGCGTGTGCTTCACGCTCACACAGCGAGCACACACGGCGGATTGCCCGCTGCCGTGTCTCATGCGGAAGGCAGTGCGCTGGCCCCAAGCTCACAGCTTGGCGCGCTTGCCGCCGCCGGACAGGCGCTGCAGCACGCCGCCCAGCGTCTTCACGGTGCCCGGGTCCTCCAGCTGCGCCCAGGCGCCTGGCGCCTCGACCGCCGGGTACGCCTCCCACTCGCGCGAGAAGTTGTCGCGCAGCCGCGCCTGCGCGTGCGCGTACGAGATGCGCTCAGCAGGCGCACACAGGCGGACCCGCCAGAGAGCCAAGCGGGCGCCCGTCGGCGGGCCCGCCGCCGCCTTCATGCAGCTCCCCGGACCCTGCACGCAGCTCTCATGGTGGGTGGAAAGTGCTGGGAGGCGGCAGCCGCATGCAGCGCAATGCCGCATGTGCTCCAGCAGTAGCAGCCACCATGACGTGCGGCGGTCTGCGGGCCGTGTTGGTGCGCGCGCATGTCGTACACATGGGGCCGCCGGCCTGCGTCCGCGCAGAGGTGGGCGCGCCTTGACGAGGGTGCGGCCGGCGTCCGGGTGCGCCAGCGCGCCCCGCATCGCCGCCTCCGCGGCCGGCAGCAGCTCCGCCTCCGGCACCAGCTGGTCCACGAGGCCCACCTGCCGCACGCAGGAGGGCTCAGACGCTGTAAACCATTTGGCCGCCCGCCGGCCGCGGCGACCCGCGCGGACGCCCGGGCGCGCGCTCACGACCAGGCGGCGAGCAGAGGCACGCACATGCACGCGCACGCCCTGCAGCCCTGTCCTCAGAGGCGCGGCGGGGCGGGCGGCCGCGCGCCTGCTTGGCGTCCTGCGGCCCCGCCAGCGTGGCAAACTGGCACAGCCGCTCGGCGCTGGCCTGCCCGACTACGCGCGCCATGAGCCGCGCCCAGTACAGTGGCACGCTGATGCCGATCGCCACCTCGTTGAGCCCGATGTGGCCCGGGCCGTCGGCCATGATGCGCAGGTCGCAGCACAGCGACAGGCAGCACCCGCCGGCCGGGCAGGCGCCGCGGATGGCCGCAATTGTGACCAGCGGCGAGCGGTACAGCCGCGCTAGGAACTGGTTCGACTCCACCCAGAAGTCGCGGTACCTGCGCAGCAGCAGAGGGCGCTCGCAGGCGGCAACGTCGTGCCCGCTACTCGCGACACTCCTGCCGAACCCCCTGGGTCGGCCCACGCCGGCCAAGCGTAGAGCAGCCCGTTGACAGGGCGAGCGCGTCAAACGCAGCACCCGGCGCCCAGGCCCGGCCCGCAGGTGGCCCGCGCGGCGGCGCGCCTGGCCAGGCTGGTGAGCGGCGCGTAGAGCTCCTTGATGTCGTTGCCGGCGGTAAACACGTTGCGCTTCAGGCCCGAGGCGAAGATGAGGCCGCGCAGGGCCGGGTCTGCCTCTGCCTGTTGCAGGGCTGCCGCCAGCTCGCGCCAGAACGTGAGGTCCATCGTGTTGACGGGCTCGCGCTGCAGCCAGACCACCGCGTACCCGCCGTCCCGCTGCTCCAGGCGGACATGCGGCATTGCTTTCGCCTCCTGTCCCCTGCGCCCGCGCAGCCTGTGGCGTCAACGTCCATGGAGGGGTGACGTGCTCATCGCCGGAGGGGTACAAAGGGCGTGCACTCTGCTCAGGGGAGGCTGTCCAGTTGAATGCCCTGCTCAAGTAAGACCTCTGAGCACTCTGCTTGGTGCTGCTATCGGCCATAGGGCGAGACGGGCACTGTATTTCAGGCATGCCGGCAGCAGCGCAGTGCAAACGAGCACAGTCGCAGGGTCACAGGAGACAGCCACACCAAGCAGAGATGTAGGCGCTCGTGGCCCTTCTCCACTGTCTGCACTGCAACTCGACCTCTCCCACACCTCCAACAGCCAGCTCCTGCGCGCTGGTCCCTTGCTTTGAGAGCAACTACTATGAGTCAGATTACAAATTTGTAACGTTGAGAATGTTGATCCCCTGCCTTTGCTTCTCCTCCAATAATGCAACTCAACTCACTGCTGTGTAATAATGTAGGTGTCACAGTATCATTGCGGCGCGTCATGATACTGTGCACTCGTGTGTTTGAGTCTGCCAAGCCGCTGGCAGAGGCCCAGCTCTTCTGTAACATGGGAGTGATGGCTGCCACAACACACTTTAATTTGCTTTGGCCAGAGGTGGATGTGGAGGCCGGCTCTGCTCAGGCCTGAAGCTCAGAAGAGGGCTGCCATGCACCATTGCAGGCACTGTCCATGTAAGCACACGGCTGTGGCCCCTGCACAGCTGCGTGAGGTTTGTGGGCCACTGAGTTCAATGCAGGATCCACACCTGGCTGTACCCACAACCCTCAAGGGCACCTCTCCACTTGCTGCTACCCATGCATGGTGCGCTCCTACTGCTTGCATCGCACTCACGTCTCCATTGCTGCGGGTGGCTCGTCGGGCGCGGGCGCTGCCCCTGCCCCGCCCGCCCCTGCGTCCCCAGCGCCGCCGCCCGCGCCGCCCGCTGCGCCGCCGCCCGCCGCGCCATCGCCAGCCCCGTTCGGGCCGCCCTCGCCGCCGCCGACCTCCATCGCGCCGCCGTTCCCGTCGCCGTCTGCGCACGTAGCAGGGGCGCACATGAGCCAGCAGGCGACACAGAGGGCACACTACAGCGGGAAACGCAGCAGCCGCGCTGTCCTGAGACCCCGCTCCGGGCGGCCGCTCCCGGCCGCTACAAGTCTTGCCAGAACCCATGGCTGTTACGCAGCCCTTGCTGTCACGCCGCGGTGCAGACGGCACAGCAGCGGTCCGCAGCAGGCGCCCGCATGGCACATCGTCCATGACATTGTTTTATATAAGCTTGCCCGCGTCCGCGCTGCTGTCGCAGCCCACGCAGCCTGTGGCCGTGCAGCGCGCCAGGCGCCCGGCCCAGCATGCCCCCGGGCACGCGAGAAAGGCCCTGTATGATTGCGCTGGTCTTGGAAAAGCCACGCAGCCAGCTTGCAAGCAGGGCCAGATGCCGCACAGCGCCCCCGCGGCGCCGCGCCCTGGAAAACTGCCTCGGTGCCTGCTGGGCCCGCATCACGACTGAAGGAGTGGAGGCGGCGGTGTGCTAGCTTGTCTCTCTGCAACCCCTGACCTGACAGCCCCAGCACGGGACGGGCAGGGCACCGGCGCGCGGCTCGTCGCGCAGCGCGGCCAGGTGCGGCTCCAGCTCGGCGTCCTCCAGCAGCGTCAGCGGCGTGCCCG
>JAABUV010006445.1_pt1 | contig 12786 bp, 11 predicted proteins | sample 5559971 | NCBI WGS metagenome assembly JAABUV01 (sample SAMN10711881, study PRJNA513362) | rock metagenome | isolation source: Antarctica rocks | place: Antarctica: Victoria Land, Knobhead nord | collected 2015-12-19
CAGTGCACGCGCCAGAGCACCACTTTGCACCCACAAAGCAGCAGTACGGGAATGTCACCGTGCCGACGTCGTGGTGTGCGCCGTCGTGGGCGTGATCGGCGCTGGCGTGGGCCGCGCAGGGCGCCCAGCGGCAGAGCACGGCGCGCGAGTCGCCCAGCCACGCGACCAGCAGCGCATGGCGCCACAGCAGCCCCCAGACGGCGGTCGTGCCGTCCGGCAGCGGCGCGGCGCCCGGCGCGCCGCCCGCGCCGCGCGCCGCCGCCAGCGCGGCCGCGTCAGCCTCCGCCACCGCGCAGCGCAGCGCCACCTCGACGTCGCTGCGGCTGACGTCCGGCCACCTGCCGGCAGGTCGGCGAGCTGCGCTGACCGCCTGGCGCGCCTCGTGACACTTTGGCGAGCTGTGGTGCAGCGTGGTGGTCCCGCGGTCGCAGCGGGCGGCCTGCTAGGTGAAGGTGGCTGCGCGCGCGACCTTGGTGACACCTTCACATTCACCCATGTGATGTGCATAATGCATGAGCAGGGAGGGCAACCAGGCGTGGAGGCATCGTGAAGTGGGGGGCGCCACACTGCGGGAGGGAGCGCAGCCGGTTGGCGAGCGTCGCGTGCAGCTGGGTGCTGGCAAGCTCTGCCGCGGCCGCGCCCTCGTGGCCGTCAAAGACCGCATAGTAGCTGAGCGGCGCGCCGTGCAGGTCCAGCAGGTCCGGGACGCAGATGGCACGGTCCTCCATCTGTACGGCCGTGTGCGCTCGGCTCCAAGACTGACAGTTGGCGGGTGCGGGTGCATCACGTTACATATTCCGGACCGCACGACGCTGAGCGCAAGGCAGCGAGGCTCGCACCCGAGCACGCCTGCCCCTTCGCAGAGATACGCCACACTCCCTGCATGTCGTGTAGCTGCTGGCATTGCAGCGATGCTCTGCATGCCTATGCTCTGCGCTGTAGGGAGAGCAGAGCAGCCACGCTGTCCCGAGCCCTATGCAGAGGGCTGTCGCGTACGCTCGCACATGGGGCCCCCTCAGCCAGGCCATTGGCGCTCATTGCGGCAACGATGGGGGCAGTCGGGCCCTGCGGAAAAGGAGTAGCTGCATGCAAGAACAGCCTGCCTTCAATGTGTCAGCCTTGACAGGCTTGTGAGGTGCGAGTCTCTGGAGAGCAGCACATGGAGCATCCAGATCAGATTACAGACATGCAAGATCTGTAAATCATTGCACCATGATGGCACCGCCACTGATTGCCCTACCAAGAGGACACACACGTATGTTTTGAAGGCATGCTCGCCAAGCAACACAGTTCCCTAGAGTGCCACACACATGCAGTTGCACTTCTGCTGCAAGCTTGTCGACATTTGTTGTCAACGGTTGTCAAGGGTTGTCAACAGGTTCAGGCAGCATCATGGAGCATAAAAAGCCACACATATGCAGTTGCACATGTGCTGCACACTCTGTAAAGAGCTTCAGGCAGCATCACGTAGCATACTTCTGTAGAATCGCTGCGCACACTTCCTAAGAAAAACCCGGCCAACTCACAGACACACAGAGCTAAAGCTACAGAACACGCGGCGCGCAGTGCCCCGCTCTCACTTCAGCTCCGTCTGCTGCTCCAGCAGCTCCCACAGCCGCTGCCGCGCGGACGCGTCGCGCACCACCGCCGGCATGCTGCGCTTCCGCTTGCCGACATAGTACTGCCCCGTCACATGGTCCAGCTCGGGTGCGGTCGCCAGCCAGAGCTCATCAGTAGCGTCCTCGATTTCGATGCCGCACATACCCCAGCCTGCATGAAACGCCCTGTCATTACTGGGCATAGCACTCCACTGGGAATTGCGAAGCTAGGCAATTGCATGGGCCATCTTGGGCGCTGTCGCCCTTCTACCCTCGTTGCCGTGTCCTTGACTACAGTGCCAGAGGCACCCAGCCTACACTGTCACCATTAAATTATGGCACAGTCGGTTCAGCAGACCGCCCTGGCCCCAGCACTGTTCATCAATAGCTTAATAGCTGTTACAGCAAGTGTACACACGTTGCAAGCTCTCAGCCTGCAAGGGTGAGTTTTGCTGGCAGCTGCCACATGATTTAACATGGTCCGCTGACAGACATGCATGCGGCTTTAAAGACCCGACATACCTGCAGACTCAGGAGCAGAGGCATGCAAAGCTGCTGTGTCCTGCGTATGCCGCTCGGGCAGGGTAGGGTGCGCCCTCTCTCTGCCTGCTCTGGAGGCAGCCTGCTCACAGCAGGCTCGACCAGTGTGGCTGCACCTTGCGGCGTGCGCAGCTCGTCACACGAGCCACGGCTGGCGGGGCGCGCCTGCATCCAGCAGCTTTGTGTTGACAGTGCCCGGGTCGAGGCAGTTGCTGGTGGGGCTGGCACCCCAGCGCTGCGCCTGCTCCGCCGTGATCAGCATCATGGCCAGCTTGGAGGTGGCGTACGCATCGTGTGCGCTGTAGCGGCGCTCCTGCGGGCGCGCCCACCGGCTGAGAACGCTTGCTGTGCTTGTAGCTGGACGGCGCAGAGGCACTGTTGGATGGCCTCGTGCTACCCACACCTGTGCTATTAATGCGACGCGAATGAAGTGTAGACCCAGCACAGCTGCAGCCACTCTTTGGCATAAAGGCAGCCTGGGAATTTTACCCAGACATTTTGGTAAGGTAAAAATTCTGCTTGTGGGCAAGGACACCCAATGGCAAGCACAGTGAGTCGGGAAGCAGCATGCGAGCAAGTTTTACACATTGTGCTGCCAAGACACAGCAGCAGCAGCTCACCAAGCTCATACACTTCGGTGATACCAACATTAAGGAACGGTCTTGCCTGGACATGTTTACAGCTTCACTCAATCACTTCGTCAGGGCGCCGCTCACCTGGTTGAGGTTGCCCCAGTCCAGGTCGCGGCCGGCGGAGATGCTGCTCACGTTCACGACGCGCCCGGTGACCGCGTCGGCCAGCAGCGCCGTCAGCAGGAAGGGCGCGAGCACGTTGACGGCCCACGTCATTTCGAAGCCGTCCGCGGACAGCTCGCGCCGTTTGCCTGCAAAGATACCTGTGCGACCGCCCTCATGCGTCGGTGCCATGATCATGACACGGACATATTAGGCGTAAGCAAACAGGCGAGTGAAAGGCATGTTCACAGCTGCTGAGCAGTGGTAGCTGCGCGTTCACACGTGTGGTATGCTGTCTAAGCACGGCATGGGTCCAAACAGAGTGCAAAAGACCGAAACGGTGTACTCATAACATATCATATGCACGGCTAGCAGCCACAGCGTACAAGCGCAGCGTGCCTGCATTGTTCACAAGGCAGTCGAGCGTGGGGCTCAGACGCCGGACGTCCTCAGCCAGCCGCCTCACCTCGGCCAGGCTGGCCAGGTTACCGGCAACGGGTTCGACTCTGGCTTTGCCCTGCGCCAGTTGGCGGATGGCATCCGCCGCTGCCGCCGCCTTGGCCTGGGTCCTGCCCAAAGTGGAGCAACTTGCACTCTCAGCACTGGCAAAGGTTTCCAGGTAGGGCAGACATTTTGCATGCATCCTGGACATATGTCACTCAGGGAGGAAAGAAGGCAGAAATAACAAACGTGCTGCTGCAAGTAGTCTGCACGAGGAAAAGGGGAGACCTGCCGTGCACCAACACGCTGCCGCCGCGCTTCGTTATCTCTTGCGCTGTGAACTGGCCTATCCCATCTGTTGCTCCCTGCACGTCAGGACGCCCAGGTTGGTATTAAAGCTTCAATAGTCGTCCTGCGGCTGGTTTGTTTGCCACAGGCAAATAGCAAGGACGCGCTTTTAAGCATGTTTCTATTTCACAGTAGGCTCCATGAGGTTGCAGAATGCGCTGACACAGTGAGTGGCAGTTCTTGCAGAGCTGCTTTGGTCACCACGGACAGCAGACCTTACCGTTACTAGATACATCTTGTTTTTCAACTCCAGCGCCTGAGCCATGGTAGTTGCAGACCTTTGGGAGCGGCACGCAACAGCGGATACCTGTATGCAGCGCAAGAACATCGAGCTCTACACCACTTTTGGCAGTGCACGGATGCATTAGTTTAATCTGGCAAAGCAGCAAAGGAGAGCCAATTCAGGATCAGTTCTACAGAGCAGCATTTTTCCAATAACTATCGACCATTCAGCCGGTTCATATCCTGCAAGAAGCCATACGATGGTAGCTCTGAACAACAACAGCGTCACTCTGTGCAGTGCCTTCCTGGCTAACCAGGGGACTGCGGTCACTGGAGTAACGTGCGCTCGGACACCAGCTCTCGTCCTTTCCTAAAAGGACAACTGGCACACACAGACCACAAAATGTAGCTGACATGCAGTCAGCTGCAGACCACCGCCAGCGCCTTACACTAACATATGGCAGGGGGAGCAAGGCCCCTGGCACAGATAGATGTACGGCACGTGCGCCGGCAACGGCCGCACAAGCACCGCAACATCGGCCCCCGCCTGCATGTGTCCCGATCGCCACCAGAGCAAAGAGCAGGCCTCAACTAACAAAGAGCTGGAATACTGCGGCAGTTGCCAGCACCCTACATACACTCATAGCAGGGGCAGCTGCTAGACCAGGGGAAGGGCGGATACTCGGGCGGCAGACGCTCGAACACGGCCGCATCTGCGATGCGCTGCAAGTACGGCGGCCAGGCCGGGGGCAGCGCTGCTGGCGCGTAGCGTAACCCCGATGTCTTACAGCCTGCCGCAAGCAGTCGTCAACGGCATGCGGATGCTCAAAATCAAACATTGATTTGCTCGCATACCCAACAGTACAGAACCCAAGTTTCAGGTTGGTACCTCCTTGCAACCAAGGGCGCATGGATGGTGGGACACAGCGCTGTTCGTTGACGGTCACAATGCCGGTGGACGGCACACAAAGGGCGGCTGCAGCCAGCAGCCTGTCCTATTTCAAGTACTGCGGAAGTAGCGATAAATAGCAACCTCCGCACTCAGTCGTCAGGCCTGAGCATTAGCTTCCAGGCTCTCGGCCTGGCGAGAGCCTGGAAGGCTGATGATCAGGCAAGCGCCATGCTCACTGAAGCTTGCAAGTCACAAGCAGTGCAGTCGGCTGGTACGCCAGGCTGCGCACCAGTGATGGCGCTGGCGACGACGCATGCCTCCAGGTAGGTGCCGGCGCCGCTGGGGTGCACGCCGTCCTCGTCGTACAGCGCGCGGAAGGTCGCCTTGCCGCGCGGCAGTGCCGCCGCCGCGTCCTGGCCGCGCAGCCAGGCGCCTGTTGCATCCCAGAACAGGCGCCGCGTGCTGCCAGCTCCTGACCAAATCTGACAGCCTGGTCCTGGCCCTCACTGCACCCTGGTCCTCACACGCCGCAGACACAATGTTTCCTGCCTTGGTCCTGGCATACCGCAGGTAAGATGCCTCGACAGGCGGGGCGGCAGTGCAGCAAACATGCGCAACCTCACACGGCTAGCTGCGGGTCGACACAGCGCGCCAACATGCACACTGGCGCATTTCTGCAGCGCGCGCATGCACCCGCGCACGCGCGCAGGGCGGACCTTGGCATGCGAGGCGTCGTACACGGCGCGCCAGGCGCGGCCCACCGGCGCCAGGAACGCCGGCGTGTTGAGGCGCTCGCGCGCGGTGGCCGCCAGCGCCACGTACCCGGCATCCAGTTGCCGCTGCGCGCTCCACAAGGCGTGACCAAGCCGCAGACAGGACGCGCTGCTGATGTGCGGTCCTTGCTGCAGCTTTGATTCTTCCTAGGTGGAGGACATGTGCAAGCTACAGTGGACAAGCACGTCCTCACCTTGAGCAGCCATGCTGGCCGTCAAGCCCTGTGTGCTGTCAGGGTGTGTGGGTCATGTAGCATATGGACCCGACATGCTGCCAGCCATCCATGAGCAATGCGTACCCCAGAGAGCCAGCCCCACTTACGATGTCGTAGCTGGTGTCAATCGGACACACTAATGCCAATGCAGAATGCCAAGGCGCGCCTGCATGGACAGGTAGTCCGGGAACAGGGCGCGGTTGTCAGGGTCGCCCGCCGCGTACGCCCAGGTCTGCAGCAGCACGCTCTGCGCGCCGCGCGCCTTGGCGAGCCTGATCAGGCCGGCCAGCGCGTCCGCGCTCGTCGCCACCGCCGCCGCGCCCATCGCCGGCGCCTGGCTCTGCTCCTGTGCGTCGGGTCGGAACACAGGACGTCAACTCGCAGGCAGGTCTACACTGAGGCTGTCGGCAGCAGCTTGTTCGGGCCGATTCAGCCCCTGCAAAAACTCACTCTTGCTGCCTCATGCGTGCCTGTCAGGTGTCCCTGTCAGGACGCTGGACGCCCATGCCATCGCCATACAGAAACAAGCATTGCCCTAACATGCAGTAGACTACTGCCTGCTCGATTCCAGCATTGCCCTACCCTACCCCATACACGCACAGTCAGAAACCTGCACGACCTGCGGCCAAGCACTCGCCCACACGATCCGCAGTCCTTCGCTGGGCGGCTGGCGGCAACTACCTGGAAGACGACATAGTCGTACTTCTGGGACCCGCCGGCGCCAAGCAGGTCATGCAGGGGCGAGCCCGCGTCCCGCGCGTCCGCCAGGTGCTTTGCCCACGAGTGGCCGCCCGGCGCATAGCGCTTCGCCCACACGTGCGCGCCCATGCGCTCGCTGAGCAGCTCGGCCGTGACCTGCGGGCAGGGGAGGGTTGGTGAGCGCGCCGGCGGGCCAGGGTTCAGCAGCACAACCTTATGCACTCGACTGGCGACTCGTCTGGTGTTCTGGATACTGCCCCAGTCGTTGTGGAACAAGCCACAGGCAAGTTGAAGGCATGAAACAAGAGGCGACCGCCGTGCATGAAGGAGTGCAGTGGCCTGCGGGTGTGCTGGGGCCGCGCACCGTCTCGGCGCCCTCGTTGCGGTGCACGAAGGAGTTGCCGACGAACAGCAGGCGCAGCGCGGCGCTGGCCGCGGGGTCCCGGAAGCCCGTGCGCAGGCCCTGCATGAGCCCCAGCCCCGGCCGCTCCGCCTTCCCCAGCGCCTCCTCCCAGTACGGGTCCGGCCGGTGCCGCAGCGCCAGGAAGAGCACCAGGCTGCCCAGCAGCGCCGGCAGCGTCACCGCCGCCGCCAGGTACAGGCGCTGCTGCAGCGGCGAGCGCGCGCCGTTGTGCTCCTGCGCCCGCGCGCGGCGGTGGGCGCGCGGGGCCGCCGCTGGCGCGGCGCAGGCAGCGGCTGCCGGCCAGCAGCAGGCTGGGTGCGCCTCGGCAGCGGCTATGCCTCAACATACTCACGACGCCCTGCAGTCGCAAGCGGTGGAGACCAGCGGACGTGCACAGCAAACGCCACAGCGCCAATGTGCAGCTCTGGCCGCAGGCACACTCTTCAATCGCAGGACGAGAGGTGCTTGCCTAGCAGCTCCTCTGCATAGGCACGCAGCCCCGCCCTTGTGCGCCCAACAGTGGTGTGGAAGCGCAGCAGTCAGCAGACTTCTGGCTCGCTGCTGGGGATGCGGAAAGCCTGGGCTTGCGAGTGCCAGTGGCAGTGGCATCTGACCGATGGAAGCAGCACAGGCCGCCACTGAGTCCTGACACACAAGGCGCTGCTCTGCTGTGCCGGTCGAGCATGCCACTGCCTGCCCAATGTGCCACTTGAACCGCATTCGGTTCCGTGAAGTACTCACCCCGCCTTGCTACTCAGCAACACAGCCACGGCCTGCAGCGTGCACCACCTTGCCACGCTGCACGTTGAGGAGCGCCCTTGTCCGAAGCGCCACCGCCAGCCACGCCTGTTGAAGGCTGGCTAGGTAGCGCATTGCGCAGTAGCTACCTCATGGCGCCGGTCTCTCCGGTACTTTGTTTGTCCCCATCAAGCTTTGTCAAGGCCGGACAAGCTTTGCTTACAAGGCTGGTCCAGCAACCCTAGTACTCACATGTCCCAGCTGCTGGTGCTTGAGCCTTGCCTGCAAGGGCAGGGAGACATTGGCTCAAGACCCCCAGGAGGATGAACTTAGCTGGAGAGCTTCACAAGTGTTAACGTCAGAGAGCAGCGCATGGAGCTGGGCTGAGGTCCTCAGGCAATCGGTCCTGGGCATGGGTGTTCCGTTGCACAGTAGTGCATGCGTGTTCCTGAGCTGTGGTCTAGTGACACGAACCTTCACCAGCTCTGCTGTGAGGCATCGTCTTCCAAATCATATCTGCCACATGCATATACCTTTCTGGAGGATGTCCGTGCAAGGTTAATGCAAGCCAAGTGCTGTATTTACACGATGGGCACTGCATGTACTACTGATAGCAGCATGTACTACTGATAGCAGCTCCACCATAGCCCTGCTGGCTAGAGTACCTGCGGTGCAAGACGTGCGGCATGATGACGCCCTTCCCAGAGGGTATCTACGGCATTGACCCAACCTGCAGGGCCTGCACGCCGTGCAGGTGGGTCAAATCATAGAGGCCCTCCGGGTAGCGCGTGTCCACGCCGCACGTCCTGCATCGGACGCAGAACTGCGGATACCAGCGCAATAAATGGGCGGTCCTGCGCCTGCGGCTTTTTCTTCAGCAGCACAGACATACATGTGCCGACCTCGGGGGCGCGTGCAAGTTGCCATCAAGGGCGAGCAGAGCAATGTGCTTCTGTTTGCGGGCATTGCCTTTCCCCAGCGCTTCCTACAGGTCGCTGGTGTCGCACGTGCGCAGCCGTTGCACGGCCGCAGCTATGGTGCACTGAAAAGCGCGGACTCACTGCGACCCAGCACCTGCATGAGCTGCCTGGCAACACGGTCCTGGAGTTGGTGGTCAGCCTGGAGCGGTCTTTCCACAAGTACCCAGGCACGTACTGGGCCAACATGCACCTATGGCATATTGATCACAAGGTCGCAACTGCCAAATTCCAGAAGTTGGCCAAGCTCAAGGAGCAGCTCAAATGCGTGCCTGCATCCCATGCGGGCGCGCGACAACCTGGTCCAGGGCGCCTGGTGTGCGAGGCGCCCTTGCTCAGGTTGCTGCAGGTCTCTGCAGCCTGCATTTTCAGCTGCTCCGCAAGGCTGGCCAACTTCTTGAACTCGGCAACGGCGTCCTTATGCTCAATGTGCCACGGGTGCATGCCTGCCCGGCACATGCCTAGGCGCTTGGAGAGACAGCGCTCCAGGCGCACCATCACCGCCAGGGCCATGCTGACGAGCACCACGTGGAGATGCTTGATAAGTTTCACCCCGCACTACTTCAGCGCACCGTGTGTGCAGCTGGAGAGGCGGCTGCGTGCATGCGACGACGCCAGCACCAGTAGCGCGCCGCACGGATGGCGGTGCTGGTGAACCGAGGCGCCTCGCTCTGTTTGGTCTTGATAGCACATGCCTCCGAGGTTAGCATGTGCATGTCTAAGCCGCCAGAGCAGGGGCCACAGGTGCCATGGTGCCGCTCACCTCTGCACGTTTGCACTTGTCACCAGCCAGGTGCCACTCAATGCACTGCTTACAACAGATGTGGAGCCTGGTGCGCTGGGCACCGCGCACGGCGCGGCTGGCGGGGCCCCCCAGCCGCTGACCGGCGCCCGGCTCGGCGCCGCGGGCGTGGCTTCGCCGGGGCAGCGGCCCTTCAAGACGCAGAGCCTAGTAGGCCGGGCACCGCGCCCGGCGCGGCCGGCGGGTCGAGCGCGGGCGGCCGCGCGGCGCCCGCGCGCTCTCCAGCGGGGCCCCGGCCGCCGCCTCATGAAGGGTTGCTGCCCGGCGCCGCCGCGCGGCGCCACAGACGAGCGCCGATCGGCGGCCGGGGCCCCGCTGGAAGGCGCGCGGCTGCCGCGCGGCCGCCCGCGCTCGACCCGCCGGCCGCGCCGGGCGCGGTGCCCGGCCTACTAGGACCTACGTATTGATGGGCCGCTGAGCCGGCGCCGCCACGCGCGCGGCGCCGAGCCGGGCGCCGGTCAGCGGCTGGGGCCCCGCCGGCCGCGCCATGCGCGGTGCCCAGCGCACCAGGCTCTATGTCTTGCTTCATCATAGGCGGAGTCAATCACTGCGCGCACACAACTGCGCGGCACGCATGGCGGTTGCCAGTGCCATAGCATCTGTGGCCCCTCTGCCGGCGGCATGTACACGCATGTGCTCACATGGAGGCATGCGCAGGCCGCCGCTCGCAGGCCGCGCTCGCCGGTGAGGCTAGGGGCGAGAGTTGGGCAAGCATTGCAGGGGGCCCTGCACCCTACCGCTTACAGGGTGGAAAGTCTCGACGCCAGCGCAGTACGGCACGCAGATGCGCAGGTAGCCAGCTCGCAGTTCCGCTCTCCAGAAGCACCTCCTGTTTGCCGCTGGTGCCTGCAGCGTCAGCTGAGCTGCTCTCTACCACACGATTGCCAAGCGCATGCGGCGTACGCAGCGCGCTTCGCGGCGTCAGCTTCTTGCCGCAGAGGTCAGTGTGGCTGGGAGCGCGCCTGCGGAAACGGCTGCGGCCGGCCAGGCTGACGCGGCGGGGACGCACCTAGTGCGCCAGGGCCCGCGCAGGACGAAGAAGTCTGCACCACCGACTCGACCCTGTTGGCCACCAAGGCCGCCCCGCCCGAGCCTGGCCTGGCGGACCTGCTTGCGCGCTGGACGCCGCAAGGGGCAGCATGCAGCGCCAGCTGGACTGCTCTCGGCCACGTAATGGCCAAGCGCATGCGGCGCGCCTCGCGGGGTCAGCTCCTTGACGCGGAGGTCAGTGCGGCTGAAAGCGCGCCTGTCGCAACGGCTGCGGGGGCCAGGCTGGCGCCCAGGCGCACATGGTGAGGCCCTGCCGCGGCAAAGAGCTGACGCCCCAAGGCGCGCTGCGTGCGCACGCATGCGTAGCATGCGCTTGGCCATCGTGTAGTAGAGACCTGCTGAGCTGCCGCAACATGCTTCCCCCCGCGGCGCTCAGCGCACTGCGCGCGAGCAGGTCGGCCAGGCCAGGCTCGGGCGGGGCGGCCTTCATGGCCAGCAGGGCCGAGTCGGCATTGCGGACTTCCTCGTCCTGGACGGCCCGGCAGTCAGGGTGAGCAGGCAGCGAGGGGCGCGCCGCCTGCCGCAGAGCGCCGCATCTCCTGCTGTAAGTCCCGGGCGTGGAGTATTTTGTTGTAGGGCTGTGTGTTTAATGCATCTGTGCAGATTCTGGGCTGCAGTCTAGTAAGACAACCACCAGGTCTGCTGTGAGATGTCATCCTTCTCTCCATACGCTCCCCCATACATCGGCCAGATGCGCACCTGCTGACGGTGAGGAAGTCTGCGCAGGGTCGATGCAAACCATTGGCTGCATTTGCTGCATCTGCATGATGGCTCTGCATGCGCTCCCACAGCAGCTCCTCCAACGCCAGCAGGTCACATGACGGCTGGCAGGTCTTTTACATGCAATCTCAAGATGATGTGTGCTCCTGTAGCTCCTGCTGGCTTGTGCCGCGCAGGCTGGCACTCGTGCAAAGCAGACACAGCACAGCGCGGGCGGCCTCACCCGCGAGCACGGCCTTGCGGGCGGCGGCCTGCGCACGCCGCCATGCAGCACATGCATGTCTGTGCCGCCAGCTGTCTGTGCCGCAGCTTTCCGTAGAAGCCGGCCAGGTGGCGCTTGTCCTCGCCGCATGTCTTGCATCGCAGGCACCAGCACGCGCAAAATGGCGGATACCAGCGCAAGAACAGGGCGGTGAGCGTGGTTCTGCGCCTGCGGCTTTTGCTTAAGCGGCAGAGACGTGAATGTGCCGACCTCGGGGCGCGTGCAGGTCGCCATCAAGGCGAGCAGAGCAAAGTGAGATACTGTGCCAGCATTGCCTTCCCCCAGCGCGCCACCGGCGCGCTGGTGTTGCATGTGCGCATTTGCTTGCGCGGCGGCTTCTACTCCACGCTGGAAAGACGCGGCATGAAGGTGCAAGCACCTATTCAAGCTGCCTGGCAACACGGTCCTGGGCGTGATGGCACATCTGGAGCGCTACTTCCACAAGTACCCAGGCATGTGCTGGGCCAACATGCACCTATGGCACAGTGACCGCAAGGTCCCTATCGCCAAATTCAAGAACTTGGCAGACGTCAAGGAGCAGCTCAAATGCTTCAAAATTAGAAACCTGCAGCCCATGCGGGCGCGCGACAACCTGGTCCAGGGCGCCCGGTGAGCGAGGCGCCCTGGCTGAGGCGCCCTGGCTCAGGTGCTGCAGGCTTCTGCAGTTGACATTTCAGCTGCTCCGCAAGGCAGGCCAGGTCTCAAACTTAGCAACAACGACCTTGTGCTCATTGTGCCACCGGTGCATGTCTCCTCAGCACACGCCTGGGTGCATGTGGAAAGAGCGCTCTAGGTGCGCCATGCCGACCAGGACCATGTTGCCAAGCAGCTTGCGGGGACGCTTGATGATTCTCATCCCGCACTACTTCAGCGCACCATAAATGCGACTGAATAGGCGGCTGCGCGCATGCCACGATTCAGCACCGCTAGCGCGCCGCGCAGAAGGCGATGCGGGCAAACAGAGAGCTTTATTCCGTGTTCGGCCTTGATGGCGACCTGCGCATGCCTCCAAGGTTAGCCTGGGCATGTCCGCCAAGCAAGGGCCACAGATGCCATGGCGCTGCTCACACCCGCGCGCTTTGCGCTTGTAACCAGCCAGGTGCAACCAAGTCCCCCTTGCCGCGCGTACACGCCTGCGCGGCACGCACGGCGGTTGCCAGTGCCATAGCATTTGTAAACCCTCTGCCAGCGGCGTGGACATGCATGTGCTGACATGGAGGCATGCTTAGGCTGATTGCAAGGCGGCGCTTGCCGATGAAGCCGCCTGCGCTGCGCTGTGTCCATCCAACACATGGCACAAGCCCCAGCACAAGTGACAGAGGCGCAGCGCATGCTGCGGGGCGCGCTCCAGCATTGCAAGGGGCGGTGCGGC
>JAABUV010006447.1_pt1 | contig 12785 bp, 9 predicted proteins | sample 5559971 | NCBI WGS metagenome assembly JAABUV01 (sample SAMN10711881, study PRJNA513362) | rock metagenome | isolation source: Antarctica rocks | place: Antarctica: Victoria Land, Knobhead nord | collected 2015-12-19
ATTCGCACAAAAAAGGCCCGGACGGACCATCTACCCACCGGTTTCTGGGGCCAACGGCGACCGCGCGCGGCCCCAGAAACCCCTGCTCCGCTTGACCTAGCCGCCTGATTCAGCGGAAACTAGAGGAAAAAGGCCTAATCATAATGCGTCGGGCCAATTAAACGCCACGTGCGAGAGTGATTCGCGCCTCAGCCTCACTACATCCCCCATGTATCCCAATCGATCGACGGGCACGCCTCGCGTGACAACGTTTCTACCAGCGACCACATTGATGTTACCCGCGCTGTTACGATGGGTGACATTGCCGACGATTTTCGGCGGCGCCAGCAGGTCCCGACGGGTTTGTAGTGGCTTCGTTGCCGGATGGCCCTCGGCCACATATTGGTGTAGTACAGCGAGTCGGCCGAGAGTCGGTGGCGTCAGCACGTCCCAGACGGGACGTGCTGACGCCGAACGCGTTAGCTTAACCAAACGTTCTTGAATTCCAGTTCGAGCGACGGCAGCACATGGGAGCCGTGGACGCGCGGCTGCATGGCGTAGTTGAGCGTTTCGTAATGGACGAAGATGTTCGGCACATCATCGTACATGATGGCTCGCACCTTGGCGTAGAGCGCCTTACGCGCCGAGAAGTCGGTTGACGTGCGCGCCTGCTTGACCAGGGCGTCGAAGCGCGGATTGTTGTACCCGGTCACATTGAGACTGGCATCGTGCGTGAGCAGCAGGCTGTAGAAATTGTCGGGGTCGATGGTGCGCTCCTGGTAGGCCGAGGTGATCTGATACTGCTTTTTCACGAAACGATCGCCCCATACTGTGACCTCGACCTGCCTGATCGTCATCTGGATACCAATCTGCGCTAGTTGCTCCTTGACAATCTCGCCCGTCTTCAGTAACTCGGGGTATTGGGGCAGCCCCAGGTACTCGACGGTGAGGCCGTTAGGATAGCCAGCCTCGTGCAACAGGCGCTGGGCCTTGGCGAGGTCGGGACCGGAGTGGTAGGGATCGTTGCCGGTATACCACGGGCTCCCCGTGGGGACTTCGGCCGAACCTGTCTCGCCAACACCAAAGTAGGCCACGGCCAGGATGGCGCGTTTGTCGATGGCCCAGGCGACGGCCTGGCGCAGCTTCTTGTTGTTGAACGGCGGCTTGTCCACGACGAACGACAAGTAGTCGGGGATGCCCGCGTTGTTCGCTGTCACATAGAGCGGGTTCTTGCTAGTCCTGAGCTGGCGCACATCCTGAAGTGGGACGGCATCGACCCAGTTAAGTTCACCGCTCTGCAAGGCGGCCAGACGACCCTCATCGACGTTGGCGCCACGAAAGATGACGCGGTCGAGGTACGGCTGGCCGCTCTGGAAATAGTGGGGCCAGCGGTCTAGCGTGACGTGGTCGCTGGTGACCCATTCCTTGAACTTGAACGGCCCCGTCCCGATCGGATGCCGGTTGGGATCGTACTGCGTGATCGCTCGCTCATTGACGATCTCGCCGTTGGCCGCCAGATTGGTCAGGAACGGGCCGAACGGTTGGGAGAGGTGAAAGCGCACCGTATATTTATTGACGACTTGCACCGACGCAATGGCGTTGAACAGGGGGGCGTAGGCGCTCGCGATCTTGGGGCTCAGGATCCGGTTGAAAGTGTACTGGACGTCGTGCGCGGTGAACGGCTCGCCGTTGTGGAAGACCGCGTTGTGGACGAGGTCGAACTCCCAGGTCTTCGGATCGAGTTGCCGCCACGACCGCGCCAGCGCGGGCTGGAAGGCGCCGCGGCTATCCAGGACCACGAGTTTGTCGAAGATGTTATCGTAGATCTGGGCGGCCGTGTAGATCGATGAGGTCGCCGGGTCGAGCTGGTCCGGCTGCCCAGTGAGTCCGGCGTTAAGCGTCCCGCCATGGCGTGGGTTCGCAAGCGCATCAAGGTGCTCCGCGCGGTTTTCAGCCGCGGCGAACGCCTTGGCTGTCGATCCACCGAAGGTGATAAATGCTGTCGCTGCCGTCAGCGCGCGCACGAACTCGCGCCGGCTGAGATGGCCTACGCTATAGGACTGCTCAAGGGTATGTATCACTGGATGTTGGTCCACCATGACAAGCCTCCTCAGTTAGGCCTGATTAGTATCTTTACGAGTGAAATTGATCGCAAGCTGTGCACAAGTATTGGAATAAGTTTGGCTTCGGCTTGGCCGAGTTTAGGCCTAACGCGACTGATAAAAAGGCACGCTCATCCCGTGGTCGATCGTGCTCCTTTCGCTGCTCCCGGCCATGCGACATCCACCCAACCGGCCACCTTGTTGCTTCTCATCGTACAGGGTGGCCGGTCATACGTCTATGGACACCGGGGCGAAAAAACAGAGGCGTCCGTTATACAAAGCGTCCATAGACACACGACCGGCCACCCTGTACGATGGAAGAAGAAGAGACATCCACGCCTGCCGCAGGCGCGATTATCGCCAAGGACAGAAGCTATGCGTACGCACGAGACCGACGTTCAGGCCAAGGAACTGCTCTCCCCCGTCTGGGCGCGCTACACGTCCATCATCGCCGACCATGCCGAGGGCTGCTACATCTACGATGAGGCCGGCGAGCGGCACCTCGATTTCAGCGCGGGGATCGGCGTCGTCAACACCGGCCACTGCCACCCGCGCGTCGTCGCCGCGGCACAAGAGCAGGTCGCCCGGCTGATCCACGGGCAGGCCAACATCGTCTACCACAAACCGATGCTGCGCCTGGCCGAGAAGCTCGCCACCGTGACGCTGGACGGGCTGGACCGTTTTTTCTTCAGCAACAGCGGCGCCGAGGCCGTCGAAGCCGCGATCAAGCTGGCGCGCTACGCGACGCGGCGCTCGGCCATTATCACGTTCACGGGCGGCTTCCACGGGCGCACCATCGGCGCGCTCTCGCTGACCTCCTCCAAGGCCAAGTACAAGGCGCACATGGGCCCGTACATGCCCGGCGTCTACACCGTGCCCTATCCGTACTGCTACCGCTGCCAGGTCCGCGCGCGCGACGGCCGCGCCTCGGCGAGCTCGCAGACCTACGACAGCCCCGCGCACCAGGATCGCTGCTGCCAGGCCGACCTGCCCGCCCTGCGCGCGCTGCTGGCTACGGAGGTCTACCCCGAGGACGTGGCGGCCGTGCTGGTCGAGCCGGTGCTCGGCGAGGGCGGCTACGTCGTGCCGCCGGTGCGGTTCCTACGCGACCTGCGGCAGCTCTGCGACGAGTTCGGCATCCTGCTGATCGCTGACGAGGTGCAGACCGGCTTCGGGCGCACCGGCTCCCTGTTCGCGGTGGAGCAGTGCGGCGTCACGCCCGACATCCTGGTCATGGCCAAGGGCCTGGCCTCGGGCTTCCCGCTCAGCAGCATCGCCGCGCGGCCGGCGCTCATGGATGGGTGGGCGCCCGGCGCGCACGGCGGCACCTACGGCGGCAACGCCGTGGCCTGCGCGGCCGCGTGTGCCACCATCGACGTCCTGTGCGATGAGGATCTCCCTGGAAACGCGCGTGGGCAGGGCGCGGTGCTGATAGGGGGACTGCGCGTACTGCAAGGAATGTATCCATTCATCGGCGACGTGCGCGGGCTGGGCCTGATGGTCGCGGCGGAGATCGTGACGCCGGATGGCGGGCCCGACACGGCGCGCACACGCGCGCTGCTGCGCGCGTGCGAGGAGCGCCGGCTCATCCTGTTGAGTTGCGGCCCACAGGACCAGGTGGTGCGCTTCATCCCGCCGCTCATCGTCACCGAGGGGCAGATCGAGGACGCCCTGGCCATCTTCGAGGCGGCGCTGACCGCGGTGGCGTAGCGCCCCGTCGTCATCATGAGCGCGACGGAAAAGTCCTGTGGGGTTCCACCGTCCACAGTCTCATGTCGTGGCCGATCGTAGCCGATTTATCAGGAAGGGTTTTTATGCCGGTTATCTCTGAACCAGACGTCACTATAGTCCGGCGTACCAGACGCGTCCCGCCGACCTTATGAAGAAGGCGTGGAGTGGCACAATTGCCAAGCTCCATATACCCTGACGGTTTAGGTGATGTCATGCGTTTCGGCCAATCCCTCAAACTATTAATGGGCTCGTCAATGAATAACCTCTCCGCTATTCGTGCCCGATCACCCGCAAGATGAAGCGGCATTTATTGACTTTATTCCCTCGCAGATCCTAAGGAGTGTGTTCATGACGAACGAGAATCCGGTGCTACGCACCCTTGAGCAGTCCTACAGTGCAGGCCATCTCAGTCGCCGCGCGTTCGTGCGTGCGCTGGTGGCCACGACCGCATTTGTCACCTTTGGTGGCTCAACGGCCAGCGCACTCGCTGCGGCTGAATCCCGCGCGGCGGAACTCGATGCGCGCGCAAAACCTCGATACGGCGGTACGCTAAACGTCGCCCTTACTGGACAGCCGGATCAGTTTGATCCCGCGACCTCGACTGTTTACACCTCTACCCAGATCTACGACAACATCTTCGATAATCTGGTACAAATGGACCCGCAGGGCAATTTCGCGCCCAAACTCGCGACGCGGTGGCGACAACTTGACCCGAAGACCTGGGAATTTGATCTCGTCCACAACGCGGTATTCCATAACGGCGAGCATTTCACGGCCCACGATGTGGCCTACACCATCAATCGCATCCTCAATCCCGCCACGGGGAGCAGCCAGATCGCGGACTTGGACCAAATCAAACTCGTGGAGGTGGTGGACAACTACACCGTCCGCTTTCATCTGAAGGCACCGTACGGTCCGCTCCTCACTAGCCTCGCCGGCGCGGCGTATATCCAAAACGAAAAGGCCGTCAAGACGCTAGATCCTCGCCGCCACCCGGTCGGGACGGGTCCCTTCATGTTCAAGGAATGGGTCACCAACGACCACATCACCCTGGTACGCAATCCGCACTACTGGCAACAAGGTAGCCCCTACGTCGACCGCATCGTTTTCCGCGGCTCTCCGGTCGATGAGAGTCGTCTGGCCGCCCTCCAGAGCGGCGAGTTCAACTGGGTCGACGCCGTCCCACTGCAGGACGTCAAGAAGCTGCGTGGGAGCAAGAACCCGATCTACCTGACCTCTAGCAACGCCGGCAACCCAGACTTCCTGGGTATGGTTGTGGATAAGCCACCATTCAATAATAAGAAGCTGCGCCAGGCCATCGCCTGGGCGGTCGACAAGAGGGCCATCCTGGAAGTGGCCTACTTTGGCGTCGGCGAGGTAGGCTCGCAGGAGGTGGGCAGCGGTAGTCGGTTCTACACCGCCGATGATCCGTACCGGCACGGCCCGGATCTAACCAAGGCCCAGCAATTGGTGAAGGAAGCGGGCTACGGCAACGGATTGACGATCGAGTATCTAGGCTTGCCAGAGTACCCAGAACTCCTCAAGACCGGCGAGATCTTGAAGGAGCAGTTGGCACAGATCGGCATTACCATGACCATTACCCAACTTGAGGTGACGGTCTGGGTCAAGCGCCTGACGCAACGGCAATACCAGATAACCTCGATCTACGCGGCGGGGACGGTCGACCCCGACACCTTCTACAGCGAGGAACTGACCCGCAATGGACCCTACAACTTCTCGGGCTACAGCAATCCGCGTCTGGATGCGCTTATTCAGCAGGCGCGACAGAACACCGACATCAGCCAACGCAAGGCGTTATACTCCAGGGTCCGCCAGGTTGTCTGGGATGACGCCCCCTATATTTTCGTGCATTACGAAACGCTCAACTACGCCATGAACCCTCATGTGTCAGGGACACAGATCCTGCCGACACTGCAGGTATTCTTCAAGGACGTATGGCTAGGATAACAGGGGTGGGAACGCTCTTATGGCGACCCCTACGTGTCGACGCTGTGACCAACCGCCGCGCGTCCCACGTTCGCAGGGCGGCGGCTAGTCACGGCGGCGGCTTGAACATGGGACGGCTTGCAAGAAGGCTGTCCCGGTAAGAATTGGCACGGCCAGTCATATCCGCCATAACTGGCGGAAAGGAGGAGAATGGCGTATGCCCCTGGATCTCTTGTTAACGAACGCGACCGTCCTGACCATGGACGAGGGTCGACCCGTGGCCGAAGCCGTCGGGATCGAGGGGGGCCGGATCGCGTGGGTGGGTACGATCGAGGATGCGCGCGCCCACTTGACGGGCGTGCGACGGGAGTTGGACCTGGGCGGGGCGACCATCGTTCCGGGATTCAACGACGCGCACAATCATCTCATTCTCCTCGGGCACTGGTTGTCCCAGCTTGACTGCTCGTTCCCGGCTGTGACCTCCATCGCCGATATCGTCGCGGTCGTGGCGGCGCGCGCGGCGGTAACGCCGGTGGGCGAGTGGATCGAGGGGCGCGGGTACGACGACAACAAACTGGCTGAGCATCGCCATATCTCGCGCTGGGATCTCGACGCGGTGACACCGGATCACCCCGTGCTGATCAAGAACGCTTCAGGGCATATGTGCGTTGTCAACAGCCGAGCGCTCGACCTCGCGGGTATTACCCGCGACACGGACGCGCCCGTCGGGGGCGCCATCGGACGTGTTCTGGAGAGCGGTGAGCCGAACGGACTCCTGCAGGAGCAGGCACAGGAGCTTCTGGGCCGACCCTTCCTCCCACAAGACAAAGAGGCGTTACATCGCTGCTTGAGAGTGGCTGGGAATGCCTATCTCGCGGCCGGCATCACGAGCAGCCAGGAAGCCGGGTTGTTTTCAACCCCCGAGTTCACGGTCTTCCAGGAGGCATGGGCGTCCGGTGAGTTACCGTTGCGGGTCTATATGATGCTGCGCCGCCCCTTTCTTGACGCGATGGAAACCATGGGGGTATTCAGCGGCTTCGGCGACGAGCGCCTGCGCATTGGCGCCTTCAAGCTGCTCGCGGACGGCTCCCTCATCGGGCGCACCGCCGCCGTATCGCAGCCGTTCCTCGAGGATCCCGACCCGCACAATCTCGGTCTGGCCATGATGCCGCAGGACGAACTCGACGACCTCATCTGGCGCGGACATGCGCACGGCTGGCAGGTAGCAATTCACGCCATCGGCGATCGCGGCATCGAAATGTGCCTTGATGGGTTTGAACGGGCGCTGCGGCGGCTCCCGCGCGCCGATCATCGTCATCGCCTGGAGCACTGCGGCATCCTGCGCCCGGACCTCATCCGGCGGATCAAGGAGCTAGGAGTTGTTCCGGTGGGCCAGCCGCCCTTCATCAACGAGTTTGGTGACGGCTTCCTGCGCCACCTTGGCCGCGAGCGTTCCCAACTCACCTATGCGCTCAGGTCGGTCCTGGACGCGGGCATTCACCTGGCCGCGAGCTCCGACTCGCCGGTGTCCTCATTCCAGCCGCTGCTAGGTATCAAAGCCTGCGTCACCGAGCGTACGTCGAGTGGGGCCGACTTCGCTCCAGCGGAGCGTCTCTCGGTTGAGCAGGCTATTGCCCTATACACATGTAGCGGCGCCTATGCCTCGTTCGAGGAAGATCTCAAAGGCACGATCACGCCCGGCAAACTCGCGGACTTCGCCGTACTGGGGGCTGACCCTCGCGCCGTGGATCCGGAGGCGCTTGATCGGGTGTCGGTGCGTGCAACCATACGAGGGGGCGAGATCGTGTATCAAGCCCCCCTATCGTCCTACTCGTCCTAAAATATAGCGGCGTTCAGCGCGACGAGCGTGACGTGAAAGGGAGAGGTAAGACCCGTGACTATACAAATAGGCGATCCACACAATCGCCGCATCGCTGTAGCGTTCACCTTCGACTTTGATGCCGAGTCGGCCTGGCTTGGCTCGTTCAAGATGGATACACCCTCAGCCCTCTCGCGCGGCGCCTACGGCGCCAACGAGGGCGTGCCGCGGATCCTCCGACTACTCGACCGCTATCATCTGCCCGCGACCTTCTTCATTCCCGGCGATACCGCCGACCGCCACCCGGATGAAACACGGGCCATTGTCAACGCTGGGCACGAGATCGGCCATCATGGCTACCTCCACGAGCCGCCCCCCCTCCTCACGCTGGAGGAGGAACGTACGATGATTGAGCGCGGCCTAGACGCGCTCGACAGGATCACGGGCAAGCGGCCCCGCGGCTACCGCTCACCGGCGTGGGAGTTATCCACGTCGACGTTCGGGTTGCTGGAAGAGTATGGCTTCGCGTACGATGCGAGTCAACTCGGGGCGGACCGGCCCGGTTGGGTGCTCGATGTGGGCAGGCGCACCAATCTTGTCGAGGTTCCATCCGCCTGGGAACTGACCGACTCGGGACACTTCATGATGGTACCAGCCGCCGGATTGCCGGGAGGGAAGGCGCCGTCGCACGTCGAGGAGATCTGGCGCGAGGATTTCAACGGGATGTACGAGGAAGGCGGGGACGTGTGTTTCGTGCTGACCATGCATCCCCAGATCATCGGCCGACCGCACCGCATGCGGATGTTGGAGCGTATGATCCAGCACATCACACAGCATGAGGAGGTCTGGATCGCGCAGATGGGCGACATCGCCGACGATTTTCGGCGGCGCCAGCAGGCCCCGACGGGTTCGTAGTGGCTTCGTTATATTGGCGGTGTACAGCGAGTAGGCCGAGAGCAGTTGGCGTCAGCACGCCCTGGTCGGGACGTGCTGACGTGGCAAGCGTTAGCTTAACCAGACATTCTTGAATTGCAGTTCGAGCGACGGCAGCACATGGTGGGAGCCGTGGACGCGCGGCTGCATGGCGTAGTTGAGGGTTTCGTAATGGACGAAGATGTACGGTGAAAATAATCGCGGCAATGACCGTCTCCTGGTACGGGGTCTCGTGAGCATTGTGCACTCACAACAACACACCGGTGTGTCCGCAACGGTTGACGCCCTGGGAGACGCGGATCGCAGGGGTGGCGTATAGGCGCCAAAGCGCACGCCATTAAGGCGATGGTTTCCCGGCGACTCTTCTTGCAATTGGGAGTGCGTGGGTGTACTATTACGAGTAAATCGGACATACAGTCCGAGCATCGGACAACAGTGAATGGCCGCATCGGACAACAGTGGATGGCGAAGGAAACTGTCCAGACGGTGGCGCGCGCGTTGAGCGTGCTGCGTGCTTTCAGCCGTGAGCGGCCGGATATGAGCGTTGCCGAGTTGACGCGTCGCCTCGACCTACCGCGCACGATTGTCCTACGTCTTTTGAACACGCTTGAGAACGCTGGATACGTCGAGCGCGTCGCGGATACCTCCCGCTATCGGATCGGCCTGGCGGCCCTGGAGTTGGGGGCCCTGTACCTGGCCGATAACCCACTGATCGTAAAGGCCGCGGATGTGTTGGACGATTTGGCGCGGCAGACCGGCTATACGGCGTATCTTGGCGCGCTTGATCGCGGCGACGCCGTCATCTTGGCCCTACGGGAAGGGCGGCACCCCGTTCGTTTCGTGTGGTCGATCGGTGATCGACTCCCGGCCACAACAACGGCGCTCGGCAAAGCTATGTTGATGCACATGGACGGACAACTGGTTGACGAGATCCTCGGCGACGATGGCGACAATCGGCTCACGGGGCTGACGGAGCGGTCTATCAAGACGCGCCTAGAACTCGGTCGCCAACTCGAGCGAGCGAAGGAACGGGGGTGGATCGCCGCACAGGATGAGAGTTATCCGGGAGTGTCCGCCGTCGGAGCAGCCATACTGAACGCCGATGGATGTCCCGTAGCGGGCGTGAGTATCAGTTTTCTGACATATCCACCCAATCCGCCTATCATTGAACAATTCGGGCGGTTAACCGTGGACGCGGCCCATACGCTGTCGCGGCGGCTCGCCGTCCATCATCTGTATGGTCAACGCACCATGCGCGATGCGACCATGCCCATGGCGCTGACCCCGCAAAGGAGGTCTATGGAGTAAACGTGAGACAAGCCGTTACACATGTGCTAGCCATGATCCATGATTAGACCGGCGCCACTCGATGCAGTGCGCCTGCCGTGAGCGCACAACCGCACCCGTTATTCGTAAACCATGGCGCTGGATGAGGCTGTTGGTACAGCCTATGACCCCTTTTCCCACCCGCATCCGCTTGCCGTATCGCACAGTCGCACAGTGAGGAGACATTAAATGGCCACTCTGTCCTGGCGCACTCTTACAACCGCCGTTCTCGCCCTAGTCATCGCTTCTTCGTCGTTTTTGGCTAGCGCTCGCCCATTCGGCGCCGCGACGCCGATCGTCCATGCCCAGAGCGTATCATCGATCAACCATGACCGCTCGACGTTGGTCATTGGATCACAGTACGGTGATCCGCAAAACTTCGATCCCATCGCCACCTTTACACTGGCCTGGGGCATGATCAGCTCAAACATCTTCGACGCCCTCGTCTATCGCGGCCCCGACCTCAAGATCGACAAGAGCAAGGGGTTGGCGACCAATTGGACATACCTGAACGACAACACGCTGCGTGTCACGCTGCGTCATGGCGTGACCTTCCAGGATGGCGAACCCTTCAATGCCGCGGCCGTCAAATTCACGTTTGATCGCCTCCTTGGCCCGCTGGGGCAGAAAGGCGCGCAGTATTTCCAGTACAAAACGATCAAGCAGGTACGCGTGGTCAACCCCTACACCGTTGATTTCATCACGACATCGCCAGACCCAGTCCTGATCACCAAGCTAGCTGGCTACGGCGCTATGATCGTGCCGCCCCAATACATCACGCGGCACGGGAACACGTACTTTGCCAGCCACCCCATCGGCACGGGCGCCTATATGGTGACCCGCTACGTCCCGACATCGGAAGTCGATCTGGCGGCCTACGCGAAATATTGGCGCGGCGCGCCGCGGATGAAACATGTGATCTACCGTTTCATCCCTGAGGACGCCACGCGACTGGCCGAACTCCAGACGGGCCACATCGACATCATGCAGAAAGTGGCCATCGGACAGGCCAGCAGCGTCAAGTCATCCTCCAGCTTGTTGCTCTATCCCGTGGGGAGCACGTCGGTCACGGGTATTTTCCTCAACGGCCGAATCGGCCCGACCAAGAGCGTCCAGATCCGCCAGGCCATCAACTACGCCATCGACACCAAGACGATCATCCAGACGATCCTCAACGGGTATGGGAAGCAAGCCTCGACCTGGCAGAGCGCCCTCAGCTTCGGCAACGATCCGTCGCTGCAGCCCTACCCTTATGACCCGACGAAGGCGCGGGCGCTCATCCAGGCGGCGCACCTGTCCGGTACACCAAGCCTGACCTTTCAGATCGATGGGACAGATTCGGTGTTCAAGCAGATCGCCGAGGTCGTGGTCGCCGAATTGCAGCAGGTCGGCTTGACGGTCAACCTGCAGACGATCGCGCCGACCATCCTCTATAACACCAATATCCCCAAGGGCACGTACGGCAATATGTCCGAGTTTGTCTGGGGCGGGTGGACGCTCGACTTCGACAATACGGCCTACTCGCTCTACCACTCCAACGAGTTCTACAACCCTGGCTACAGCAACACGCAGGTGGACACCCTCCTCGATCAGGCGCGCTCGACACTGGATCAGAATCAGCGCCTCGCCCTGTATAAGAAGATCGACGTCATCCTCTACCATGACGTGCCCAACGTCGTCCTCTTCCAGAATGTCAATTTGTGGGCGACGACGCGCAACGTGCATAACTTCGTCGCGCCCCCCGACGATCGCCTGGAACTCCAGAACGTCTACTTGCGCTAATCATCGGCGCGCCGCTGTCGCGGCCGCCACTCCGCACGATGTGCGGACGGCGGCCGCCGTCCGCACTCTCTCGACTGCTGGTTTGGAGCACTGTATCGTGATCCCGTACATCGTCCGTCGCGTCGCCCAGAGCATCTTCGTGCTCCTGGGCATCTCGTTAATCGTCTTTGTCGCCCTCCACCTGACTGGAGATCCTGCGGCGGCGATGTTTCGCGGCGCCACGCCGACGAGGGCCGATATCCTGGCCATGCGCCGGCAACTCGGGCTTGAGCAGGCACTGCCGGTGCAATATCTCATCTTCCTCGGCAACGCCCTGCATGGCAACCTCGGCCGGTCCTACTATTACCAGGCTCCAGCACTCTCACTCGTGATCGACCACCTTCCGGCGACCTTGATCCTGACGATGTCGAGTATGGTCGTCTCTCTGTTGATCGCCTTCCCGCTCGGGATCCTGTCCGCGGTGCGGCGCAACGCGCCGATCGACTACGTCGCGCGCGTGTTCGCGCTCCTGGGGGTGTCCTTCCCCAACTTCTGGCTCGGCATCATGCTCATCCTCATCTTCGCCGTCCGCCTGAACTGGTTGCCGCCGTCCGGTTACGGCGGCCCCCAGTATCTCGTTCTGCCGGCGGTCACGTTGGGCATGATCATCGCCGGCATCACCACCCGCCTGGTCCGTTCGAGCGTCCTCGACGTCATCCAGGCGGACTACGTGCGCACCGCACACGCCAAGGGCTTACCAGATAGGCGGGTGCTGCTGCACCACGTCGTGCGCAACGCTCTCCTGCCCGTCGTCACCTATGTCGGCCTACAGTTCGGGACGCTGCTCGGCGGCGCGGTGATCATCGAGCAGGTTTTTTCGTGGCCAGGGGTGGGCCAACTGGCCCTGTCGGCGGTCAATCAAGGGGATTTCCCACTCGTCGAGGCGAGCGTGTTGGTCCTGGCGACCCTGTTGATCCTGGTCAATCTCCTCGTCGACCTGAGCTATGCCTTCATCGATCCGCGCGTCCAATTCAAATAAGCTTATCGCCCGCGGGTAGGTGGCGGCGAGAGAAGAGAAGATGAAGAGAGGTGCATCGTGAGCTTATTGATGCAAGACGAACGCGCGGCGCTGGACGAGGCGCCGCCCCCGCGGCGACGGCGCCATTTTGCGCTGCGCGATAATCTGG
>JAABUV010006448.1_pt1 | contig 12783 bp, 8 predicted proteins | sample 5559971 | NCBI WGS metagenome assembly JAABUV01 (sample SAMN10711881, study PRJNA513362) | rock metagenome | isolation source: Antarctica rocks | place: Antarctica: Victoria Land, Knobhead nord | collected 2015-12-19
CATCTGCCCACGGGCCGGCCAATTATACCATAAAGACTGTGCAGCAAAACTTTCTTCAGCGAACAAACCGCCCGATCAAGCTCCTGTGACCCGGACCGGCTGAACGGGGCCGGGAAATGCCGTGGATCAGGGCGTACCGGCTGTCTTCGCAGGAGCCGCCCGGATTCCCCTTGCGTCGTTGTTGCTCACGCCTTCCACGTCGGCCCCCAAGGCGACCAAAGCAGGCTTATAGACGGAGGCGTTGCGGACCGTGTTACCTCGGAGCGTGACCGCGCGGCAGTGCGTCAGCGTGACCGGTGACTGTGTCCCCATCATCGCCGGCCAGACGGGTGCGCCGGTGATCACGTTGTCCGTGATGCTCACGCCGTCCGCCCAGGCGAGGTCGAGGTCGCCGCCGTAGTTGGAGGAAAACGTGTTGCCCTTGATGACGATGTTCTTGTTGCCGATCGCGCCGTCGCCGTGGACGAGGATGGCCCCGCCGCCGTAGGTCGCGATGCCGTTCCCCCGGAGGGTGTTCCCCTCGATGACGACGTCCTGTGCGTAGTCCGCCTCGCCCCAATAATACTCGGGGCCGATGGAGATGGCGGCCTGCCCGCAGCCGGCGATGACGTTGCCCCGGATCAGGCCGCCGTCGGCCTTGACCAGGATGCCGCGCGAGCGCGTACCCCCCAGGCGGCAGCCGATGATCTTGTAGCCCGCGCCGTCCTGCCGGGGGTTGCTGAACTTGGACCCCGCCGGCGCGTCCACCGCCCGGTCCAGCGTCACCGTCGTCGTCCCGTCGCCGTTGTCTTTGATGGCGGTCACGGTCGCCTGCTGGAAGAACGCCTTGTTGTCCGAGATCCGCACCGGCTGGCCGACGACCGCCGGCCCGGCGTCTTTGTCACAGATCAGCGCGTCGCCCGTCCCGCTCTTGACCGTCTTGAAGCCGCCGTGGATGGCGATGCAGTCGTCCAGGAAGACGCCCTGGAATATGCAGCCCTCGATGTCCGGGCCGGGGTATGACCCGATCATGTGCATGCCGTCGGCGGCGTTCGTCACCAGTGGGGCTTCGGTCGCCCCCGTGGGCCGCGGGCCGAGCGCCCAGACGCAGTGCAGGTAATGGTTGTCGCCGCCGCCGTCCTCGCGGATCGGGGCGAAGCCGTTCCGCATCAGCGTCACGTCTTTGATCGTGCAGCCCCGGCTGCCGCCCAGATACACCTTGAACGGGGCGTCGCCGTAGCGCCCGACGAGCCGGTCGCCGACGCCGAATAGCAGCTTCGGCCGGTTGAAGTGGACCCGGAACGTGCCGTCGCCCCGCGCCTCCGCCTGCGCGCCGTAGAAGTCACCGTTGCCCGTCTTCAGCAGGCGCGTCTGCCCGTCCACGATGTTGACGTCGCCCCCCAGAAACCCCTTGGGTTCCTTGTCGGGCGGGACGGGGTAGCCTTTGTCGGGCCGCCAGTCACAGGTCGCCTTTCCCTCCGGGGTTGTGCCGACGGCGACCACGCGCCCCTGGTAGGCGGTGACCTGGTTCTGGGAGAGCGTAGGGCCTTGCAGCGTGACGTCGGTGCATTTGTTGAGGTCGAAGCAGTCGTGGGTCCAGGCCAGGTCCGTCAGGATCAGCGTGACGCCGTAGGCGCTCAGTGTGGCGTCCTTCCAGCCGTCCAGGGTCAGCGCGGCGTGGCCGACCTTGGGCAGGAAGTAGGTGCCCGGCCTGATGACGATGCGGCGCGCGCCGCCCGCGTAGGCGTCCTGGACGGCCTGCGCCAGCGCGCCGGGGCTGTGGGGGTCCCCGACGGTCGCCGCCCTGCCCGCCACGCCCGGTCCGGCCGCCCCCTGTGCGTGGGCGGCGGGCGCTGCCGTCAGGAGGCTGAACGCACAAAGGGAAACAGAAGAGGCGAAGCTGATGCGGCGTACCGGAGTCATGGCGCTTTCCAAGAAGACCGACCCCCGCGGCCGGGCGAGTCCCCCAAAGAAAAATCCTCCGATCTCAGTAGAAGGGAGGACGGTCAGGCCGGAGCGAAAAGCGGATTCGCACCTGAAGCTGTTCGGCAGATGTTGAGTTTTCGGCAGATGTTGAGTTCAGAGATGGACGGTACAAGATTCGAACTTGTGACCCCTTCGATGTCAACGAAGTGCGCTACCACTGCGCCAACCGTCCGATCTCACGTATTATACTCGCTGGCGGGGGGCACTGTCAAGCGCGGGGTGATCCCGCGGCGAACAGGAGCCGCGCGCCCCAGAGCCGGCAGGATTCCCGTGCCCGGTACGCGAAAGGAAAAGCGAGGAAACGCAACATGCCCGACCTGGCTTCATTCCGCCCGCCCGCCGCGCCCGCCCCGACCACCGACGAGGCACCCGGCGGCGGCCCGGAACCCGACTCCGCCGAGGCCGAAGCGGCCGCCCTGCCCGCCCTGAACGACCCTTCCCTGTACCTCAACCGCGAGATGTCCTGGCTGGCCTTCAACGAGCGCGTCTTGGGCGAAGCCAGGGACGCCGCCCAGCCGCTGTTGGAGCGCGTCAAGTTCGTCGCCATCGCCCACGCCAACCTGGACGAGTATTACATGGTGCGCGTCTCGGGCTTGCAGCAGCAGGTCGCGGCGGGCATGACCGACGTCTCGCCCGACGGGATGACCTCGGGGGAACAGCTCACGCAGATCCGCGCCCGCGTCGGCCCCATGCTGGCCGAGGCCGCCGCGCTGTGGGGGGGTGGCCTGAAAGCCGAGCTGGGCCTGGCGGGGATCGAGATCGCCGACTATGCCGGCCTGTCCCGCCCCCAGCAGCGCGCCCTGCGCGCGCTGTTCGAGCGCGACGTCTTCCCCGTCCTGACCCCCCTCGCCCTGGGGCCGGGGCACCCCTTCCCGCACATCTCGAACCTCAGCCTGAACCTGGCCGTCGCCGTCCGCGACCCGGACCTGGGCGAGCGGTTCGCCCGCATGAAGGTGCCCGGCGTCCTGCCCCGGCTGGTCGCATGCCCCCCGGACGGGACGGGGGGCGGGCTTTGCCTCGTCTGGCTGGAGCAGGTCATCGCCGCGAACCTTGAGTCGCTCTTCCCCGGCCTGCAAGTCACCGAAAGCTACCCGTTCCGGGTGACGCGCGACGCCGACCTGGAGATCCAAGAGGACGACGCGGCGGACCTGCTCCAGACGGTCGAGCAGGGCCTGCGGCACCGGCAGTTCGGCGACGTCGCCCGCCTGGAGGTGACCGCGTCCATGCCCGCGCGCGTCCGTGCGCTCCTGGTGGACAACCTCCTGGTGGACCCCGCCGACGTCTACGCGCTCCCCGGACCGCTGGGCCTGTCTGACCTGATGGACGTCTGGAAGCTGGACCGGCCCGACCTCAAAGACTCGCCGTTCGTGCCCGCCACGCCCGCACCCCTGGCCGCCCCGGACGACGGCATTCTGGACGTCATCGGGGCGCAGGACGTGCTGCTGCACCACCCCTTCGACTCGTTCGTGCCGATCTTAGATTTCATCAAGACCGCCTCGACGGACCCGCACGTCCTGGCCGTCAAGCAGACTCTGTACCGGGTGGGGAGCAATTCGCCCATCGTCAAGTCCCTGGCCGCCGCGCGCGACGACGACACCCAGGTCGCCGTGCTCGTCGAGCTGAAGGCGCGCTTCGACGAGGAGAACAACATCGAGTGGGCGCGGGCCTTGGAGGAGTCCGGCGTCCACGTCGTCTACGGCCTGGTCGGACTGAAGACGCACTGCAAGATCGCCCTCGTCGTCCGCCGCGAGCGCGACGGCGTCCTGCGCCGTTACGCCCATCTGGGCACGGGCAATTATAACCCGACCACGGCCCGCGTCTACACCGACCTTTCCCTGTTCACCGCCCGGCCCGACATCGCCGCCGACCTGTCGGAGCTGTTCAACCACCTGACCGGCTACTCGCGCCAGCGCCGCTACCGCAAGCTGCTGGTCGCCCCGGTCAACATGCGCGAGCGCCTGATGCAGATGATCGCCCGCGAGGCCGAGTGGGCGCGGCGCGGACGCCCCGCCCGCCTGATCCTGAAGACCAACACGCTCAGCGACACGCCGATCATCCGCGCCCTCTACGCCGCCGCCCAGGCCGGGGTCAGGATAGACCTGATCGTGCGCGGGGCGTGCTGCCTGCGCCCCGGCGTGCCCGGCGTGTCCGAGAACATCCGGCTGGTCTCGGTCATCGGGCGATTCTTGGAGCACTCGCGCATCTATTACTTCCACAACGCGGGCCGGTCCCAGATCTACCTCGGCAGCGCGGACCTGATGCGCCGCAACCTGGACCGCCGCGTCGAGGTCCTGTTTCCCGTCGAGGACCCCGCCTTGAAGCGGCAGATTCGCGAGGACCTACTGGAGAACTACCTCCGGGACAACACCCAGGCCCACGAACTCCAGCCGGACGGGCGCTACGTCCGCCTCCGTCCCGCGGGGGGGGACGCCGCTTTCAGCGTCCAGGATTGGCTTCTTGCCCGCCACGGGACGCCCCGCCAGGCGGAATAGGGCGGGAAAAAATCATGGTAAATGCGCGTGGGGCCGTGGAATAATCACGAAACGGCTCCATCCGGCGGTCTTCGCCGGTCGGGGTGGCCGTCGGCCGATGATGCTGCCGCCACGATGCTCACTGCCTCCCCACAACTTGCCGCCGCCACGCCCGCCTTTGACGGGTCGGGCGACGCTCCCCCGGCCGAGGAGATGCCTGCCGTGGGCACCCGCCGCGGCTGGGTCGCGGCGCTGCGCCGCAGCACGGGGCGTGCCCTGGGCGTCGCCGCCTGCGCCGCGCTCACCGCCTGGGCCATCGGCTTCGAGCACCTCAGCGCCCCGGATCTGCTGCCCCGGTTCCTGTTCTTCGCCGGCCTCTCCCTGCTGTCCATCCTGCTGCCCGCCTCCGGCCCGCGCGGCCAGCGCGTCGGCCTGATCCCCGCCGTCGGCTTGGCCGCCCTGCTGCTGCTGCCGCCGCTGGTCGCCGTCCTGCCCCTGCTGCTGGCGAACACGGCCTACGCCCTCACGCTCGAAATGCCGCTCGCCCGGCGCGGCGTCTACGAGCGCGGCGTTTGGCTGGTGCTGGCGACGCTGCTGGGGGGCCTGCTGCACTCCGCGCTGCGCGGCGCGCGCGCCGCGGACGCCCCGCACACGCTGCCGGAACTGGCCCTGGTGCCGCTGGCCTACGGGGCGGTCTATGCGGGGGGGCGCCTGTTCAGCCTAGGGCGGCACTTCCACGCCGGGCGCACCGTGCGCCGCCACGCCTGGCTGCACTGGCGGCTGGAGGCCGTCACCCTTGCCGTGACCGCCCCGGTCTCCCTCTTGATGACGGCGGTCTATCCCACCCTGGGCATCGCGGGCGTGGGCGGGGCGACCGTCCTGCTCGCGCTGCTGCTGCTGGTCGCCCACTTCGGCTTCGAGGTCGTCCTGCTGCACGAGCAGGTGCGGGCGATGGAGAAGCTGAGCGCCGTCACGGTCTCGCAGTCCAGCACCCCCAAGGTCGTTGAGCGGTTTCTGTCTCTGAGTTCGGGCCTGGTGTCCTGTGACCGCGCCGCCCTGTGGCTGACCGACGACTCGCGCACCCGCCTGGAACGCCTCACGCCGGCCTCGGCGCGCGGCCGCGCCCCCGACGCCGCCACGGTCCGCTTCGGGGAGGGGCTGGTGGGCCGGGTCGCTGAGAGCAAGGCCGACCGGATCGTCCGCGACGGCGCGCGCGACCCGCGCCTGACGCCCGAAGAGCAGCACCGGACCCCCGCCTCGTTCGCCATGCTGCTGCTGCCCCTGGTGGCCGGCGACGAGACCATCGGGGTAGCCCAGTTCGAGCGCGACGCCCCCGGCACCTTCACCCGCCGGGACCTGGCCCGTGTCCGCGCCCTCGCCTCGCAGGCCGCCGCCACCCTCGCCAACGTCCGCTCGCACCGGGACGTCTACAATCAGGCCGTCACCGACGGGCTGACCGGCCTGTTCAACCGCCGCCACATCCAGGCCGTACTCCTGGACGAGCGCCGCCGCGCCCAGCGCTACGGGCACCCGCTGTCGCTGATCATGCTCGACGTGGACGGCTTCAAGACTTACAACGACACCTACGGCCACGTCCAGGGCGACGTGCTCCTCCGCATGCTCTCCGCCATCCTGCGCTCGACGGTGCGGGCCGTGGACGTCGTGGGCCGCTTCGGGGGCGAGGAGTTCATCATCGTCCTGCCCGAGACGCCCGCGTCCGAGGCCTTCCAGGCTGCGGAGCGCCTGCGGCTGGCCGTCGCCCGGACGGTCTTCCCCGGCTTCGCCGGTGACCCCGATCTGGCCGTCTTCAAGACCATCAGCCTGGGCGTCGCCACCTACCCCGACATCCCCGACGATGTCCAGTCCCTGGTTCAGATCGCCGACGCCGCCCTGTACCGCGCCAAGCATGGCGGGCGCAACCAGACGGTGCAGGCGACCGAAGGGGCGACGGGGCAGGGGGAGTAGGCCCCCGGCCCTACTTGTCTCTCTCCCCGTACAGCCCCGCCAGTGCCGCCGCCAGCCCGTCCACCGTCGGCTCTCCCGAGACCGCGTCCGGCTCACGGCCCAGCAGCTCCCGCGCGGTTTGGGCTGTGCTCGGCCCGATGCAGGCGATGGCGACGGTGGGCGGCAGGGCCGTCCCGCCCAATGCCGTCACGAAGTTTTTCACCGTGGAGGACGACGTGAACGTCACGGCGTCGATCGTCCCCGCCGCCATCCGCGCCCTGACATCCTCCGCGCCCAAGCCGTCCGGCACGTTCCGGTAGGCGGTGACGACGTCCAGCGTCGCTTCCCGCGCCTCCAAAGCCGCGATCAGCCCCCCGTCGCCGTCTTCCGCCCGGGGGATGAGCACGTTCTTGCCGAAAACTTCGCCCGGCAGCTTGGCCCCCAGACCGGCCCCCGTCGCCGCTTCGGGCTGGAAGTCCGCGCGCAGCCCGCGCGCCCGCAGGGCGTCCGCCGTCGCCGGGCCGACGGCGGCCAGCCGCGCCGATGCCAGGGCGCGGGCGTCCTTGCCCCCTGCGGCCAGCCGGTCGCAGAAGGCGTGGACGGCGGGCGCGCTCGCGAAGCAGACCCAGTCGTAGGTCCCGGCCCGCACCACCGCATCGTCCAGGGCCGCGTAGCCGTCGGACGGCGGCTCGATGCGGATCAGCGGGAACTCGACGGCTTCCGCCCCGCGCGCCCTGAGCCTCTCGGACAGGCCCGACGCTTGCTCGCGCGCCCGCGTCACCACGACCCGCTTGCCGGCCAGCGGCCCCCGGTCGAACCAGCGGAGCTTCTCGCGCAGCCGGACCACCTCGCCCACGACCGTCACGGCGGGTGCCTTGAAGCCCGCCGCCCGCACCTTCTCGACGACATCCCCCAACGTCCCGACCAGTGTCTCCTGCCGGCCCGCCCACGTCCCCCAGCGCACCAGGGCCACGGGCGTTTCGGGTGCCCGCCCGTGCGCCAGAAGCTGCGTCGTGATCTCTTCCAGGTTTTCGACCCCCATCAAGAACAGCAGCGTGTCTCCGGCATAGGCGATCCGGTCCCAGCGCCGCCGCCCCTCCGCCTCGCCGGGCGCGCGCGTCCCCGACTCGCGCGCGTCGTCGCGCTCGTGCCCCGTGATGACCGCGAACGACGAGGCGGCGTCCCGGTGCGTCACGGGGATGCCCGCGTAGGCCGGCGCGGCGATGGCCGAGGTCACGCCGGGGATGACGACGAATGGGATGTCCCGCTCGCGCAAAAACTCCGCCTCCTCGCCGCCGCGCCCGAACACGAACGGGTCGCCGCCCTTGAGCCGTGCGACGGCCTTGCCCGCCGCCGCCCGCGCGGCCAGCAGGGCGTTGATGTCCTCCTGCCGCATGGCGTGTTTGTCGGCCTGCTTGCCGACGTAGACGCGCTCCGCCCCGGCCCGCGCGTAGTCCAGCAGCGAGGGGTGGGCCAGCCGGTCGTACACGACCACGTCCGCCCCGCGCAGGGCGTCCGCCCCGCCGACCGTGATGAGTTTCGGGTCGCCCGGCCCCGCGCCGATCAGATAAACCGTGCCTGGTGTCATACTATTTATTATGTCAATTATATCGGAAATCGAACCGCTTTTAGACCAAGCGCTGGGCAAGGGGAGCCTGACGGGGGCGACACTGAGCGAGGCGCGCGCGCGGCAGGAGGACGGGCTGCGCCGGGTGACGGTCCGGCCCATCACCCTCCGCAAGAGGCGCGTGTACCAGTTCGAGTACCAGTACGCGCAGAAGGTGCAGCACCGCAATCTAGACACGTCCGAGGCCGGGGCGCTGATCCGCACCCTGCTGGCCGACACGTTCCGCCAGGGCCACTTCCAGGCGACCACGGGCGACTTCCACGTCTCCGTGGGCCGGGCAGGGAAGGCGAAGGCGGCAGTTCACACGCCCGACCCGTCCGCGCCGGCGGGGGAACAGGCCGCCGCAACGGGGGGCCACGACCGGCAGAAGAATTACCTGCTGGCCGAGGGTGCGCCGATAGACTTTCTGGTCCGGCTGGGCGTGATGACGGGGGAGGGCAGAGTCGTCGCGGCTCGGCGCGACAAGTTCAAGCAGATCAACCGCTTCCTGGAGATGGTGGACGACGTGGCCGGCGGCCTGCCCAAAGATGGTACGCTGCGCGTCATCGACTTCGGCTGCGGCAAGGCCTATCTGACGTTCGCCCTGTATTACTACTTCACGGCTTTGAAGCAGCGGCAGGTGCGCTTGGTCGGCCTGGACCTCAAACCCGACGTGGTCGCCTTCTGCGCCCAGGTCGCCCAAGATTTAGGTTACACAGGCTTGACCTTCGCCCTGGGCGACATCCAGGGCTACCACGCCGAGGATGGGGCCGACTCGGTGGACATGGTGGTCACGCTCCACGCCTGCGACACGGCCACCGACGACGCCCTGGTGAAGGCCATCGGCTGGAACGCGCGGGTCATCCTGTCCGTCCCCTGCTGCCAGCACGAGCTGTTCGGCCAGCTCGCCGGGGACGTCATGCGCCCCCTGCTCAAGCACGGCATCCTGAAAGAGCGCCTGACGGCCCTCGTCACCGACAGCATCCGAGCCAGCCTCCTGGAAAGCGCCGGCTACTCCGTGCAAATACTGGAATTCATCGCCCTGGAACACACCGCCAAGAACCTGCTCCTCCGCGCCGTCCGCCGGGGCGGCCAGGCGACGCCCAAGCCGCCTTCCGCCGAGTACGCCGCCTTCCGCGACTTCTGGCACGTCCGCCCCCACATGGAGGCCGCTCTGGAGGCGCTGGCGAGGGAGCGGGAAGCCGCACAAGACGGGGCAGCCTAGATCGTGCCCGGTACATCCTATTAGCGTCAGGTGCAGCGCTTGGTCAAACCGCCTCGCGTTTATTGCGTGGCTCCCGTTTGACGCTCCGGCGGGCCGCCCTGACCAAAGTGCGGAGCGCCTCATTCACGGACTCCGAGTCGGGAAACACGGCGGCGACATCGGGCGAAAAGGCGACAAGGTTTGTCCCCTGAGCATATCGCTCTGCGTAGACGCCGCGCCTGCCCCCACGAAAATCATACTCCTCCAGCATTTCCGGTTCCACAGCATCATTGCAGCAGATGGGGGTTGTGACTTGGTTGGTAAAGGCCGGAAGCCGCCCAACGGCGAAGTTCAGCCGCAACACCCGCCCGAACAGCCAATTGACAACGCAGAGCAGAACTAGCAGGTAGCGTCGGGTGCGGCGCATTGTTAGGCCGATTGCTCAATCAGCCTACGAGACAAGCCGGCCCCGCAAAGCCGTTCACTTCTTCAAGAATAGGTACGCCACAAAGACTCCAATAAGCACGAGATTGACCACACCGGCCCGAATGAGATACCGCTTTCTCCCGGCATCTGTTGTCTGTTTCATTGCCGGTAAGATGTTGATAACTGTGTTGGTGGCCTCAAGCACGACAAAACCGATAACGGCTGGCAGAACCTTTGACTGCTCCATTCTCTTTCTTCTTCTTTCGGTCGCCGCTCTAAGAACAGCAACGGCCAAGCGGCCTAACGGCCAAGCTCACCCGTGACACCCGCATTGCACAGCCCGCCGATAACGCACAGGAAGCCAGGCGGGTGGCGTCGGGTGCAGCGCATTGTTGGGCCATACCCGTAGAAGCCATCAAGTTATAGATGTGAAAGAATATGGTCGTATTCGGCGTGTGGCCCAATCCAAAACCAATCATAACCTTCTTCATGCTCAAAGGCCAAAGCCCGATACGGGCGACCTACACGGACTGACTAAACATCGTCCTTAAGCCGCTTGAAGTGAAGCGACGGATGCGAAGGATCAGACCGCAGCAAACCGTAGTTCTTGTCCGCCAACTCCCGTACTTCTTTCGGGAGCGCGTTGTAGTGTTCCCAGAAATCAGGCATGGTGAAGTGGTTCACAGCGGTCGGCATAGCCCGGCATGCCGCTGCTCACGAACTCGTTGTCGGAGCGCGTCGAAGCGGCCCGCCTCTACGTCCTGCGCGATTTGGCGGTCCCATTCCTCAGACCGGAATTCCTCAATCCACTCCAATAGGTTCACCAGTTCTCCCGGCGGGAGTTCGACAATTGCCGTTTGAATTTCTTTAACGCTCATGTCCAGATTGTACCTCCTTGCAGGCTTCCGACGCGCACAACGCTATGCAGCGCGGCCCAGCGGCCGATCTCACCTGCGGCACCGCTCGTAAAGCCTCTCAAACTCACAAAGCCATAGGCAGCGGTGGCGTCCGGTGCAGCGCATTGTTAGACCGCAGACTGTTGGCCGTCCGACACTATTTGGTCTCGATACCTACGCCACTCTCGAAAACCGGCAGCGGCTTCCTTTGGTCTGAAGATGCCATCTCCTCCGGAATGCAGAGTCGGGAGACCAAGACGCTCAACAATATCCGCAACAACACCGACCGCCTTTTCGCTACCTTGGAGCATAAAGTGACAGCATTTTACTTGCTCCTCACTCATGCCCACTTCAATCCAAAAATCTGGCCCATTAATTTCTCCCCATGCAGGATCAGAGAAATTGGCAAAGGGAACGATCTGGATGATTTTTCTGATAATGTCGGTGCGTGTGCCAATGACGCCCGGCACAAAATCGTCTGGTATATCTTCCAATGACTCAATGTTAGCCGGTAAATCCTGCACCCAGACATCATAGCTCATGCGTTTGCCTCAAAAACGGCCTATCGCTCTGCGGTCTAACGACCTAGCTCACCCGCGACACCCGCCCGCACAGCCCAGCGATAATGCATAGGACACGGCGCGGCTGGCGTCAGGTGCAGCGCATTGTTAGGCCGCAGACTGGAAAGCCTTCCATATCAATGCCCATCGTGAAGCTGTTGGATTTGAGCATCGGCTTCCTGCTCGATCCAGCGCTCTTGTGCAGAGCTTCCCTTATACCTTCTGTCCTCGATAGCCGTGCGTACCGCCTCAAACGCCTTTAACGCCTGCGCGGGCTGACCTTCCTGACGCAAACATAGCCCTAGGTAATAAGGGGCTTCGGCATTGTGGGCGTCCAAAGTTTCTGCCTTCTGCAACTCACCTGCTGCGACCGAGTAGGCTCCTTGCTTGTAATGACCAATACCAGCCTGTGTATAAGTGCTGGAAAAGCTGTTAGAAACAAACATAGCCCCGAAAAGCAGTACGAAGAAACCTGCAAGAAAGTAGAGGGCGTTCCTGCGAAAGAAGCTGTAAGGGGGTTTGGCTTTTTGATCCAATGCCTTGCCCCATCGTAACGCCACGACCATGATTGGTACAAAAACGATGAGAACAATAAAAGCATCCACGTTGAGTTCCCTGTTCCGGTGGCCGATGGCCCAAACCAGCCTAACGCTCTGCGGCCTAACGACCTAGCTCACCCGCGACGCCGCCTAGCCAAACCGCCCGAACTCGCGCAGGTGAACGAGGCGGTGGCGTCCAGTGCAGCGCATTGTTAGGCTGCTGGTTGTTGAAGCATCCGTTTCTGGGCCACCAAAGATTGAAGACGTTGATAATTCTCGCCAGCCACTTTGACAATCGCCTGAAGGCCAATTACCTCAAACTCGGCATCAGGCATTTCTTTGTAACGCAGATATATTGTTTCGCATTGGCGAGAATACCCTGGGAGGCCGCCCTTGCCATCTAAATGACGAAAGTTAGCAATCTTTCGCCCCATGCTACCCCAACTCGTGCCCATATCCTTCGCTAATTCCTCTTTGGGATAGGGAAGTCCTTTATGTCCAAAACGGTACAAGTACAAGCCAACAACTTCGTCATTTTCGTTCCATGTATGATTGCCACGCATCCTGAGTAATTCCCCCTTTCGCCTAAATAGTAGCCTACGCCCAGCAGCCTAACGACCTAGCTCACCGGCGATAGCAGCATAGCAAGCCTACCGAACAAGCAAAGGCAACCGCGCTGATGACGTCGGGTGCAGCGCATTGTTAGGCCGCTTTCTTGGCAAGCCTCAGCGCAGAAACGTAGTCATAAAGCCCTCGCTTTTCACGTGGATATTCTTGCTGATAACGCTCCAAACGCCTTTGTATCATAGACCAATCAAATGTAGGCGAGTTCATAAGCAGAGGAAGATTATGAAAGGCACTCGCAAGGTGGGCCGCTTGTTCTGCCTTGCCCTGATAGCCAGCCATCCGAATTTCTACGAATGCATGGTACATCATATCACAAAGAAGACGCTGTTGAGCCTGCGTAATTGTTTCTATGCTGTCCTTTTTTCGCTGGAACATCCGCCACATAAACGGCCTTTCGTGAAAGCGGCCTAACAAGTATTGGGTAGTGGTTTACGTTCAGTTACAGAGCCTCAGTTTGATGAGCCTGTTATGCTCGTGCAAAAATAGGCGCAGACACATCTCGTGCATCTGCTCACACTTTGAGAACGAGAGCGTCCTGCGGACGA
>JAABUV010006452.1_pt1 | contig 12778 bp, 14 predicted proteins | sample 5559971 | NCBI WGS metagenome assembly JAABUV01 (sample SAMN10711881, study PRJNA513362) | rock metagenome | isolation source: Antarctica rocks | place: Antarctica: Victoria Land, Knobhead nord | collected 2015-12-19
CACGCTTATTGACTACATCAAATGAAGTTAGTCAAAACATGTTTTATACATGTTTATTGAAGCATGTATTATACACAGGGGTAGCAACAGGGGGGGTATATATTTATAGTATCAACTAAATTGGCTGATTCATGAGCACGTGACCATCGACGGAGCTATTCAGAAAGTGCTCCAGCACCTCATCATCAATTTCAATGCCCTGTGTATAGCGAAGCTTCTTTCTTAGGTCCTTCGGCCGATTCAGCGTTCGTTCGTAACGTGGACTGTCATTGCTGTCGTTCGATTCAATGCTTTAATCACTGCGATAGATAGTGATTTAACTGCTGATGATAGCATCGTTTGAACTAGTGCAGCTGGCGCATTGATAGGTCTGTTGATGTGACAGTACAAGCACTTCACTGCAGGAAGGATTCGGTTTGGTAGGATTATGCTCTGAAAGGCATCAGTAGCAGCCTGATTGCGAGGTTTGCCACCGCGTTGAGGAGGCATGGCTGGTGGTAGGAAGATAGATCGGATGAAGGTCTATCTATTCAATGCTAGCGACAGCGAGGTCAAACCCTCTGAGCTAAACCAGCTGGATTTAGCTTGCTTACATAATATAAAACCAATAAACAAACATGAATAAACCGCTAGGAGGTATTATACACGTTTATTGTAGAATAAACGGTTTTTTCGTGCCCTAATTACAGCGTCAGGCAATTAATTACCTTGATTATAATCGTCGTTGTACCTGTTGTCGCTGTTGTGGTCGTGACCATCCTGATAATCGTTCTTGTTCTCGTCGGTCGAAAGTGGAAACGAAAGGGGGAGCCCATGTATGAACGCTAGGAACCTGCGGACCACTCTCCAAGCGCCCTGCTGAGCTGGTCGCTTCGTGACGAAATATAATGCTCGCCAACAAGAAGATAAGAGAACATGAATGGTAGAGATGAATATACCGCTTGAGGTGAGCCCGTTTATATAGCAGAAACAAGCGAAACTTCTGGAGCTAATCTCGAATTCAGACGAAAAACTCCTTACTATACCTTTTAAAGGAAGTCTCGACACTTTCCCCGAATGAATCTTGTCCGAGACCGCAGCCTGACTCCGCTGGCTCGCTGAGCCCACAGCCCTAGAGGTTAGAGGGCCTGCATGAGAGAGACTGATGAATGGGTTTGAGTTTATTTTCAGACCTTCTGCGTGGTTCACTCTCTCGAGGATCCTCGGAATGACGATTTCTACTGCGAATTTGAGCAGCTCGATTTGCGATCATAGGAAAAAAGAAAATTTGCTAGTCCATGTTGGAGGACGAGGCCATATGAGGCATTTTGATATGTACCTAGGTTGAAGCTGAATAGGAGTCTATCTAGAAGCGAGCAGGTAAAACTCTACTAGCGGGCCCCAGCCCTATCAGCCCTATGAAGACGAAGATTACCATCTCCCCTATTTCCAACTGTCCCATACCATGCACTCATGCTTTGTAACACATAGCACAGAAGGCTGTTCATCATAAGAATGTCATGAACGCTTGTCGTGCTGAAAGTAGATAGCGAAGAAGTCTGATAGCAAGACCAGTCCTTGCCCCAACATGATACAATCCGATCATAGCCATACGTCTATATACACAGCAAAAGATCAAGAGTCCCTAGTCTTGCTTTTAACATTCATAAACTTTAGACAATGATGATCATTCCGTGCTTAAGCCGCCTTTGTGAATCTTGAAACACTGTCTTCAAGAAAAAGTATACAAGAAAAATAACAACGCTCATGAGAACTCCGTGTACGAATTGTTCTATATTCTAGCATTTAGTTATGTCCAAAGCTGCGTCGCAATAACTACCATCCTATCAGATAGACGTTCCGAGTATGCCGAATCATCTCAAGCCAGTGTGAGCTTGCCTGTAGAAGGCTCATTCGTGACTTCTCCTGCAAGACAATCTCCTGCTTGCTGTGATACGCGTTTTTCCTTTTCCAACACCTGAGCGATCTTGTCCTCTATGGCCTTACCGTTGACAAGCGCGGCGCCGCCCACACTCATCCCAAGAATAGCGCGTTTTACCGTTCCCTCTGATTTCGATTTAGAATGAAGGGAGAGCTTGTCATCTTCATCGCCGTCATGAGTACTCTTCCAAGGCGACATGTGGTAAGAGACCCCAGTCTCAGGATCAAGAAAGTTCTTCGTATTTTCGATGGGTTTCAGTTCAATCAATCCCTCATGAAGTCCCTCGTCAGAGCCAGTTGCGATCGAAACTTCCCTGCTGTTTGATTCTGTCCAAGCAGCCACCAAGGTGTCCTCGGAGCGGTTGTTGAGGCTGGGTTCCCACAGAAACCCGCCCTCGTTGTCCAGTGTGTCCTCCTCTTCACGGTAGCGGTCTTGAATGATACGGCGACGAAGATCCCCTGAGCTTTGATTCTCTGATGAATGACGCCGAATAATCTGCACTGAGCCCTCGATTTGCATCGTTTCTGATCCTTCGGCGTAATGCCGCGTCACTTTAACACTTCCTTCTGATTTGACTGCGCTTGTGAAGACAACTTCTTCAGGTGATCGAGAGCGAAGTAATGCCAGAACGCCCCCAGCCATGACAAAGACAGAGAGTGTGGCTAAAGTCCAATTCCCTGCCCCGCCGAAGCCATAATCCGCCGCTGTATGTGCGGTCCAATCCAAGTGAAAGACGCGTTGCATCGAAGTGATGACTCTTTTGATCAGTTTATAAGCGCCTAACCCCGAAGTGTACATCATAGCTCTTTTAGAATATGATGGTAAAGTCGGACCCTCTCTGAGAACCCTTTCGCACTCCGGACCTTCGATAACGTTCGCCTGAGACCATAAGCATGTATACATCTTCGAACTTGCACAAGAGTTACCTGTATCAAGCCCGCACACATCTGTAAAAGGTCGTTACGCTCGAACCATCTAGCCATTTCGTAGAACCTAAGCCCATAGACGAACAGCGACACCATGACCACTAGTAAAGAGGAAATCCCAAGTATAGAATGAAACCAACCCCTCTTAGAAACCCATCTACCGAGTCCTAGCCACGCGCTCCCCTGAGCGTCTGCCGAGAAGCCCGTGTGTTGCTCCTGCGAAACCGACGTTGCCTGATTACCATGATCCCCCAGTGAGACAGACTGTGAATCCGAGTGAAACGCAGCTGCTTCTGCGCATGCTTCTGTAGTAGAAGAAGGCTGTGATGGTTGAGATGATGTCGCTGCAAACGAATCTTGGTTGCCATTCGCTAGAAAGAACCACGTTTCTTGTGCCGATAACTGTTCGACCGATGAAGAAGACGTGGTAGATGAAGAGTGTGACGATGATAGATTCGAAGACTCGACGAATGAGTTCTGAACGAAAGATTGATGCAGAACATTGAGCGAGATCTGATTAGATGGTGACGAGCATCGTGAATTGCCGACGAAACGCGCCCGCCTGATATTCCGCCCTCGCTCCCATGAGCGAGGCATCCCAAGAACCAATCTCCTCCAGCTACCATAAAATACACGTACTTGACTCAAAGTGTGTTACCGACTTGAAGTTGTTAAATCGTCGTCGTGAAGATCTTTCGAGATTGAAGCCTCTGCGTGATGAAGAGAAGAGCGATGCTACACCAGATACGAGTACAATAATAAACAGAATACATATTGACATGATATTGACAGCCTACGATGATTTGCCTTGTCGATCTCATTGCGAACCACTTCTCCTGCATACCATTGAAGAGTAAGGTAGTCATGCGGCCCATTGCGCCCGCCTTCGACGCCCTTGAGCTCGTGGTCGCAATCAATTGGGAAGATTCCTCGAACTTGCGATGAGTAGAATTGAAAGAAAGATTATCAGGATTGAATACTTTCTATGTCAATATTCGATTAATCCTATCACTCATTCTCGGCGCAGGCAACAACATCCCATGTTTCATGCGCTGAACCTCACGTTCATTCTACGAATCATCCATTTGCAAGGCCTGTTCGAACACCAAAAAATGGCTAAGACTTCGAGAGCTGAAGTCTTATTTGTTGATATCTAAATTTAACAGCAATTAAGAAAGTTCAGCCTCGCAAGCTGATACGACTTTACCCCAAATCTGTGATTACAGCAAATGGTGAAACCACTCTTCGTCAAGCCAGTCTTATAGCTTTTTTTGCAGATTTCCAATGATATGAGCTTGATGATAATGCAGATGCTGCCTAGCTTTACCATTCAAATCTTCCTCGAGTCGACCCTGTTTTTACCCTATAGTCAAGCATTCCTTATGATGAAGACACTCTTCAGCTTAAGAATTATACAAACATGATGACACGCCAAAGTTCGAGAAATGCAACCTGCGAGTAAATCATCCTGAAACTCCACGATGTTTGAATGTCAAGTGAGGAGATGCTATTATTGATTCTTCATGCATGATGCATAAAGCTATTTTCAATCATGTGCCTTACTATGCAAGATTCCTTATCTTCCAAATCTACTGCTTTCCTCAGCCTCGATTGTCCATCGTCAGTTGTAAGCTGATATAGGCTTAAGAAGTTCGAATTCCCTGATCAACTAGCAGAGCTCTTACCACTATTAAGCATCTTAGAAGTATTTCAATTTAGGAATTGCTTTCCCTTCCAGACCGTCGACTTTACCGCGTTCAAGATTCATTGTGTTAGTACGTCTAGAACCAAAGAACTGTTATACAAGATGATCTCGCTGCTTCCAATACTTCAGCTTTGCGAAATTTGCATTGAGTATGCTCTTGATGCCAACGCGTCGACTAGTTGATGATCCTTTCTGCTATCAAGATTCACACTATTTACACTCTCTAGATGCGTACTTGAACGTTACTTCTAGACAGTTTCTACGAAGACCGACAACAACATGTAGTAGATGCTATATGTTTATGCATGCCTTTGAATATGATTGATATACCGAGCTGCTCACTCATATCGCTGCAACAGTCGTATTTGCGATTGACAATTCAATCAACATTATCAAGACTTCAACGATTCAAGCAGGCACCTTGGTAATTCCCGACAGCCTTAATTATGGTTTGACATCTACTGTCTCAGATTCTTTGACTACAACAACTCTAGGAGAAATTGCATACATTCTGTAAGATTTCTCTTTCGAGACTGAACAAGATGTCTAAACTAAAACATTCCTAGTACTTACTCAACAGTCTATCAGAACCTTGACGCTGTTGATATTTATAGTACATTTTCAGCGACCAACAGCGCTGGTTCTGTGAGCTGTGTTTGAACGAAAATCGAGCTGAGTGAGTGGTTCGAGAACGTTTCCAACGCTCCTTCGGACCCTTTATCCTTGTATTCAACATGCGATGTTGAAATGGCTAGCCCTCCGAGATTCTTGCTGCGCGTCTCGACACTTACGACTGTTTCAACGAGCTATATTGAACCGCAAGCTACCTTGAGCAAGATCCTGCCATCACTCACGTTGAGCTTCTCTACAGTCCGCGCAACAATAATGTCTAGCTCGTATTTTCCATCATCTGTTGAACCTTCGCAATACTCAACAATCTACACCTCTCAGTCATCAAACCATTCAATGTCAGCGAAACAGACTCCTGAATCGAACACGATACAGTCGAGTCTGTCTCAACCCCACTCAGGTAAGCCAACACAATCCTCATCGGAATCGGCATCAAATGTGCCTACTGTTCAGACGTCAAAGGTCGCCCATTCAATAGAACAAGGTACCGCTGAGCTTGTTCAGACCAATGAAGAGGCTAGTACGCCACTCACCAATTTCGTTGCAAGAATGATGTATGTTAGTGATGAAAGCATGACTTCAGGAGACTTTTCGATCGTAGAAGGTACAAAGGTCGCAGCATACTCCTCGAGCTCTCTCCACGTTGACAATAGTGCAATATCAATTCAAATCGAATCTAACCCATCATTCTTCATTACAACACTTGTAAATGACTTAGTGTTTATAATCGTACCTGAACCTAGTACTGTCTCTTCAGTTCTCACAATTGGGAATTCGATCGTTATCGATGATTCTTCCTCACGTTTCGCATTGAAAGCCAGACCCTCTTTGCAGAAGATGCGCCGATCACTGTGTCTGAAACACTTATTTCGTCGACGCCTACAGCTACGACTCTTGCGACTGACTCAAGCAACACAATAATTGATCATGAACCTGATTTACCAGTCCCCACAATAGAATCACAAAAGCTCTCGACGAGTTCGGCAGAGCAGTACACGATATACGGCCAAACGCTCACCCCAGGGAATTTAATAACCATCTCGAGAACTTCTGTTAGTCTTATGCCATCTGCGTCTGGCATAGTACTAGGTTCTCGTACATCGTTGTTCTTAACTCCACCGCACAACGCTCCTGTAATAACCGTTGAATCTTCCGCATACATCGCCGACGCAGCCTCGAACTATGTCATTGACGATCAAACTCTGACTCCTGACTCTGCCGTCACTAAATCTGGCACTCCGATTAGCCTGATGCGATCCGCCTTCGGCATAGTAGTAGCTTTCAGTACATCTTGGCTTTCGAGCCCAACACGCAACCAACTTGTGATGACCCATGGATCTTCTGTCTTAACCGCCAACGCGGCTTTGAAGTATATCATTTATAGCCAAATTCTTGCTAATAACTTCGCCACCACCATATCCGAAACTGTAATCTTCATAGATGTCAAAGAGACCGCAGTCACTCTAGGCACCAGCACCCAAAACGCTGGCCTTGAATCGCTGATCATGAATGCATTTGGGACTGTAGGTTCAGCTCCCATACCAACCGTCAATGCCGCTACAGATCTCAATCAACTTTCAACGCTGTCTTCACTAACCATCGACAAAGTCACATTCTCTGCAGATGCATCAGAAATAGTGCTCAGTAGCACTATCTATGCTGTTGACGCAGGCGCCACGCCCACGACAGTAGTTGTGGGGAATGAGACCTTGAGTCTAGGCCCTAGCGGTGTGGCATTTCCTTCTACCACGGTCGCCATAGAATCGGATACTGGTGTGAGCCCCGTGGCTTTCACTGAGGGTGCAAGCAGAGAGTACAGAGCGAAATCTGGGTTGCTGTTGACTATGTCGAGTGCAGGAATACTACTAATGATATTCGCGGCGATAATGATGGATTAGAGGGCCTTCTGAAGGGGAAAAATATGTTTATCAGGTTATGCGAGAAAGACACTCGAGATGATTCTGGGAATTTAATTAGGGGTTCGCGGTTAAACGGGGAGAGGAAGCTCGCTTGGCACTATGTTGATTGCAGGGGTACTCATGATCGTAAAGGTAACGGGGTGGTGAATGGCGATAAATCGGTGAACGGCTATTGTAGGAGGAAGACATGGAAAACATATCAGGAACTCGACCAAACTTGCAATTGCAAGAGGTCGTTCTAACCCACCAAATATTTGGGCCTCAACTTGAAAAATTCTCCATTCAGGATAACTTCAAGCATCACAACAAATGAAGAGGAACTTGAAAGACACCGCCAGTTGAATGAACCTTTGGCTTTGGAAACTAGGTACGCAATAACCCGTCTCGCTTTCTCCTCTCGATAGATCAAGGTAGTTGCTGCAGTGCCGTTCTGCTGTCTGCATCAGGCAAACAAAATCACCCGATCACATCAAAAGATACTGCTGCAGGCATTCTCAGACAGCAAAGTGTGAGACACAAAGTCTTCGGAACGAAGAATTTCCGTGACGAAGAGCATGTTCACAACGGTAGCAAAACACGTCGCTGATGATCTTCATTTCCGCTTTCTCTCCGGTCAAACTCCAAGACTAAGGTAGGCCTAAGTGGCTTGCAGGAAAACCCGGTTTTGCTTCGGGTCGAGTCCCCCAGCTCCTGCTTCCTCCGCTTAGGGGTCCAACGACGTCGGGTCTGACGGCCGTCGTCCTGCGTTTGGCCAGGTTAAGAAATAATGATGATGAGATTGGAGGGGCCTTCTCGGCTTTCCCGCATATCTTGGAGCGGGACCATTGATATCACCTCGGGGTTTTTTCTTGGTGAGAGTTTTTGGCCATTCATGAATACGCCTGAGGAAGGTGTCTCAGACTGATCCCCGAATGGATGCGGAGAGAATGGGAGCAGGCAAGAATCGCATGGCACCCGGCATCGAGAGAGATTGCAGTATACTCGGGTTTGATGACGGTATATTGCCTGCCATTATTTCTCGATTGGATTTTCTGGATTCTTCACCTCTGATCCCGCATAGAGGCCGTCAAGGCGGAGACGTATGATGTGGGTAATATCATTCAGCTACTGCACGATAGCGTTGAGCATCAGAGCTGTCAGAAAACATCATTGTTCAAAGTACAGTCGAGCTTTGAATTTCCTTGAATTTATGTGATATATATCTTCTACGTGGTTAAGTTTATTCAGCATCTTCAAACGAACTTCTAGAAGTCTGCACAAAAGCTTTAAGATTTTTTTTGATCTAAGTGACTCAGAACCGACTTCTCAGTCCCATGCGTCATGGCCACAAGAGTGCTGTTTCGCCAACTCGGAATACCCCAACGACGACTCTGCCAGATCGTCGGAATAAGGAAGAATAGGGCAAGTGTAACCATGATCAATGGAAGCAGTAGCCACAACCACCGTACGTGGATGTACGATTCCAAGGCAATAGCGGTTCCATGGATCTTCTGGCCGGAATAGAGTCGCATTCTGTTTGTTATGGCCGTTGCTAGGTTGGCCTCAGTCTATGAGACTCTAGACGCACCATTCTGGGAGAGCGCACGTAAAATATCATTCTTCCATCTATCGCTGCCTGTAGTTTCCATTACCCCTGTGCCATTCATGTTGTATCTCATCCAGTTCCACAACGCTAACCCTGCCCCGGAGCTGGCACTGAACGTCAAATTTGACCCGTGAGGAATTAGACCCTGAGGTATCGTGAGTTCGGAATAGGCCGCGCCCATATCATTCATATGATATGTCTGGGATACAGTCTCCGAGAACTGTCCTTGGGAGACTATAGCATCAAAAGTCTGGGCACAGAATAAGAAGATGCAATCATAGGCGAAGGTCTCCGTGGTATTGTGGATTTATAAGCCCTCATGGGAAGTGGTGGGGATGACTTCATATAGTATCACGGAAAACGCAGCTACTTTACCCTGATACGAGTCGAATGTTCTTGTGTTCGATGGCAGCTTAGAGGACATAGCAAATACCCTCTTGTAAACGCATTCATTTTGCAAAAACAAACCGTTTGGCTGATAGGCTTTGTTCAAACATTCTCCAGTGAAGACATTCACGCTATTGCCCTCGATGAGCGTGCAAACGTCAAGGCACTCAGAGGTGATTGCCAGTGAAGCGTATGTAGGAAATGTACAGTTGCCTGTTGGGTATTGCGGGTTAATGGCAGCGGAGGTAACAGATAGATTGGCAATTAAGGCATCGTCGTAAATTGCAGCAGTCACAGATTGCTGAATGTTCCTATCAATGTTCCTAGGATAGGCCTCGCCCGCACCATATCGGTCATAGTATTGGCCAATCGGTACAGTGGCTGTGTTGTTAGCCTTCCTCAGAGGATACCGAACCGATTGCTGCACGAAAGCGTCGGAAACTAGAGCCATCACAGTCACAAGACATCCGATAGATGCAAGTTAGAAGAACTCAAGGAAGAGCAGAAGCCTTGTAGCGCCCATGGGCTCTCTGGATGCCACGTGTCAAAGACCTGGAATCTGTCTAGCCTTTTCTTCCGGTGATACCATATTCACCTTGATTGTCTGAGGCAGGATCCTACGGTGAACAGGGTGGCTCCTTTCAAGATAGTTGCCAGGGTTGACAACAGCGTATTGAGATTGATTGAGTGATTCCATTCTGTCGAGGGTCGCTCGTGGTATAGACCAAGTATGATGCGATGCTTGCCAAGGCAGCGACGGCCAGAAGTGTTCCGACGTATTCAAGGGTCCAGCTATCAGTGATTAACCACGTCCAGAGCTTGCGTAGTCGCAGAAATTTTCGTCTCGGGGGTCCGTTGCCGGCTGAATGATGCTCAAGCTCTCGATTTTGGTTTCATATTTTCTCGTGATATTGATAAATGCATGATCGGAGATAAGATGCTGTAGATCACTTTGAGAAGAGTCCGCGCTTGTAGTCATGCCTCAAAAGAAAACTTTGTCGTTGGATATATAACATGAAAGGTGTGCTCGAAGATAAACTCGTGTACAAAAAGCATATAAAATCTTTCAGCAGATAGCGTATGGGGCCACGGTACGCCCGAGAATGTTTCAGCGGATGCATCGAGGTAACCATAGGGAGCCAGTGGAGGTTCATCCCCTTTCTTTACATGCACACTTCCACATCGATGCATACTCACCCCCTAAAGTTTCATGATGCTTAGGATTTCAATACCTCGCTGAGGCGTAAATTTTGCGGCTTGTATTACGGTAAAATAAAACCAAGGAGCAGAGAAAAGCGACGATTTACCGGAGACGGCTTCGACAGTAATGCAGTCACAGGAGAATAACGAGGGGACCGGCGAGGATGTCGGGGCCCAGCGAGGTCGGATAGGGCGTAATAGGAACAGCTCGGAGTCTCCGTCAGCAGACTATTACTTTCGTACCTGTATAAACCAACGCAGGGCTATCTGCGACGTTTCATATGCGGTGTATATGCAGAGAAAGAAGATGTACATTTATAGACTCCCTAACTGTAAATTCTGCAGGCAACCAGGCGAAAGAGCTGCGAGAAAGTGAAGTATTGCGTCATTGGTTGCCTTGTTGCCTTGATCTGCTCATAAGAGATAGTCAGTCAGACGGCCTGCGATAAGATTCCTAGCATCCTTAAATTTTATCTCAGGGAAATTTCCCTTCTCTTGTCACATCAATGATGCAGTATCACTAATTCTTGAAAAATTAGTTGAGGCTTCGAGGCTTGCTTGCGATACATGGACCTCATGGTCTCTGAGCTTCACCATAATCGCATGGCGCAGCATCAATTCGGTTGGTATTCTAGAACTCTCGGGAGCTGGAAAGTGGATGGCGATCAAAAGGGCTAAAATTTAGGCTAAATGTGAAGATTAAACCGTAGGTTGGTTTCTCACACGGATCCCACTTCTGAAGTTGTTCTGAATAAAGTAGTCATTAAGCTGGGGTCCTGACGAATTGGTATACCTATGAACTTGGCAAAGCCAGGAATTCAATTATAATTTACAAAGCTTGATGTGTAGCGATTTGAACCAATCAGCGCCGTCACATGATGGCTATTGATTCTGGCTTAATGGCTCGCCCATCTTCTTGTGCAGGACGCCTTTCAACTTGGAAGAACAGAGACGGTAGGGTGCCCGCCCACGCGCAAGTTCATCCTTCTAGTGCTGTGTTACAGCTCCGTAATGGAATTAGTAGGCCTTATTAGAACGAAAGGTGGTGCAGGCTCTTGCAAATTGCATGATTGATAGCATATTTGTTTTTGTGATCGAGATACATCTTTTCACTTATGCAGCTTCTTTTGGATGGCCTTCGTTTGCAGATCACTCTTTGTTGGCGGCCACCTCGATTGTGTGCTGTCTTTCCTATTGGCCACATGTCTAAAGAACCATAGAAATAAAGCCGATGAAGACTTCTATTCACAGGGGTGTCACAAAAGGCCCCAGAGATTTCCTTAGTGTCAACTCCACCAACGGTCAAAGCCTGGTTACCATGGGCCTGAGCCGTCATCAGGACATTGGAGGAGATCATTGTTGGTACACCGCCAGTGAATTTCATACCAACCAACAAGCCAGGGTCCAATGAACTGAGGATTGATCGCACGCAGGCTTACCACCGCGTAGACAGTGGCCGAGGTCATTACAAACGACTGGAACTGTACGAAGAGATGTATCTTCCATTGACTATAGTTTTGCGAAAATACGCGTGTCGGAAAGATGCATCCTGTTGTAATGAAAATCAAAGCCACGCAAAGGTATGTGACTATTTGTTGAAGCAGCGATAGGTGTAAGCTTGTAGATTCTATGGAGGTGAAGGTTCAGCTAACTAAACCAACAAATACCCCTGACTAACCCGATTAGGATAGGCCCTGAGCATCACGTGCATCAACACTATTATCTCCTTTGTTGGGAAGCGGGAACTTTACCTTGCGAGAATATCAAGATCGAGAAACCACTGGTCGATAGTGAACCAAAAAATAAGCAGAGAGGTAATGGCGCCATTTGAAATCCGATGCATCTATGTCGTCGGATATTCCTCTACCTCGATGGTTATCTCAATGACTACGGCAAGGGTAGAAGGATTGAGAAGTGAGTTTTCTCAGTTGTCGCCAGCTCCGACGACGTTCATAGAAAAGCAAAGTGGTTGTGCGAGAAGAGAATTTACGCAAGTTGAAGACTAACGAAGGAAAGAGAGATAGATCTGAACACTGTTTCTCACGCATTGTAATGTGAGTGCAACAGTTTATGACGTGTTCGAATCAAATAGTCATATATATCAACAAAAATTCCTTGCCTTAATGCGTTAAGATAATGATTAATGTTCGACCTGTCTCTCAAATTAAATTAGCTTTCAACATTTGATCGTTACATGATGACTACACTCGTTAGTCTACGCAGAGTACGACTTGATGTTCGCTAAAATCCCTGAGGAAGATATCCTATAATCATCTAATCATCACGACTCCTCTCGTTTGACAACAAACTCGCGCACCACTACCTGCTTATACTTTCTTCCCCCGTTCTCTCTCCTGCTCAACGCCACCCTCCTCGTTGCCAGGCCCCTTCGTTCCGCATAGAGGTCATCGATACCCTTGGCATCATCGCCCAGCGCCGGACTCTCGAAGCTCTCAGCCACAACCGCAGCGACACTCAAACGCGCCTGAGTGTCCCTTATGCCCT
>JAABUV010006458.1_pt1 | contig 12772 bp, 13 predicted proteins | sample 5559971 | NCBI WGS metagenome assembly JAABUV01 (sample SAMN10711881, study PRJNA513362) | rock metagenome | isolation source: Antarctica rocks | place: Antarctica: Victoria Land, Knobhead nord | collected 2015-12-19
TGTACGCGCCGTGGCGGGCCGAGGCCGACGGCTGGTGGCACAGCGCGTCGCTGGAGCTCGCGCTGGAGGCGACGCAGCCCTTCCTGGGGGTACGTGATCGTGACGGCCAGCGGATCGCGTTGCCCAGTGCGGTACGGGCGCACGCGGAACGTCTGGAGCGGGAGCGGGCGGAGGAGGCGCGACTTCGTATCGTGGCGGAGCAGGCGCGGTTGGACATGGAGGAGCGCCTTACCGTGGCGGAGCAGGCGCGGCTGGAGGCGGAGCAGGCGCGGCTGGAAGCGGAGCAGGCGCGGGCCGAGGAGGCGCGGCAGCGCGCTGAACTCGAAGAACAGTTGCGACGCCTGCACGCGCGCGACGATGGATTAGGATAACCGCTACTACAGGGGCCAGCCTGGGGCCATGTCAGAACAGGGCGAGGGGCGGCGGGCGACGGCAAACGTGTGGGGTGGTAAGTACACTGAACGCGTCTACCACCCCGCACTTCTAGCATGGCTGTTACTGCCGCCCCTCGCCCCTCGTCCCTCGTCCCTCGTTCCTCGTTCTAGCTCAGCCCCGCAAACAGATCGTCCTCGCGGTCGGGCGCGGGGACGAGTGTGAACGCGCGGATGTAGCTCTCGACGGCGAAGACCCGCGCCGCGAGGTCGGACGGCAGCGCGAGCAGCGGGTCGTCGGCGGTGAGTTGCGTGCGGTGCGCGCGCCGGGCGCGGCGCGCCACGTCGAGGTAGCCCGCGACGTCGACGCGCGCGGTGATGGCCTCGTCGGGGACGGCCAACTGCCGGATGTCGAAGGCGTGTTCGTCCTCGCGGAACGGCGCCGCCAGCCCGCGCGCGCGCATCTCCCTATTGACGGCCAGCAGCGCAGGCAGGGACACGACGGTGTAGTAGAGCTTGGGCACGGACCAACCGGGACCGCCGTCGCCCGCGCGCCCGGCCCGCGCGATGGCGTCGCGCGCGATCCGATGCGCCTTCTTGTGGTCGGGGTGCCCATAGCCGCCGCCGGGATCATAGGTCACCACGACCTCCGGCCGCGTTTCCCGGATGATCGCGGCCACGCGCTCCGCCGCCTCGTCGGGGTCGGCGTTGACGAAGCTGTCGGGACGCCGGTTGGCCGGCGTCCCGGCCATACCAGAGTCGCGGTAGGGGAGCACGCGCACATCCGCGTCGCCGACGCCGAGGATCGCCGCGGCCGCGCGCAACTCGCGTTCGCGGATGGCGCCCAGGCGCGGCGCGGCCTCCACGGGATCGAGCGCGGGGTCATGGATCTCGCCCTCCTCGCCGCGCGTGCAGCAAACGAGGACGGTACGCGCGCCCTCGGCGGCATAGCGCGCGAACGTCCCGCCCGTCGCGATCGACTCGTCGTCAGGATGCGCGTGCAGGGCAAGCAGCGTCAGGGGATTGGTCATAGGGGCAGTGTAGCAAAGTCAACCATCGACTTTGCTACACTGCCCCTATGGATGATCACAACACCGAACGCGTCGGCCTGGGCATTCTGGGCGGGGGGCAACTCGCGCGCATGCTGCTGCAGGCGGCCACGAGCCTCGGCCTCGACGTGGCGGTCATGGAGGGCGCGCCCGACAGCCCGGCCGGCCGCCTGGCGCGTTACGAGATCGTGGGCGGCTGGGATGACGCGGCGGCGCTGCGCCGCCTCGCCGCCGTCGCCCCGGTCGTCACCCTTGAGAACGAGTTCGTGCCCGCGCGGTCCCTCTATCTGTTGGAAGAACTCGGCGTGGTCGTCGTCCCCGGCTCGGCCGCGCTCGCCGCCGCGCAGGACAAACTGCACCAGAAAGCGCGGCTCGACGGGGCCGGGCTGCCTGTTCCACCTTTCATGCCCGTCGAGGATGCCGCGGATGTCCTGCGCGCCGCGCGCGAGCTCGGCTGGCCGCTGCTGCTCAAGCGCCGCCGCAACGGCTACGACGGCTACGGCAACCGCGCCCCTAGTCGATGGTCGATGGTCGATGGTATCCGTCTTCCATCGACCATCGACCATCGACCATCGACCATCGACTACCCGGTCGTGGAGACCGTGCAGCGCGACGGCGTCTGCCACCACGTCTATGCCCCGGCGGACGTGGCGCCCGAGGTAGCGGCGCGGGCCGCGGAGATCGCGCGCGCGGCGGTCGTGGCGCTGGACTTGGAGGGGGTCTGCGGCGTCGAACTGTTCCTGGGCGAGGACGGTGTGCTTACGGTCAATGAGGTGGCGCCGCGTGTGCACAACAGCGGCCACTACACCATCGAGGCCTGCGTCACATCGCAGTTCGAGAACGCCGTGCGCGCGGCGCTGGGCCTGCCGCTCGGCGCGACGGAGCTGATCGCCCCCGTCGCGACGATGGTCAACCTGCTCGGCGCGCCTGATTCGCCCGTCGAGCCGCGCGGGCTGTCCGAGGCGCTGGCCGTCCCCGGCGCGCACGTCCACCTTTATGGCAAGCGCGGGTCGCGCCCCGGCCGCAAGATGGGCCACGTCACCGCGCTCGGCGCCACGCGCGCGGAGGCGACAGCTATTGCTACCCGCGCCGCCGGGTATATCAGCGTGTAGCCGTAGGACTGGGGGTACGAGAGTACAAATGGACGAGAAACCGCTGGTCGGCATCGTGATGGGCAGTGACTCCGACCTCCCGACGATGGAGGCGGCGGCCGCGGCCTGCCGCGAGTTCGACGTGCCCTATGAGCTGCGCGTGGTCTCGGCGCACCGCACGCCGCTGGATATGGCCGAGTATGGCCGCACCGCACGGGCGCGCGGCCTGCGCGTCATCGTGGCGGGGGCGGGCGGCGCGGCGCACTTACCGGGCATGCTGGCCGCGCACACGGCGCTGCCCGTCATCGGCGTCCCCGTCGCCATCACGGCGCTGAACGGTCTCGACGCGCTGCTCTCCATCGTGCAGATGCCTGCCGGCGTCCCCGTCGCCACGGTAGCGATCGGCGGAGCGCGCAATGCGGGGCTGCTCGCCGTGCAGATCGTGGCGACCGCCGATCCCGCCCTGCTCGACCGCCTGGACGCCTACAAAGAGGAGTTGGCCGCCAGCTCACGCGCCAAGGACCAGCGGCTGCAGGAGCGGTTGGAGCAAGGCGGTGACGACAAGGAAGATTGATCGCCTGCGACTGACGTCGCATGGCAAACTTACTGCGACTAACGTCGCTCCATCTCATCGTCACTGGCCTACGACACACACATCAGGCGCATGCTGCTTAATCACGCAAGACACTTCAGTGTCCGTCGTCTGCCATGCGACGTCAGTCGCAGGTACGATCTTCGATGTTAGTTACCCGTGTGCGATCTCGCGCTCCATGACCGCGAGCACGTCGTAGAGGTGGCGCAGGTGCGTTTCGACGTTCCCGCTGCGGTAGGCCAGCTCGATGCGGCCGCGCGCGAAGTCGGTCACGGGCTCATCGACGTCGTCCGGCGCGACGTCGACGGTGGCAAGGACGAGTTCCTGCAACGTTTCATGGGTGGGCGGCGACTGATAGCGCGCGATGGTACCGGCGAAATCCTCGAATGAACTCTTGGGCATAGCCTCTCAACCTTGCTTAGTCTCTGATCATTATCATCATGTATCGTGACTGCTTGCAGCTTGCAGTATAACGAGGCGCCACCTTTTAGGGCGCATGCGGAAGATACGGCCCTCACCCCCAACCCATGGCTAACTGGCCCCCCGATCCCTAGCCGCGGGATCGACGGTCCAGCGCACTCTCCCTGACGCGGGAGAGGGGAGCCTTCCGACGTGGGGTGACTTCTCCCCTCGCCCCTTGAGGGAGAGGAGTTGGGCTGTCGGAGCGGAGCGGAGAGAGACCAATCCGCATGGGATGGGGTGAGGGGAAAACTACGCGGTCACGAGGCACGATATCTGCTGTTACCCGTTTCAAGTGACAATAGAACGCCCCTAAACGATAAGTGTAACAAGGGATCCTGGACGTATGTCACGGCAAGCGACAACCCTCAGTTCGATCGTCGAAGCCACCCCATTCGCGTGGCTCGACAAGCTATCTACACCGCTCCAGCAGGGCGTCCACGCGGTTTTCGGCGCCAATGAGGCCGGCCGCCTGGTCAAGAACTGGCTCAACGGCGTCCCGCTGCGCCACCGTATGCACCCGGCCCTCGTCGCCATCCCCATCGGCGCGTGGACGACGGCGGCCCTCTTCGACGCGATCGACGCCCTGTCCGCGGACGACAACTACGCCGCGGCGGCCGACGCCGCCATCTGGCTCGGCGTCGGTAGCGCGTTGCCGACGGTCGCGGCGGGTCTGGCTGACTGGGTCGACACCTACGACCACCAGCAGCGCGTCGGCATGGCGCACGCGCTCGTCAACAGCGCGGCGCTCGCGCTCTACGGGGTCTCACTAGCCCTACGCGCGGGTGGGAACCGTGGCGCCGGCCAGGCGCTGGGCGGGCTCGCCTTCGGCGCCGTCTCACTCGGCGGCGCCCTTGGCGGCGAACTCGTCTATAACCTCGGCGTCAACGTGACCCACCTGCTCTATCCCAAGCCGCCCACCACGTACAAGGACGTCATAGCCGCCGACCAACTGCAAGAGGGTAAGCCAGTCGTCGTCGAGGACGAGCGCGTCCCCGTGATGCTGCTGCGCCGTGAAGGGCAGATCTACGCCGTGGAGGCGTGGTGCCCCCACGCGGGTGGACCGCTGATCGACGGCAAATTCGAGGGGATCACGGTGGAGTGCCCGTGGCACCAGTCGTGCTTCCGCCTCGACGACGGCGCCCCGCTCAACGGACCCGCTTCGGCCCCGCTGCGCACGTTCGATGTCCAGGAACGCGACGGGCGTATCCTCGTACAGCCTACCGACGAGGCCAGGGTATGGCCACCGGCGCCGGCGCCTCCCACGGCGTAGCCGACCGGAAGCAGGGGCGAGGGGCGAGGGGCGAGGGGCGAGTGGACGGTCTCTACTGGGAGCGCCGGCGTCGGTCCGCTGACCGTCTAGCCGGCACACGGTCGCGGCCAAAAGTCTGCTACACGCAACACACTCGCCCTTGATGGCCTGCCGGCTGGAAGCCGACGCTCCCAGTAGAGACGGCGTCTGTTACATGCATAGAGGAGATGACCATCACAACACAGGTATCGCCGGACACGCTCGATAGCGCGGCTGTCCGGCCACGGGACGTGCGGGGCGAGGCGGGCGTTTTACGGGTCGCGGACGACGTAGCGGCATTCTGCGCCCAAAACGCGGCCGCGGTCGACTATGAAGGCGCGTTTCCGGTCGAGGAATTCGCCCTCATCGCGCGGAGCGGGCTGCTGGCCGCGCCGCTGCATCGTACGCTCGGCGGGTTCGGGGTGGGCTCCGACAAACAGCAAGACTCGACGCTTACCCTGCTGCGGCTACTCAAGAAACTGGGCCGGGGCAATCTATCGGTCGACCGGGTCTACGAGGGCCACGTCAACGCCCTGCAGCTGATCCAGACCTTCGGCGCGCCCGCGCAGATCGAACGCGCCGCGGCCGACGCGCGCGACCGGCGCAAGCTTTTCGGCGTGTGGAACACCGAGGCTGCCGGCGGCGTGCGCATTATACCGGCCGGGGATGGCCGCTACCACCTTAAGGGGGCCAAGACGTTCACCTCAGGGGCGGGCTATGTCGCGCGCGCGTTGGTCCCTGGCGCCCTGTTGGAGTCCGCGGCCGACGACGCGCCGGTGATCGGGTGGCAGATGTGCCTCGTGCCAATGGACGAGGTACGCACGGAGATCGACCCCTCGTTCTGGCGGCCGCTCGGAATGCGCGCCTCGGCCAGTTACCGCGTCCTTTTCGACGGCGTCGAACTCTCCGCCGACGCCTTGATCGGCCAACCCAACGACTACTATCGCCAGCCATGGTTTAGCGGCGGCGCTATCCGTTTCGCCGCCGTGCAACTCGGCGGCGCCGAGGCCTTGTTCGACGCGGCGCGCGACTACTTGCGCGAGCTGGGCCGCACCGGCGATCCACACCAGCGCGCGCGCCTGGGCGAGGCCGCCATCCTGGTCGAGGGCGGCGACCTGTGGCTGCGCGGCGCGGCCAGCCTGTTCGACGCGCACGCCGGGCTATTGGCGAACGGCGCCTCGGAGCAACCGGATGTGGATGACACGGCGCGCCGGCTGGTGGCCTACGCCAACATGACGCGCACGGCCATCGAGCGCGTCTGCCTCGACGTGATGCGGCTGGTCGAGCGGTCGGTCGGCGCGCGTGGGCTGCTGCAACCGTGGCCGTTCGAGCGGATCCACCGCGACCTCACGGTGTACCTGCGCCAACCGGCCCCCGACGCCGCGCTCGACGACGTGGGCGCCTACGCGCTGGAGCGTACGGGCGCGTCCGACACCCTCTGGACCGATGAGTCCCGCTGACGTCCTGGCGTCCTCGCCGCTGGGGCGCCCCGAGGCGCTGCCGCTCCAGCGGCCGGCGGCGCTTGACCTCTTCGGCCGCACGCTCGTCGTCGCCCCGCACCCCGACGATGAATCGCTTGGGTGCGGCGGCGCCATCGCGCTGCTGCGCGCGCGGGGCCACCCCGTCCATGTGCTCTTCGTCAGTGACGGCACGCTCTCGCACCCATCGTCGCGCCGCTACCCGGCGCCGCGGCTGGCCGCGTTGCGCGAAGAGGAGGCTCTATCCGCCCTGGCCGCGCTCGGCGTCGAGCGCACAGCGGCGACGTTCCTAGGCCTCAAAGACCGTGGGGTCCCGCTGCCCGGCGCGACGGGCTTCGACGCGGCGGTCGACCGCTGCCGCGCACTTATTGAGGCGATTCGGCCACGGACCGTACTATTGCCGTGGCGGCGCGACCCCCACCCCGACCACCGCGCCTCGTGGGGCCTGATCGACGCCGCCCTCGCCTGCCCGCCCGCGTACGGGGTTCGGCGCGTCGAATACCTCATTTGGTTGTGGGAGCTCGCCGTCGCGGGCGACGCGCCACGACCGAATGAAGTAACGCCGTGGCGGCTCGATATCGGCTCCGTACTGCCGCGCAAGCGCGCGGCGATCGCCGCCCACCGTTCGCAGACGACCGCTCTGATCGACGATGACCCGACGGGCTTCCGCTTGACGCCGGACATCCTGGCTCACTTCGCGCATCCGTGGGAAGTGTATCTCGAAACTGTTAGCCAACAGCCGTCAGCTGTCAGCTGATCGCTTGAAGAGGACATGCTATTGAACGACAACAAGCAATCACTGCCGCCAAGCTATTTCGACGACGTGTACGCGGCGAACGCCGACCCTTGGGAGTTTGAAACGAGCCCTTATGAGCAGGATAAGTACGCGGCGACTCTGGGCGCGCTGCCGCGTCCGTGCTACCACAATGCTTTCGAGATCGGCTGCTCGATCGGCGTGCTGACCGCGCGACTGGCTCCGCGCTGCGACCGACTCCTCTCCGTCGACGTGTCGGAACAGGCCTTGGCGTGGGCGCGCGAACGCTGTCGTGAGCTCCCGCGGGTCACCTTCGAGCTGCTGCGCGTGCCAGGAGAGTTCCCCGACGACACGTTTGACCTAATCTTGCTCTCGGAAGTCGGCTACTATCTGTCGCGCGACGACCTCGACCGCGCGCGCGACCTGATCGTGGCCCATCTGGAGCGCGGCGGCGACCTGCTGCTGGTGCACTGGACGCCGTACGTGCCCGACTATCCCCTGACCGGCGACGAGGTCCACGACGCCTTCGTGGCCTACGCCGATCAAGGGCGCTCCGCGCTGCGCCACCTGACCGGCAGCCGCGCCGAGAAATACCGCCTGGATCTGTTCGAGCGCGTCTAGCAAGCTTCCATCTCATCCGTGCTCATCATTCCCCGCGACAATGAGTCTAATGCCACTAAGGAGATGCACGATCGCTCCGACCGATGCGCCTATCATCATCCCCCGCTCCTTCTTCCCCACCGCAATGACGACATCCACGATTTGAATCACGGCGGCCGTGAAGAGGACCCACGCGACAGCTGGCCCTCCACGCCAAAACGGCAGGATTCCGGCTGCTAGCCCGAATGGAATGGAGCGCGCCGCATACATACGCACATAGAATATCTCACCGCGTACAACGTGACTCGAGCCAGAGAAAGATGCCGGTCGGATAAGAGCAATCACGGCCGCCACTGCTGAAGCGAGGGATACAAGGAGATTCAGAAGAAGAAGGATAGTTCGCATTGTCAGCACCTTTCGTGGAGCATAGACCGACGTTCGACAGCGGCAAGAGCGCGCCGTATGTGGGTAGCGAAGACCGTCATGCAGCCGCCATCTCTGCCAGCCGGTTCCGATCAACCTCGCGTGACCCGTTCTGGCCCGGTGTCCGCACTCGGGTGCGCACATGCCGCAGTTCGGGGTAGAGAGCGATGAGCGCCTCGAAAACGTGCGCATACATCACTCCAAGCCATCGTTACATGTGGCCTGGTTAGCGGCGGATACATCATAGCCCGTCCGCTTGAGCCAACGCCAGACGAGGACACGGTTCAATTCAGCGACAATCCAAGGGGACCATATAGCCTCGAACGTCCCGAGTTGCGCTTGCTGTTGCAGCATGCGCCGTAGGCGCGCAGGTACTAGGGAGCTGGTGTCGACGACGGCCCGTATCATCAGTCATGCCGTCTGTATCGCTCTGCCCGACTATTGAGCACGCTCCCATGGAAGTGTCCCCGGACGCGCGGCTTCCAAAGCTTCCATCTCATCCGCGCTCATCTCGCCGTCCAGCGCGTCTGCTGCGTCATGCGCGCGGTCAGACTCTTGGATACCACGCACCATGGCGCTCCCCTGAATGCGCTCCAGTTCGCGCAGCGGGATCATCATGCGGTTGCCGTGCCGCTTGTAGGCCAGGCCCGCTCGCCGCACCAGCGCCTTGAGAGTATTGACGGAGCGGATGTCCATCAGTTCCGCCGCCTCCGTCGTGGTCAGGAGCCGGTCGGGCTCGACTTCTCCCAAAGCGCGGTCAAGCACGTCGAGCGCCTTGTCCCGCTCGCCGCCCGCGACATACACACGCACCTGACGCAACTCGTCGCGCAACGTTCCGATAGTCATAGCCGGTTCTCCCCTGTAATCATGGAGTCGAATACGATCATATCTCTATTTGTCACTTTTGTCAAGAGAGAACGCGAGCGTCGTGATGCGGGCGGGCCAGGCGTTGCCGCAACGCGGCGATGGCCGCGGTGATCTCGACGAGGTCGAGCGTCCAGACGCTCTCTTCGGCCTGCCGCCGCTCCACGTCATCGATCAACAGGCCGTACGGCGTCGGATGGGCTATCCTATCGGACAACCAGCGCCGGTCTAGCCCTAGCGTGTCCGCGAGAGCGTCCACGTCCCGCGCACGGGGCCGTGACCCCGCCTCTGCTATAGTACCTAGCCGGCGCAGCGCGCGCCGCGCACAGAGCCGCTCCTCCAACGACGAGACCGATTCGACGAGCCACGGCTGCCCTTCCCGGTCCATCGTCGCCCACTCGCCGAGTTGTGTCGCCAACCCGATGCGCGCGCGGGCGTCACGTCGGCCCGAGGTCACCACCTGTACGGCGGGACTGTGACGGATGCGCGCGTCGAGGCGCCGCAGAACCTGGATGAGGGCGACGTCTTCGAGCATCGGCACGTCGGGCAGTCCGCCGGCGCGCTGATATATCTCCATGGTCACGGCGAGGCTGGCGCCGAAATGTTGGTGATGGCGCGGCCACGGGTCGTAGGGGTCGGGATCAAGCCGCGCCTCATACGCGGCGGCGAGCAGCCGATACGCGACATCGCGCAGATGGTAGCGCCGGACACCCCTGTCATATATCGCGCCCATGCCGGTGTGGCCCACGTCGTCGACGACGATACGCCCACCCACCACGTCCGCCCCCCGCGCGATCTCGTCCAGCGTCGCCATGAGCCAGGTCGGCGCGACGACTGTATCGCCGTCGGTCGAGGCGATCACGCCGCGTGGGCGGCCCACTAACGCCAGCCGGCGGTAAGCCTCATCCATCAGCAAACGGCGGGCGTGACCAACATTGGCTTCGGCGGCCGGTAACGTCCGCTCGACGACGTGTAGCGCGAGCGTTGGATGCGCCTGAGTGAAACGCCGCGCGACGGCGGCCGACTCATCGCGGCAGTTGTTGGCAAGCAGCACGATCTCGTAGCGTTCGTGCGCGAAGGCCCGGCCGTCGCCGTCGATCTGACACGCCAGCGCCCGCAGCGTATTATCCAGGGCCGCGGCCTCGTCGCGCGCGGGCACGATAACGCATACCTCGCACCCCACCGACGGCAGCGCCGCCAGGAGGTGGTCGGATCCATTGTCAGAGACGACGAGTGAAACCGGGGCGTGCCTCACGACCGTGGAAAAGGGAGCGGCCAAATGTGGCAATAGAATAGCTATCCTGGCGTTTTCGCGCCGACGATGGTTGATAACGAAAAGTAGGGGTAACCGTAGGGTACCAGCGCGCGCCGGGGCTGCCAAGCGACAAGGGGTAGGCGGCAGGTTATCCTCAGTGCTACGTATCTCTACTATAGACACTTCTTAATGTATAGATAGTCGTCGTAGACGTAGTAGGCGCGTTGATATGCGGATAACTGGGCTATCTAGCCGTTATCGCGGCCAGCGCCGAGACTAGTGGGTTGGGGAAAACTGTGGACGATTGGGGGGTGTTGCGGATAACAGTAAGAGAGAGTGTCCCATCGGTTAGCATTTTATCCCCAGTTACCCCGTGGCTAACCACAGCTAATTATACGTAGCAGGGTAACTTGTCCACTACAAAGGCCCGTTATCCACAGAATAAGGGCGCTTATCCACAAGGGAAACGCGTAACCATCTATATCTAAAGTGATATAACTCTGTTAAGGACAGAGGTGGAGGGACGAGCAAGGTGCGTGATCTGCTGTGGGTTGGCTCGTCGCACGACGATTTGGTGGCGTTTCCCGAAGATGTGCGGCACGCGATGGGTTTCGCGCTCTATCGCGCACAACTCGGGCGTATGCCATCGAATGCCAAGCCGCTTAAAGGTTTTGACGGTGCTAGCGTGGTAGAGATCAGCGCCGACCACGATGGGGACACTTACCGCACTGTCTACACTGTGCGCTTACAAATGGCGGTTTACGTTTTGCACGCCTTTCAAAAGAAGTCCACGCGCGGTATTGCCACATCCACGCGCGACGTAGACATGATTAAGAGCCGCTTGGCATTAGCGCGGCAGGACGATGACGCGCGGCTGGCGCGCATGAGGCAAGAGGAGGATAAAAGCTAATGAGCGAAAACAATATTATAACCCCGAGCAGCGGCAATGTGTTCGCCGACCTGGGCATTGCGGAGCCAGAGGAGGCGCTGGCCAAGGCGCAACTGGTCAGCCGCATCGCGGACATCATCGAGGAGCGCGGCCTGACGCAAACGCAGGCCGCCGAGCTCCTGGGTATTGCCCAGCCTAAGGTCTCGGCTCTCCTGCGCGGCTACTTCGACGGGTTCTCGCTCGAACGTTTGTTCCGCTTATTGATCGCACTGGACACGGACATCACGATCGTGGCGCGACCCAAGAGCGAGGAGTGCGGCCACTTACGGGTCATGACCGCGTGAAGGCTGTATCTACACGCCGGCGGCATTTGTGATAGACTCTACCTACCATAAGTTATGGAGGCGCGAGCGCGGCTGGGTTGCGCCAGGCGCCGGATGAGGCCAGATAAAGGGAGGGTGTGATTATGGGTGTGATCCAGTCTGGCATTGCCGCCGCGCCGGTCACTGAGCGCAAGATGCGGCGCGACATAGGTTTGGTGGGCTTGCTGTTCACGTCGGTCGGCTCGATCATCGGGTCGGGTTGGCTGTTCGGCGCGCTCAACGCGTCGCTCGTGGCCGGACCCGCGGCCCTGATCTCCTGGATCCTCGGCGGGGCGGCGGTTATCCTGCTCGCGCTCATCCACGCCGAGCTTGGCGGCATGTACCCCGTCGCTGGCGGCAGCGCGCGCTTCCCGCACTACGCGTTCGGCAGCATGATCGGGTTCGCGGCCGGTTGGTTCGCCTTCCTCGGCGCCGTCACCACCGCGCCCATCGAGGTCGAGGCCGCGCTGCAGTACGCCTCCAACTACATCCCGGGGCTGACCACGACCGCGGGCGGCCTCCCCGTGCTGACCGCCCTGGGTTACGCCGTGGCCGCGGCGCTGATGCTGCTCTTCTCGGCGATCAATATCATGGGCGTGAAGTGGCTCTCGGAGACCAATAAAGTAGCCGTTTGGTGGAAGATCGCGATCCCCCTGCTGACCGTGGTGGTGCTCGTAGTGACATCGTTCCACCTCAGCAACTTCAACGCCGGCGGCGGCTTCATGCCGTTCGGCTGGAAGGGCGTCTTCCAGGCCATCGCCACCGGGGGCGTCATCTTCGCCTACCTCGGGTTCGAGCAGGCCATCCAGCTCGGGGCCGAGAGCCAGAACCCCAAGCGCAACATCCCGATCGCCGTGATCGGCTCCATGATCCTCGGCGTCATCCTCTATATCGCGCTCGAGATCGCGTTCACGGCCGCGCTCGACCCGGCCAGTCTGTCCAAAGGCTGGAGCGCGGTCGCGTTCAAGGGCACGGGCGTCGTGTTCGGGCCGTTCGCCGGGCTCGCCGTGGGCCTCGGCCTGGGCTGGCTGGCGTTCCTGCTCTACACCGACGCGATCATCTCACCCGGCGGCACGGGCCTGCTCTACGTCGGTACCAGTTCCCGGCTGACCTTCGCGCTGGCCCGCAACCGCTATATCCCCGACCTGGGAGCGCGACTAAGCACGCGTGGCGTCCCGGTCTACGCGATCGCATTCTCGTTCCTGTGCGGGATGCTCATCTTCCTGCCGTTCCCCGGCTGGCAGCAACTGGTCGGCTTCATCTCGTCGGCGACCGTCATCGCCTACGCGATGGC
>JAABUV010006461.1_pt1 | contig 12770 bp, 14 predicted proteins | sample 5559971 | NCBI WGS metagenome assembly JAABUV01 (sample SAMN10711881, study PRJNA513362) | rock metagenome | isolation source: Antarctica rocks | place: Antarctica: Victoria Land, Knobhead nord | collected 2015-12-19
GGCCACGGCGGTCTCGGCGGCGGTCGGCGTGGAGAGCACGGTGAACTGGACCTTATAGGGGACCGGGGGCGTGAAGGCGCCGGCCGCGCCGTCGGTGAACGCGTCGAGCAGCTCGCCGGGCAGGCTGTACAATAGGATGCCGTCCACCTCGAGCCAGATGCACGCATCCTGGCCCTTCTCGGTGCGCGTCCCATCGTCCGCGATCGTGACGCGCTCCGGGCGTGCGGGACGCGCCGGTGTCTCTGTCCGCGCGCCCTCTTGTGGCGCGTGCCCCCCTCGGAATAACGCCCAACGCGCGCGCCGTTCCGCGGGCGCGTCTGTCGCCCTACCCACGCGCCACCTCCCCCCGTGTCTCCACGACGGCCCACCGCGCGGCACGCCGACCGGCGCGGGTACGGCCGTCCATGTCCACCTTGCGGACCACGCCGGCCTCGACCAGTTCGCGTCGGCGTGGGCGGGCGGCCGAGGGATTCATGCCGGCGCCCTCGGCGATCTCCTCGTCCGTGACGCACGGATGGACGGTCAGCCAGGCCAGGAGGCGCGCGCGCTGGGTCTGTGCGACGGGCGTCGTCATGAGCACCGGCGCGACGTAGGGCGCGGGGATGGCGCGGATCGCCGTGGCCCTAGGCGCGTGCTCCGCGCTGGTGGTGGCGGCCTCCGCGTCGGCGACGCGCCCAGGGCCGTCATGGGGGACCGGGCCATAGACGGGGGCCGGGGTGCGGCGGACGAGCCGGGCGGCGCGATAGGCCAGGCGGCGCGGGAGGGCCAGGGTGGTGCGCCACAGGTAGCCGGTGATCTGGCGCGCGTAGGGCTCGACGGTGCCGCTGCCGGCGAAGGTCACGACCAGGAGGGCCAGCAGCGCGGGGACGCCCACGATGAGCAGCAGGTGGAGCTGGCCGAGCCCCGACTGACCATAGGGGAGGCGGCTCGTCGCGTTGATGAGCCCGTAGGTGAGGAGCACGATCCCGGCGACGTGGATGGCCTGGCGGACCGTGAAGACGCCGGCGACGATCTTCACCGGATCGTTGATGTAGAGCGCCGTCTGACTATCGCGCGCCATCGGCCCCCCCTGTCTGCCCCTGTCCCTGTAGGGCCTTGCTGAGGGCGGCGCCGTAGAGGACGAGGAGCGCGCCGGCGCCCATCAGGGCGATGTCGTGGCTGACGACGGTGAGCGCCAGGTAGCCGACGCCGCCGCCGAGCAGGTAGGGGTATGTCACGCGGGCCACTGTGCCAACGAGGGCGCGGGCGCGGGCGGGCGCCGGGGCTGCGGCGGGCGGTGTGGGCGGGGTGGCGTGGGCCATGGTGATGCTCCGGGTGCTAGACAAAATACGGGCGACGGGAGGGGGTGGGCACCCGGTGTTCGGGTATCCGCTCCCTCTCGCCGCGCGATCAACGGATGGCTAGTGGATGTTGGCCTGGAGGTAGGTGGCGGCACCGGTCGCCCCAAACATGAAGACACTGGCCAGGGTCGCTGTAATCCACGCGCCGGTCGCTCTCGGGTTGTGGAGCGCCTGCATCGCGCCGGCGATGATGAAGGCGATGGCGGCGAAGGGGATCTTGATGGTGTTGGCCACGTCGAGGAGGGCCTGGGCCAGCCCGGCGAAGGGGTCGGTGCCGGCCGCGAGGATGGGCTGGAAGGCGGCGATGACCGCGGGGTGCGTCAGGGCGAAATGGGCCGACGTGGCGACGGCGAGTGTCTCGTGCAGCATGATGATCTGTCCTCCGAATGGGTCAATAGGCGTCCTACTGGCGTGCTTCTTGCTCCGATCCGAAGATCGGGTCTCGTGTGACCTGCGCGCGGTTAGCTGTGATGGGCGGCCGCGCGCTTAACGACTGGGGCTACCTGGGCTGTGATCGGTTGGGCTATCGTGGGCCTGTCCGCCGCGAGGCGGTTATCGAACTGGTCTTCCGAGAGGAGCAGCAGGCGCTCGCCCGTGCGGCGATCCTCGGCCTCGACGTGCCAGGCCCACATGGCGGACCACGCGCGGCGCACCTCAACGACGTTATAGCCCGATGTGCGTGTGATGCGCAGTGCCAGCTTGTATGCGTGCTCCTCGGTCAGGTATCCTACTCCTCCCCCCTTCCAGCCGTGTGCTATGCTAGTGGCAACCGGGATCGGGCACAACGATTGCGATATGTGACCACAACGACGCGTCTAGGCCCAAAGGCGAAAAGAAATGTTCCCATCGGATAATTTTCGTTTGGAACATTCCTTTTCGCCTTCATGCATACAATAGCAGCCCAGTCCCGGACTGTCAAGGGATTTAAAGAAAATGAGTAGTGAGTCGCCGTCAGGCGCGGGCACGACGTTCGCGGAGCGTCTGCGGAACATCAGGGAGTCGTCGCGCAACCCGGCGACGCAAGAGCCCTACACGGTGCGCGAGATTGCGGAGGGTACGGGATTATCGCAGACCTATATCCGTGTGCTCCTGCGCGGCGAGGTGGAGATGCCGTCGGCGGCTAGGGTGCAGCGCCTCGCACGGTTCTTTGGGGCCACGATCGAGGAACTGACGGGGGAGGCGCCGCTCGACGATATCCCCACGCGCGCGGGCGACGCGGATGTCGCGATCCGGCAGGCCCTCCGTGATTCCCGGATCAAGGACTTCGCTTTGCGCGCAGGTAAGTTAGGGCCGCGAGAGAAGTCCTTGATCCTGCGCATGGTGAACGACGCGCTCGATTTCGTGTCCGGCGCGGCCGCGGGGGGCAAGGGGCAAAACCGTCGTACGACGGACCGACTCGCCGACGAGGAAGCCCGACCCGACGACCTTCCGGAGTAACCGGAGTAAGAGGTTATGTATGTCCGCCCTATCTAACCCATCACGGCATGCCGCATCGTCGGGGCGTAACCGGCGGCGAAAGCTGCGCAGCAAGCCGCGCAACGGTCTATCGCGCGGATTACCGACCTTGCCCATAGACGAGCTATGGCCGGCGTTGATTGCGGAGCTACGCCTTCCTGTCCCCTTGGACGCGGAGTTGTTCATCCACGCCTACGGGCGCTACAAGTGGTTGCGCATCGTGTTTCGTCGTTACGATATGGGCGATGCCAAAGTCTACGCCTGGTGCGCGCACCTGTCGCGCTGGCAGGCAGGATACGACTATCTGGTGTATACACGGACGGCGACGGAGGCTAGCCGGCGTCACGTCGAATGGGGCAAATGGCACGAAGCCGGCCACATTGTCTACCTCGACCTTGCCGTTGGGGAGAGCTCGAAACGCGGTGAGGATCTCAAGAGTGCGCATGAGCGCAGGGCAGAAGACGTCGCCGCGTTTATGAGCCTCTACGCGCGCGGTGAGGCCCAACCCGGCCAGCACCTCGACGATGACTTCCGAACGCTGTACGACGACATGGGGTGGTAGCATGACCGTACTTGTTCTCGTCGTTGCCATCGCCTTCGCCCTGGCCCTCCTCCCCTTCCGACGTAAGATTACGCCGATCGCGACCCATAACGCCGTGGCTTGGGCGCTCATCGTCGTGTTCGCCAAGCTCGCGATCCCCGACACCGCCCGCGCGGTCGATCAGTGGATCGGGGTGACCGGCATCAGCCGCGTCGTCTATCAAACGCTCCTCATCGCGGCATTACTCGTGTGGCTCAAAACCGCGACGTTTTATACGCACGACACGGAGTGGTGGCGCCGCCACGCACGCGGACCCGTCGCGCTCCTGGCCCTCTCCAACCTGGCGTGGCTGCTTATCCGTTTCAGCGGCGGGGACGATGGCGCGTATTACGGCGGGTTCGCCGCTCGGCCGTGGCCGGCCTTCCTCATGAACATGAGCATCGCCGCCTCGTACGCCTGGGTCGCGATCGAACTCATCGCCTACCACGTCCATGTGCTACGCACACGAGGAGCTGGCGCGGATCGCTCCTATCTCATCTCCGCCATCGTCCTATGGGCCAGCGTGTTGCCGCAGCCGGCGATCATCGCGACCGGGACGATCAGGACCGCGCTGGGGGGCAACCCTGCGGACCTTATCCAATGGGCAAATATGGCCGGGGCGTTCGCGGCTCTGGCCGGTATTATCTTCGTGACGAGCCGGATAATTCTGTCCCGCAAGGGTAGACGTTTCGCGCTACGGCTGATCGAGCCGGATCACGAGCGCATGGCTCGTGACTTGTGCCGCGCCACCACGACCTTGCGCGCGGTACGGCGCTCCGTCGTCCCTGACGAACCATCGCCGGGGCTCTCCATCATGCCGTTCCCCCTCATCCGCAGAAAAGGAAGGCGCAATGGGCTGGCTTGACTCGGCGCGTCAGGAGGTCGCACAGCAGCGTGAAGCGTCGCATACGGCCCTCCTCGACGAGCGCGTGATCGTGGTCCGGCACGCGGATCTTGACGCCGTGCGCGCCGTGGACGCGGCCTGCGCGGCCTGGGGCGTCCCCACGGATCATCGGTACGCAGCCATGGAGGCGACACGGTGGCTGACGGCCCACGCATCCAGCGTATCGCTCCCCGTGAGCCGCGAGTTGGCGTTGCAACCCACACAGATCACCGATGAGGACCAACGCCCCGACTGCGAAGATGCCCTCTACATCGATGCCTGGCGCCTGTTCACCCTCGTCCATCGCTCGACGCGTCGGTGGTATCGCCGCGGATGGGCGCGGGCGCACGAGCCCTGGCATCGTGAGGTGGCCGCGATCATCGCCGGGGTCCTGGATCAGCAAGGGATCACGGTCACGGTCACTGCAGGCCCGCAAGATAGAGAACGGGTATCCTAGAAGTATGAAAGCATTAGTACTAGTACTCGGCGGCGTGGGCATCCTCGGCATAGGCACATCGTCGCTGGTCCGTACACACACCGTCGCACGCCAGCCTCAGCACGTTTACGCGGTGGCGGACGTCGCGAACGATCTGACGGGGGATCCGGACGCGTGGTCTGGGCGCGTCGTCGCGGTGCGCGGCGATCTACACTTCGTCGGCGGGGGCATCCCCAACGCGATGCCCCTGGTGGTCATGACCGATCCGTCGAAGCCCCCTATCACCATCGGCCAGTTCGACCTCACGCGACTGCTGGGGCTGGGACGTGCGCACACAGAAACGGACGGCCTCCTGATGACACAGCGACCAACCTCGCATCAGCGCTTGAGGTTCGATCACACGGGAATCTATCTCGTGCGCCTGACGTTCGTGCGTCTACAGGGCTACGCGCATGTGCCCAGTGGCGAGATTCAGTAGCGATGTTCTCACGCTCGCTCAAGGGCTGCGTCGGCGTCACGCTCGTCGGCGCGTTGGTCCTCGGCTCCTCCCGCGCATCGGGTCAACGTTCGTCGCCGACCCCCGCGCACTTGGCGCGCGTCGTTTCCACGCAGCCGCATGTAGGGGCTCCCCAGCCCCCCGGCTTGCCGCGCGGCTTGCGCCGTTCTATCGTGTTGCCGGCCGACGCGGCCGCGCATACGCGGGAAAACCGCGAGTGGTGGTACGTCGTTGGACATCTGTCCGATGGCGCGGGACATACGTATGGCTTCGAGACCACCATCGCCAAAGTCGGCGGCATCCAGCAAATCATCCCCGGATCGCCGTATGATACAGACTATCACACGGATGTTTCCGTGACCGACGATCATGCGGGGCGCTTCTATCAACAGATGTCTTTCATGGGACCGAACGATGCCGGCCTCTCGACGCGCACACTCGACGCCCACGCCGGCGGGGCACGCATCACCACGATAGGGGACCCGCGCAAGCTGATGTATCGTGTCCAAGGGTCCGTGTCTGGCGCATCCAGCGATCTCGTCGTCAGCTCAACACGGCCTGCTCTCCTCGTCGGCGGTGGCTTGATCCCCTGGGGCGACGGGTACACGTATTACTACACGCTCACGTCCCTGCGCACGCAGGGCACCCTCACTATTGGTGGCCGCCGCATCCCTGTCCATGGTATCTCCTGGATGGATCACCAGTGGGGTAAGTGGGCGTCGGTCGATGTGCGTCCAGCCGGTGTGACGGATTGGGAATGGATGGGGATGCAGCTCTCTGATGGGACCGGCATCAATATGGCCGTGCAGAACACCATACACGGCGCGTTCGGCGGGGCATCGGCGCTGCTGGCCAACAATAGACAAGCTCCGGTTATCAGGGACGTGACGATGACGCCGCTCGGCCAGTGGCGTAGCCCGACGACGCACACCGTCTACCCATCGGGGTGGCATGTGCGTGTACCGAGCCTGAAGCTCGACGTGATCGTGCGCCCGACGGTGAAGGATCAAGAGCTAGTTGATAGCTGGTCGGTGATGGGCTATCGCACGGCGTACTACGAGGGCAACTGCACTGTGAGCGGCACACACGCTGGTCATCACGTCAGCGGGGCGACGTACACCGAGTTGATTGGGTACGGCGTGCCATCGCAGCAACCGGGCTAGGGCGGCTGGTACGGCTGAGAGCGGACAGGGATATCCGTGCGGAAAGTTCACTGCGGCCTGCCCATTGTACTGTTCCTGGTGTGGTCGGCCCTAATCGGCGTCGGTCTGCTCTCCGCGACGTTACGGCGGGGGGTCACGCCCGTAGATTACCAGGCGTATCAGCGCGCGGCGGCGGCCCTGGCGCGCGGGGCGAGCCCCTACCAGACACCGGCGCAAAGTCTGGCTATCTGGCGTTCGTACCATCACCTCGATGTGCGCCTCCGCACAGTCTACGCGCGTGTCGCCTCGGGGCGGGTGCGCGGGGGCGATCCGCTCGCGCGCACGCAGCCCGGCCCCTATCTCTACCTGCCCACGCTGGCGCTGCTGGTGCGGCAACTCCACCTCACGGCCGCGCCGTGGGAGGTGCTGGACCTAGCCTGCGTCGTCGCCTTCCCCCTGCTGCTGCTGCGCTGGGCGCGGGCCTCCTGGTGGTGGCTCCTGCTCGTCGCCGGGTCGTGGGATGTGTGGTCCACCTACACCGGAGGTAACGTCGAGGGCCTGCTGCTTGTCGCGACGCTGATCGTCGCCCGACTGCTCTGGCCGCCGCGCCCGCTCAGGCGTGCCGCGGTCCCGCTCGCCGCCGTGCTCGTCGCGTTCGTCGTGCTGGCCAAGCCGTTCTACGCCCTCTTTTTCGCCGCCTTCAGCCTTTTTCTCCTGCTTGGCACTAACGAGCCGCGCCGTACGACGCTGCGTACCCTCGCCGCCGTCGCGGGCCTGACCGCGTTGCTGCTCGTGGGAGAGGTCATCAGATGGGGGCCGGCGCTGCGCGGGGACGCCTTACGCTACCTCGCGCACACCCTCGACGCGCAATGGTTCGTGCTACCCGTCACGAGCCAGACACCGATGAGCGCGTGGAACCGTACGCCTCTCCAGGCGTTTATCGCGCTCGGGCTGCCGGCGGCCCCGGCGCAGCTCGTCGCCGGCCTGGTGTGGTTGGCCGCGCTCGTCGCGTCGGTCTGGTTGGTGCGCGGCCGTCGGCTGTCGTTTGTGCCGGCCTTCGCGCTCGCGTTCATGTTGCTTTACCTGGGCCGGCCGGTGGGTTGGACACTCGTGTACCTCGACCTGGTGGTGTGCGTCGTGGTGTGGCCGTCCCTGGCCCTCGCCGGCCGCGCCCTCCTGCTCGTCGGGGTTGTGGCGCTGCTCGCCTCGCACTGGGTGGCGCTCGTGCTGACGGGCCTGGGTGACGGGCTGCCGCTGCTGACGCTGCAACCGGCCGATCGGCCCTGGGAAACGTGGCTCGTCTTACCCGTCGCCTGGGCGCTCGTCATGTGGGCGGCGCGGCAGTTCATCAGCCAGGACCCGGCGGCGGTTCCCTCCCAGGACCCAATGAGTGGGGCGGCGACGACGGGCGGCCGCGCCACCGTCACCGTCCGCGATCGCCCCTGAGCGCGCTCCCCTCCCCCGTACCCTGTGCCCCGTCGCTGCGCGCGGGGTCAGCGCTACGCTAGCGCGACGATGGTACTAGCGCGGCGATGGTACTAGCGCCATGGGGCGGCACTCACCCAGGATAAAGAGTAGCGCCACGGTCGCGCCAAAGCCCCGTTTTCCCGTGTGAAACGTGGCTCCATCGTAGCTCCGTGCCGGTGGAGCTAGAGCTACGGATGGTACCACGATCCGCGAGAGTGCGTACTTGACGTTGGTGTCCGAGCGGATAGGCACGGAACGCGGTGCAGGGACAATTGCTCGACCTCGTGCGGAGCACGATACACGCCACAAATGCAGTTCATCAGGACGCGGCAGCGCGGCGCACTTCCACTCTTTAGCACGCTACCAACGTCAAGTACGCACTCTCCGATCCGCGGCCCGATGGTACCACGCTGTGAGGCTTGTTGGAGCCGCCCTAGCGCCAACATAGCGCCACGATCCGAGGCCCCTGGACGGGCCAGTAGCACCACGCCCGAGGGCTGCGGCGGCGTTCCCACGAGGGCTAGCGATGGCCGGGCGAGCAGGGCCGCACGACGCCGCTTTTAGGGTGCAGGGTCGTCCGCAGCTGTGCTGCCCGTGCCCTCCTGGTTGTCACCACAGACCATGAGGGTACACAGCGCGTCGGCAATGCCCTCGGCCTCGCGCTCTTGGTCGGACGTGTAGATGCCGGCGGCGAGCGGTGCATGCTTGGCGATGAGGTGCGCCAAGCCATGCGCCGTGGCGTGCTCGCGCTCCACAACGGCGGCATACGCGGGGACGGGGATCACGTAGCGCTGGCCCGCCTCGTCCTTGCGGGTGCAGTCGTAGGGCGGCAGGGTACCGGGGGCCAGGCCGCGCCGCCCACGCAGGCGGTCGAGCGCCGCGCGGAACGCGGCCGTGGTGAAGGGCGGGACGAGGCCCAACTCCTCACGGACGGCGCGCAGGAGCGTGGCGTGGTCGGTGTGTTGGGGCGTGGGGCCGCGCAGGGCGTGGGCTCCCGGCCGCGCGCCGGAGTCGATGTACACCTCGGCGGGCGTGGGGAGACTCTCCGCGCGCCCGGCCAGGTAGGCGGGGGGCTCCTCGACCAGGTGGACGACGTGGCCGTGCAACGCCTGCTTGGGGTGGCTCTCGGGGGTCATGGCTCCGTACTGGCCGCCGCCAGGGAGCAGGGCGGCGAGCACGGCGAGCATCTCGTCGGGCGTCGGTGTCGCGTCGGGGTAGCTGGCGGAGAGATGATAGTGCTCACCGCGCTCGTCGGGGTCATCGTCGACCGTGACGACGACGCGCAACACACCGTTGGGGCCGCGCTTGGTGGTGTGGACGGAGGTGGCTTTGCCCCTCTCCGCGAGGCGGCGGCTCTCCTCCGCGTGGTAGTACAGGCGCCGCCCATCGGCGAGCGTCACATCGCGCGTGGGCAAAGTGCGCGTGGGCATCGGTCCTCTCCTCATCTCCTCTCCGATCATGGGGTATGCAAGGCGCACCACCCCCCTTCCCCCCATAGCATACGACGCCGACGGGTGATCGTGCAGCTATTTCCTCTCGCCCTCGTGTCGCGCGTGCGAGAGGCGCGTGTGCGGGGTGGCACGCCGACGTGTCTCGTTGTTTGCTATCATAGGCCATTGCATGCCCCTACTATCCACGGTATGGCCCTATCCACAGTGAGGAGAGTTGCCGGTGTCTCAGCCCACGCGCGCGTCTATGCCCCTGGTGATCGTCGCCCTCATCGCCCTGCCGCTGCTGCTCGCCGGCTGCGGCGGTAACAGCAGCGCCGCGCCGGCGGCCGCCACGGCGACGGCTATTCCCCCGCCGACCCCGCCCCCGCCGACAAGCCCGCCCGTGCCGAGCGCGACGGCCGGGCCGCCGGCGACGGCGACGCCCCCGCCGACGCCCACGCCGCTCCCGCTGGATGCCCACGCGCGGGCTATCGCCATCCCCGGTCTCGGGGAGGGCACCCTCCCCACGTTATATGCGAGCGCGCGGACGCGGACTGTCGCCGACCTGACGGACGGCGTGCTGCGGATGGTCTCGCTCGATCGGGGCACGGCGTCGTCGCCCATCACGATTACGCAGGACAGCCAAGGCGCGCGGGTCGCCCTCGACCTGGCGCGCGGCCGGGGTGTCGCCGTGAGTGCGGCGATAGAGATCAGTCCGACCCTCTGGCTAGTCGACCTCGCGGGGACGCGCGCCCCGATTTCGCGCACGATCACCGGCCCTAACGCGCCGCAGCGGTACATCGGGGGTGTCGCCGTCGACCCGGCCACGGGCGATGCCCTCGTAGCCGCCCAGGGTGACAGCTTGGAGGGGATCGCCCCGCAACTCCTGCGCGTGACCACTAACGGGGTGGTACGCCGGTCACATCAGATCGGGGATACCCCCACGGCGCTCTATCTCGACACCGCCCACAACGTCGCCGTCGTCGCCACGTCGGCGTCCTCAGCGTCCAGCGGGGCCACGACATTGACGTTCGCCGGCTACGACGCGCGCACCCTCGCGCCGCTCTGGACGGCTCCGGCCCCGTATGACCCGGCCACGACGCGGTTCGACCCGGCGCGGGGTCAGCTCTGGCTCATGGCGACGGGCGGCCGCGCCACGATCCTCTCGACGCGTACGGGCCGCGCCGTCGCCACTATCGACCCGTCGTACACGAAGGCGCAGTACTGGACGCAGAACAAGGACTTGGTGCTCGACGGGGCACGCGGCCTCGGGTACATTTCCTGGGGGAGCGGGACGACAAGCGGCGGCCAGCAAGTCGGCATCGACCGGATTGACCTGCACGCGGGTCGGCGCACGACGCTCACGACGGACGGTGGGACGCTGCTCGCGGTGGCCGCGCGGAGCGGACGGCTGGTGACGCTCGACGCGGGGGGGCCGATCGTGGTACGCCGGCCGACGGACGGGCGCGTGCTGGGGACGCTCGGCGATTACAGGACGCTCACCGGCCAGGACCTGACGACGGAGAGCGTGGGCGGCGCGGCAATCGCGGCGGTCGATCAGGACGGGGAGCGGGTGGTGCTCGCGTTGCCGGCGGCGGTGCCCTACCAGGACCCGGTGAGCGGGGCGATGACGACGGCCGGCCTCGCCACCGTCACCTTCCGCGATCGGCCGTGAGGGCGGCCGCGTGGTCCTTCCTCCGTCGATAGGGCTGTCCTGCGCCGGTGTGCCTAGCACCGGCGCAGGACAGGCGCTACCCCCCATATGGGCGTGCCCGAAAGGGGACCTCCCTAACCGGGGTATTGCGCCGACCGTGCTGTGGCCTCTATGATGGTCCCAACTGGAACACGCGCATCACGGCGTACCACGACAGGACGGGGAGGGGACATGGAGCGGGACCACGAGGGCGACGCCTATCTGACGACGGGAGCGGCGGCGCGTCGCCTCCACATCTCCAAGATGACGCTCCTGCGCGCGCTCCGACGCGGTGAGATCGCGCCGACCTTCCGCACGCCGGGTGGCTACGCCCGCTTCCGCGTCGCCGACGTGGATCGCTACGCCCGTCAGCTCGCCGGCAGCGGCCGGGCACCCTGAGAACGGACCGCCCTATGTCAACGACCGCTGCCCCCTCCTCCTCCCTGACCGCGATCCTGCGGCCCCTGTGGGCGGGCCTTGCCCTGATCCTGACCTACAACGGCCTGCTCGCCGCCTGGCTGGCGCTGCGGCCGGCGCCCTATCCGGTCATCCAGGCCGTCGATAACGTGGCGCAGTGCGCCGGCCCGCTGCTCGCCCTGCCGCTCTGTTGGGGAGGGCTGCCCTGGCCGTGGCGGCGCGGCCGGGTGGGCGCGGCTGGCGCATCGGCGGCCTCCCGCTGGATGCCCGTGTTGCTGGGGCTCGGTGTGCTCGGCTACGCCGTGGGGCAGCTCATCTGGACCTACGACGAGGAGATTATCCACCAGCCACCCTTCCCCTCCTGGGCCGACGCCGGCTACCTTGCGGCCTACCCCTTCCTGTGCGCGGGCCTGCTCCTGCTGCCGCGCCGCCCGCTCCCGAGCGCCGTGCGCCTGCGCGTCCTGCTCGACGGCGTGATGATCATGACCGGGGTCGTCGCCTTCAGTTGGTATTTCGTGCTCGGCCCGACCGTGCTGCAAGGGAGCGAGTCCTTGTTCGGCCAGCTCGTGGGCGCCGCGTACCCCTTCTGCGACCTCGTGCTGTTCTTCTGCCTGCTGCTGCTGTGGGGCCGTGCCCAGGAGCGGGCGCTGCGCCCGGTCGTCGTCTTGTTCTCGCTGGGCCTGGGCTGCATCCTGGTCATCGACACGGCCTTCGCCTACGGCAACCTGCACGGGACCTACGCCACCGGGGGGCTGGTCGATGTGGGCTGGCCGCTGGGCTACATGCTGCTCGCGCTGGCCACGCGCGCCGCGCGCCAAGCCCTCGCCCACGGGGAGCGCACCGGCCACGCGCCACCGCTCACGGCGAGCGCACCGGCCCCGCCGCTGTGGCGGGCGCTGCTGCCCTACGCCTTCCTGCCGGCGGTGGGCGCGCTGGTGGTCTCGACCGGCCACCTGCGCGACGCGACGCCGTTGGAGCGGGGTGTCTGGATCGGGGCCGGCGTGCTCGGCGCGGTGGTGGTGCTGCGCCAGGTCGTCGCCCTGCTGGAAACGCGCCAACTCTACCGCCAGGTCGAGGAGCGCAACCAGGCCCTCGCGGCGGCGAACGCGCGCCTGGAAACGCTCGCCAGCACCGACCCGCTCACCGGGCTGCTCAACCACCGCGCCTTCCACGCCCGCCTTGATGAGGAGATCGCCCGCGCGGAGCGGGGCGGCCGCCCGCTGGCCCTGCTGCTGGTGGACCTGGACGACTTCCGCACCATCAACAATACCCACGGGCATCAGGCGGGCGACCGCGCGCTCGCGGCCATCGCGGCGGCGCTGCGCGGTAGCCTGCGCGCGGGGGACAGCGCCGGGCGCCTCGGCGGCGACGAGTTCGCGGCCCTGCTGCCCGAGGCCGACCTGAGCGAGGCCCTGGCCGTCGCGGAGCGCG
>JAABUV010006463.1_pt1 | contig 12769 bp, 9 predicted proteins | sample 5559971 | NCBI WGS metagenome assembly JAABUV01 (sample SAMN10711881, study PRJNA513362) | rock metagenome | isolation source: Antarctica rocks | place: Antarctica: Victoria Land, Knobhead nord | collected 2015-12-19
CCTCCACCGCCGCCACAATCCGCGCCCGGAGATCCAGCGAATAGGCCCGCATCACCCACCTCCGCCTGACCCACACCTCGCACCGTAGCTATTCTAGCCCACCACACTCCTCTGCGAAACGCTGTAACGTTCTACATCGTCGTCTCCCTCCCCGGCGCCCCCGCCCCGCGCGGCCCGCTGGCGCGGCGCTTCCGGCGCCGGCGGATCCTGGCGCGCGACCGGGTCGCCCACGCGGCCGTCGTCGCGCGGCTCGGCGAGATGGTCGGCGCGCTGGCCGACGGGCTGACCGCCCTGCGCCTCGAGGCGACCCCCCTGGGACGTCAGGCGACGATCGATCTCCTCTGGGGCTGCGCGAACCCGCTGTGGGGCCGCGATGCCGCCGCCCCGCGCGCCGACGCGCCCCCGGCGGACGCGCGCGCGCTGCGGGAGCGACTGGCGCAGAGCCGCACCGTGCGGCGGGCCGACTGGCTGCGCCACGACTGGGGCTACGAGGCGACGCTGGCGCTGCGGGCGCTGCCCGAGTTGATCTTCGCGGGCTACTTGCAGGAGTTGATGGCCTGCGGGGTCGATCTGCGCCTCGCGCTGCACGTCGAGCCCCTCCCGAAGGCGCGGGAGCGCCGGGCCTTCGCGCGGCGCCTGCGGATGCGCCACGCGATCCTCGACGAGTCGGCGGGGCGCGGGGGGGACGTCGAGCAGGAGGAGGCCCAGGGGGAGGTGCATGGGCTCCTGCGGGCGATGGCGGCGAGCGACGAGGCGACCTGGCGGATCGCCCCCCTCGTCACGGTGCGCGCGGCGACCCCCGCCGCCCTGGCGGCCGACGTCGGCCGCGTGGTGGCGGCCCTCGGCGACGCCGGCGGCGACGCGATCGACCGCCTACCCCTCTGGCAGGACCGCGGCTGGCGGGCGACCCTCCCCCTCGCCGGGGGACCGGCGGGGCTGGCCTACCGGGCGGTCACCGGCGACCTGGGTGCCTGCCTGCCCTTCCTGCACCACCGCGCCGGCACGGCGGGGGGCATCCTGATCGGCTACTCGGAACCGGGGCACGAGGTGGTGACGCTCGACCTGTTCGACCGCGACCTCTCGAAGGCCTCGCTCGTCTGCTGCGGTGTCGGCGGCTCGGGGAAGACGCTGGCCGCGCAGCACTACGCCCTCCACTCGATCCTCCAGGGGGTGCGCGTGATCGCCCTCGACCGCTCGACGGGCCACTTCGACGACCTGGCCGCCGCCGTCGGCGGCGTCGTCCACCTGGTGCGGCCCGGCGGCGGCTTCACGATCAACCCCTGGCAGTTGCCGCGCGGGGGGGCGGCCCCCGGCGAGGAGAAGCGCGAGTACCTCCTCGGCCTGCACCGGCTCCTCCTCGCCCGGCCGCCGCTCGAGGACCACGACCTGGCCCTCCTCGACGAGGGGATCGCGGCGACCTACCGGGCCTGGGGCCGGCGCGACCCGGCCGGTCCCTACGAGCGCGACCTGGTGGCCGCGCTGCGCGCGCTGGCGGCGACGTCGACCGACGCGGGTCGGCGGCACCGCCTCGACGCCCTGGCCGATCGGCTCGGCCCCTACACCGGCGACGGGGCCTACGCCCGCCTGCTCGACGGGCCGACGACGGTCGATCCGGGCCGCCCGCTGGAAGTGTTCAACTTCAAGGGGCTCAACGACCGGGTCGCGCCGCTGGCGATGACGCTGCTGCTCGAGTACCTCTGGACGGTCATCGCCGACCCGACGCGGCCGACGCTGCTGATCCTCGACGAGGGCTGGGGGCTCCTCGACCAGCCCCCCGCCGACCGGTTCGTGGCCGAGATCGTCCGCACCGGGCGCCACCACGGCATCGCCACGATCAACCTCTCGCAGTTCGTCTCCGACTACGATGGCCCGCTCGGGCGCGCGGTGGTGCAGAACGCGGCGGTGCGCCTCCTCCTGGAGCAGCCGGCCGACGACCTGGGGCGGGTGCGGGAGGCGTTCCGCCTGACCGACGACGAGCTGGCGCTGGTGGCCGACGCGGGGACGGTCAAGGGGGTGTCGGCGGGCGCGTACCTGCACTTCCCGACCGGGGGGGCCTCGGGGGCGGTCCACCTGGCGGTGCCGGACGAGGAGTACTGGCTGCTGACCAGCTATCCGCCGGAGCGGGCGCTGCGCGCCGCCGCGATCGCGCGCCACCGGGGGGACGTCTGGGCGGCGGTCCGCGCGCTGGCGGGGATGACCCCGGCCGAGCGCGCGGCGCTGCTGGCCGAGCGCGGCGCGGCGCGGCATGGGAGGCCGACGCTCGTCGTCGGCGACGACTGAGGGCGGACGATGCGCTCCTGCACCGCCGGCGGGTGTCTCGGCTGCCTGGGGATCCTGGCAATACCGCTGCTCGCCGTGATCCTCGTCGCCGCGCTGGTCGGTGCGCTCCTCGGCCCGCTGACGGGCGGCAACCCCGCCGTGGGCGGCGTCCCCGGCCAGGCGAGTGGGCCGGTCTACGCCGCCACGACCGGTGCCCGCCCGACGATCCACGACCTCGGCCTCGGGCCGAGCGACGCCGCCCGCATCGCCCGCTTCATCGCGTCCCTGCAGCTGGACAGCCCCCTCATCGCGGAGGCCGGGGCGATCCTGCGCCTGGGGCAGCGGTTCAACATCGACCCCCTGCTGATCGTCGTCTGGAAGGTGGAGAGCCAGATGGACACCGTGGGGCTGAACGTCCCCGGCAACGGGGGGAACCTGATCTGGGAGGCGATGGCCCCCTACGCGTCCGCCTGGGGCTGCGGGCCGGGGCCGTCGAGCCTCAACCACCACTGGGGCGCCTGCCCGAGCATCGGCGCGGGCCTCGGCATCTGGTTCGCCTACGTCGCCGACTACTACCCGCCGCGCGGCGGGGACGACTTCCAGGCCTTCGCGGGGATCTACAACCCCTGCGCGGACCTCGAGAACGCGCGGAACGGCTTCCCGTGCGGCGACAACTACGCCGGCATTCTCCTGGGGCTCCTCCGGGACCACGCCGGCCCCCCGGCCCTCCCGGCAGCCGCACCGGGCGAGGCAACGAATGGGTATGTGTTCCCGATCGTCGGCTACACGGGTGCGATCGAGCTGCACTGGGGCAGCTACCCGGGGGCCAGCGACCTCTTCGCGCCGATCGGGACGCCGCTCCTCGTCATGCGCGGCGGGCGGGTGGAGTACGCCGGCTACGACACCCTCGGCGGCTGGGCGGTGCTGATCGCCGGGGACGACGGGCTGCGCTACTGGTACGCCCACCTGCGCGACCGCCCATTGGTGCGCGCGGGCGCGAGCGTTACACCCGGCCAGCCGCTCGGCTTCCTGGGGCGCTCGGGCAACGCCGACGGCGGGGAGGCGCACCTCCACCTCGGCATCGGCCCGGAAATCCTCACCGGGAGCGGCCCGACCGGCGGCGCGGGGAGCGACGACTACGACGCCGTCGGCCTGCTGCGCCGGGCCTACGCCTGCTGCGTGCGCCGCTGAGCGGCGCGAGGGAGAAACATCGCGATGGAACACCCGTGTCGCCCCGCCGCCATCCTCGTGCTCCTCGTCCTGACGCTCGCGGCGTTGGGCACCCCCGCTGCGGTGCTAGCGGCCGCACCCGGGACCCCCGCGCCGACCGTCGCGCCAAAAGGGCCGACCGCCACCGCCGTGCCGAAACCGTCGTCTGCCGGTGGGACCGCCACGCCCGTGCCCGCAGCACCCGGTGCGATCCCGCCCTACGACCCCAAGCGGGACCAGGGCTGCGGGGATTGCGGGCCGAACGGCCGCGCCGAGACCGCCGGGGACCGGGTGGCGCGCTGGGCGGACGACTGCCGCAAGGCGGGCGGCAGCAATTGCGAGGCGGACAGCGTCCAGCGCCTCTACTCCGAGTATCAGGCCCAGGGGAAGGATTGGGCCGCCTCCGGTTACGGGGCACCGCCCGACATGACCGGCTCGTCGCACAATTGCCCGGACTACTGGGCCGGCCAGGCGAAGGGCTGCGTCGCCGACGGGAGCGCCGCTGGCGGGGGTAGCGGTGGCGGTGCCGACAGTGGCGGAGGCTTCGGCCTGCCTACGCCCGCGTCCCTCGCCCAAGCGGTCCTGGGCGCGCTCGATTGGAAGACCTTGCTGGGCGGGTTCGTGAACGGCCTGTGGAACCTGCTCGTCGGCGACGGCTTCGCGCGGGATGCCGGGCAGATCGCCGGGCTGCTCCTGGTGAACCCCAACCTGACCGACGGCGGCACGCCGCAGATGCGCAATATCCAGGCGCTCGTCGACGACCTGCGCGCGGCCGGGGTGGGCCTGGCGCTGCTCGTCCTCACCGTCCAGGTCCTCGAGGCGATGGCCGGGGCGGGCACCGGGCTGGGCGGGGTGGTGGTGCGGGCGGTGCTGGTCGTCGCCGCGCTCGGCTTCTACCGGCTGCTCGTCGGCGAGCTGCTGGGGGCGATCGATGCGCTCACCCAGGGGATCCTCACCGCCGGTGGCGACACCGTCTCGGCCGAGTTCGGCGGCATCCTGCGCAGCCTCGGCCTGCTGACGATCCCCTTCTGGCGCGTCATCGCGCTCACCGGGCTCGTCTTCATCGTGGCGATCGGGGTGGTCAAGGTGATCGGCCTGGTGCTGCTGCTGCTCCTGTACGCGGCGGGGCCGGTCCTGCTGCCGCTGGCGATCCACCCCAAGGGGGCGGGCTGGGTCGGCACCTGGGCCGAGCACTTCGTGAAGATCCTGATCTGGCCGGCCCTCTTCGCCTTCGAGTTCCGCGTCTTCGGGGCGCTGGGGGCGGGGATCAGCTTCACCGGTGCCCAGGGGAACATCGACCTGGTGCAGGGCGGCCTCGGCGTGATCGTGGCGCTGGCGAGCCTGCTGGTGATCCTCGTCACCCCCTGGGGCTGCCACACCCAATTCACCGCCGCACGCGCCATCCAGATCGTACGCGACCATCGCCGCGCCGCGACCGCCGAGCGACCGGGCCGGGGCCGGGCTGTGGCGGGGCGGGATGAGCGTGGCGCGACCATCCGGGGTCTCGTCGGCGGCACCGCGGCGGTGGCGGCCACCCCGCCGACCCGGACCCTGCGGCGGGTCAAGTGAGCGGGGCGCGTGCGCCGCAGGAGGGAGGGGCGATGGGACAACGTCCGCGCGCGATCTTGGCTATCGGCGGCATCCTGGTGGTGGTCGGCCTGATCGTCGTCGCCTACTGGCTCACCTCATGGTGGGCAGCGGCACCCATGGTGTCGGTTTCCCCCACAGCGGTGGCGGCCAGCGCCCGGGCGACGGCGACCCCGGACGAGGCGATCGCGCAGCGGCGGCTGGTGGACCTGGTCCCGGAGGCGGTGGGGGCGGCGCTCGCCGGGCGGCCGCTGCCGGACGAACTGAGCCCCGAGGTGCAGGGGCAAATCCGGGAATTGCTGGTCGCACGGGTTGGCGATGACGTGCAGCGTCGGGTCGTCGCGTGGCATCCCACGCCATTTTCCTGGGAGCGGGCCGACCCGGCGCGTACGGGGGAGGATGTGCGCGCGCAGGCGACGTGGGAGACCCGCGTGTGGGGCGACGTGACGGTGCGGTACGCCTACCTGCCGACGCCGCAGACGACGCGCTACGCGGGCGGCGGGGGGCAGCTCCTGGTCCAGCTGGCGAAGCACGATGGCCGCTGGGTGATCACCGCCGTCGGCGGGAGCATCATGTGAGGGGGGGGCGGGGTGTCCAGGGTCGGGACGATGTGGGTGGTGCGTTGAGCGGGTGGCCGCCATCGACTGCCAGGGGCAGGCGCCGGTGGGCGCGGGCCGCTGCGGCGGCGTCGCGCGTGAAGGCAGGATAAAGGCGCGGGCACACCCGCGCCCCGCGCCGCGCCGCGCCAGGGGGCAACACGGTCCCAACACCCCCGGGCGGGGCACGCGGGCGTGGGCACGGGCGACGACGATGCGGCGGCGCGGCGCGGGGGCAACACGGTCCCAACACCCCGCCCGCTAGTAGCAGGAGGGATGATGGCGACGAGCAAGGTGCGACAGGTGATCTATCTCAGCCCCGCGACCGCCACGGCGCTCGCCGACTACCACGCGCGCCGACGCGGGCAGTTCAAGTCGGTCTCGGCGGCGGTCGAGCACCTGCTGGCGCGCGCGCTCGCGGGCGAACTCGACGAGGGGCTGGAGGGGCTGCTGGCCCCGCTGATCGCGCGGCGCGTCGAGGAGGCGGCCGCGCGGGCGGTCGAGGCGCGCGTCGCCCCGCTCCTGGCGGCGCAGACCGCCCGGCTGGCGGCGCTGCTGGTGCGGAGCGGCAAGGACGCGCGCACCGGCGTCGGCGTGGGCGTGGCGCTCCTGGAGCGGCTGACCGGGGACCCGGACGCCGCGCGGCGGCTCGCGGAAGAGGCGCGGCTGGCGGCCGGCCCGGCGTACACCGCCCGGGGGCTGCGCGGGGAAGGTGGCGACGCATGAGGCGATTGCAGAGCAAGGGTCGCCCGACAGGGGGCGGGGACATAGACACCCGCCAGCGGCACATCGCCGGCGAGATCGCCCGGCTGGAGGCCGCGCTGCGGCGGGAGGGCGTCGCCCTCTGCGGGGCGCGCGACGGGGGGGGCCGCCAGGCGCTGCGACTCAACCTCGCCGCCGCCCACGAGGCACTCGGGGCGCTCTACCGGCGGCTGCACGCCCTCGGCGCGGCGGACGACCCGCGCGCGGGCACGCCGCTCCGGGTGGTCGCGGGCGCGGCGGACGACGACGGGCCGGGCGGGGGCGCGGGATGACGGGGCAGCCGCTGATCCTGCGCCACACCTACACCCGCAGCCGGGACACCGCGCGGGCGGGGCTGCGCTACTACCAGATGCGCCCGCGCGGCGACGACGAGCCGCCCCGGTCCCTCTTCGGCGCGGACGGCACGCTGACGCGCGCCGAGGCGTACCGTCTCATGGACACCCATCAGGCGCAGGGCTACCTGGCCCACCGGCTGATGCTCAGCCCGCCGGAGGAGCTGCGGCCCGACGATCTCCGCGACTTCACCCGGCACGTCATGGCCGAGCTGGCGCGCGACCGGGGGCTGACCCTCCACTGGGTGGCGGTCGAGCACCGCAACACCGCCCACCCGCACGTCCACATCGTCCTCTGCGGCGGCGGGGAGCGCGACGGTCGGACCCGCGAGGTGCGGCTGGGCCGCGACGACCACCGGCGGATCCGGGAGGACGGCCTGGACTACTGTCGGCTGGTCGCGCGGGTGCGCGACGACTGGGACCGGGCGCTCGACCGGGCGGTGGGCGCGCGGGTCGCGCTGGGGCGGACCGGGACGGGCGACGATCGCGCGGGCCGGGACGACGACGACTTCGCGCGCGGGTAGGGGGGCGGCGATGCGGCAGGGGCTGATCGGCGCGGCGGTGCTCGGGGCGCTCCTGCTCGGGGCGCTCCTGCTCGGCGGCGCGCGGGCGGGCCGCCAGGTCGCCGACGCCCGCGCGCGGCTGGTGGACGCCGCGCACCGGGCCGAACTGGACGCGGCCTGGCCGGTGCTGCGCTACCACGCCAGCCTGCGGGCGCTCGCCGCGTCCGCAGATCACGCGGGGGCCGCGCCGACCCCGGCGGGGGACGGGGCATCCCTCGCTGGCGACGTGCCGCCCTTCGCGGCGTGGCGGGCCGTCCCCGTTGACGCACGGTGGGCGGCGTACCGGAGTCCCGCGTGGCGCGCGGTGCGCCGGGAGACGCGCCTGGGGCTGGGCCTCCTCGGCGGCGTGCTGGCCCTCGTCCTCGGGCGGCTGGCGGTGTGGCCCCTCCTGCGGGGGCTCTGGGTCGTGGGGATGGCGGCGGCGCTGCTGCGCGGGCGGCGGCCGGGGACGAGCCACGGCAGCGCCCGCTGGGCGACGCCCGCCGAGGTGCGCGCCCTGCGGCCCCGCCGGGGGGGCGGCGAGCTGATCGTGGGGCAGGTCGGCAGGTGGCGGCCCCGCCCGGTCGCCATCCCCGAGGACCAGCTCTATGAGCACACCCTGCTCGTCGCCCCGAACGGCAGCGGCAAGACGGCGGGGCTGATCGTCCCCAACCTCCTGGCCGAGGGGGGGCGGCGCTCCCTGGTGATCGCCGACGCCAAGGGGGAGCTGGCGAAGCTCACCGGGGCGCACCTGCGCGGCGTCCTCGGCGCGGAGCGGGTCCAGGTCCTCGACTTCCTCGACCCGGCCCTCTCGGTCGGCTATAACCCGCTGGCCTACGTCACCGACGCGGCGAGCGCGGCCCTCTTCGCCGAGGCCTGGGTGGCGAACACCGGCACCTCCAAGGAGGCGTTCTGGGACAACGCCGCTCGCACGCTGATCGGGGCCGCGGCGCTCCACCTCGTCGGGACGGCGGGCGACGGCGCGGCCCCGCCGCTCGCGGCGCTGGTGGACCTCCTGTGCGGCGACCCGGCGCGGGCGATCCGGGGGCGGCTGGCGGACAGCCCGGTCCCGGAGGTGCGGCGGCTGGCGCGGGCCTTCCTCACCAATTTGGAGGAGAACGGCAAGCTGCTGGCCTCGGTCTTCTCCGAGCTGGCCCCCCGCTTCGCCTGCCTCGACTACGCGCAGGTGCGGCGGGTGACGGCCCGGAATGAGCTCGACCTGGCGGGGCTGGCGGCGCGACCGGGGGCGCTCTACGTCGGGCTCGACCTGGCCTACGCCGATCTCCTGGCCCCGCTGACCGGCTGCCTCTACCTGCACCTCTTCAAGACCCTCGCCGACACGGCGCGCGCGCAGCCGTCGGGGCAGCTGCCGACGCCCGTGCTGGCCTACCTAGACGAGTTCGGGGTGCTGGGGCGGATCCCGCAGTTCCCGGCGCGGATGGCGACGATCCGGGCGTCGCGCTTCGGGGTGATCCTGGTGGTGCAGGCGCTGCACCAGCTCGCGGCGACGTATGGCCGGGAGGGGGCGGCGACGATCCTGACGAACGCGACGACGAAGCTCTGCCTGGCGCGGGTGAGCGGGGACGACGCCGACTACTTCTCGCGGCTGGCCGGCACGGCAACCGTGCACAGTCGCAGCCGGGGGCGCAGCCGCGCGACCGTGGCGCCGCTGGCCGACCGGGGGAATGTGGGCACGGGCGAGGCGGCGCGCCCGCTGCTCACGCCCGATGAGCTGCGGACCATGGGCGACGGGGTGCTGGTCGTGAGCGCCGACCGCCACCCGCTCCTGGCGCGGCAGCGGCGCTACTACCGGGTCCCCGCGCTGGTCCGGCGGCTGCCGGGCGGTCACCTGCCCGGCCCCGGCGACCCCGACCCGCTCGCGCCCTTCCGGGCACGGCGGGCCGCCGACCCGTTGCCCGACGCGGCGCTCGTGGTGCCCGACCCGGCGGGCGACGAGGCGCCGGCGTCCGCTGGTGTGACGGCAGGTCCTGGGGCGGCTGTGGCGACGGTGGCCGCCGCCGCGGCCCCCGCGCGCGCCTCGCTCGTCCCCGCGGCGGCCGCACCGCCGCGCGCGACGGCTGCACCGGCCGCGTTATCCTGCCGGGATGCACTCGGGCCGGCGGTGGCACCGCCGATCATCCGTGGCGGCACCATGGCGGCCCCGGCCACCCCGGTGCCAAGCGACGCGCCGATCCACGCCAGCCCAGCCCCGATTCGCCTGAGTGTCACGCAGCGGGCGGTGCTGGAGTCCCTGGCGGATTGCGGCCGCCCAACGGCCGAGGTCAGCAGCACGGAACTGGCCGCGCGGACCGGGATCAACCGCAGCACGGTCCGCGCGGCGTTGCGGGAGCTGCGGGGCAAGCTGGGGATCGCGCAGGATGATGACCTGGTGGTGGCGGCGCGCGCGGCAGGCGTGCTAGTACTACAGTTGTAGTTGGCGGGCGGCGCGCTTGCGATAATGGTAGAGGCGGGCGATGGCCTGGTGGCGTCGCCGCCAGCAGGACCAGTGCCACACGGCGGCGGGATCGGGCGGGCGCGTGAGCCAGAGGCGCGCGAGCAGGCGGCGGATCTCGGGCACGGTCAGGGGGAGGAGCGCCAGCGGGTCGCCCTGAAGGCGGCCAAGCTGCCCTGCGGAGCCCCCCCTTTTTGGCCCGCCGCCAGCGGGTCGGCGCCATGGGCGCGGACGACGGTCAGGAAGGCGTGCGCCAGGCAGGCCAGGGTGATGTGGCGATGCCAGCCGGTCCAGCTGCGCACCTCGTACTCGGCCAGCCCGACCTCCTGCTTGGCCGCCTCGAAGCAGATCTCCACCGTCCAGCGACTCCCGGCGACGCGCACCAGGTCGGCGAGCGTGGCACCGTCCGGCGCGAAACAGACGAAGGCGGTCACGTCGGTCGGGTCGGCGACGCTGCGCCGCAGCAGCACCCAGCGCGCCCACCCAGCCACGAGCGGCGCGATGAGCGGCAGGCGGACCCAGTCGTAGAGGCGCGGTCCCTTGGCCCCGTCGCCCGCGCTCAGGCGCCGCCAGCCGTCGGGCGGCGGGTCGGCGAGGTAGGCCGCGATGCGGCGTTGCCGCCAGTCCGGGCCGACGACGGTGTCCTTGCCGCTGACGGGGTCTGACAATCATTGGAACAGCAAACCGGGATAAGGACGCCTCCTGCCCAGAAGCCCTGCGCTATGGCGCGTGGTCATCAGCTTCCGCCGTTGCCGGATCACGCAATGCCCGCACCGCCCCCTGGGCGAGGGCTTCCGGCAGCGCGAAGTGGTAGCGTCCCAACAAGTTGATATGGGCAAAGCCGAGCGGCGACAACCGGGCGACATCGTCCGCCCGCACGAGCAGCCCCTCTTGCTGGAGCTGTGCCAGCGCCAAGTCCATGTACCGGGTCGTCCATAACACGAGAATATTGACGACGAGACCCAGCGCATCCAACTGGTCTTCCTGCCCCTCCCGATAGCGTTGCCGTAGTTCCCCTTTCTGCCCATGGAAGAGCGCCCGGGCGAGGCTATGCCGACTCTCGCCGCGATTCAATTGGGTCAGGACCCGGCGCCGATACGCCTGGTCATCCAGGTACGCCAGGACGAAGTGGGTTTTGGCCAGCCGCCCGAATTCGCTGATGGCCCGCGCCAGCGTGGCGGCGTGTCCACCAGGCTGCAGGGTGCGGATGAGTTCCGACGCGCGCACCGTCCCCAAGCGCAACGAACCCGCCACACGGAGGAGATCATCCCAATGCGCGGCGATCAGGGCCGTATTGATCCGCTGGCGGGCCACGCCGTTGCGGGCCCCGTAATCGGCCTGCGGATCGCAGCGCCAGAGGCGAGTGTCGCCGAGGTCCTTGAGGCGCGGGGAGAACTGATAACCCAGGAGCCGAAAGAGGCCGAAGATCAGGTCGGAATAGGACCCGGTATCGGTCATCAGTGCGGTCGGCTCCAGGATCGTCTGCTGCTCGAGTAAGCCATCCAGGACATACAGCGCATCCTTGATCGTCCCCGGGATCACCACCGCGGCGAAGCCGCTGAACTGATCGGAGGTGTAGTTGCGGTAGGTCACCCCTTTGCCGGTGCCAAAGGAGGTCGGGTTGGGGCCAGCATTGAGGGTGCGGACCGGCACGACGAAGCGGAGGCCATCCGCCGAGGCGACCTCGCCGCCACCCCAAAGCTGCGCCAGGGGGATGGCGGCCCGCGCCGCGACGAGTTGCGCATTCGCCCGGCTGATCGTCTCGGCCCGCAGGTATTGCTGCTGCACCCAGCCTGATCGGTCGCGCGTCAGTGCGGGCACCGCACGCTGGATCACCGGTTCCAGGCCGATGTTGCAGGCCTCGGCGATCAACACCGCGCAGAGACTGGTGGCGCGATCGGCCACGCGTGCTTGCCCCTCGCGCAGATGCGTAAAGGCGGCCGCGAAGCCCGTCTGCGCCTGGACTTCCAGGAGCACCTCGGGCAAGTCGACCCGTGGCAACCGCGCCGCCACCGCCGCACGGAGGGCGATGAGACTCGCGGGTTCCGGCAGCAGCTCGAGCGGCGTCAGGACGATGGTGTCTCGACCAGCCACCTGGACGACGCGCACGGCGGTGTTCGTTGGGAGGTTCGTGGCCATGCGCTGATAGGCGTCGTCGAGCTGCCGCCCCAACGTCGCCAGTTCCGCCTGCGGATCGCGACGCCAACCGCGGGTCCGACAGATCTGTGGCCGCGCCGCCGCCCAGGCCGCCCCCTGCAAGAGTTTGGCGCGCGGATCACCCCAGCGGACACGCGGGGCCACGAAGACGTCGCGGCGATGCAGCGCCCCGCGCAGTTGTTCCAGGACACAGAAGGTGTAGGCCCGGCGGTCGATCCACGCGGGGCCGGCGCGGACGAGCGCCTGCCAGGCGGGCGTGACGACCTCCAGGGGTGCATCGCTGAGAGCAGGGGTCGCTTGGCCTTCGATCAGCCGGAGAAAGGCCAGCGCATCGAGGAGGGGCTGGCCCGTTGGGGTGCCGCCGAAGGTGCTGGTCTTGAGGAGGGTGGGGAGGAATTGCCGGACCAGGCTATAGCGGCTGAGCAGTTCCGTGTAATAGCGGTCGTCGGGCGCGCGCGTCAGCGCCGCCACGACCGCCACCGCCTCGGCCAAGTCCTCAGCGGCAACGCGCGCGAAGGCGGCCTCCCGGACCGCGGGATCGCGATAGCCATAGTCGAGCAGCACCTGGCACGCCTCGCGCAGGCGGAGCGCGGCGGCGTCCAAATCGCGCAGTGTCCGCAACCGTGCCCGCTCACCTTGCCGCATGACGCGGCTGAGGAGTGCGCCGAGGAGCTGGTCGAGCACCGTCAGCACAGCATCGTGGGCGGCGGCTTCAGCGACACGGGCAAAGGCCAGGAGGGTGGCCCGACGGCGGGTGTCGGGCATCCGGGCGATGGTCGCGGCCCAGGCCGTCGCCGCGTAGCGGGCCAGCGCGGCGAGGCGACTCGGCGGCACCATCGTGCGATCGAGCGTGCCGACGCCGAGGGCGCGGAA
>JAABUV010006465.1_pt1 | contig 12766 bp, 8 predicted proteins | sample 5559971 | NCBI WGS metagenome assembly JAABUV01 (sample SAMN10711881, study PRJNA513362) | rock metagenome | isolation source: Antarctica rocks | place: Antarctica: Victoria Land, Knobhead nord | collected 2015-12-19
ATATGCCCCAATTGGGGCATATGACCGGCTCTTCGCTACGTCGACGAGGCTTGAGTGATCGCTTAGTGGGTCAGCGCGCGCATGACCCAGCCCGTCACCCCTTTGCCCATCTCGACGAGCACCCACTCGCCCGTCGAAGTGGCGCCGCGGACGGCCAAGCGCGCGCCCTGAGGGGCGGAGGCCACCACCGGGGCGGTGCGGCTTGGGGCCGTATGCACGTTCGCCGCGACGACGGAGATGACGACGTAGCGCGCCGGCGCCGCGTTCGACACGCGCGGCCTGACGGTCGTCGCGCGCGAATCTGCCCGCGTCGACCTCATGGAGTAGCCGCGCGCGCCGTTACGGGCGGCGCGCGGCCGCGACGGCGTGGAGGGCCGCTCCGTGTGCGCCACGACGGTGGAGACGGGGGCGACGAAGCGCCCGAGCACGTAGCCGTTAGCGCCGTCGGGCGCCGTCACGGCGGCCCAGCTGACATGGTACCCGCGCAGGTGCAGCTTGGTCCCGATCGACATCGTTTCGATGCGCGCCCCGCCCAGGCGGGGCGCCGCGCGCAGATGCAACTCATCCACCGTGGTCACGACGAAGGGGCCGGCGAGCGTGAAGCGGGGCCGCGACGACGCTGGCGTCGCGGCGGGCTTGACCGCGGTCTGGCGCGTCCTAACCGCTTCTATGTTGTGCGACGGCGCGGCCGGCGCCGTGAGGTACCAGTTGAGGACGTAGCCGACGCGGCCAGATGGCAGCGCGACCTTGGCCCAACTGGGCGAGCGGCTATCGTTCGCCAGCAACGGGAGCTTCTCGCCCACCCACAGCGGCTCGACGGCCATGTCGCGCATGAGCGGCCCGTTGCGCGCGGGGTAGCGCGCGTCGGTGACCGTGACGAAGGGGGCATGGAGCATGGGCGACAGCACGACCGGCGGCAACGTGGGCAGTTGCGCGCCCTCGACTAGCTGGCGCGCGATGTAGCCGGTGACGTTACTCGGTAGGGCAACATGTACCCAACCGTCGCCGCTCACGCCGAGGTAGCCCAGCCGCGCGCCTTTGGTGACCGAGTTGAGGGGCGTGAAGCGGTAGCCGGAGCCGGCGCGCACGTTGACCTGATCGGCGACCACGGTCACGTACTGCGTGTAGGCCTTGGTGAAGGTGACCAACACGCCCTGCCCTTCGCCGTCGGCGGCGCCGGTCCCGCTTATCGGGGTTGTGGTGGTCGCGGGCGCTGTCGCGGTCGTCGACGCCGTGGCGCTTACGGCGGTTGTCGGGCTGACGGAGATCGTGGCGCTCACGGCGGTCGTCGGGCTGACGGAGACCGTGTCGCTGACCGAAGAGGTCCCGGTGAGCGGAGCGGCGCTGGAGATTATTTGCGACGCGCCCGGCGTCGCGGCGTCGGCCGGCGTCGATTGAGCCGGTGTCGCCGTCGCCGCCGGCGCCACGCTCTGGCTGTGCGCGGCGATGTACTGGATGGGGTCGTCGTAGCCCACGATGAGCGCCGCGTTGCCGAAGGTGTAGCCGTGGCCGTCCTCGTTGACGCTCTTCATCTCGAAGTGCAGGTGCGCGCCGGTGACGAATCCGGTGCTCCCGACGCGTCCAATCGTCTGGCCCATGGTCACGACCTCATCTTGAGCCACGAGCAGGCTGCCGTACATCATGTGCTCGTACTGCGAGTAGACGTAACTGCCGTCGGGCAGCAGGTGCTGGATGCGTACCATCACGCCGTAGGTCGAGTTGTAGCCGGCGAAGACGACGAAACCATTGGCGACGGCGCGTACGGTATCGCCCTCCTGCATGTCGGAGAGGTCGACGCCGGTATGTCCGCAGAAATACTCGCCGTTCAGATAGAAGCCCTGGCCGAGCGAGGGGTCGCACGAGTTGTTGAACATCTGCGAGACGTAGAAGCCGTTGGCGTTGCCCTTGTCAAACGTCGGGGCGACGCGCGGGTCGCCGACGGGATAGATAAAGTCGGTCGCCTGCGGCGCATAGCCCGGGTACGAAGGTTGCGGGGCAGAGCCGGGAGAGGTTGTACTGAGGAGCGAGGGGGCTGTGCTAAGGCTGAGCAGGAGCGTTATGGCTATAGCTAATGCGGCCTTCCTCAAAATATTTCATCCCTTTGCTAAACGTGTCCGCCTCTGACGAGTTCGCCAAGGTCGCCGCGCGGCGTTATGTGCCGCAAGGTCGGTGGGATAGTAACAAAAAAGCGAGGGTGTTGTCAATAGCTACGCGCATTTTCTGTTTATATCCCCCAGGCCCCCGTCCTTTTGGGGGGCATTTTCGGGCGGTGGACGCGGTACACTAGTAGTAGTGATATGCCGTTCGTGCTATCATACTCAACATCAATCGCACGTTGCCGGAACCCACTCGTGTGGGCCGTGGCAACGACCCAGTAAGACGACCCAATAACCGGAGGCGCTAACCAATTAAGGAGCATCATTGACGATATGTTCTCAACTCGCGGTCCCTTTTTTCGATCTTTGCCAGGCCCGCGCACGGCGCAAGGGAGGCGCCCATGAGTAACCGCGACCGTGATCGCAACGGTCCCCCGCGTGAGCGCATCAACGGCGCGATCCGTGTGCGCGAAGTACGGCTAATCGGCGACGACGGCGCGCAGCTCGGCGTGATGCCGACGGCTGAAGCGCTGCGGCGCGCCCAAGAGGCGAACGTCGACCTCGTGGAGGTCCAGCCGGGCGCCGATCCGCCCGTCTGTAAGCTGATGGACTACGGGCGCATGCGCTACGATCGAGACCGCAAAGAGCGTGAAAACAAGCGGGTGCAGAAGATCGTCGAGCTCAAAGAGCTGCGCTTGAACCCCGACACCGATCAGCACGACCTGGATACCAAGCGCAAGCGGCTGCACGGCTGGCTCGGCGAGGGTAACAAGGTCCAACTCACCGTGCGTATGCGCGGCCGTGAGCAAGCCCACCCGGATGTGGCGCGTAAGGTCCTCGCCGATATGGCCGCCACCGTGACCGATGTCGGGCACATCGAGCGCGATGTCTTACCCGAGGGCCGGACCATCACCATGATCATGGCTCCCGGTCCCGCGCCGGTCCGCCGCCAGCCTAATGCTCCACGCCCGGCATCGGCTCCGGCCCCAGTTCCGGCATCGGCTCCGGCCCCAGTTCCGGCATCGGCTCCGGCCCCAGTTCCGGCATCGGCCCCAGATCAAGGATCGTCGTAGGAGGGCGCGTGGATTGTCCTGGGAGCGCGGGCGTCTCGCCCGCGCTCCCAGGCTATACCCCAAGACTTCCGCGCGCTAACGATAATTCGCGTGCGGGGGCAACCAAGCGACGACAACAGACATAGAGGCCGTCGCGGGGGCACAGCCCAAACCCCCGCGACGGCCTCGTACTATCTGTATCGGCAGCTTTCGCCACTCTCTGTAGGGCTACGTTACATAGCGACAGGGACGGGCATTTCTCTCGATTAGAAAGGGTTAGAACAGCGATGACGACCGCGACGCAGACGCAGACATTGCCGCACTGGGATATGACGGTGGTGTACCCGAGCCTGGACTCCCCACAATTTGAAGGCGGTTTCGCCGCCGCCGTCGCGCGCATCGCCGACCTCGCCGCGTTGTTCGACGCGCACGGCGTCGGCGCGCGCGAGCGGCGGCCCCTCGACGAGGAGACTGTGCGGGCGTTCGACGCGGTGATCGCGCGCTACAACGATGCCCTCAAAGAAATCGGGACGCTCGGCGCTTACATCAGTTCCTTCGTGTCCACGAACTCGCGCGACGATCACGCGCAGTCGCTGCTCAGTACCATGCAGCGCCACACCGTCCTCCTCGCGCAATTGGACACGCGCCTGACCGCCTGGATCGGAGCGCTCGACGTCGACGCGCTGCTCGCGCGCTCGGAGACGGCGCGCGCCCACGCCTACACGCTGCACCGCGCGCGGGTCGAGGCGGCGCATCAGATGTCGCCGCACGAGGAGGCGCTGGCCGCCGAGTTGGAGGTGACCGGCGGGACCGCCTGGGGCAAGCTACACGGCAACTGGACCTCGCAGTTGGCGGTCCCGGTCGAGCTCGACGGCGCCACGCAAGAGTTGCCCATGAGCCGCGTGCGCAACCTCGCCTACGAGCCCGACCGCGACACACGCCGCCGCGCCTACGAGGCCGAGCTTGCGGCGTGGGGGCGCGCCGCCCTCCCGCTCGCGGCGGCGCTCAACAGCATCAAGGGCGAGGGCAACGCGCTCGCGGCGCGGCGCGGCTGGCCCGCGCCGCGCGACGCCGCCCTGTTCGGCAACAACATCGACCGGCTGACGCTCGACGCCATGATGGAGGCCGCGCGCGCCTCGTTCCCCGACTTCCGGCGCTACCTGCGCGCCAAGGCGCGCGCGCTTGGTGTCCCCGTGCTGGCCTGGTACGACTTGTTAGCGCCAGTGGGCCGCGGCGAGGAGGCGTGGCGCTACGACCGCGGCACGGCGTTCATCGCCGACACGTTCGGCGGCTACGCGCCCAAGATGCGCGACCTGGCGTCGCGCGCCGTCGGTGAGAACTGGATCGACGCCGAGCCGCGCCCCGGCAAGCGCGACGGCGCCTTCTGCATGTTGCTGCGCGGCGCCGAGTCGCGCATCCTGTCCAACTACGCGCCCACCTTCGAGGGCGTCAGCACGCTGGCGCACGAGCTCGGGCACGCCTACCACAACCTCAACCTGGCCGGCCGCACCCCGCTGCAACGCTCTACGCCGATGGCGCTGGCGGAGACGGCTAGCATCTTCTGTGAGACGATCATCCGGCAGGCCGGGCTCGCCGCCGCGACCGCGCCCAGTGAGCAACTGGGCCTGCTCGAGGTCTCGCTGCAGGGGACCTGCCAGGTGGTGGTGGACATCAGCAGCCGCTTCCTGTTTGAGAGCCGGGTCTTCGCGGCGCGCGAGGACCACGAACTTTCCATCGATGACTTCAACAGCTTGATGCTGCAGGCGCAGCGTGAGACTTATGGCGATGGGCTGGACGGGGACACGCTGCACCCCTATATGTGGGCGGTCAAGGGGCACTATTACAGCGCGAGCCGCGCGTTCTACAACTACCCCTACATGTTCGGGCAACTCTTTGGGCTGGGACTGTACGCGCGCTACCAGCAGGACCCCGCGCGCTTCGTAGCCGGCTACGACGACTTGCTCTCCTCGACGGGGCTGGCCGACGCCGCGACGCTGGCCGCGCGCTTCGACATCGACATCCGCACGCCCGACTTCTGGCGCGCCAGCCTCGACATCGTGCGCGCCGACATCGACCGCTTCGAGACGCTGGTGGACGCAGCCCTGGCATAAGGCGTGCACAGCTTACAGGGTGTAGACCATACAAGGAGAAACCACGATGAGCGACGACAACATCACCCGCGTCCACGCCCCCAATAGGTCCCTGGACGACGTGCCGACCGTGCCGCGCGGCAGCGGCCAGCCAATTACCGACGATGCGGAGTTGCAGCACGACAACGACACTCCCGAGGGCGAGTTGACGGTGACCCACACCGAGACCGCGCGCGCCGCCGCGGAGGGGGTGTCGCCGTATCCCCATACAAACAGGCCGGCCAACTCCCCCAGCGCGGGTATGGGCGACTCCGGTCTCGCGCCCGACCGCCCCAACCGCGCCACGCTCGACGACTCGGTCGGTGAGGGCGTGGTCGATAATCAGTATTAGCTGACAGCTGACAGCTGACAGCTGACAGCTGACAGCTGTCAAAGGAATAATGCCAATAATGAACCAATCCGATACACAGAAGACGACGGATGAGGCGGCCCTGTCGTCCCAACGGTCGGCCCAGGCGGGATCGCAGTCTGGTCCTGAGGATAGCTTTACGGGTCCCGACGAGGGCGGCAAGATGGGCGAGAACACGCCCTACGCCGGCGGCTACGACCGCCAGCCCGCCCCCGACATGCTGACCATCGACGCGGGTATCCAGAGCGCGGATTCTACTGCCGCCGGTCCTAACAGCGACGCCGATACGCTGATCGAGGATCCCAACGCCTCGCGGGACAACCGCGCGTAGTTGATGGTCGAAAGTCGAAAGTCGAAAGTCGAAAGTCGATAGTCGAAAGTCGATAGTCGAAAGTCGAAAGTATGCCGCCTGGTAAGCTGCTATGGGGGAGATTATCAGTATGACGCCAACAACTCGTACGAACCGTTGCATCCTCGACCATCGACCATCGACCATCGACCATCGACTATGCTCAAGCACCTAGTCTCCGCCGCGGATCTCGACCGCCCCTTCCTCGACGATCTGTTCGTGGGGGCGCGCGACATGGAGGATGTCGTGCGCGAGCGCGGCGGGACCGATGACTTGCGCGGCCGCGTGTTGGCGACCCTACTGTACGAGCCGAGCACACGCACGCGCCTCTCGTTCGAGGCGGCGATGGTGCGTCTGGGTGGAAACGTCATCAGCACTGAGAACGCGCGTGAGCACTCGTCCGGGACCAAGGGCGAGACGCTGGAGGATACCGCGCGCGTCGTCGGCGCCTACGCCGACGCCATTGTGGTGCGGCACTACGAGGAGGGCGCGGCGGCGCGCATGGCGTCGACCTCGCCCGTCCCGATCATCAACGCCGGCGATGGGACTGGCGAGCACCCTACGCAGGCGATGCTCGATATCTACACCATGCTGCGGGAGTTGGGCCGTGTCGACGGGCTGCGCATCGCCCTGGTGGGGGATCTGGCGAACGGCCGCACCGTGCACTCGCTCTGCCGCCTGCTGCCGCTCTTCCGGGACGTGCGGCTCTTTCTTGTCTCGCCCCCAACCACGCGGATGCGGCGCGACGTGCTGGACTACCTGCGGGCGCGCGGCGTCGCCTACGAGGAGTCGGACGATCTTGCCGCTGTCGCGGGCCGGGTCGACGTGCTCTATCAGACGCGCGTGCAGAAAGAGCGCTTCGCCGACGCCGACGCGTACAACCGCGCCAAGGGGCTCTACATCGTCGACCGCGCCCTGATGGATATTTTGCAGCCGGGGGCCATCGTGATGCACCCCTTGCCGCGCGTCGACGAAATTAGCCCCGAGGTCGACGCCGACCCGCGCGCCGCCTATTTCCGGCAGGCGCGCAACGGCCTCTTCGTACGTATGGCCCTGCTCAAGATGCTGCTGTATGACTACGTAACGTAAGAGCGACAGACCATGCCCCGTATCTTCGACAATATCGACCTGCCCTTGCTCCCCGCGCTCAAAGAAACGCTTGAGGTGTCCACGCGCGCCGATTTTTGCGTCGGCTACTTCAATCTGCGTGGCTGGCGCACGATCGACGGACTCGTGGAGCCGTGGCTGGGCGGCGACGGCTCACGCTGCCGGCTGCTTGTCGGGATGCAGCCGCTGCCGCAAGACGAATTGCGCGCCATGCTCAGCCTCACCTCCGACGATGTCGTCGATCAAGCCACCGTGCTACAGCTCAAGCGCCGCAAAGCCGAGGAGTTCCGCGAGCAACTCGCGTTCGGCGCGCCCACCAACGCCGACGAAGCGGGGTTGCGCCGCCTGAGCGCGCAGATCCGCGCCGGGAAGGTCGTCGTCAAGTTGTTCCTGCGCCACGCGCTGCACGCCAAGCTCTATCTGCTCTACCTCAACAACCCCATCAACCCGATCGTGGGCTTCCTGGGCAGCAGTAACCTCACGTTCGCCGGCCTCAAGAAACAGGGCGAGCTCAACGTCGACGTGCTCGACCACGACGCCTGCCGCAAGCTACAGCGGTGGTTCGAGGACCGCTGGACGGACAAATGGTGCCTCGACATATCCAACGAGTTGGCCGACTTGATCGACAGCAGTTGGGCGCGCGAACGGCCAATCCCCCCATACCACATCTATCTCAAGATCGCCTACCACCTGTCGCAGGAAGCGCGCGCCGGCCTGAGCGAGTTCGGCGTCCCGCGCGACTTCCATGACCGCCTGTTCGAGTTCCAGACTGCCGCGGTCAAGATCGCGGCCCACCACGTCAACAAGCGCGGCGGCGTGCTGCTGGGCGACGTCGTCGGCCTGGGCAAGACGCTTATGGCCACGGCCCTGGCGCGCATCTTCGAGGACGATTACGGCCTGAGCACGCTCATCATCTGCCCCAAGAACCTCGTCAAGATGTGGCAGGGCTACGTCGACCGCTACGGCTTGCGCGCCAAGGTGCTCTCGGTGAGCGCCGTGCAGCGCGAATTGCCCAACGTGCCCGCGCGCTTCCGGCTCGTCGTGATCGACGAAAGCCACAACTTGCGCAACCGCGAAGGCCGGCGCTACCGCGCCATCCAGGAGTACATCGCGCAGAGCGACAGCAAGTGTATCCTGCTCTCGGCCACCCCCTACAACAAAACGTATCTCGACCTCTCGTCTCAGCTACGCCTCTTCGTTCCCGAGCAGCAGGACCTGGGTATCCGGCCGGAGCGGTTGCTGGCCGCGCTCGGTGAGATCAAGTTCGCGCAGCTGCACCAGGCGCCGATACGTTCGCTCGCCGCCTTCGAGCAGAGCGCGCACGTCGACGATTGGCGCGACCTCATGCGCCTCTACATGGTTCGCCGCACGCGCGGCTTCATACAGCAGAACTACGCCCAGCGCGATAGGGCGACGGGACGCCACTATCTGACGCTGGAGAACGGTGCGCGCTCGTACTTCCCGGCGCGCGTTCCCAGGACGATCGCCTTCACGGTCGACGACGCGGACGGGGGCGATCCCTATGCGCGCCTCTACTCCGTGCGCGTCGTCGACGCGATCAATGGCCTCTCGCTGCCGCGCTACGGTCTCGGCAACTACATAGCGCCCAAACCGACTCCCCCACCGACGGCCGCCGAAGCGCGCGCCCTGGAGGGGCTGTCACGCGCCGGCAAGCGGCTGATGGGGTTCTGCCGCACCAATCTGTTCAAGCGGTTGGAGAGCGGCGGTCCGGCCTTCTTGCAGTCCATCGACCGCCATATCCTGCGCAATTATGTCGTGCTGCACGCCATCGAGCGCGGCTTGCCGATCCCCCTCGGCGCGCAGGACGCGGATCTGCTGGAGCCGGCCAGCTACGACGTGGATCTCGACGCGGCGGCGCGCAACCTCTTTGACGACGGCGACGACGAGGAGAACGGCGGCGACGAGGTCATCTCACAGGACGCCGCCGTTCCCGTATCGAGCGAGGACGCCTATCGGCGACGCGCCGGCGCGGTCTACGCGGAGTACGCCACGCGCCATAAAGGCCGTTTCAAGTGGCTCCCGTCCGCTCTGTTCGTCAAAGGGTTGCAGCGCGACCTGCTGGCCGACGCCAGGACGCTGACGGCCGTGCTCGACGAGTGCGGCGCGTGGGACGCGGGGGCCGATACGAAGCTGACGGCCCTGTATCGGTTGCTGACCGAGACGCACCCGACCGCTAAAGTGCTGGTTTTCACGCAGTTCGCCGATACGGCGCGCTACCTGGCGGCGCAGCTGCGGGCGCGCGGCGTCGTGGGCGCGGCGAGCGTCACCGGCGAGTCGGCCGACCCGACCGAGTTGGCGTGGCGGTTCAGCCCCGCGAGCAATGAGAAAAGCGTGCCGCCGGTTGACGAGCTGCGCGTGCTCATCGCCACCGATGTCCTCTCCGAAGGCCAGAACCTGCAGGACTGCGCCATCATCGTGAACTACGACCTGCCCTGGGCCATCGTGCGCCTGATCCAGCGCGCGGGCCGTGTCGACCGTATCGGGCAACAGGCGGAGCGCATCCTGTGCTATTCATTCCTGCCCGCCGACGGGGTCGAGCGCATCATCCGGCTGCGCGGCAAGGTGCGCCAGCGTCTGCGCGAGAACGCCGAGGTGGTGGGGACCGACGAAGCGTTTTTCGACGACGACGGGGATGATGGGCCGGTGCTCGACCTCTACAACGAGAAGGCCGGCATCCTCGACGGCGACGCCGACACGGAGGTGGACCTCTCCTCCTACGCGTACCAGATCTGGAAGAACGCCATCGACGCCGACCCGACGCTGCGCAAGACGATCCCCGACCTGCCGCCGGTGGTCTACTCCACGCGCGCCTACGTCGGCACGCCGGCCGAGCCGCAGGGCGTGCTGCTCTACATGCGCTCGTCCGAGGGTAACGACGCGCTGGCCTGGGTCGACAGAGAGGGCCGGAGCGTGACGGAGTCGCAGCTGACCATCCTGCGCGCGGCCGCGTGCGCCCCCAACACGCCCGCCATGCCGCGCCATCCGTCGCACCACGAGCTCGTGCACGCCGGCGCCGCGCACATCGTGGCCGAGGAGCAGCGCGTCGGCGGGCAGTTGGGACGGCCCTCCGGCGCGCGCTTCCGCACCTATGAGCGGCTCAAAGCCTACGCCGACACGCTCAAAGGGACGCTCTTCGCCTCGCAGGAGCTGGAGAAGGCCATCGGCGAGATTTACCGCTATCCGCTGCGTCAATCGGCCGTGGACACGCTCAACCGTCAACTCAAGAGCGGCGCGGACGACGAGACGCTGGCGCGACTGGTGCTGGCCCTGCGCGACGAGGACCGCCTGTGCCTCATCCACGAGCGGGAAAGCGAGCAGGAGCCGCAAATTATCTGTTCGCTCGGCCTGTTCGCGGACACATAAAAGCCGCTGATTCGCCAGGCGGGCTCAGCGGCTGAAGCCTCTGTGGATTCCCTACCATGGGTAAAGAACAATTGTAGGATAGCCTGGAATCAGACCCCACGTCAAGAAACCGCAACCACATTTCTGTCCTCGACGAGTTGCATTTCTTCTTCGAACTCGTTATGATGCGTGCATCAACAGTATGAACCGATTGCCGCAGGGGAAGCGGGCAGGCTACGCTTGACTCAGGCTATCGTGGCGCAACATCGCGCCGCGTCGGGCCAGTTCGGCGCCGCGACGACGCCCAGCGCCGCCACCCCTAACGGATCTTGCTTAGGGACGTACTATCACGCCACCGCAAACGTATCGAGCCAGGCTCTGGGTGCTCCGAATGCGTCCATACACCTGGACCAGACCTACAATCAAGACCCCGCCTGCAACATTCGCGCGTACAACTTTAGCTATTCCCGCAACGGTGGCGCCTCGGTTGTGCGAGTGCAACAATCATTGTTCTTCGACGTCGGAGGGGCGCCGCTCGGACGCGGGGGCGACAATGGGTGTGCCGGGCTCCCAAGTAGCGGGAATTTTAATGGGGCATCGGCTCCGCTGTCGGACTACAACCAGTTAGTTAGCGTCGCGAATCTGAGCGCCTCCTGTGGGGGTACTTCGTACGACTGGGATCTGCATTGGTAGTTGCCCAGGCGCCATTTCCCCACCAGTAACGTCATGGACGTGTCGCACGTAACCCAAGCCCCATGGTGGAGAACGATAGTCAGGCGATACCATCGCCTCGCCCTTAGAGTATGACGATGTCTGGACAACGGCCGCGATGGATCGTTACCCGGCGCGCGATAGTGGGGGTGGTGGCACTTGCCACGATTGGCAGTGTGATCAACTATCCGCGCGCGCCGGAGGCGGCCTCCCCACTCTTACGCACCGTCGCCATCGGTCAGCCGAACACATCGGGCATCATCCCTTTGACCGTGATGGTGGATGCGCGAACGCGGCGCGTCTTCGTGGCCAGCGGCGGCGACAACGTCGTGACCGTGCTCGACGCCGACAATGGGGCTGAGTTGCGTCAGATTGCCCTCGGCAATCCGTGGGATACGTCTGTAGCCCCGCTGGCCATGGTTATGGACGCGCGTAGGGGGCGCGTCTTCGTGGCGGATAACGCTGCGGTGAGTATGCTTGATGCCCGTAGCGGGCGGGTGCTACGGACCATCCCCAATGTCGCGGCAGATCCCCAGGGGCTCGCGGTGGACGGAGAGTCAGGATATCTCATCGTCGCTGCCCAAGGCAGCATCAGCGTGATCGACACGCAGCGGGGCGCGACGCTGCATACCGTGCCGGTGGGCCAGCCTCGGTCCACGCTTTTCGTCGCCGTGGCGGGCCGCACCGTCCTCGTGGCCAGTAAGAGGGATCATACGGTCACCAGCATCGACGCGCCAACGGGGAAGTTGCTGCGCCGCGTGATCATTGATGCCGATCCGAGTCCGACCCATGACCTCACCTCCCTCGTCCTGGAGAAGCGCACGGGGCGCGCCTTCGTCGGTATCGCCGCGGGTAGGATCGGTGTGCTCGACCTGCGCCATGGTTTCCGCGTCCGCACGGTGAAAGTCGCGGCATCCTCGGGCTTTGGAGGCGCCCCTTTCGTCGTCGCCGCTGCGGAACAGGCGCGACAAGTCGTCGTGGCGAACGGCCTCACAGGCGTCGTCAGCCTGCTCGACGGGGCTAGCGGACGGATCGTGAAGGTTGTCTATGTGGGGTCATGGCCGTACGCATCCGCCGTGGACGAACGCAGGGGACGCGCCTTCGTCCTTGATATGGCGTCCAGGGGAGCCGTGAGGGTACTCGACCTACAGCGTGGCGCCGTTGCGCACAGCCTCTATCTCCACGGGCTGCCCTATGCCATCGCGGTGGATGAGCCAACCGGCCATGTCTTCATCGCCGACAGTGGTGGGACGGAGTCGCTCCCCGACCCATGGCAAGGCGTGCGTCATTGGTTACCTTTCTGGCCGATCCCCGTACCCACGGGCACACGCGCCATCCCTCCCACGGTCACGCTCCTCGACGCGCCTCGCCTGTAATCACCGAGTTATGATCCGCATAAGCGTAGGACTGCTAGAGTAGTATCTATTTCAAGGCGCACTCAACCACATTCATGCCCTATTAGCAATAGCCAAAAAGTCTTACGCACTTATACCTCTAGTTTTCGCTAACAGCATGGCAGCAAGGGAACGCCTTTGGTAGAGTGCGGGTGCTAAGACCGTACCATCCAAAGGAGTTCCCTGATGCCCTCC
>JAABUV010006466.1_pt1 | contig 12765 bp, 12 predicted proteins | sample 5559971 | NCBI WGS metagenome assembly JAABUV01 (sample SAMN10711881, study PRJNA513362) | rock metagenome | isolation source: Antarctica rocks | place: Antarctica: Victoria Land, Knobhead nord | collected 2015-12-19
ATGACAGCTGCGCTGCTCAGCTGGGTGCACTGCTTCCGGGAGAGCAATGCAGGCCGCCAGCCCTGCAGGGCAGACTTTCCTCCCGGCATAGGTGTGCGGCCCGCCAAGCGCTGGTGCCTTACGCTAACGGTGCGGTGCTGAACGCTGCCCGGGGCCGCGCAGCACGCCTGTTCGACTGCTGGCAGAAGGGGGCCCGTGATGCCACTGCTCCGGAGCTGCACCAGCGCCGGGCCGCGCACGGTGATGCAAGCTGCAGCGGCGGGCGCGCACAAGCGCCGTGCTGCGCACGCTCTCCCCATGCCCAGGAAAGCGCGTCCGACGGCAGCTGCGTGTCCGCCTCGCCGCCGCGGCCGGCGCGGGCCGCTTCGCCAGGCGGCCCTTTCCGCAACCTGAGCAACCTGCCCGGTGCGGCTTGCTGGTCAGCCGACCGCACTTGCGCCTGGAGCCTGCTCACCTTTCTGAAGCAAAGGCTTGCAGCTCTCTGAAGAGGGCGTGGCTGGCTGGCGTGCAGGCGCGGACGGGTCCTGGCAAAGCGCGGCTCGCGCAGGCCCCGGCTGTGTGCCTGCGGCGCGCTCGGCGGGCGCTCCCGACTGCTCTGCAGCAGGTGAGGCCCCAGGGAGCCCATCGCTTCCCTGCCGCACAGCCGACCAGCACCAGGAGGCGACCCTGTCTACTGCCGCTGCAGGCGGGAACCCGTTTGCGCGCAAGCGCAAGGCGCTGCAGGCCTGCGCGAAGCGCGGCGCAAGCGGCTGCGAGCTCGACGAACGCTCGGGACTGCCTGCGGCCGTGCGCGGCGGCCGCCGGACTGCTGCCGGCAGGACAGCAGCCGCGGGGTCGCCGCCTCTGCAGGCCTGCTTATATGCAGGAGCAGGCGGTAGCACTGGCAGCGCGGGCGGTGCAGTGCCCATGAGCCCCGTGCTTGTGCGGCAGGGATGCGCTGCACACGTACCGGTGCGCCCTAGCCCTGACATGCACCTCTTCTACTCTTTCGAGAACCCAAGCCGAGGATTGGGATGGTCTGCGACGTGCACATTTTGCACATGAGCCTCGGTTGCTATGCAAGCAAGAATGGCCACTGGGAGCCCAGAAAAGTAGCTTAGGGCCAGTGACACCATCATGTGGCGGACACTGAGTGCCAAACCAAAAAACTGTGCAGGCCGCACTCATGATTCGGCAGCCGCCGCCGCCTCGCGAGGCAGCAGCCGCGCCCGCTGCCCCGCTGGATGATCCGGCCAGTGCCGAGGCATCCAGCATCTTGGCGCAGCATGGCATGCCGGCGCCCAGCACGATCCCCACACCGCCCGAGGGCCCCAGGCAGCAGCCTGGAGCGGCAGCTGCCGCCGTGCAGCCTGCGCACGGCTGCCAGCTCGCCATGCCTGGAAGCACGCACGGCGCGGGCGGTGAGCGGCTCGGCAGCCAAGGCTGCTCTGCCCCGCCTGCGCTGGCCTCTGCTGCTCCAGGCAGCGCCCATCAGGCCGGGAGTGCCGGGAGTACCAAGGCAGCGGGCGCTGAAGGCGGAGCGGCTGCAGCCGCGCGGGCCTGCCGGCTGGCCGGCCTGACAGTCGTGCAGCTCCGCACGAGGTGGGCACAGCCTCTGCTTGTGCCTGCGCTGGTATGGCGCAAATGCAATGACTTTACTCCGTCAGCACGTCATTCAGCGCTCAAGCATTGCGTGTCAGCTCGCAACACAAAATGCTCTGCGATCTGAGTTTCTGCGCTTGTGTTGCCCGTCCAGCACTGTCGCCTCTTACCAGTTGCGCTAACAACCGATCTGAGGCAGCGCACGGGCGCAGGTTGCGCAACGCCGGGCAGCCGACCAGTGGCACCAAGGCGGAGCTGCTACGGCGGTTGAAGTCTGGCAGCGCGCCGGCCGCCGCCACGGGCCATCCGCCGGGCGCTGCAACGCCGGCGACTGCGCCCGCGGCTGCCGCAGACGCAGTCGCATGCAGCGCATCCGAGGCGTCTGACAGCGACGGCGGCGGCGCTGCGCGGCACGGGCAGCTGCGAGCGCCCGCCGCTGCCGCCAGGGGCGACCGGGGCGGCCGCGGCGGCGCGCCGCGCCCGAAGGCCGCCACCAAGCGGCAGAACTTCGTGCGCATGTCGAGCAAGGCGCGGCTGCCCGTGTTGCATGGCCCCAGCCTGTCACGGCCGCAAGGCCGGCGGCACTCCTTCTACCCCTGCCAGTCCTGGCTGTCTTCTGTGCAATGCATGTGTGCATCCCAATGCGTGCAGCCGGCCTGCGCATCCCGCCTGCATGCCGCTGACGTGGCCGCGCGCGTGGCCGCAGCATGGCAAGGGCGGCGGGGGCCGCTTCCAGAGCAAGGCAGCCACGTCCAACAAATACCGGCAGGGGCGCAGCCGGGGCCGCTTCCGCAGGCGAGCCTGTCGGCTGCGCGTGTGACGCTCTCACGCAGCCCGCCCGGCAGCGCAACAGTCCTGAATGCTCGCACGTTCCACATGCATCAAACGCCCAGATTTGAATCCGTCGCAATTTCCAATCCGGCGGCTCCTGTGTGGCGAAGTGTGTGGCGGGGAACACAGCGTCACGGACGCCATACCCACAGGTCATGCGCGGGCGCAGAGAGCGTGCGGGCGACAACGCTGGCGACGGCAGGAGCCGCCAGAATGTCTGCTATGCCTGCGGCGCGGAAGGGCACTGGGCGCGGGACTGCACAGCCAGACAGCGCCTGCAGGACGGCGCAGAGGTGAGGCCGGCTCTGTAATACGTCAGCTTGTGTACTTACACTGGTCCTACGTGCAAGCGAGCCCTGCAAAAGGCTCCTTGCCGTGGCTGGATGCGAGCCGCTTTGCGTACAGAGCCTGATGTATGTGTAGCTTTGTATGTGTAGCCTTGGCGGCTTCATGGATGCCCACAGCTGCCCAAGCTGCGGGTGATTGTAGCCACATGGCATCACTAGGTCTCCTGAAGCACCCCAGCTGCACTGTGCAGGCAGATGACGAGGAGGCGGCGCCGCCTCCCCCAGCACTTGTGTGGGGCGGGGCGCAGTACCCCATGCCATAGGCGCACACCGTACCGGGCACGCCCGCTGCAGATGTGACTGCAGATGCGACTCCCCCTGCCTAGGTGGTTTGTTAAACTGTAGACTTTTTTATTGGCTATGTTGAGAAATGTCACACTCTCAAAACTCGCGTCTTTACACATCAGAGCCGTACATATCAAAGGGCACTTGCCTGCTGCTGACAACCAGTGACAAACCAAAGCAAAGAGCCCAACTTTACATACACTACTATCGCTGGTACACCAGGAGCCAGACCCTACGCCGCTCCACCCACTGGCTCATCCGCGGCAGACGCACTGTGCTTGCAGGGCAGAGGCAGTGAAACTTGGCATGCCCCGCCACAAACATGGCGCTTATAGCATTAGGCACGGGCAGGGGGAGCACTGCAATGGCAGGTGCAGCTAGGTGCCTAGCTAGAACGATCATGCTGGTTGCTGCACACCAACACCGCCGTGCGCTCTCTCTCAGGCAACGCAGCCGTGTGCTCTCAGGCAAGGCAGCCGTGCGCTATTAGGCAAAGCAGCCGTGCGCTATCAGGCGGCCTTGCCTCAGGCAAGGCGGCCGCACGCCAAGACTCACCTGGCCAGTGTCCCCTTGCCGGCCTGCTGCCAATACAGTAGCACGCATAGTATGGATGGTCCGCTGGGACGCCACGGGTCGAAAACATGCGTGGCTGCTGCTGCTCAGCCAGCGCTCTAATAGGTGGATGCCCATCAGACAGATGGGTGTCAAGATAATAATATTCAGGCAGGCCCGCACACGCGCAGCGCCCCTGCACACGTACACGGTGCATGTCTCGTAGCGCGTGGCAGCGCAGTGCCCTCCCTCCCCGCTGTCAGCCTAAGTAGGCTCCCTGCACTGCCGGCCTGGGCAAAAATGGGCCGGCGCAAGCGGCGCTGCTGCCGCCTGCAGTCTGGGCGCTGATGCTCGCATGGTCCCTACCAAAAGCCCGAACGTCCATGCCCTCATGAAGCGCTCATACATGCTGACGTTGTACGCCAGGTCGATAGCAGTCGGCGCATCTCTGCTGACCCCTCAGCTCACCCCCAGATGCAGCCAAGGCTGTATACCCCGGCACGATACACGCAGCATGGGTGCAGTGTACATACACCACCACAACTGTCACCAAACCCTCCCACCCAGCTCTCAACCTACGGACCTCAACCCACCCAACTCTCCCCGAACGACCGCTGCAGCGCCGCTGTGAGCTGGACAGCCCCCGCCACCCGCTCTGCCAACCCTCCGGGCGCTCGCCCGCGAACCCCACGGCCAGCGAGTTGCCTGCCATTACTAATAAGCACAGCACAACCGCAGGCGCCCCGCATGGTGCGTCCCAGCACGCCAGCCGCTCCGCAGCTCGAAGCAAGCTCCCTCCCCTCCCAGCCTACAGGGCGCGTGCAGGGGGGCCGCCGCCGCCGGCAGCACGCGCTCAGCCCAGAAGCTTCTGCACGTGCGAGAACAGCTCGGCGTGGTCGCGCCAGAGCAGCACGCGCGCCTGCACGCAACCCTCGGGCGGCCCGGCCGCGCGCTCGGCGATGAGCGCAGCCAGCGCATGGCCGGAGCGCGCGAGCACCGCGTCGCTCGCGCTCAGGATGAGCGCGGGGCAGAGGTCGTTGGCGCCATCGCCCGCGTACACCACGCGCGCGTACGCGCAGCGCCGCCGCAGCGCCTCCAGCTCCTGGCCCTGCGCGCCCGCGCCGGCCGCTCAGCGGCTGCCACTCCGCCCGTCGCCGGCAGAACGCGCGAGTCCGCCAGTCACCAGCAGGACGTGCGAGTTGGGGGAGTGTTTACCGCCACCAAAAAGTTCAAGGCACACCAATAGCAGCAACCCTTCCAGCGCCTCCTGATCCTTGTACTCCCAGCTTGCGAGCTCCCGAGGGTGTAGGACTGGGCGCTGCCAGGACGCGTAGCGACTCTGGCCAGCCGGCTCAGCGCACAGTTGTTTGAGCAGCATGTACAGCCCAGGTGTCCCACGGTCCTGCCAGCATCCAAGGTATGCCGGACTGTTCAATCTGGCGCACGCACCTTGCACAGGTTGGCCGGGCAGAGCGGGCAGCCGTGGCTGCCGGCGGCGTCCGCGTCGTGCCGCGGGTGCACCGCCAGCCGGTGGCTGGCAGCGCGCGGCGCGCCGCCGGCCTTGCCGGCGCCCGCCACGCCCGCGCTCCAGGCGGTGGGGTCGCCCTTGCCCAGGGCGGGGCTGGGCGCGCCGCCGGCGGTCAGCTCGGCGGCCGAGTCGCCGAGCGCGCGCTCGAACGCCGCGCCGTTGGTGATGACCTCCTTCACCAGCGCCTCCACCTTGGCGCCTGCCGCGCGCGCGCCGAGCCGGTCAGGCGCCTTGCCTGGGTGGGATAGGGTTTGGGTAGGGCGCAATGACCTCCTTCGCAAATTCTTTCGAGTTCAACGATCACACTTCTTCTTCACCTAACAACTGCGAAGGCAAAAGCCTCAGAGGACCCATCGGCTGGAGCTGCTGCTGATGCACCGGTCGGCATGAGCGACCAGGGCAGGGAATGCGGCCGGGGCCGCAGCCGCACCGGTGAGCATGTGGCTGATGAAGAGCTGGTTGCAGTCGGACAGCACGCGCACGTCCACGCCCGGCCGACCGGCCGCCCAGCGCAGCATGGCCACGCTCGCGGCCGGCATCTCGGCGCCCATCGTGCGCAGCGTGCCCAGCAGACGGTCGCGCGACACGCCGCGGCGCGCCATCTCCGCCAGCACCGCGTTGGTCAGCGGCACAAAGTTGGCCGGCATCTGCAGGCTGGCCAGCATCGGCGCGAGCTCCGGCGCCAGCTCGCCCACCAGCCGCTCGCCCGCGTCGCAGTCGGTGAGCGTCTTGTCAAAGTCGCACAGCAGCAGCGCGCGGCCCTCGCCGCGCCGTGCGAGCGCGAGCATGTCGGCGCCGGACGCAGGCGCAGGCAGCGGCGCCGGCAGCGGCGCCGAGCGCGCGCCGCGCCGCGCCGCCGGCTTGCCGGGCGGCGCCGGCGCGGCCGAGACGCCCTGGCCGGCGAACCAGCGCGGCATGTCGAAGCGGCGGTGCAGCACGGGGCGCACGTCGGGCGCGGCCGCCAGCGTGGCCAGCAGCGGCAGGATGGCCTCCACGAGTACGCGGTCATCCACGTCGCCCCTGCGCCCGCCGCCGCAGCGCTCAGTGCCTACTGCCCCAGGGCTAAGTGCAGGCAGGGCGCCGGCGGCCTGTGAGGCGCGCGCAGCGCCGCGCGGCGACAGGTGCGCGCGAGCAGCCGCGCCGGGCCGGGCGCGCGCCGCGGGCGGGCGCGCCGGACACGCTTCAGCGCAGGCTGCACGAGCCGCTGTCGGGCGCAGCGGCTGCCTTGCTTTGCATAAGCAAGCGCGCGCGCATATACTCGTGCGCGGCGCGGGGCCGGGCTGAGCGCGCGCACCGGAAGTTGAAGATGGGGACGCCGTTGTCGGGCTGCGCCAGGAACGCGAGCGGCGTGTCGTCCACGAGCACGGTGCGCCGCAGGTCGCGCCCCAGCCGCGACAGGTCCTTGAGGCAGGGGTAGGCCGCGCACGCGACCGTGGCCGGCCGGTACAGGCGCGCGTGGAAGGCGCGCCCGTAGCGCGCGTCCAGCTCGTCGCAGATCGGGCGCGCGTAGTCCTCCAGGCCCGCCGTGAACAGCACCACCTCTGCCGCGCCCGTCCGCCGCCGCAGTCGGTCACGGCTCGACCCGGAGGGCTAGTCTCAACCCTGGAGACTTTCATTAAAGCGAGGTTGTGACGCAGGGAAGCACTACCTCATGCAGCACATTTCAACTAGCTGCTACATGCATAGCATGCCCACAAAGGCAGCCGGCGTCTCGGCCAGGGGCCGCGACAGGGCGCGGCGCGCCGCGCCCGGCGGCCGCACCGGCAAACTCCGACAGGCGCGCGAAGAAGGCCGCCAGCCCGGGCCGCTCGACGACGAAGACGCCGCCCGGGTTGAGGCGGCCGCCGCGGCCGACCACGTAGGACGTGGAGCCGGGCGGCAGCGCGGGCGCGCGCCGCGGCGTGAAGCTGCTCACCAGCGTGCCGTCCAGGTCCAGCACCACCGTCAGCCGCCCGCGGTGCGCCGGCGCCTGCGCGCGCCGCCCGCGCCCCCGTCAGAGTCCAGGGACGGCGGGTGCTGGCGCGGTGCTAAGCGGCCCCACCGGTGCCAGCGCACAGCGCGGGGTCAGCTTCGACGCATGCGTCGGCGTTCAGCAGGCAGGCTGGCCTGCCTGCAATACACACCGCGGCACCTTCAGCCCTCCCGCTCTCAGGCAGTAACAGGCCGCGCCCGTCTCCGGACACCAGGCCATGCAGGCGCGAGCAACGGGGGTTACGCCGCCAGCGAGCGCCGCAGACCTGTGGAGGCAGCAGCGCCGGCTCGCCGTTTGCCAGCAGGGGCTGCGCGGCGGGCTCCACGACAGTGTCCACGGCCGGCTGGGGCGCCGCCTCCTCCACCTCCATGGCCGTCGCCAGCAGGCTGCCTGCTGACGTTGCGCAAGGCGTCCCTCTCACTCACAATATACGAGTCAGTTCGTATGAGGCTGGTCGGCAGGGCGCACAGACGTTCAAAATGCAATGGAGGATCAGGCCTCCCATGCCCACGGACATTTACCAGAAGTCAGCTGCACAAAGAAGGGTCCCAGAGCTCCAGTGCGTGGGTGCGGCCAGCCGCTATCAACCCGCAGCAGCACGTCCGTGTGCGGCGCGCCTTGCGGCTCCGACGGCCGCGAGGGCTCCACGACGTCTGACGCCGAGCGCGGCCGCGGGAAGGGCACAGGCGCGCTCGCCAGCGCTGGCGCCGCTGCTCGCGCGGCGGCCCCCGCGCCGGCCCCTGCCTGCGCCTCTGCTGCACCCGCCGGGGCTGCCTGGGCGGCGGGGGTGGCCGGGCGCGCGAGCGGCAGGGTCAGGGTCTGGGTCAGGGTCTCGGTCTGCATGGGGCTGCCAACGGTCGCCTCGCCGGCCGCGCCGCCACTGCGCAGCTTCAGCTCCTCGATGAAGCGGTTCAGGTGCGGGTCGACCTGCGCGCACCCGCAGCAACCCCGGCGTCAGGCGCGGCAGGCCTGTGCATTCCGAGTGGCCCAGGGCCGCGCCAACACGTCATAGCAGCCCGTGCAGCCTATACTCTGAGTGCTTACTCACACGCACAGCGAGGGACGTTCGGGCATCAGGCGCCTGCTTCCCGCCTACACCGCTCTTGCTGTCCGCAAAAGCCTGACAAGCTGCCTGCTGCAGGAAGCGCCGACCAAGGACGGGGCCGCGGGGGCGCGCCTGCAGGCGGTCGAGGTCCTGACCCTGACCCCATGACGGGGCACGGGGCCGCAGGGGCGCGCCTGCAGGCGGTCGAGGTCCAGGATGTGGGGCTTGCGGCAGACCGGGCAGTCGTAGGTGGACACGGTGGACGTGCTGGACTCCTCCGACACAAGCTCCGCCGCCAGGTACCCGCCGCGCTTGCCCCCGGCCTTGCCGCCCTCGCCGTCGTCGCCCGCCTGCGGCGCGTCTGCCGGCCGCGCAGGACGGGGGTGAGCGGCACGTACAGGGGTGGGGTAGGACCGACACGGCAGGTGCCCAGCAGAGCTGCAGGACAACGTGCCGTCGCTGCAGCAAGCGAGCCAAGGGGCAGGCCACCGCATCAACAACTGCACAAATGTGGCTGCACTGCTGGAAGCCCTGCATGCCGAGCATCTGGTGCAGTGCAAGGTGCGCAGGAGAAGCTGTGCGGACAAAGCGGGTGTAGGCGGGGCGGCACCGCGCGCGCGCAGCGTGGTGGCGCAGTAGGCGAGCAGGCAGCCCCAGCAGAAGCGGTGCGCGCAGGTGAGGACGACCGGGCTGTGCAGCACGCTCAGGCAGATGGGGCAGCCGTACTCCGCCTCCAGCGCGTCCCGCGTCGGCGTCGCCGGCGCGGCGGCCTGGCCCTGCAGCGCAGCCCCGCCCGCCTCAGCGCCCCCCGCCCACTTGCTGAGGCAGTCCCGGGCCTGCACTGGCACCATCACGAGCATACCGCCCGTGAGCTCCTTGCACACGCAGGACCAACCCCCAAGCTACTGGCATGTTGAGTCGGAAGGCACGACCAGCTCAGGCCAGGCACCGCCACCGCGTTAACATGACGTGTCAAGAACATGCAGGGGCGTCGTGTGCTGGCCCATTCTGCTGACGCGCTCCAGGCCTGGCGGCAGGCGCCGCGCAGGGCCTGGAGCAACGCCGCGCGCGGGGCGCGCGCCTGCAGCAGCACCTCAGCGCGCGTGGCCAGCGCGGCCAGCTTGGGCGAGGTGAAAAAGTACTGCTGGCTCAGCAGGTCCACCGCGCGCAGCGGCGGCCCGGCCGCGCTGGCGCCCACCGCGGCGCGCAGGTGCCGGTTGCGCTTCTTGACCGCCTTGATGCAGGCCACATAGTTCAGCACCGCGTACTTGCGCAGGTCGGTCAGCTCGGCCGCAAACGCGCTCAGCGCGCTCGCCTGGCCGGGCTGCAGCGCGCGCATCGCCGCCTGCGCGGGCCGCACGGCCCTGTGAGCCGGGCGCGGCGGTGTGGGTCGGGAGCAGCACGGAACATTCATAAATGTGGCACAGCAGGCGAAGGTTGCTGGCTGCTGCACCATCTTTGGCCCACTCGCAGCACAGATCGCAGGAAGTAAGCAAGCTGTCACCACCGCAAGAGCCCCCAAAACAAAGAAAACGCCCAGCTCGGCGTCTCAGGCAGTGCTCTGCCAGGCAGTGCAGAGGCGCACCTCCAGCTCCTCCTCCTTCTCAACATAAAACGCGCTGATCTTCTGCAGCTCCTGGCGCAGCACGGCCTCAAAGGTGGCCCCGTGCGCGTCTGCCGCCGCGGGCAGGCGCGGTCAGCGCCCCGCGCAGCGCCCGCCGCACCCAGCGCGACGCGCGCGCCTTTCAAACCACCAACGCGTCCCAGCCCCTTGCGGTCGCGCACTGACAGAGCAGCCTTGCCCGTGCCAACCCACCACCGCCGTGTGATGGCCGTGCACTGGTGCGCGCTTGCGACGCCCCACGCGGCCCAGCCACAGACGATGCGCGCCTGCTGAGTTGACGTCCTGCTGTATGGCCCGCTTGCAGGCCTTGTAGTCCAGGTAGAAGGGCCGCCAGCGGCGCGCGGCCTCAAGCGCCAGCCGCTTGCCAAACTTCATGCTCCGGCGCCGCGCGGGGCCTCACGCCGGTGGCCGCCTGGCGCTGCTGGCCGGGCAGCACACGGCAGCGCGGTGCCAGGGCAGGGCGTCGCGCCTCCGCGCCCGCGGCTGCCGCCGTCACAATAAAGTATATTCTTATGTGGAGTACGGCGAGGTCAACGATGTGCGCGGATGGGGCTTGTGGCAGGCAGGCGCAACAAGCGCGGGCTTTGACGCCACAAAGGGGCAAGTTCTCAGGTGGTTGGCGCGTACCTGCAAATGTAGCAGCGGGGGTTCTGGTGCGGCAAGGCGGGTAAGCAGCAGGTTGGAGCACGATATTTGAACTGACCTCCAATGCAACTCTCGCCCTGGAGGTTGCGACACGCGCACTGCGTGGGGCCTGCGCACTTTGCAGGAAATCGGGTGGTAGGAGGGTATACCGTAGGAGCAGGGTTGAAGCTCACCTGAGCGCCTTGGCACCATGCACTGCGGGAGAAGATGGCGCACTCAGGAGCCTCCTAGAGCATTGCTGGGGCAGCCCTCGTTGCCGCTATGGTGCGGCTTTGCACGCGCCGGCTGCATCGACTCACCCTTTGCTTGTGACCAGGCTCTTCAGTGCCTCGCACTCTGACAGGGTCCGTGTGCCGCGCAGGGCAAGGCGCCAAAGCACAAAACTGCGACGTTGCTTGCAGCAAAGGAGAAGGAAGCCAAGGTGCGCTGTTGCGGGCTGGAGCTGTTGCAGCACCGGCCCTGCTGCTGCATTGAGGATGCTGGCACGCCCTGCGCTGTGTGGCGAGGTCAACCGTTCAAACGCAGTGTCCCCACCCGCAGATGTCTGGCGCGAGCGACTTTCTGACGGAGCTGAACCGGCTCAACGGCCACACCCCAGCAACAGCAAAAGGTGGCGCGCCCCCGGCCGGGCATACCCCTCTGAGTCGAGCCGTTACGCTTAGGGCAAGGCAGCAGGGCACCAGCGGAGTATGACGCCGCTGCTCGGGCGCCCGCAGGGCCGCGCAAGGGGCGCGCGCCCCAGGCGACGAGCCCGGTGCTCGCCAACGCGCGGCAAGCGTTCCCCATGGCGGCGACGCTGGCAGGCGGCCCCTTTGCGGGCCTCCCGGTGCTCGCCAACGGCAGCTCGCTCGGGGCACCGCACATTGCGCTGCTCGGCAACAGCAGCGGCAGGGTGGGCCTCTGGCCAGGCACGCAGGAGTGGGCCGCGGCGGCAGCGCCGGCAAGGCCCAGTGCGCCTGCGCCGGGCACGCGCGGCGCGGCCGGCTCGCATGCTGCGTGGCCGGTCAACGGCGAGCGCGTGTCCGTGTCGGCGAGCGCGGCCGCGAGCGCGGCGCGCGCGGCGGCAGCGGGTGTGCGCCGCCTGGAGGATGCTCGCCCCGCTGCAGGCCAGTCGGGGACAGTCGTGGGCCCTGGCGGCGCGGCCGCTCCGCCCGGCGCCGCGCGGCGGGCGGCCGCAGCACCGCAGGCTGGCGCTGCTGCGCAGCCCGGCGCTGTGCAGCAGCCCGGCGGTGCGAGTGACGCCTGCGCGGCAGCGCCGAATCGCACGGGAGAGCAGCCCGGCATAGCAGGTTCAAATGTCGCAGCTGGGCAGCCCCACCGGGCGGCAGTGCAGCCCGGCGCGGCGGAGCAGCCCGCTGCAGCGACAGAGCCAGGCGATGCGCCGGTGCGCATGGGCCGCGTAGTCGTGGATGCCGCTGCAGCGCCCCTTCTTTCAACTGCATCAAACGCAGAGGAGTCCGGGGCACCCGCCGCCCACGGCGCAGCAGCGCAACCTGATGCGAGTTTGCAGGGCGGCATTGTCGCTGGGCCTGGTGGGGCTGCTGCCGGCGCACCTCAACCCGCTGACGCCGCCGCTGGTGCGGCACCCGCTGCGCCCGCGCTGGCTGCTGCAGCAGAGCCTGTGGCGCCGCCAGCACGCGCCCAGGCGCCCGATGGGGCAGTCGTAAGCGAGGCGTCGCCCGCCAGCGCGGTGGCAGGCGCACCCAGCACGAGCGTGCCTGCAGATGTCAGGGTAGGGCTGGAGGGCGCCGAGCAGGGCTGCGCAGCGGCGCCGCCGGCTGCAAGCTCCGGCAGGGGGCCGGGCAGTGGCGGGCCGGGCGCGGCAGGCGGGAGACGGCACAGCATGGACGGCGATGGCTGGGCAGGCGGCGCGCGCGCGGGCGAGCGGGGCACAGCTGCGGCTGAGTCTGCATGCCGCGGCGAGGCGCTCACGGGTGGCAGCCGCTGGGAGACCCTGCGCGCCACCGCGTGGCTGCATGCGCAGGCGCGTCGCGCTGCGTAGCCTCTGTCACCCGCCCTGTGCCAGTGCTCTGCATGTCGCTTTCGGTGTACCTGAAGTAACCCCCCCTGTAATATCGGACCCTATAACAGGTCTGGCATGCGTGGCTCCGCTGCGCTCAATGCAGTGCTGCGCGCCGGTGGACGCACCGCCCCGCCGTGTTTGCTGTTGTGCCAGATGCTGCCGGGCAGCATGGATTAGGCGTGCATGCGCACATCTGCCTATCGCGCCGGGCGCAGGGGGCCAGCGACGGCGCGCTGGCAGTGGGCTACAAGGGCCTGGCCGCGCCGCTGCTCGACAGCGCGCTGTCCGCGGCCTGCGCGGCCGCTGCGTTGGCGCAGGCGCCGCGCGGGCGG
>JAABUV010006470.1_pt1 | contig 12760 bp, 12 predicted proteins | sample 5559971 | NCBI WGS metagenome assembly JAABUV01 (sample SAMN10711881, study PRJNA513362) | rock metagenome | isolation source: Antarctica rocks | place: Antarctica: Victoria Land, Knobhead nord | collected 2015-12-19
ACTCGACCGATCACTTCCCACTTGCACAGATTCTCGTCCCTCTTCGACATCTCCCACCCCTGTCGTATAATCTTCCTCCGATCGTTGGTCGAGCATGCCTCATGTCTAGTCCGTTGCTAACTTGCTATCCCTTGAACCGTCGTTATGGCTGCCATCCCAGGTATACGGCCACCATACTCCGGACCTGTTAGGGTAGTTCTACTAGGGAGCCACGGGAGATGACTAACCACGCCAATACCTGGAGAACAATATTTAGATTTCCTAGTGCGAGCTGTGCAGCCATAACGACGGTTTACATTGGAAATGTCATATATTGAAGGTTTAGGCATTGCAAATATACGATTCGGATATAGCTTCTGTAAACAAGGCAAACACTGCATGAAAAAAAAGGGCAAAGAACTCCCGCATGAGAAAGGCTGGACTCTGGAGACTTATCCCTTACATGTAACCATTCTTCTAAATACCCAGATTGTAGAACAGCAGAGAAATCGAATTATACTTATAGGTTCAAAAACGTCAAAAACGCTAACAACGCTAACGTGTCTACTGTCTACCTTAGGTTCATCAAAGATTCCCGTATCAAAACGCTGGCTCCTGGAAATGACTTCGCTGACTATGCTCTTGCGATTTCTCCGTATTACTCCTTAGTCTATCGTCTCGGCAACTCCGGGCTGTGATGCTATCGCCAATTTGCTGAACAGTGCGCCTAAAAATAGAAACAAATCACGTGGGGTATTGCGAGATGAGCAGTCATAATGGACGTGGACTGCGGCTTATGGTTGATTCCGCGGGGCTTGCGCGTTCGGTGTCCCATGGGTCCTGGAGGAAGTTGGAGTGTGTCTGAAAGGGTAGTCTTCCTGGGTGTATCTCCTCCCACTTCCGGGCACAGTACTTGGCGGGCCACCGCTCGGAGGCCCCGAAGTCCAGCATCTGATCATAGACATGTTAGTGTACTCGGCTCGAAGGGTGAATGTGGTTCAGACGGAAAAGGTATACCTTTGCGGCGATAATGTCAAATTGGAATTTCTCCCAGTACTCGTAGGCTTGTTCGAGAGCTTGAACCTTTCTCAGAATCAGAACACAGATGATTGGGAGTAACAAAAAAAATCTCAAAACTCACATCAGTCTCACTCCAAGCCCTCATACGCTCACGTAATCTCTTGAATCGCATTTGCAACGCTGGAACTTGGTACATTTTGCCAAGGTCCGTTTGAAAACGCACGGCGATATCTTTCCAAGGGAGGTTCTCTTCTTCCTTCAACCGAAGTAACAACTGCTCTTCTTCGTTGAGCTCTATCGGACCAGACTGAGATGGCGTTCGCTTCCGTTTCCTTTGGCCGTACTCCGAGTACTCTTCCTCCTCTCGCATACGCTTCTGAGCGTTCATCTGTCGAAGACCAACGGGGTCTGGTGCGATTGAAATCAGTCGAGCAGGTTTCGAATGCCAACCAAACCCTGTTGAAAATAGGGGAGATGGTAATCTCCGCCTACATAGGGCTGATAGGGCTGGGGCCCGCTGGTAGAGTTTCATAGGTGGGCAGATGTTCTGCAGAAGTCGGAGGCTAGAATCTCCGCGCACGCTATTCCTTATTCGCTACTACCATGTAGTAACACATAAGGAATAGCGCGCACAGACTAGTGCTTTTCTTTCCGAGCTGCAATGATATGGTTGATGGAAGGGAGTCCTTGTATTTTTATGAACATACAAGATGTAGAGTATACTCTTGCCGCCTCCCCGCTCGATGTATGCCACTAGGCGCGCCATATCTTCCCACTTCGCTATTTATCATTCCTTTATGGGGATCAAACGCCGGCATGCACAGAACCACAAACCAAGAGAGTAAAGGAACTCAAGCCAGTGCTGTGTAAATGAATACGCCACAGGGAAGATCAGCGCCGTTCGTCTCTGATTGCATTGACATCTGAAATCCTGATTCGGACCTACGACTGAGGAGACGAGGAGAGAATGGAACTATCTTGTTCTTGCACAGTCTCTATAAAGAACCTATGGATCTTGCAGCCTCGTCTTGAACAGTTTCCTGCATCTTGCCTTCTTCGCCCTGTTTATCACACTCAACCTTGTCTGCTGCAGGTCTCGCCTGCACGCGTGCATTGCCTTGTTTTCTTATTATGGAAAGAGTCTCAAAGCTAGATCTTCAGCATCTATTCCACAAGGGATGGACCGGTTATCGACTAGAAGATAAAATATCTCTATCGCCTAGGCCTATCAAGAAACGAACACTGTCCCAATTGTCCGCACTAGATGAGAAGGCCTCAGACGCTCCACCGATCCAATCCAGAAAGCTACCGCCGATTCAATCAGCGGCTCCCCAAGATGTGCCCCAACAAGCTCCCTCTCTTCACAGCGTGCCGCCTCCGCCATCGTCTACGCTACCAGAGACGCGTCTCTCAAAGCCCTTTGGTTTCGATAATCTACTTAATCCCATAGATGGGAACAAGACCAGTGCAAGCGATCGTCAACACGATGGCGAGAGAACGGATTCTCTACGGGCTGCACCACTGGCAGCAATGTCCCGGCCTTCAACATCATCTCTGCCTTCAATCTCCAAAAGAAGAGATTTACTAGGAGATATTACTCTGCCATCTATTTCGCCCGCTTTGATGAAGACATATCCTCCTCTACTATCATCGTCTATGACATCGGGGTCGCGTACAAGTTGCGGGCCAGGTCTTATCACGACTGGTCTGTCAACCGCAACCGTCGACACACGGCAATCACCCTTCGTCCTTCCCCGAGATCAGGCGTCTGCATCAGTGGGATCGGGTCCGCTGCTGCCCTTGGAGACCGCGAGCGAGAAAGGCTTCAACGCGCCAACATCAGGGGCTCCGGGCCAGAGCGAATATCGAACGATGATCATCGAAACGATGCTCGGTTCTATTCCTGTTGACGTGCAAGCTGCGTCTAAAGTCGCTGACCAAAAGCGTAAGCGCAATGCCACCGCCTCCCATGAATTCCGCCAGCGACGCCAAAAACAGGAGCAAGAGACCGCAGACAACATTTCAAGACTAGAAGCAGAAGTAAAATACTATCAGCTGGAGCGGGACTTTCTGCAGAGTGTATTACAGGAAAATCACATCCCTATACCACCTCGGGCCCCATCGATGAGGCGAAGACATATCTCGCTTGAAGGGCCGCAACATCAAGATACGGCAGCGTCTGCTCGAAACGAAGGCAGAAACAATCGGAGACGCATCAATGCGTATGTACAGCCGCAATGGCTACCTTCGCAAACGGTTGAGGGCTCCCATGCCTCCTTTTAAGCACATGACCACCATGTCATCCGAGCGTATGCAAGTATTAAAACGAAGGGCGTGTCCCTAAGAGCTATTTCATCCTAACGCCAACCCGTTCGATGCAACATCACTGCGTTAATACAACAATTCACAACGACATTTTCTTTGAACTATTATGTATATTAACACAGCACGCCGATCATCGAGCGCTTGAGCGAGCAATTATTGCCTCGTCATTTGTCTTCCCCGAAGAGATACCCCATGGTCGGCATGTTCCTCATCGTATTGAGTGTGCACCAAAAATCAGCATTCCCTTGAAGGCGTACACTGCATGGGTGATGCCATAGCGACTGATTGGTTCGTCTAGGATAATGGTTTTGGCTTGCTGTTGATCTGCTTCTTCGTTCCTCAATCACTTATGTAACAATATCAGAGTAGGGGTTTTCTATCAAAGAAATACATCAACAATCACCCAAATTCTCCAGGTGAAAATTCCATAAGCGAAAAGTGTTTAGACCGGTATCATCCTCGCACAACTAATGGTCATTTCTAACATTGATAAGTCAAAAGCTTCAAGGGCTCATCAGACAAGCACTATCTCCGTCAGGTCGATGGACATGAGTATGCGATGGGAGAAAGAAGTTTGCTAAAGGATTGTACCTGGCTTCATGCATTACTTCACTAGCTTGAAAAGCGGGAGATGAGGGTGGAATGGCATTGTGAAACTGCCATAAGAAGAGGCCTTTGTTGACATAGATTATTGCATGAGCTACAATAGCTTGACAGAGTCTTCACGTATCCCTCTTCTGGAATATTACTTGGAAGCAAGGCCGAATAGTGAGGCTATATGACAAACACTACAACATATCTAGAACGCAGGCTTGCTACATTCATCAAGGCGAGCAACCGATTGTATCCACGAACTAATATTTATGGAGTGCAAAGGCCCCAGTAACGCTCTCCACGTCCCCTTCATGAAAGGTCTTCGTTGCAATGTAGCCTTGTACTTCTATATTCATGCTGGCTTCCAGTGCCCACAATTCATTTGTAGGACGAACGAATAATAAGGTATCATCCGTGACCTGGTCCCCCTCATGTACGCGAATGGGTCTGTCGATGTTTCACATCTGTTGCCAGAATTTTCGAGAAAAACCCATATCTCTATCTCGATCGACATCGTTATGAGAAATTCGGAACCCAAGATCTGAAAGAAGGAGTGTTGATCTGGGTGCGATATATTTCGTCAAGTTTCTTCAAAGGATCAAAGAGCGGATTTGAAAGCTGATCTGTTCACTGACATGAGTGACGAAGTATGCTGTGTAAGGGGTAAATTCCCGGCTTCATCACGGACGACAGTTGGCTTTCAAAAGCTACCTCTGGTCTATGAATACTGCTGATATATATATGAACTTCAATACAAGAGCCTGAGCGTTCACAGAATGAGAAGGAATATAAGACAAAATCTTCACTCCCTAGTAAGACAGCCGCTCTGCTATATCTCACAAATCCTGGAATTGCCAATTGTGGAATCCCTTTCACTTCTTCGGGCTTCGACTGTCTTGAAGTACTTGCTTGGCATAAGTGAAAAGCTTCTGGGTACACCTTGTAAGCTGACCATGGTGAGTTGGCAATACTTGTTCTCCATCAGCTTTTTGATCTCTCCTATGAAGCTGTCGAAATCTTTTGTGACTACGCCATTGACTTCGGTAAGGAAATGATGAAGAGGAAGGCCGTACATATCCGCTGGGCTACCACAGCGCCGGTCGGTCAAAAAAATCTGACTGTAAAGCTTTAGGGCGCACAAGGGAACTGGATAGTACGGCGACTCAAACGTAGCCCCAAGGAACCAGACTACTCTATTGCACTGCCAGCTAGATGTCGTGACGGTAGGCACGTTAATATCAACCTGAAGTCTGTTGCGAACGACCGTCATATTCAAGCTTTCGCTTGTAAACATTTCGCCAAGATCTGACATCTGCGTAAGTGATTTCTCTGCCAGCTTCAATATAATATCTCCTGGGGCAAGAGTCTGTTGTTCATGGCCACAAGCAATGTTCGAGACCTTGATGAATTCCCTACCCGGGAAGTCTCCGATTGTTTCTTTGGTGTGTATCAGCGAAAGTACATGCTGGATATGCAGGAGCGTCATACCTTCAGATATACCAAACACGTGTGCCGCGCTTTTGTGAACCTTCGCGAATTCAACGTCCAGCATCCTACATTCTGCTGGCAGAAGCCCCTGCTGAAGACATTCGATCGCTGGCATAAACAAAGAGGCCGAAATCCCCACATACCTTATGTGTTCGGTCGCAAGGAACGGAAGCCACAATGCCTCCACATCTCCATTGACGTCGAAAAGTATGCCGTTTTTGCAGAGATAGTCAATCTGGAGGTGTATCCCATCCACATTAATCGGTTGGTAGAATCGTGACGGTTCAAAGTTGCCTGTCAGCGGCTCAACATACATCACAGTTGTCTCGACTGTACATGGCACTGAGTCGTCTCGATTGAGCCCGTAAATAATCGTCTTGTCTAGCGCTTTGAGCACTCTCTTGCTGAAAGTCGCGCTTTGGATCGGGCCGTCAACGAGTGAGCTGTCGTATTGAATAACCACAAAGTTCAGGGCGTGCTCGTATACCATCTTAGCGGGACATTCGATCGAGTCGCCAAAAATCACAGACAATGTACACAAGTCCGAAGGACATAGACTTCGGGGGATTATAACGAAGCCTGCAGTGGCGTTGATCACAAGGCCCATACACACTGTCTTGCCGACCGACGCTCCGTTCGTGCCATAAGGGTTCCATATATCCACCTGCACCAGACTTGCTGCAACTTTTTGTATAGCAGGATGGCTTTCATCGGCCCATGTTGGCGGCAGGGTCTTCCTCATCGGTGAAGTCGCAGGCTGTACAAGTCGAAGATAAGTTGAAGTCCAGGAAGCAAAGTCATCTTGACGAACTCGAAGGATCATTGGCTTGCGCAACCAGTGACGATCTACAGTGATAATGTCATGGCTCAGAACATGAAGATCATGAAGGTTTCGATATTTGATAGCGATTTTCGCCTGATCTGTACGATGCTCTTCTAAGCAGACAGATGCCATTTACCGGGTATTTTTTGAGTGATCTTGATGAATGCATCCAGGTCTGAAGTTGGCTGATGATCAATAGAGTCAATCAACTTGTCCGAGTTAGTATCTAGACAGAAGGACCCTGTGGCGCGAGGAAGAAAGACGCCTTTGATGGGGACGTTATACAACATAGCGGTTTGAAAACGAAGGTCCTGCAATGTGGCGCCAGCGAATTCGAGCAGCCGACATGGTGCGATTTTGAAAAAGTTTTGCACTGATAGCTCGAATTCAAGGCTGTTTTGACTACGCTGTACTCGAATTTTGATGTCGTCCTCAATAGGAGAGAGAAAGAAGGAATGACAGACTTGACAGCGAAGAATGTAGGCCTTGGAAAGAAGGAGAGTGTACGATGTCATTCAAGCACAACGAAACAGTATGATGGCGGTGGAAGCATGCCAGCAAAGTCATGTCTTTACGAAAGCAGCGACTTCTGCATTCAATTTGATATGCCTGTTTTAAAAATACCGTTCTTCTGTTGCGGGCGAGTTGCGACAATCATATTCAATTCTGGCCTTCTGCACATATCTCGCAGGAGAACTTGCAAGAGTAGTCTCCTATTCTTAGTTCGAGGAAGCACTTCATCGTGAAGGATCATTGGCACGCATTGAAACTCTGCGATATGAGCATGGTATGTATATATCCGTGCAACGTTCACTTACCATACACATACCTTAATGTTAGAGTCAACCTTTCACACCAACCTTTAGGCGGTGGTAGCGGTTCACCAACGATACCCTTATTCTATTGTGAAGAGGACTCGCATAAAAATGGCCTCGCTTCACAAACGAGATGCAAATGCTGTGAGCCATCTTATTCAAATATCGCAATAACAGCAATAAGTCAGCTATGTACATTCATCCAGCTAATCTACCATTCTCTCTGATGATAGTCTTGAGAACCAGCGTTGAAATGAATACTGCAAGAGTTCCTGTTTTCGCTAGAGTATTTTTGAAGATTTCTAATATCGTGGGCGGTGTGTCTATGCTTGACGGCATTGAATGTCGAACTTTTGACCCGTCGTTCCCGGAGAAGACCATCTTGTAGAGACTCGGTTAACTCCTTAGAAAACATGTTGGTTCGAGTACTATCAAGGGATGGTACTGGAGAATAAGTATCAGAGGTAATCATAATGGACGGCTTCAGAAATCCCTGAACGTTCTTTCGCAGAGAGGAGACAATAGGACCGGATGTGCTAGGTCGATGAATTGCTGAAGCACAACGCGAAGCTGCATTTTGCAGCGCTGATGCTCGGTCATTCTCGTGTATCAGAGTGGTGAGCAGCGAGCGTCGTGAAACCAGGTTCGACTTTGAAGTGACTCGTTGAAACATGTCGGATTTGTTGTCATCTTCCCTTCACTCTCAATTGCCTCATCGGAATCCTCGCCCTCTTCAGGTGTCACCTCGTGCGTTAAAGACTTGACAAAGACCCTATTATCATCCATTTCCCGGAATATTTTCCTTGCACCGTGAAGCACTTCTGAAGACTCAAAGATTCTTCACAAAGTAAGCAACCTGCAGAACTGTCACAGAGATACTTCGATTAATAAGAGAAACAGTGCATTAACTGATATATTTTACCCGCTTCTACAATATTCAAGGATACGAGGAATGAAACATGAATTCAGACAGTCTTGAAGGAGATAGCGATTCAGATAGTTCTAGCCAAAATTCAAGCAAGTCGTCAAAGTTACCGATATCATTAAAGATGACAGTTCAAACTTCAATCGTACCCTGGAATTGCACACCGAGCGTTGGCGGCGCAACTAGGATTGGCCTACGATGAGATTCAAAGGTTCATGGAAAGAGCCAAAGAGTTGAGCCAAGCTCGAGTGATAGAACGCAACAAACGAAGACAGGACGAGCAAACATTCGAGAAAGGAAGAGACGAAGTTTCAAAATATCACCAGAGGAAGAGAGAACCGAAGTGACAAGTTCCACTGAACCTTTGTCGTCTCGAGGAAGGACTAGATAGCTATTTGCGGGTTCGATCTAGTGTACAGTTTGACGAAAGTCTTCTTTAATTTTCTTACTATTCTTATCTTCTTGACTTCCCTTCTCTGCATTGATACAAGCCCATATACTCTCCGTCCCAAAAATATGCTCTGGCTCGCTTGTGATATTCGACGTTGGATCTCCCTCTGCGCATCAGACTCTCGATATCGAGGTTTCTATAAGTCTATAAGCACTGCGATAGACATGCTCTGGCATATGAAGGTTCACTGTGATGTTTTAGCAATGATCTCGTGCGCTTTCTTCTTCACTAACACGGAAACAAAAGCATGGACTGGTAATAATTACATTATGCAACAGAAGAGTATGACGACTTAAAGCTGAGAAGAGCATCAGCTAAGTATCATGATGACATGCTTGCTGAATGCGCCTATACGTCAGTCGTCCAAAAGAAAATGGGGTTGGCAATCGATTAAGTAGTACTCCGTACCACTGAATTCAACGTCTGCTAGCCTTCAGCCGCCCCCTCTTCGTTCGTCCTTCCGTTGGAACGAGCAGCGGCAAATCACGTGATCTCAGAGCTACGTCATCAACTCATGCTCTTCGCTCCCGATTAGCATATAGCCTGAGGATCTCCCACCTCTTTCTTATCATTCTTCCATCAATTCAGCCATGTCAACCTCAATCTGGAACCAGAACAATAACAGCTTTGATTATGCGATTGTTGGGGGAGGTTGTTTTGGTGCTTCAACTGCGCTTGCATTGATACGTGAGTGGCCGGACGCACGAATTGTTTGGTTCGAGGGTAGCGCTACATATACAGCCTCGAAAGACATCAACAAGATTATACGCACGCCGTACCCCGACGAAGACTATGTTGCCTTTGCTGAGCAAGCGATGAGAATGTGGGAGGAAGTAACTCCTTATTGCCATTTCTATCACCGGACGTCATGGGTTCAAGTGATCAGTGAAAACAATGATAGGAGTAAAATGAAAGGCCCCACGGACAGGATGATATCAATCCAAGAGCTGCTCCAGATGGTAGGAGCACATGAAAAACCAAGGCTCAAAACCGACGAGGAATTATGGCTAAATGAGGATATTGGTTACGTTGATTCAGCCTCAGCTGTTGAAGCAGTAGCTGAAGAAGCATCAAGTTTGGGTGTAGTGAGGAAAATCATGAACGTCACGAGGCTCATCGTCAACGAAGGAGTTTGCCTAGGAGTTGAAACAGATCATTCCCGGGTTACCGCTGGGAAGACCATCGTCGCCGCCGGTCCCTGGACTCCTGGACTACTCGAAAGCTCGAAGATTAAGTTTCCCGACGATTTCTTTACCGTCGCCGGGGTTGGAGTGGCTACGATGCCTCTTGAGGATGCGGAATTCAGTGAAATGGAATCGATGCCGATTCTTGTTACAGAGTGCGGTATGTCCTATTTCATTTACCAAATCTCGTCGTAACTCACCTACATATAGGAGAAATTATGCCATCAGGGAAGCATAAGAACCTGAAAATAACCACAACTGGTACTTTCCGAATTGAAAGCCCTGACGAGCCAAATACCAATACCGGACCCGCAAACATTAAATTGAATCGTGACGTATTAGAAAGAATGCTGCCTCAATTCGCTGGAAGACAGCTAGACTCCTGGATCTGCCCGTAAGTAGCCCGGAATACTCAATCAATGAGCAGTTCTAACCATTCAATAGAGACCTTATGACCCCTTACCAACATCCCCTCGTGGATCAGGCACCTGAGACTCGACAACTCTACCTGGCAACAGGCGGTTCTTATCATTCATTCAAATTTCTGCCTAATTTTGGCGACATGGTAGTTCGATGCCTTCGCGGACAGAACGGCTCTGATACCCTAGAGGATCGACTTTTGAAGAGATGGGTTTGGGACAGATCGGAGGAAACCACAGCAGTGCACAAGAGCGTGATACCGAATCTTTGCTAGATTAATCAGAGTTTTAGATGGATCTGCGATCTGGGCTCAGCAAGATTTGATATCAATACAATTAGCTGACACATATTAAATTTCCATTCATCGTCGAGTCGAGATATTCTGTCATTTGTTCCCACCATCCTTCGCTTAAATGCTGTCCATTCTTCCATTCCCATATCAATCTGACAAGCCTAGAAAGATCTGACACGTTCTACCAATAATAGTGAGTTTTGAATCTAAAATGAAGATGGAAATCTTACCGACTTATTTACACTGCCAATGTTCTCTAAGATTCGGTCCATTTTCGCGTACTCTTTCGGATCTTCAGTGCAAGCGCAAGCTATCGGGAAGCACCATCCAGGGTGAAGTCCAGAATACTCCTCTCCGCTTGCCGGTAATTCACAAAGCTTGCGTGTAAGCCTATTGCAAATTTCTCTTACGCCAGCATGTCTTGGAGTAAACCTATTGAAATAAGAGGGCATTTTGACAAGTGGAGCGGGAACATTACATGCAAAGCCGCGCTAACGCGTATAGTTTAGTTGCCAGCCTGTACGTTTCCGCTGTCTTCAAGGCGATCCGCGTCGCCTTCTCCGCTTCCGTCACGTCCACCCACTGGCGGGATTCTTCAATATCACGCAGAAGATTTCCGTGATCCACTGTATTGGGCAACTGAGGGTGTCAGCTACGATTCTTACCCATTCTGTGATTCTTACCTTAGCAGCTATTGTAATTAAGTACTCAAAATATAACATCTTCCGTGACGTTCCCAGAATACCGTTCACCTTTGTCAAGCTGTTGCCCTCACCACATCCAACCCAGTCGTAGTTGAACGTCTGGAATCGGTATTTCTCTTTTAGCGGCAGGATAGTCATTAGCCATATTGAATGCCTCGCCATAATCAAATTTGACTGCTGACCAACGGAATTCTGTAGTTGGTACAAATAGGTAGTCCAGTGTGCGGAATGTAAGTTCTGGTTAAGAATTGCGTGGTGAATCAGAAGCATTTTGGCAGTGTCTGAGGAGACATGGCCCTCTATCGCATTTCGTTTCAAAGCTGCCGTCGTTCGCGCGATGGCTTCGACCTCCAATTCTTTCATCCGCTCTTTTTGGGCACTTCCGTCTGGCAAGTATTCCTTGTAGTAAGACGAAGTAAGAGCAATCATGGCGAATTTTGTAGCCGCGTCTTGTTTTGCGATTGGCAGGACCTCCTGAAGGTAAGCATTATCTTTGAGGAGCGTTCGACCAGCACAAATGGAGTGCACGTCTGAAAAAATGTTAACCTGGTCGTGGGACACAAACGCCAAACTTACAAAATTCTAACAGATTTTTAGAGCTACCCGGTAACAAGTTCGACTTTATTTTGATGAGGCCATCTTGGGCCAATCTCAAGACTGGTTGCGGATTTAGATGAGTCCACATTCTTATAGCTGTGCTATCCGCTTCTATGCGGTGATTCCTCGGCCTAGAAGCCACGGTATTTGGCGCAGTCATGGGAATTACGACTGGCTGGGCCAGTTGCTGGTTAAAGCAAACAGCGCCGTTTGATTGAGGATTGTTCGCAAGGACTTCTGGGGACTTGCTTTGGAAGGAACTTGGTCCCAGGACCTCGAAATCAATGTCTAAGGAGGTGACGGGGGTGCTCTTAGAAGCAGCATGAACCTTGTATATGCTCTCAACTGATGGTACGCAATCAGAGTTGTAACCAAGGGCGGCGCATATTTCATTAATCCTAGCTCGTCAGTATTGCCTTTGCTAACGGACGGGAATCCATACGAGGGTTTATTGGCCGTTATGTTGCATGCATCAAGCAGAGATACAATAAGACCGGGAATGGTGTACTCAGGTCCAAGACAATCGCAGTAATCATGTTTTACGAACTCGTCTTTTCTGAGATGTCCGAGGATTAATTGTAAGTTTCCGATGTCATGGATATGGGTAAGATACGTAATGGATATTGCGTCTGAGATAGGTATAAGTTCAACTTCGCAAGTAAAGAGCTTGAAGAACACACCAATGAAGAACAGTTCTGTGGCCCGATAAATCGTCCAACCATGGCTGACTAGAGCAACAATAACGCCATTTATCCATAGGGCGCTGTCCAGTAGTCTTCGACGGTCACACTGTCGGCCGCTGATATGTTGAATTATCGGATCAAGAGTCTCTTGAAGAACGCCCCTTTTCCTAAGAACTTCACAGTATGACAGCAAGATGAGAGCTTGAAACGTGGCGAAGGATTTCTGGAGTTTGACGTTCGTAAGGGAATCTCTAATGAGCAAGGCGTATCTTTCGGCTAGGTTGACAAGTTCGTGCTCTGGACGTCCATCTCCCTGGTATGGTTGTCTCTCGACAATGACATTGGTGCGATCGGTGAAAGCTCGGATGGCTTGCTCGTACTGCTCTACAGTATTCAATTCGAGATCGGTCTGTCTCTTACGCCACTCAGTGGCCGTCGGAGCATTCCGTAGAAACCAATC
>JAABUV010006474.1_pt1 | contig 12755 bp, 13 predicted proteins | sample 5559971 | NCBI WGS metagenome assembly JAABUV01 (sample SAMN10711881, study PRJNA513362) | rock metagenome | isolation source: Antarctica rocks | place: Antarctica: Victoria Land, Knobhead nord | collected 2015-12-19
ATGCTCACGGTCGTCCAGCGCTCCGTCGCGGCCGGCTGCCGCCTCAACCGCCGCAAAAAGAAGCCTAACACCTATCAACTCCTCCTTGAGCCCGCCTTGGCAGGATTAGCTTGATGCGAGTGGGCGCGCGAGACCATACGCGAGACGGTGTGGCAGGGCAAGCGCGTGCTCTATCGCAATGGCGTGACCGACACGCCCTACAGCGGCGTCAACGAGGCCGACGACCACCTGACGCTCCCAACTCTGGCGCCCGGCTACTACAACGTCACCATCGCCGTCGCCATAGGCCGCCTCTCCACCCAGGTCACACACACCTTCCATGTCGTCGCCACGCCGCCCGCCAAGCGCCCGCCGCCGCGCTAACCTGGATTATTCATGACCAGCGCGGTGGCGGCGCACGTCCCCGCTGGGTGCTCCTCTTTCCTGAATAATGCAGGCAAGGGTGCGCGCCGCGCGAAGCTCCCATGGCTCACAATACCATGTGTAGTATCATTGGGGAAGGAGAGATAACGCCATGACCCCCACACCTGAGAGTCGCCTACCCCTGGTCGACCCGGCCACGGTCACCGATCCCATCGTGCGCGCCGTCTACGACGAGATCGAGCGCGAACTCGGTTTCGGCATCGTCCCCAACGTCTTCCGCGCCATGGGCGAACAGCCCGCCGTGCTGCGCGCCGCCTGGGACCTCTTCCGCGCGACGGTATTACAGGGGCTGCTCCCGCGCACGGTCAAAGAAATGATCGGCATCGTCGTGTCGGCAGCCAACGACAGCCAGTACGCCCTCACCGTCCACCTGCACTCGCTCGGCGTCCAGGGCATTAGCGACGACGTACTGGCGCAGCTAGCGGCGGGAGCGGACGGCGCGCCGGGCCTAGCCCCAAGTGTCGCCGCTATCATCGCCGTGGCGCACACGGCCGCTCGTCGTGGCCCGCTGGCCGTCAGCGACGCGGACATCGCGCGCCTGGAAGCGGAAGGCGTGTCACGCTCGGAGTGGGCCGAGGTCATCGCCACTATCGACCTGTTCCGCTACATCAACGGGTTCACCGACCTCGCACGCGTGCCCATCGATGCGATCTAGGAGCGCCGATGTCGATGCAAGCCGGAAGCGCCGCGGATCGTCCGTCCGATACCTCGGCCCACACGATCAGCCGCACCATCGTGGCCGAGATAGCGACGGCGCTGGCCGCGACGACGAGTCTCACCGAGCTTGTGGCGGCCTTGCGGCAGCACCTCAAATGGCTGCTGCCAGTCACCCATGCCGCGCTATACCTGTTGGAGGACGACGGGCCTGATCGCCGCTATCGTGCGGTCGGCGCCGGGGTCGACGAGGCCTCGCATCCTATTAATGATGGCTTGATTGGATGGGCGCTACGCCACGACACGGCGTTGGATCTGTCCGATGTACAAGACGAGACGCGCCGGCCTCCCGACGCGACGCTCATGGAGACCGAGCAGCGTGAGGGGAGCCTGTTGATCCTGCCGCTGCGCGCGCACGGCGCCCTCCTCGGAGCGCTGACCATTGACTCGACGCGCACGGACGCCTACGGCGCGGTCGACCATAGCCTGGTTAACCTGGTCGCCCTACAAGTCGCCGCCGCGGTCCACACGGCGCTGCTGATCGAGCGGGAGCGGCGCGCGCGGGCACTGGCCGAGGAAGCGGTGCGCGTGCGCGACCAATTCCTCTCCACGATCTCGCACGACCTCAAGAACCCTCTGACAACGATCAAAGGCCGGGCGCAGCTACTGCGGCACACGCTTGAGGGAATCGAGGGCCCCGTGGGCGAGCGCGCCGCCGCCGAACTCACCCGCATCGACCATACCGCCAGCCGCATGACCCGGCTGATCAACGAGTTGCTCGACGTGGCGCGCCTGCGGGCCGGCCAGCCGCTCGCGCTCGACCTCCATCTCTGCGACCTCGTAGAACTCACCCGCCGCATCGCCGCCGAATACACGGATATGGACAAGCGGCATCGTATCCTCGTTGAAACGGTGACGCCCGCCATCACGGGCGAGTTCGACCTGTTCCGGCTGGAGCGCGTCCTCGACAACCTCATCTCCAACGCCATCAAGTACAGCCCCACCGGCGGGGATATCACGCTGCGGCTGCGCGAAGAACACGCGGAACGCGACGACGCGCCCGGCACGGCGATTCTGGAGGTAGAGGACCACGGTCTCGGCGTCCCCGCCGCCGACCTGCCGCACATCTTCGAGCGCTTCCACCGCGCCGGCAACGTCGGCGGCGCCGCCGGTACTGGCCTGGGGCTGGCCGGCGCCCGCCAGATCGTCGAACAGCACGGCGGCACGATCACCGTCGACAGCCGGGAGGGCTCCGGCACGACCGTGACCGTCCGACTGCCGCTGTATACTGGGGAAGGCAGACAAGCGCAGGGGGAAGATAATAGCTAGCGCGCCTGGGCGATCTCCTCGACGGCAGCGGGGTTCTCCAGGCTGGAGAGGTCACCCAGCGGACGGTCGAGGTAGCGCGCGGATGACGCGGCGTAGGATCTTGCCGTTGCGCGTCTTGGGTAGGTCGCGCACGAAGTGCACCCGCTCCGGCTTGAGCGCCTTGCCCAAGGCTTGTGTGATCGCCGCCACCACGTCAGCGCGCAGGTCCTCGCTCTCTGCGATGCCCACGCCTACCACCGCGAAGACGACCACCACCTCGCCCTTGAGTTCGTGCGGGACGCCCACGGCGGCGGCGGCCACGACGGAGGGGTGCGTCAGCGCGGCTGACTCGACCTCGGCCGGCCCCACACGCTTGCCCGCGACCTTGATAGTGTCGTCAGAGCGCCCACGGATGTACCAGAAGCCGTCTGCGTCGATCTCGGCCCAATCGCCATGCACCCACGTATCGGGCAGGCGCGACCAGTAGGTCTCCAGGTAGCGCTCGGGGTCACGCCAGAACCCGCGCGTCATGCCCGGCCACGGCCCCCTGATCACCAACTCGCCGACCTGCCCACGCGCCGGGGCGCCCGCGTCGACGACGACATCGGCGTCCATGCCGGGGACGGGGCCGGCGAAGCAGGCTGGCTTGAGCGGGGTGATGGTGGTACAGCCGACGATGCCGCCCGAGATCTCGGTGCCGCCGGAGTAGTTGATGATTGGACAACGGGCGCCCCCGACCGTGTCGAAAAACCAGCGCCATGACTCGGGATCCCAGGTCTCGCCCGAGGAGCCAAGCACACGCAGCGACGAGAGGTCGTGCGCGCGCACCGGATCGTCGCCGTGCGCCTTGAGGGAGCGCACCGCCGTGGGCGCGATGCCCAGCACACTGATCTTGTGCCGCTCCACCAGCGCCCACATGCGGCCGGGGTCGGGATAGTCGGGCGTGCCATCGTAGAGCACGAGCGTGGCGCCGAGCATCAGCGTGCCGCCGATGGCCCACGGCCCCATCATCCAGCCAATGTCGGTGAACCAGTGCAGCACGTCGTCGGATTGCACGTCAAAACAGTGCGCCAGGTCCTGCGCGCCCTTGATCGGGAAGCCGCCGTGCACATGCACGGCCCCCTTGGGGCGCCCTGTCGTGCCGGAGGTATAGATGAGCATGTAGGGGTCTTCGGGGTCGGTGCGCTCGGTCGCGAAGTCGGGGGAAGCCGTTTCCGCGAGTTCATGCCACCACAGGTCGCGCCCCGGCGTCCACGGCGCGTCCAGACCGGTGCGGCGCACGACCACGACATGACGCACCGATGGCGCCTCTGCCACCGCCTCATCGGCGACACGCTTCATATCGACGGGTTTACCGCGCCGGTAGGCGCCGGCGGCGGTGATCAGCACCGACGCGTCGCAATCGGTCAGGCGCGCGGCCACGGAGGGAGCGCCGTAGCCCGAGAAGACGGGCACGAACACGGCGCCGAGCTTGGCGATAGCCAATTGAGCCACCACCGTCTCGGTGAGCATCGGCAGGTAGACGGCGACACGGTCGCCTTTGCCGACACCACGGTCGCGCAGGGCGTTGGCGATGCGGTTACATTGCACTTGTAGCGCGGCATAGGTGAGCGTGCGCGTCGCGCCCTCTTCACCCTCCCACACCACGGCCGCCTTATCCCTGGCCGGACCATCAGCCCACTTGTCGACGGCGTCATGGGCGTAATTGGTAGAGACCGCCCGCGAACCAGCGCGCCCAGGGCAGACCGCGCGCGAGGTCGAGCGTGCGCGTGTACGGCTGATAGAACTGGAGGTCGAGATCGCGCACCGTGGCGTCCCAGAAGCGCGCGGGGTCCGCGTTGGCCCAAGCTAGCAGCGCCTCGTATGAATCGACACCGGCGTCGCGCATGAAGCGGCGCAGGCGACTGCGCTCGATATAGGGCCCGTCAAGGAATAACTTGAACTCATGGGGCCACGATCGGTGCCCGGATCGGGCGCACAACTGTTCAAGTTATTGTGGAACAGGTCCATAGTCGGCAGTAGGGCGCCACACGATGTCGGGGGCTCGATCGTTCAAAGGGGGGATAGACGACGGCATGGGCGGTACATATCTCCTGCGTTAAGCGTCATTGCTATGCTCCTATGCTACCCCATTCACGCGCTCAACGGCGAGGAGTCTAATTCGATCAGCTTATAGAATAACTTCTATAAGTGTGGTACGATGAGAGCAACAAGGAGGCGCACATGGCTATCGCGGATCGTCTTCAACCAGGGCTACGTCCGAAGGACATCAGGCAAGAGATGGGCTTATCGCGCGAGAAGATGGGCTATATTATGTCCGTGAGCGCGAAGACCATCGAAAACTGGGAGCGCCGCGACCAGCTACCAGCCAATGAAGAGAAGCGCAATCGACTAGCGGCTGTCGGTGAAGTGACCCATCTGGGATTACTGGTGTACGGGACGGAGGGGCTCCCCGTCTTTTTACAGACGCCACTACACTCCCTGGGGAATCACAGCCCCTTACAAGAGATTATGGCAGGCCGTGTCGAGCGGGTAGTCGAAGTTCTGGCATCGGAATACGAGGGTCTCGGTTTCTAGTGGCGCTCCACGGCAGAATCGGTCCATGGCCGGGGTCGGCGTATCGCCATCTACCTCAAACAGTAACGGAGAGAGGCGATGTCCTCAATTTCTCCTACGCGGGGCGAGCGTCGGACAATCGTTGGAACGTTAAGGGACAACCAACCCTCTATCTAGCAGGTGACATGGGCGTGGCTTTGGCGGAGTGGTCGCGCCACTTCGTTGAGAACACCAATCCCACGCTTGCCACGGTCCCCGTGAAGCGCACGGTCTGGCAACTCACGCTCGACATCCCGCGTGTACTGGACATGCGAGATAGCGCTGTATGGACGGATCTTAGCTTAACGGATGCGCCCCACTGCTTCCTGGATCTGAATGTCGCGCAGACCGTCGGCGGGTACGTACGACGGATAACGGACGCCCAAGCATTGCTCGTGCCGTCCGTAACTATGCTCGACAAACCCCTTCGTTGGAACCTCGTCCTGTTCCTCGATAAGCTACCGGCCGATCCCCGACAGTTCATCTCAAGCGTCCGGCGTTCCGGCGCCTTACGAGCGCCAACCGGAGTGACAAGCCTTTGACGCTATTCAGCTAATTCAAGGGAATAAATGATGTGCGGCGCTAGACGCGCCTTTCTCGAACAGCACCGCTCCTTCATGGGAAGAGGATGTGCGTGAGGTCGCCCAGGGAATCAATCGTGACGTCGATGCACGCTGGCGGGAGCGATGCCGGCCACTCCTGCCCTCGGCGCAGCCATGCCGTGCGTATACCCGCGCGATACGCGCCCGCTATATCCGCCTCAGGGTTGTCGCCGACAAAAAGCGCGTCACGCGGTTCGACGCACAGCGCCGCGGCCGCCGCCAAGAATATGGCCGCCTCCGGTTTGCGCGCGCCGAAGGTCTCCGACACGAAGACGCAGGACGCGCGCCGGTCGAGGCCCAATGCCTCAACCATCGCGTGCTGATGCCGCGTGCCGTTTGTCACAATGCCAAAGGGGAGATCGGCGCGCTGTAGCGCGTCGAGGAATTGCGCCGCATCATCATCAAGGGTCGCGAAGGCGGGCATCTGGCGATAAAAAGCCTCCACCAACGTCTCGATGCTCTCCCCCAAAGCGGGATAGCGCTCTGTGAGCATAGTGAACATCGCCGTCTTCGACCCGTAGCCGCGCGCGTCGAGCGCCATGAGGAGGCCGCGCGCTTCCTCGCAGGGCGCCGCGTCGCACAGGCCAAGCCCTGTGCGGACAAAATTATTGGCCCAGCGGCGAAAAGCGCGATCACGGTCGAAGAGCGTGTTGTCGAGGTCGAAGAGCAGCGCTGATACTGTGAGATTCGTCATGTCGGTTGAGCAACCGTGGAGGTTAGCGGCATGTCCGCGCGCTCGCGGCGGGGTCGAGTCTCCAACCGCCGTTGAGGGCGAAGAAGCCGTGCCAGCGCAGCGTGACCGTGCCGTGACAGCCCCTGTGGTAGGGGGCCATGTCGCGGTAGGCGATGGGGTAGCGCACGACGCCGGAACCCCAGCGCGGCGCGCCGAGGGTGTACGGGACGATGTTGTCGCGGTCGAACAGGCTGTTGGTGTTGACGAGGCTCTGGATCACCAGCGGCGGACGGCCAAAGTAGGCGAAAGCGCCGCAGCCGAGGGCGAATACGGCGCAGCCCGCGATTAACAGCAATAGACGCCGGCGCACCTGGGACACCGGCAGGTAGGCTAGCGGCGCCGACGCGGCGCTCACCACGAGCGTCCCGGCCAGGCGGTCGCCCAGGCGCTGGCGGCGCGGCGAGGTCATCGCCGCGACGCTACCGACGAGGTAAAGAATGGGGTAATATTCGACGACGCGCAGGACGTTGCGCACCACGACCATGCCAATAGTCGGACGCAGGCCGCTCTCGGCGTCGACCACGCGCAGACCCGCCACGAGCTTACCCCATGTCGCGCCGAAAAGCGCCTCCTGCACGGAGTACAGTACGACGACGATCAGAATCAGCCACGGCGGATCGAGGGTGTTGGCGGTCGCGGAATAGGTGAAGTCCACGGCCGTGCGCAGCGCCGTGCCGCTCGTCGCGTGGGTAACGCCGAAGACATCGCCGAGCCAGATGGTGACGATGACCAGGATGATGAGGTCAAGCAGCGCCGCGCCGAAGCGCCGCACTTCGACGTGGACGTCAAGCCGGTGGAGAGGTATGACGCGACCATCGCGCCCCTCAGGCGGCCGCTCCCATAGGCTTTTCAGTGTCGTGCTCCATTTCAACCATCTACTGGGAGCGCCAGCCGCTCCTCTCACTGTACTCGTACACCGCCATATCGCGCCAATTACGTAGTAGTGGCACTATAACGTGGGGGTCTATTTATACGCTACCAGATAATTATTTAGGATTGAGAAATATATTTACAAATCGCAAATATCATGGTAGAGTTGTGGTGAACGGAAAGGACTGTCCATGCCCCGACACGACGAGAGCCTCGTCGAAGAGGCTTTGAGCGCTTACGAAGCAGTTATTCAGGCTTTTCACGCGACGACGGAGTCGCACTGGTTGCACCTCGATCTCACTATCACGCAGTTGAAAGGGTTGTTTGTCCTCGCGGACGAAGGCGCCCTCATCGTCGGACGTATGGCCGAACTCCTCGGCATTGGGAAGCCGGCGGCGAGCGTCCTCGTCGAGGGACTGGTTCAACTTACCCTCGTCGAACGGGCTGAGGACCCGAGTGATCGCCGCCGCACGATCGTACGGCTGACCCCACAGGGAGAAGAGTTGGTGTCGCAGCTCCAGCATGGCGAACGCCGTCTCGTGCGCGCACTGTTAGGCCGCCTCGCCCACGACGACCTCGCGGCGCTGACTCAAGGGATGCGCGCCCTGGCCGCGGCGGTCGTGAACGGTTTGCCGGCGTGCCATACGCCGCTGGACGGGGCTATCCCGCGGCCGCCAACTACAGTCGATAGTCGATAGTCGATAGTCAAGGATAGGACACCTATGACCTCTTTCATCCGCGTCATCGTCCGCCAGCGGGGGGCGGTGATCCTGTTCGCGCTCATCTTACTGGCGGCGGGCGGTTTCACCGCTACGCGCCTGCAGGAAGAGTTGCTGCCCAACGTCAGCTTCAATACCGTCACCGTGGTGACGGCCGACCCCGGCGCTTCCCCCAACACGGTGCTCAAAGATGTGACCAAGCCCGTCGAGGTCGCCGTGGCCGGCGTGCCGGGCATCAACACGCTCGCCTCGACCTCGGCGCGGAACGCCTCGGTCGTGACCGTACAGTTCAACTACGGCACGGATATCAACCAGGCTGAGTCCAAGATCTCGACCGCCGTCGCGGGACTGCCGTTCCCCACCGGCGTGCTGGCCCCCAAAGTCTCCACGGTCGACTTCAGCGCCTTCCCGATCCTGTACCTCGGCGTCAACAACACCGACGGCAAGGCCAGCCTGCAGGACACCTACACGCTGGTCAATACCCAGGTCAAGCCGCAGCTCGAGCAGATCAGCGGCGTGGCCGCGGCCGACGTGGGCGGCGGCGCCAATCCGCGCGTCACCGTCACGTTGAACCCCACCCTGATGGCTAAGTACGGCGTGACGCCGGCGCAGGTCAACCAGATCCTGCAGGCCAACAACGTCGGCATCCCTGGCGGCAATGTGACGAACAACGGTGTCACCGAGCCGGTAGTCACGAACGGCGCGCTCACCACACTCACCGCGATCCGTAATCTGCCTATCACCGTACTGGCGACGAGCGGCGCGTCCGGCGCGTCCGGCCAGGGCGGCTCGGGGAGCTACACGGGCGGCCAATCCGGCGCCTCCAACTCCACGCGGGGCGGCTACGCGGGCAGCGGGTCCGGCGCGAGTAGCGCGGGCGCGGGCGTCCCCAGCGCCACGCGGAACGGACAAACGGGCAGTACGAACGCCGCCGGCCGCGCCGGGGCGACCGGCCAGCCGCGCGTGGTCTACCTGCGCGACGTGGCTACGGTCAGCGAGGGCGCGGGCGATGTCAACGTGCTGGGCAATACGCCGGGCCAGATCGCCGGCATCGTGCGCTTTAATGGCAAGCCGGCCATCTCCATTACCATCCGCAAGAACAGCGACGCCAACATCGTCAAGGTCGCCGACGCCGTACAGGCCAAAGTGCACGATCTGGAGAAGCAATACCCGCAACTCCAGATCAGCACCCTCTATGACAGCTCGACCGGCATCGTCGACTCGGTCAGCGGGCTGGTGCGCGACGGGCTCTTCGGCGCCCTCTTCGCCATCCTGGTGATCTTCCTGTTCCTGCGTACCGTGCGCACGACGCTGGTCACGGCGGTCAGCATCCCGCTCTCCATCTTCACCGCGCTGCTCATCCTGGGCTGGCAGGGCATCACGCTCAACATCATGACCATCAGCGCCGTCGCGGTGGCTATCGGCCGCGTGGTCGACGACGCCATCGTGGTACTGGAAAACATCTACCGACACGTCCAGGAGGGTGAGGAGCGGTTCGACGCCGTCGTCAACGGCACGCGCGAAGTAGGGCGCGCCATCATCGGCTCGACGGTCACCACCATCGCCGTGTTCCTGCCGATTGGCTTCGTCGGCGGGATCATCGGCCAGTTCTTCCAGCCCTTCGCCTTCACCGTCGCCTTCGCGCTGGCCGCTTCGCTGCTGGTGGCCCTCACCGTCATCCCGGCGCTGGGCAGCCTGTTCATCACGCGCAAAGTCCGCGTGGAGCGCGAGACGGTGATCCAGCGTGTCTACACGCCGGTCCTGACCTGGGCGCTGGCGAACCGCGCCATCACCGTTGGCGTAGCACTCGTCCTCTTCGTGGGCAGCCTGGGCCTGGCCGTCGGCATCCCCAGGGGCTTCCTGCCGCCGAGCAACGCCAACCTGGCCCAGGTATCGGTCGCGTTGCCCGCCGGGGCCTCGCTGGGGCGCACCACCGCCGTCGTGGCGCGCGTCGAGCAAAATGTACTCACCAAGGCCAAGCAGCCGGGCCTCAAGGAATATGAGAGCATCATTGGCTACGACAGCGCCGGCGCGCAGCGCTCGGGGACCGGCAGCGCCGACAACGCCGCGACGATGCTGGTGGTCTACAACAGCAACGTCGACATGACGCAAGCGATCAAGCGCCTGAGCAATAGCCTCGCGCCCTATAATACGGGCGGCACGTCGATCAAGGGCGCGGCGGTGCAGAACGGTCCGCCCACCAACGTCGACGTGCAGGTGACGGGCGCCAATCAGGCCGAGGTCACCACCGCTACTCAGCAGGTACTCACCAGCCTGGCGCGGGTCAAGGGCCTGACCGACCTGCAGTCCAACCTGCAGGCGCGCCAGCCGCAGCTACAGATCACGGTCAACGCGCGCAATGCCTTCCTGCACGGCCTGACGCCGGCCACGGCCGCCCTCGCCATCCGCGGCGCGCTGACAGGGCAAACGGCCACGACGGTGCGCCTACAGGGTCAGAACCAGGACGCCGACATCTACGTGCAGGTTAATCCCAACTCCGTGAACACGGCGGCGAAGATCAAGAGCCTAACCATTGGGACGCCGCCCGTGGCGGTCGGCCAAATCGCCAGCGTCACGCCCACGTTCGGCCCGGTGTCTATCGCGCGACAGGGCCAGCAGAATATCGGCGACGTCACGGCGGGCGTCGACCCCTCCGCTAGTTCCGGCACGGTCACGAGCAACGTATCCAAGGCGATCAAACCGCTGACCGCCACATGGGCCAAGAGCAACATCACCGTGGGGCAGGCCGGCGTGGGCCAGCAACTGATCGACGGCTTCATCAATATGGGTATCGCCATGCTGGTGGCGATCGGGCTGGTCTACTTGATCATGGTCGTGCTGTTCCGCTCGCTGCTGATCCCGTTCGTAATCCTATTCTCGCTGCCGCTGGCCGTGATCGGCGCGCTAGTCGGTTTGGCTGTGACGGGCAAGACGCTCGACCTCTCGGCGCTGATCGGCATGCTGATGCTGATCGGCATTGTGGTGACCAACGCCATCGTGCTGCTTGACCTGGTGCAGCATAAGGTGGAGGCAGGCGAGGAGTTGCACCAGGCGCTGATCGAAGGCGGACGCACGCGCGTGCGCCCGATCCTGATGACAGCCACGGCCACGATCCTGGCGCTGGTCCCGCTGGCGGCGCAGACCCAGAGCAGCGGCCTGATCGCGGGCAACCTGGCCACGGTCGTCATCGGCGGGCTACTCACCAGCACACTGCTGACGCTGGTGGTCGTGCCGGTCATCTACAGCCTCTTCAGTGGGCTACGCCGGCGCGTCACCGGCGGTGGCGCCACGGCGTTCGAGCCGGCGGCCGTGCGCGCCAGCGGACAGCGCGGCGGCCTCTCGCCGGAGCGCGTGGCCTTCACCACGGAGTCGTAGCGAAGCCAGAGATAGATCACCGCCACTTATAGCGCCAGTCGGGAGTGACACAGGCGGCTCAGTCGAATTGATAAGCGAAGTACCGCCCCGCAAAGCCGCGCCCGCCAAGTTGGTCCAGCGTCAGTGCGCTGAACTGGAGCAACGGCTGCTTGTTACCCTCGCGCAGGGCCGCCAGCGCTTGCGTCACTTCGTGCGCGATGGAGGGGTCTGCTTCGTGTAACTGGCGCATCCGCCACTTGCCCTTGCCCAACCAGCGCCGATGAGCGAGCAGATAGTAGTCTACCGCTTGCTGAGCGAGATCGTGTCCGATGAGGCGGAGTTCATCCGGGTCGTTAGCGTCGACCAGATCATCCACCATCCAGGTCAGCGTATAGCGCGCGGCGGCGATCTCGTCCGCACTTAGGGGAGACGGTCCTTGCACATACCACTTGTGCGCCTCGTCCCGCATCGTCTGGGCGAGCCCGTCACGATCGATGAGCGCCACGGCCGTGCGGCAGAGATTCAGGTGCAGCGGCCAGCGGCGGCGCTGGTCAAGGGCGAAGGCATGATGATAGGTGTCCGGCGTCAGGGCAAAGATCTCGATGGGCCAACCAGCCAGCTCATGCGTCGCCCAGTGGGGCGTGATTTGTGGATCGACAATGACGATGTCCAGATCCGCCCCTAAGCCGCCCCCCTGCCCAGCCACACTCCCCGCTAAGAGAGCGGCCAAGCAGGTGGGAAAATGAGCGGCCACGAACTGGCGGGCGACCGCCTGTGCCTCTGGCCGTGGAGCACTCTGCATTATCGCCGTCCCTTTCTCTGTCGAGACTGCAATCCAACAATGCGCCTGTCGCGCATGGGCATATGATAACACAGCCCTCCTGCTCCTCGGTGGCGACAAAACGGGCCAGCGGAACCGATGGTACGATAATAACATACCGATAGCCGATGTCCTCTATGCCGAACATCTGCGTTCGCTCGAAGCCGCGGCGAAGAAAGCGGAGGAGGCCACAGGCGCTACCGGCAAAGGGCGCGCAAAGAAAGAGAGGAAACGGTGAGCGGACACCACAACTTCGACGAACTAGAGGCCAAGACGCCGGAGGAAAGGGCACTGGTCGACCGTTACGAGCGCCTGACTCGTGCCGTGCTGCGGCTGGCGGACCTGCGCGAGCAACGCGGCGCGACCCAGGAGCAGTTGGCGCACGCCCTGGACGTCTCGCGGCCTTCCGTGTCCAAGATCGAGCGCAACGACGATTGGTATGTGTCCACGTTGAGTCACTACATGAGCGCGCTCGGCGGCGAGTTGCGTCTGTGCGCGGTGTTCCCCGATCAACAGCAGGTCAATCTCGATGTACTGAGGAGCGATGAGCGCGCGGCTAGCAGTCTGTCGGAGAGAACGAAGCAATGGTGTGCATAACCGGGGGCCGCTGTCGGGGTGGGGCGTTCCGCCTCTGGTCACGCGTGATCGACGCGTGGCTGCGGGCAGGACACGGCGGT
>JAABUV010006479.1_pt1 | contig 12747 bp, 16 predicted proteins | sample 5559971 | NCBI WGS metagenome assembly JAABUV01 (sample SAMN10711881, study PRJNA513362) | rock metagenome | isolation source: Antarctica rocks | place: Antarctica: Victoria Land, Knobhead nord | collected 2015-12-19
CACCTGATGTGGGCCTCAGAAGGCCATGCCGCACACCTGCAGCAGCAGCGTACCTCTCTCGCCTGCAGCAGCAGCGCAGGCATGCGCCTGCGCCTGCGCCCCCCCGTCCCAGCCCCGCGCGCCGCGCCGGCCGCGCAGCCGCTGAGCCTGGAGCGCGCGGACAAGGCAGTGCTGGCGGCCAAGCTGCACGCGGTGGAGCGCCACCTGCGGAACAACGCGCTGGCGGCGGGCACCACGCTGACCGGGCGCGGGCGGCTGACGCGCGTCGCGTCCGCGCGCGAGCCGCGCGCCGCGCTCGGCGCGCCGCACTCCAAGCGCCTCGCCTTCTTCCTGTTTCACAACGTGCTGCGCGCGCGAGAGCGGTGCGCGAGCCCTGCCCCTCGACATGCGCACCTCTCACTGCGTACTCTATCTGTTCCTCTCTGGTCTCAAAAGTGCTGCATCCACGGGTGCACGTGCCACGCTGCACATGTGCCAGGGAGCCTGACCGAGAAGGACCTGCATGCGATGCTGAGCACGTGGGCGATGCCCCGCAGGCACTGCGTCCTGGAGAGAAACCTGACAGCGATGCTGAGCACATGCATGACACCCCCGCAGGCACTACATCCTGGAGGAGGACCTGCACGCCTTCATGCGGCCCAAGCAGGCGCGCGAGGCGTTCCGCTTCCTGGACCGCGACGACAGCGGCCGCCTGACGCTGCGCGAGGTCAATGAGGCCGTCGCCGCCGTGTTCCAGCGCGCTCCCAGCCCTGGGCTGCCAGAGGGTGCCCTGCAAAGCGAGCTTCCATGCTTCTGGTCAGCACAATCCCCTGCAAACCGCGCTTGCTGGGCCGCATGTAGGTGTCTAGAGCGCGGTGGGAGGCGCTGCCTGTCTAGGAGACTTATCACAGCAGGCACAATGTGCAACGCCTGCATGTGCAGATTTCGCGCAGCGCGCACGCCGCGCCCGCGCGCCGAGGCGCGCCAGGGGGCGCGCAGGGAGCGCGCCAACCTGCGCGTGCAGCTGCAGGACACGCGCGCGACGGTGGGCACGCTGCGGCGCATCATGGCGGTCATCCTGCAGGCCGTCAACTGCTTCTTCTGGCTCGCCATCTACAACGCGCGCGCCCGCCCGCGCCTCCCCCCCTTCCCCGCAGCCGCCCGGCCGCCGCGCGGCCGCGCCCTCAGCACGGCCGCAGCGGTGGCGCCGGCAGCCTCCTGCTCTGTAAACTCAAGGACACTGCAGCTGTGCCGGGCAGCTCTCCTGCTGGACCTGCCTGGCGTGGCTGCGGCGGCCTCGTGCAACCCTGCAGCCCTGCGACCCTGCGCGACGCCGCAAATTCTGTGCGCGGCGCAGGTGGACCTGCGCTCCACGTGGACGGTGGTGTCCTCGGTCATCCTGGCGTTCGCTTTCGCATTCCAGAACTCAGTTCGCCACCTGTTCGAGAGCGTCATCTTCCTCTTCTTCACGCACCCGTGCGCCGGGCCCCCCCCCGGCTGCGTAACCCTACCCTATGCCAACACCCTGTCATGTTTCGGATCTGCGCGACACTCAGTGTCTTGCTCTTTTTCATGCGCTGGACCCATGCGCCCCCATGCGCCCCCATGCGCCGGCCCCCGCAGCCGACGGCCCGCCGCGCTGGGGCCACCGGCAGCAGAGACGCGCACATGTGCAGACGGCCTGCATGCAGCCTGTGCCTAGCCGAGATGCCGCTGCAGGGCTGCTTGGGTTGGTGGATGGTGTGACAGCTGAGGCGCATGCGACAGGTTTGACGTGGGCGACGTCATCGTGCTCGCCAAGACGCCCGGCGGCGACCTGACTAAGTACCGGGTGTGCGTTTCGCCACAGTGCGGCCAGCGCGTGCCTGAGCAGGACCTCTGTGTCACGCTGCTGCACTGACAGTACCGTCAGAGCAGGCAGGAAGGGTCGAGCAGTCTGCGACAGGGTCGCATGGCATCGTCTGAGGCAGACTCCTCTAGCTCCGGAACGATGCGCAGTGAAGGCTGGGCCGTATTGCATGCTGAGAGGCCCATCAACGCTTGTGCACGCCCTTGCTGCAAGCAGACCGGAGCTCCCCAGGCCTGACGCTAGTCTGCCGCCTGTATGAGCAGGTTGGAGCATTGCTCGCGCGAGCGTGCGCCCGGCGCCGCCAGGTGGAGACGCTGGGCCTCAACTCCATCGTGCTGCTGGCCAACGACAACTCGCGCATGTGGATCCCCGTCTGGAAGCTGGCCGAGGCCAACCTGACCAACCTGTCGCGCTCCGAGAAGCACATCGACTTCGTCAAGGCGCGCCGCCCCGCGCCAGCCCCGGCCGGGCCGAAGCCCAGCCGCGCTGGCGGCGGGCAGGGCCCGGCGGGCGCCGGCATGAGGCCAGCTTGCCGCGACGTCACCGCGAGTCGGGCGTCATGATCACTTACCACCGTGTCACTGGCGGCGAGTTTGCAGCAGCCGTGGTGTGGAAGGCCGGCCGAGCGTGTGCTGCATATGTCAGCATGTCCCTACAGAGACTGAGGTTAGCAGTACCCACCTACCCTATAACCCTATACACGTTAGGAAGAACATGGATGGTGTGGCGACCCTACCCGGACCCTACCTTAACCCTGCCCCTGTGATTGGCCAAGCCGCGCTGCGCGCGGGCGCAGGTGGCGGTGAACGTGGACACGCCGGGCGCGGTGCTGGCTGGCCTGGAGGCGGCGCTCAAGCCGGTGTTTGAGGACGCGGCGCACAACAAGGAGCTCGGCGCCTGGTTCGCGGTCCGCCTGGTCGGCTGCGCCGACCCGCTCAAGCTGGAGCTGGGCATTGCATGGGAGTGCAGCCACCAGGGTGCGCCCGCGCGCCCCCAGGTGGTGTGATACCCTTACTCTAACCCGCCGCCCGCTCTGCGCCCCCCATGGCGGCGTGCCGCGCCAGCAGCGAGCTTGCCACCGTGGCCGTGGGATGCTGCCGGCGCCTGCACTCTTCTGCCTGCAGAGCTGCTGTTGGTCCATGCAGCCTGTGTCCGGGCGGGCTGCCTGCCCGCTCTGGGCTGAGCTGCAGGCTGCCTGCCTGCAATGCTGTACGGCGACGACGCGGCCTGGCCTGCCGCGCGCCCGGCACAGGGTGCAACCCTCCTGCAGGGTAGGGTAGGGCGCAACCTGCGACCATCTGCTACACAGGCTGGGACATGGGCGCGATCAACGCGGGGCGCACGCTCGTGCTGCGCGCGGTCGCGGACGAGCTGACGCGCGCGGGCGTGTCCTTCACCAATGACTTCTGGGGCAGCCCGCCCGCGATGCAGAGCGGCGGCTGAGCGCCCGGCTCGGGCCAGGACCGCCGCTGCCGGTCCGCATGGCACTGCTTAGCATCTGCATGTTCCAGCTTGAATTTTTTTTAATTAATTAGTCGAGCCGATGTCGCCCTGCCATGTGAGTACCGCTGTGCCTTGCAGCAGACTTTCAAAATAAGTCGGCTGCAAGGCACAGTGGTATGTGACATTCACATAGTTGAGCATAAGCGTCATCGTATTCGATGTATGCGAGAAATAACGGTGTCGTGTTTTGGTCTGCGCATTGAGTATTACTGCATTATGCCAATGGCATACCTTGAGTATTTTACATTTCATGTGAGCGGCGTCCTTGCCCTGACACAGGGCGCGCATGGACATGCGGTTATATTGCTGTGACGAGTGCTGGTACAGTTTGACCATGTTCCATTTGCATTTGCATGCGGCATGTCATATTGGTGGTCTTTCTGCTTGTCCACGCTCATGTTTCTCTGCTTGTTCAACAGTTGAACTTCAACTCGCGTTTGGTTTTCTCTTCTCTTCGCGGTCATTCTTGTGTCCTGTGCGCGTGAGCGGCATGCTGCGGAGTGAATGACATTGCTGAGGTGCTCATGACTCACGAGCCGCGAGCATATGTGGCACAGGATCAAGCAGTGTGCACCGACCAAGCCTTGAAGCTGTATGTGGCTTTGCAGCAGAGATGTACAGAGCCAGAGCAGTGTGTGGCAGCCTGCGGGGGAGCGGGTGTGTTCTTGCATGGTTAGCTGCTTGAGCGTGTGGCGGTCATAGTGGTAGGCTAGGGGCATACACCCATTTCTTAGCAGCCCAACTAGCTGTAAGCGACTGGCAGCTTGCCGGCCAGCAGCTTTGGAATAAAATGCAAAGGCGGTGCAGTCACGAGAGCTGAACTGGCATGCAGCCCTCATCGGATCTCAACTCTCTCTGCATGCACGTCATCCTGGATCACAGCGATTGCCCAGCTCGGAGGCCGCTTGCGAGATGGCCGCCGCCACGGGGTACGGCAGCCCGGCGAAGAAAGCAGCAAAGGCATTGCTCTCGGCCAGCGGGTGTGCGGCGCCGAGCGCCACGCGCGCCAGCGCGGCCGCGCGCGTGATGCAGTGCACCGCGCCGGCCGCCAGCGGCGCCGCGCTCTCGCATCCCTCGTCGGCGCTGCCGCCACTGCACAGGGCAGCCCGCAGGCGCCCCTCCAGCGCGACCGCGTCTGCCGGGACGCACAAGTGTGGTGGCATCGCCAGCTTGCTGCTGGCCGCTGTGTGCGAGAGACGGTGCGCGTTTGCTACCTCAGCACACCCGCATCACGCATGCTTTGTCCAAGCTCTGCGCAGGGACGCCTCCTATAGTCACGCCATGTATGGCCATCAGGACTGCGGCCGTCCACAGCATTGATACATACAAGCATGAGCGACCATGCATGGCAGGTCTGTGTGGGCCTGAGCTAGGGCTAGCAAGCCTGCAGGCCAGCAAATAGCCTGCTGAGTCGGCATGTTAACCAGTGCGGCACGGGCTAGCTGCGCACCCGGCGCGCGCTCCGCCGGATGCAGCGACAGGAAGCCCGCCCGCCGCCCCAGGCAGCAGACGTCGCCGGGCAGCCACACGAGGGCACCACCCTCCGTGCAGGCCGCCTGGTCCGAGGGAGGGCCGCCTGGAGGGCTGCCCGAGCAGGGGCCTGAGCCGGCCAAGCCCGAGACCAGCGCGCTCCAGGCGGCCTGCAGGGCGTGCGCAAACCCCGGCGGCTGCACCGGCATGGCCTTGGTGGGGCCACTGACCGCTGGCGCCTGGCTGGGCGGCCGGCCGGGTGCCCCGCCAAGCCCTCCGTCAGCCCCGCTCAGCCCCCCGCCTTCCCCGCCGCCGCACCGCGGAGCAGTGTGCGGCGCAGCCCCACACGCTGCGGCGTCCCCGCAGCCGCGCTCCTGCCGGTCTCCGCCAGGGGCGCCGGGCGCCGCCACGCTGGGCGCGCCACGCCCAGCGCCCACAGCGAGGCGCTTGCCTGGTGGCTCCTGTCCATCATCCGCACCCGCGGCGCGCCGCCGCTTGGGATGCGCGGCGCCACCGTCGCCCGCAGGAGGCGACCCCGGCTCCGAGTCGGGCGTGTGCGCCTGGCACTCGCGGCCTGGCGTGCTGGCGCCCGCCGCTTCAGTCTGCCAGCCACGCAGCTGGCCGGGGGGGCCCTCGGCAGCGGGCGCCGCGCAAACAGCGGGGCAGCCTGCGGCCAGCTGGGCGGCCAGGCACTCGCACAGCAGCGCGCCCGCCTCCGCCCAGTGCAGCGCGGCCAGCGCCATGCAGCCGTGCTCGCCTGCGCGCGCGCGGGCCACGGCATGCGCTGCACGGCCGCAGAAGCGCCCAGGATGTGCGCATGAACATTGGCGATGAGACCGCACACAGGCCGGCTCCGCACATCCTTCCGTGCACGCTGGCTGCGATCAGCGGGGCGACCGGTCACGCGCGGCTGGTTGGCGGGCGCGGCCCAGCTGCCCCAGCCCGGCTGCCACGGCCGACCCAGGGCGAGCATCGCCCGCGCCGCACATTGCGCCACGGCAGGGCGCTAGGCGCGGCCGCACCCGCGGCCAGCAGCGACTCGGCGGCGCCCGCGAGCAGCAGGCGCGCGCATGCGGCCCAGCGCGCGACGCGCGCGCCGCCGCCGCCGCGCCGGCACGCCACGCGCGCCGCGCTCGCCAGGCAGCCGTACAGGCCCAGGCAGCGGTGGTGGTACGGGTGCACGCCGGCGCGCAGCGCCTGCGGCCGCCCACCCGCAGCGCGTGTGCGCCACTCGCTCTGGCCTGCGTGCCCGACATGCAGGCACCCATGCAGGCGGACACCGCATGTGCCGCGGCAGCTCCCTTCCCCTGGCCTTGACTGACGTCTGTAACTGGCGACTGGCATGACAGGAGCGGGCGCATCCTGGTCTGGCACGGCTGCACAGGCGGGCGCCAAACCCGGACATTGCTGGCACCGTGTCTGTGAGCGCAATGGGGTGAGCGCACTGTCCAGAGGCATGCAATACAGCCTAGCGCATCCTGACGTCCCCTGCATGCAGTGCGGCTGCGCAGGCGCGCCGCGCCTGCAGCAGCCCGGCCTCCAGGCGCGCGCACGCGGCCTCCGCGTCCTCGCGCTCCAGCAGCGCCGCGGCGCCCGCGGCCACCGCGCGCTTGAGCGCCGCCTCCGCGCCCGCGCCGCGCGCCCCGGCGGCCGACCACGCCCCGGCGGCCGCGCCCCCGCCGGCGAGCTCTTCGGGGACGGGCGCGGCGAACGGCCGACCCAGGGCCCCGCCGCCGCCCCTCGGCAGCGCGCCCCAGCCGCCCGGCCCCACCGCCGTCAGGAACCAGTCCGCCTCCAGGGCGGCCGGCCCGCAGGCGCCCGGCGCGCCGTCCCGGGCGCCCGGCTGGCCCGACGCCGGCGCGGCGCCGCCAGCTGCCGGCGCGCCCGCGCGCGCGGGCGCGGGCGCGGCGGCCGCGTCGGGCTGCGGCGCCGGCGCCGGGACTGGCCCGCAGCGCTCGCAGTCGCAGGCAAAGCCGAACCGCTCCCGCAGCTGCGCGCGCCGCCTGCGCGCGCCCCGGGGCGCCTCAGCGCGAGACGGCCAGAGCAGCCACTGGCCAGCGGTGCAGGGCAGGGAGCCGGGGTGCGCCATGCACTGCCCCAGCAACGGCATGCCAGCACAAGCGCTGCTCGCTGGCGCCGGCATATGCGCACGGCGCTGGCGCGATGCAGCCACTAGGCCCTTTCGGGACGCGCGCAGTCAGCGTGCCGGCTCTGCCCAGCACTAGGTCATGGCTGAAGGAGATGAAGGCAAGACGCCTCCTCGGGCTGACAGGACTACGAGCCTTGCCGTGTGCACAGGGGCAGTTTGTTGCAGGGCGCTGCCGCACTGGCCCCGGGGCTGCGCGAGGTTGATGTAGGCCAGCGTGAGCTCCTCGCCCGCCGCCACCGCCACCAGCGTGCGCACCGCCACGCGCCCGCGCGGCTTGAAGGCGTACCTGCAGGCCATAAAGGTCATGGAGTGCAAACGATTCGCCTTGCACGTGTGATTGATGGCCGTACCCTGCGCACACCAGGGAGGGGATTCGGCATGGAGAGTCGCAGCAGCATGGAGAGCCGCAGCATTACATCTCACTGAGCGAAAATGTTGCTTTAGCTAGTCAACGCTCTCGCTAATGTCGAGCATGCGTGCGATGACAGCGAGGCAGTCTGCTCGGGCGCGCGCGGGCAGGCGCACATGCAGTTGGCGCGGCAGCTGTGGTTGAAGCGGGAGGCGAGCTGGTAGACCGCGGCCGCCGGACCTGCGCGGTCCAGCAGCTGGGAGACGCGGGACGGCCTGCGGCAGGGCCTGCCGCCGCTTGGCGTGGCGGCGCACTGCCCAGCTGTCTCATCCGCTGCGCCACTGCCATGCACATGGACAACACCCAGCATGTCCCGCTCCTCGCCAGGCAGCCAGGACCGCGGCCGCTGCATGGCCGCGCCGGCAGCAGCAGAGGGCGGCCGCGCACCGAGGCCCGCGCCGGGCGCCGCCCCGCCGCCGGCGCCCGCGCTCGCGCACGTGACGGGCAGCGGCGAGACGACGTCCAGCGCGTTTGTCAGCACCTGCGGCCAGAGCGCGCGCGCATGGGTCCCATGCACGGCAGCGCATGGGTCACATGCACGCCTGGCCCGTGCGCCAGCCTGCTGGCTCCGGCTCGGCACAGGTGAGGCTGCGGGCCTGCACGCGCACGGGTCGTGGGGCAGATGCATGCGCCCAAGCGCAGGCGCGGTTGCATGCGGGTGTGCATTGCTGCCTGTCCAACACGCCGCCGCCACCCGTCCGCTCCCCAGGTGCAAGCCCGTGCGCGCGCGCGGCCCACGCCCCACCCACCTGGTGCACGGCGTGCGCCGCCTCGTCCTCAGCGCGCGGCCGCGCGCTCGCGACGCCGGCGGCGGCGGCGGCGCAGCAGCTCGCCGCCACCAGCTGCGCGGCGCGCTGCAGCGTGTGCGGGGCCCTGCTCCCGCGCGGGCGCGGGTCTGCCTGCCGACGCCCGCGGGTGCACAGGGGAGCAGACAGGCCTGCCCTGCCCCTTCAACAATGCAAGAAGTCAACCCGCTCCACGCTGCAGGGCGCCGCCTGCCGGGCCCTGCAAGCAGCGCCCCCACGTCTTGGCGCTCGAGGGCCCAGTCGGGCCGCGGCAGTCGCTGGGCCCTGACCGGCCCGCCGGGGCGCACTCTCCGGCGCTGCAGCGGCCGGCCAGCAGCGGCGGGTCGCACGGCCCGCGGTGGAGCAGGCGCGCGGCGAGGCACGCCTCCCGCAAGAGCGGCCCCAGGTCCTTCCTCCTGCCGGCCGCAGGCGCGCTTCGCCTGTGCTCTTGGCGCAGCGGGGTCTGCTCGTGGGATGCTCGCGGGAAGCTGCGACTGTCACCCAGCCTCCGGGGCCCGACGCGCCAGGGCGCACCGCACGTCCGCGCTGAGCAGCAGCTCGCACTCGCCGCTCGCTGCGTGCTGCTCGGCGTCTTTCTTCTGGCAGTACGTGCTGCAGTACCAGGCAAACTTGCACCTGCGAGCCGCACAGCGCCGGCGCGCAGTGGGCAAGGCAACAAGATGTTGCACAATGCAAGCGGCTCGACGCTCGGATGCTTGCCTGGAGCACCATATCGGCGACGCGAGCGCTCTGGCTGACAGCTTGGCCAGGCAGGTGCGGCACTGGCGCTGCAGAGCGTCTGTCGCCGGCGCCCAGGCGAGCGGCGCCTCCTGCGACAGAGCGCGCCGGCCATAAACAGTAATGTCTTCAGCTTGCGGCCGGAGCAACAAACAAGCCGCGTGCCTCTAGCACGACGGAGCCGGCAAGGAGCTCCCGCTTGGCTGCCAGGTGATGGCCCCTGCTGAGGGAGCAGCGCAGCTCCAGGCCATCGCGCAGCACCGTCCCGGAGACGCGCACTGCTGACGCTGCTGGCGCATCGCCGTTCTTTGCCATCAAGGTCGGATCGCAAGCAATCCAAACTGAGGTGCAGCTGAGCTAAGCTCAGTGAGCTTGGTTACAGCCCTGATAGGCCACAAGTAGGCAAGCAAAACGTGCCCGGGCAGGCTCCTGATGTCAAATACCAGAGCCACCCCGGTCACCCAGCCGGACCAAGGCCATGCGCTGCCATGCAGCGAACGGCCGCTTGGTCGAACAAGCTGCACACAACGCCAGCCAGGCAGCAAGCAAAAAGGCGCCTCCCACAGTCTGTACACCCTGCTGACACGCGCTCCACCGAGGCCGCGCCCGCGCCCGCGCCCGCTCCCCGCCGGCAACCGGCCGAGCGAGCAGGGCATACCGCATACCCACGTGCCAGACACTCCACGGTCTGCCTGCTTAACACCCGCATCTGTCATACAAGCCCGCTCGGCCCCTACCAGCCCAAGCCAGGTTGCAACGACAACCCGCGCTGGTTCTAACGGCGGCGCATCTAGCTTCTCCGCCCCAAACTTCCCGCCCATACGTGAGTCACCAGGAGAGGGTCAGGAGACAAAAAAGAATACCGGGTCATCAAGTGTTCAAATGCAGTTCGCCGCACCCAGCCGGCTCGCTGAGCCCTTCCCACGGTGCAGCAACAATGCCGCGCCCATCATGCACAGCTGATCATACAACCGTAGGGCAGCCAGATGCACCCCGAAGCAGGCCGCTGTCCAGCCTAAAATACTACAGCCACATTGCGTCCTTGAATACGATCGTCCACCGCTAGCAATGCACGCAGTTGAAAAACAACATGCCATGCATCAGCATGCAAGTGAAAGCGCGCTTCGCACGCCGCTAAACCAAACAGCCCCATTACGGCTACACGCATAGCCAGCCTCAAGCGCCCTATGCAGCGCTCCGCCAAAATCCTGGCGGTCCCGCAGCATCACACCAAACACGGACAAATCAAGCACACTAAAGCGGCATCTACCTCCTAGCCAAGAGCTGCGCCCTCGGAGCGAGTGGACTCATGCGGGGCGCCGCGCTCATGCGCAGCGCGCCTGGCCCCCTGCCAGCGCCGCGGGCAGCATCGCGCGCAGCGCCTCGCGGAAGCCGCGCCGCGGCGGCGCCTCCGTGGCCACCGGCACGGCCTCGGGCGCGACCGGTGAGCCGCCCGAGCGCTCGGAGCCGGACGGGTGGGTGCCAGATGTGTTGGACTCTGCGGACGCCCAGGCGCCCGAGCCGCTCAGGGCCGCCAGCACGGCGGTGCGCTCCGACTCCTCCGACACGCGCTGCGCGCCGCAGGCCGGGCGTCAGCCGGGGCGCCGCCGCGCGCCCGCCGGAGCGGGCGCTGCCAGGTTGCGCGAACATGCATGACAGGCAGGCGCTGCTGCAGCGGCGCTCCTCAGCATTGCCGGACAGGCAGTTATACAGCTGCCGCCCATGGGAGGGAGGCCATTTAGTGCACAAGAGGCAACCATGCTTGCAGCCTGTCGCACACTGCTCACTCGTTATCAAGTGCTTGCATGACACCCACTGCCCTGCACCATGCTGCAGCGCCGCAACCAGACGCGCGCTGCGGCGCGCCTGCGGCACATCGACCGGCGCGCCGCGGCCGCCGCCGCCGCCCGGGCGCCCCGACGCCCCGCTGGCCAGGCTGGGGTTAGAGCCCGCGTCGCTGCCGCGCTCAATGCTGGACGTGGCCTCGTGCACCGGCGACAGCTGCCGCAGCCGCTCGTCGGTGCCGCCGCTGCCGCTGCCGCTGCCGCTGCCGACGCCGCTGCCGCTGCCGCTGCTCCCGTGCTCCGGCTTGTCGCCGCTCACCTCCTGCGCCTCGTGCGCGGCCGCGCTGGCCTCGCACCCGGGCGCCTCGTCGACCGACGGCAGCGCGCGCGGCAGCGACGCGGAGCGCCGCACGGACGCGCGGTCGGCCACGCTCGCATGGCACGAGCCGCACCAGGGTTTCGGCTTGGGCGCGGGCGGGTCCGGGGCGGGCGCCGGCGCGGCCGTGCCGGCGTCCGCCTCCAGCGCGCCGCTGCCGAAGCTGCCCAGGCGCGCCGCGCTCTGGAACGGGCTGACCGCGGCGCTGGCCGGCGTGGCCGGCGTCACTGGCTTGTCGACGGCGGCCGCACCCGCAGCCGCGGCAGCGCCCGCGCCCGCGCCCGCGCCCGCGCCCGCGCCCGCGCCGTCGTCCGCTGCCGCCTGGACGACGGGCGCAGCAAATGGGGTGCCGGAGGACGCAGCGGGCGCGCGCTCCGGGCCGGGCCCGGGGCCGGCAGGTTCGGGCGCGGCGTCCGCGACGGCCGCCGCACGGTCGCGCGCGGCGCGCCGCAGCGGCGACGGCGTGCGCAGCGTCGCATTCAGCCGCGCGGTCGCCTCGGCCGCCGCGGCGGCCGCCGGCAGCGGCTCGCGCGCGCCGCCGGGCGCTCTGTCGCCGCCCGGGCCTCGCGCCCTGCCGCGCCCGTCCCCGCCCGCCGGCCCCGCCGGCCCAGGCCCCGGCGCCGGCGCGCCCACCTGGCGCTCGCCGACCGCCGCCTCGGGCGAGACCTTGGTCGGGCTGTCGCTGAAGCCGTCGCCGCCGCCGGCCGCGCCGTCCAGGCTGCCCGAGTCGGAGCCGATGTCGGAGCTGGCCAGGGAGCCGGCGGAGGGGCTGCCCGCGGCGCTGGTGCTGGCGCCGATGCTGGACGGCGGCGGCACGCCGGCGGCGCCGCTGGCGGCCGCCGCGCGCAGGCTGTCGCGGCTGCCGTCGCTGCCGGCGATGGTGAAGCCGCCAGGGCTGCCCGTGCGGTGCGCGCTGGGCGGCGCCGGCTCGCCCGACGCCGCGCTGCCCGCGCCCCCCGCGCCGCCATCTGCGCGCCGCGAGCGCGTTCAGGAACAACCGACTGTGAGATGGAGCGCAAAGGGTGACATGCGCTTCATGCAGCCAAAGCGCGGGCCAGCAACTCAGGCAGCAGCCCCCCGGCCCTAATGACCCCTCCTGAAGGGCGCCACCACCCCTTACGAAGATCATGCCGCGGCCGTGCGCGCGCCGCCCCCACACTGCAAGCGCACGCGGCGCGGGCCGCCCCGCGTGCGCGCGCACCCGGCACCGTGAGCCGCGGCACCAGCACCGGCGGCTTGGGCGCGCGCTCGCCGCTCGCGCGCCGCGCGTGCGCGCTGCTGTCGGCCAGCAGCGTGCGCAGCTCCGCGATCACCGCCTCGAACGGCGGCCGCGCGTCCGGGTCCTCCGCCCAGCAGCGCCGCATGAGCGCGCAGTACGCGGGGAAGCCCGGGAACGCGCCGCCGGCCAGCGCGCCCGGCGCCTCGCTCGGCGCCTCCGGCCGCTCGCCCTTCTCGCTGATCGCGCACATGATCTGCGCGCACGGCGCCCGGCGTCGCGGCGCCGCGGACACATGCTCGTGACGACACAGACTGGGCGCCGTTGTGATGGTCGGGATGCGTGACCGCGCCGTCGCGCAAGCCTCGTGCACCGGGCGCTTCAGCACAGGCGCCCGCCTCCACTGAAGTAGGCGCGATCAAGGGCATTGCTCTCGCAGCTGCTGCTAGGCCCCTGCGCGGACCCAGGGTTTCAAACGGGGGCGCGCGC
>JAABUV010006483.1_pt1 | contig 12734 bp, 11 predicted proteins | sample 5559971 | NCBI WGS metagenome assembly JAABUV01 (sample SAMN10711881, study PRJNA513362) | rock metagenome | isolation source: Antarctica rocks | place: Antarctica: Victoria Land, Knobhead nord | collected 2015-12-19
ACTTTTGTCGCGAGGAGCGCACGCGCGAACAGGCGCGTGACCGGATGAGAGCGCTACGGGCGCGTCGGCCCCGGTGACATTTTCACTGGACACTTATGGGTGACAGAATCACTGGACATTAACACTTGCGTGTCCGCCAGCGCCTTAACATGCCTTTAACCTTAACTTTATGCACGCCTTCAACATTACCACTGATGGAAATCGCCGGGACTCCCGCCTCGTCGTCGTACAGCGCGGCGGCGTGGCGGGGGTGACGGCTCCAGACAACGGAGACCCGCGGGGCGCCAGGGCGCCACGCTGCTTGCGGGGCGGACCCTGGTGATGATAGGCTATAGAAATTATACCGGCTCCCATCCGGCGTGACCGTTGTGTCATGGGGTAGCGCGCCGTCCTTGATGGGGCCGTCTACCGTCATGCATCGGCCGGAGGTGATCGCTTGTCGAGTCGCGCGCGTGAGCGCTGGACCCTGTTCCTGTGCTCCTTCACGATTTTGTTCGTCGAACTCGCCCTGATCCGCTGGATTCCCGCCTACGTACGCGCCCTCGGCTTCTTCACCAACTTCGTGCTACTGGGCTCGTTCCTGGGCATCGGGTTGGGCATCCTGCAGGCCCGCCGACGCGTTGATCTCGTCACGCTCTTCCCCGCGCTGCTGGCCCTGCTCGTGGGCGCCATCACGACGTTCAAGATCGAGTTGAGCGTGACTACGTCGCCGAACGAGACGTTCTACGGCATCGTCACGCACGGCACCGACGCGTTCTACGTCGTCCCGCTCATCTTCCTCATCGTGGCGGCGCTCTTCACGCTGCTCGGGCAGCAGCTCGGGCGTCAACTCGCCGCGGTGCGCCCCCCGTTGCTGGCCTACACCATCGACGTCGTCGGCTCGATCGCCGGGACGCTGCTCTTCGCGCTCATCTCCTTCCTGGGCACGCAACCCGCCGTGTGGTTCGTCCTCGCCGCACTCATGGCGCTGCTGTATCCCCTGCGGGGGCGCCGACGCGGCGTCGTCCGCCTGGTCAATGCCGCCATCCTGCTCGGCGTCGTCGTGTGGGTCGGCGTCCTGGGCAGCCAGTCCTTGTGGTCGCCATATTATCGGGTCGACCAGCAGCGGCTCGCGGATGGGAGTATCCAGGTGTTCGTCAACAATATCGGCCACCAGGTCATGGCGCCGTACGCCCTGCGCATCCGGCTCTCCCCGGTGTATATGGTCCCGTTCCAGACGTTCCACTTCCCCGCGTCGACGCGTGAGCTCATCATCGGCGCCGGGACGGGCTCCGACGCCGACATCGCCCTGCACAACGGCATCCGGCACATCACCGGCGTCGAGATCGACCCCACCATCTACCATCTGGGCGTGACGGAGAACCCCGACCACGTCTACCAGAGCCCCGCTGTGCATGTCGTGGTCGGCGACGGACGCTCGTTCCTAGAGAAGACGCACACGACGTACGACCTGATCGTCTTTGCCCTGCCCGACTCGCTCGCGCTCACCTCGAGCTTCGCCAACCTGCGCCTGGAGAGCTACCTGTTCACGCGCGAGTCGTTGGCGGCGGCCAAGCGCCATCTAAGCGCCGATGGCGTGCTCGTTCTCTACAACTACTATCGCCAGCGCTACATTGTGGACAAGATCGCGGGGATGATGACCGATGTCTTCGGTCGCGCGCCATACGGACGGATCGTCACGGAGCAGTCCAATGGGGCGGTGCTGATGGACGGCCCGCGCTTGCGGGAGGTCTCGGCCGCCGTGTACGCCGCCCACCACTTCACGCGCCAGCCCGGTGTCGACGCCGCGACCGACGATTGGCCCTTCCTCTATCTCAAGGACCATGAGCTCTCCCCGGTCTACCTACAGGCCATCGGGCTGGTCTGGCTGATCGCGCTCGTCGCCCTCGGCCTGAGCGCGGGCAGGTCCGGCCTGCGGCGCGTGCGCGACGTCAACCCGGCGCTGTTCTGGACCGGGCTGGCCTTCCTGCTGCTCGAGTCCAAGAGCATCGTCAACTTCTCGTTGCTCTTCGGGAACACCTGGCTCGTCAACGCGCTCGTCACCGTAGGTATCCTGGTCACGGTGCTGCTCGCCAACTACCTCAACGCGCTGTCCCGCCTGCGCCTCGACCTCCGCCTACTCTACCTGGGCCTGGCCGCGACGCTCGCGCTCAACATGGTCGTGCCGTTCGAGGCCCTGCTCGTGCCCAATCTGGCGGTGCGCTACGCGCTGGGCTGCGCGGTGCTGTTCTCGCCGATCCTGCTGGCCAACCTGATCTTCGGCCGCATCTTCGGGGACACGGATGCGCCCGACGTGGCGCTCGCGTTGAACCTGCTGGGGGCCTTCATCGGCGGGACGCTGGAATACGCCTCGCTGCAGATCGGCTATCACCTGCTACTGGTACCCGTCATCATAGCCTACGTGCTCTCGTTCATCGCGGTGGCACGCCGCCAGCGCCGCGAGACTCGCGGTCCCGCCGCGGCCGCGGCGCGTTAAGGGCCTGTGGGGGACGTGGTATTCCTCTCCATTCCATGAGGGCAAGAGTCCGGCCGCATCGCGCACGGCTCCTCTGTAACGCTTCTATCGCTTAGCACTACTTTGGCGTGATGCCATTTTCCCGGTTCACCGCCCGGACATAGCAACTGGTCGTGAGGCGCGGTGAACCGCACAATCATCGTTAGGGACGATGCTAACTGGTCAATGTGACTGGCGATTTTGGAAATCGCCAAAGTAGTGTTAGGATATTGCCTACAAGTTAAGGTTCTGAGCCACATGTCAAGTACCCGCATTTCCGCCGCTCGGGGTGGCAAAGGGAGCGTAGCAGCATATACGCCGTACTTCCACGAGCCTTTTGCTCCCACACACGGCTGTCGCTACGCCATGCGCCTCATGCGTTTGTGCAACATAACAGCTATCAGGTTGGCTTAAAAGCTGCAAAAATGGCCTTGACAACGGCTTAAAATCCTTAACTTGTAGAAAAAGCGCTTAGGAGAAGACATGATCGACACACGCACCGATCGCTGGAACCTGTTCCTGTGCTCCTTTACGATCCTGTTCGTGGAGCTCGCCTGCATCCGCTGGATCCCCGCCTATATCCGCTACCTGGGCTACTTCACCAACTTCGTGCTGCTGGGCTCGTTCCTGGGCATTGGGCTCGGCATCCTGCAGGCGCGCCGGCGTGTCGACCTGCTGACCCTGTTCCCCGCGTCCCTGGCCGTGCTCGTCGCCGTGGTCAGCACCTTCAAGCTACAACTGCTGGTCAATTCGTCGCAGGAAGTCTTCTTCGGCATCACCGAGAAGATCACCGTGCAGGGCCCGGAGTCGTTCTTTCTGCTGCCGCTGGGCTTCATCGTCGTGACGCTCCTCTTCACCCTCCTGGGGCAGAACCTGGGACGCCTCCTCGCGACCGTCCAACCGCCACTCACGGCCTACACCATCGACGTCGCCGGGTCGATCGCCGGCTCGGCCCTCTTCGCGCTCATCTCCTTCCTGTCCGCGCCGCCCGCCGTCTGGTTCGGCATCGCCGCCGTGGCGGTGCTGCTGCTCCCCCAACGCGGGGGCGCGCGACGCGTCGTCAACGCGGCGATCCTGGTCGGTATCGTCGTGTGGGTCGGCGTGTTGGGCGGCGCCTCCTATTGGTCGCCGTACTACCGCATCGACGTGCAGAAGGCGCCGCATCAGGTCTACGGCATCTTCGTCAACAACATCGGCCACCAGGCCATGGGCCCCTACCGCCAGATCGGGCAGGGTAATTTCTACTACACGGCGCCGTTCCAGGCGTTCCATTTCCCGCCCTCCACGCGCGAACTGATCATCGGCGCGGGGACGGGATCGGACGCCAACGCGGCCCTGCACCATGGCATCCGCCACGTCACCGCGGTCGAGCTTGATCCGACCATCTACGACATCGGCCGCCGCCTGAACCCCGACCGGGTCTATCAGAACCCCGCGGTCCACGTCGTGATCGACGACGGGCGCTCGTTTCTCGAAAAGACCGGGGGGACGTATGACCTGATCGTCTTCGCATTGCCCGACTCGCTGGCGCTGACCTCCTCGTTCGCCAACCTGCGCCTGGAGAGTTACCTGTTCACGAGGGAGGCCTTCGCCTCGGCGCGACGCCACCTGAGCCCCCACGGCGTGCTGATCCTGTACAACAACTACCGCAAGCCCTGGGTGATGCAGAAGATCGCCGGCATGCTGACCGACGCCTTCGGCGGACAGGCACCGTTCGGCCACACCATTACGTGGAACGCGCCCGCCCCTGTGATCGCCGCGGCGCTGATGGACGGCCCGCGCCTGCGGGACCTAGCGCCCGCGCAATACGCCGCGCACCGCATCACGGGGGTGGCGGACGCGGCCCCCGCACCGACGACTGGCCCTTCGTCTACCTGCAAGAACACACCATCCCACCCATCTACCTGGAGGCCGTGGCGCTCGTCTGGCTGGTGGCGCTCGTGGGCGTGGCGCTGAGCCTGGCGTTGAGCGCGGAGGGGTTGCGCGCGGGGCTACGCCGCTTCGACCCGGCGTTATTCTTCATGGGCCTCGCCTTCCTTTTGTTAGAAGCCAAGAGCATCGTCAACTTCACGCTGCTCTTCGGCGCGACGTGGCTGGTCAACGCCCTGGTCACCGTGGGTATCCTCTGCACGGTCCTGCTCGCCAACTGGATCAATATGGGCACACGCTTGCGGCTCGACCTGCGCCTGCTCTACGTCGCCCTGGCCGCGACACTCGCGCTGAACCTGCTGCTACCGTTCAACACCCTGCTGGTCCCCAACCTGGCGCTGCGCTATGCGCTGGGCTGCGCCGTGCTGTTCTCGCCGATCTTCGTCGCCAACCTTATTTTCGGCTGCCTGTTCGGCGACGTGGTGATGCCGGACGTGGCCTTCGCATCCAATCTGCTCGGCGCCTTCGTGGGCGGCACGCTGGAGTATGTGTCGCTCCAGATCGGCTACCACCTGTTGCTGGTCCCCGTGCTGGTGGCCTACGTGCTCTCATTCCTGGTCGTCGCCTATCGCCGCCGCCTCGGCGGCGCGCGGCGCGCGGGCGCCGCCGCATAGGTGGCGACGGCGTGGCACCGCTAGCGCGGGACAACGACCAGCCGGGGTGAATCGTGTCACGCATGTTGCGCGGGCATCATCTTTCTGGCGCCCTAGATTGGCTTTCTGGCGCCCTAGATTAGCTTTCTGGCGCCCTAGATTAGCTTTCTGGCGCCCTACAAGCATCTCGTCCGCGCGATCGTCCGGTTGTGGCAGGGGCGCCTGCACGACGCGCACGACCAGGGCCAGCCGATCGCCCACGCGGCCTACCCTGACCGATGTTCCCCGAGTCCGTTCCCGCGGTCGCAGCGAGGTTGCTATCCCACAGGCCGTGACAGAGGAGCATTAGATACGGAGGCGCATGATCATCTGTTGGCGTGAGTGGTCATCGGATCCTCACGACGGCCGCAAGTTGGCTCGCGGCCGTCGTGAGATGTCGCTCACCCGGCTGTCGCTTTTCCCCTATGCCAGCGCGTCGGTGGACGCATGTCAATCCGTTCATGGCTCCCCTTCCGGCGGGCATGAAAGAGTTGCGCCGTGTTCGTTCATATCACTCTGACGGGGCGCGGCCGGACGGCATCTCCATTGGAGGCGCCCCCCCCGTTACCACCGCCCGATGGTTTCGCGTAGGCGTCGGTCCGACCACTTGGCGTACACGCGCGTCGTCTCCAGCTTTGCATGGCCCAGGTGACGCGCCGTCGTCTCCAGGTCGCCCGTCTCTGCGTATAGGCGTGTCCCCGCCGAGTGCCGCAACGAGTGCACTCCCTTCGGCGCGACACCCGCAGCCACGCAGAGCGCCTGGATGTGTCGCCAGGCGCTCACCGACGCCCGGTAGGGCAGCACGTAGCCATCCGCCCGGCGCGGCAATACCTGCAGCGCCCGCGCGAGCGTCGCGCTCATCGCCACTGTCCGCGCCGCGCCGCCCTTGCCCCGTCGCACCGTCAGGTCGCGGCGGCCGGGGCGCACATCCTCCCAGCGCAGGGCTACGCACTCGCCCGCGCGCAGGCCCGCGTGCGCCCCCAGCAGCACCAACACGCGGTCGTGCGGGTCCGCTGCTGCCTGTGTGAGCGCGGCGACCTCATCGTCGTCATAGGGGAGACGCTTCTCCCAAGGCGGGGTCGGGTCGCGCGGCGCGTGCACGCCCTCAAACGGGTCGGCCAGGACGGCGCGCGCCCAGCGCAAGGCGGCGTAGAGACCGCGTGCCGTGGCTAGACGGTTGGCGATGGTGCCCGGTGCGAGGCCGCGCCGCTCCAGCGCGCGCACGTAGGTAGCCGCCGCGTCGAGGGCGGGGCGCAACAGGTCCTCCTGACGCCACGCGTCCAGGAGATGGCGCAGGCCGGTGCGATAGTTCTTGGTCGTGCCGGCCGCGATGGTTCCATGGCGCGGGTCGGCGTGCAGCCACGCCTCGGTCAAGCCCCAGAGCGCGGCGGCGTCCCGCTCCCGTGCGGCCTGCATGGCGAGACGACGACGCTCCGACGGATGGAGGCGCAGCCACGGGTTCAGGCCGTCGTCAGCGGTACCGAGGTAGGGGACAAGAGCGATAGCGGGGGACATGGACATGGGCAGATCCTCCTGATACGATACGTTTCAGGGTAGCCTAGCCGCTCGATGGCCCCATCCTCCACTCCCTTATGCACGGTTCGCGTCTGCCGCGACGGATGCTGGTGTACATTTCACCCTGGCCCACGACCTAGCCCTTCTTCGATCCGAACGGACACGGCGCAACTATTTCATGACCCGACGGACGGCGTACCATGCATGACCCGACGGACGGCGTACCATGAGCGGACCGACAAGGGTTCGCTAACCGGGCCCGCCGCTATGTACGACGGCGACATCCACGCTGGCCCACGGGCTCAGCGTTATGCTGGTCACCACGGCCCTATTGGACGTATGGATGAGGGTGGTCGCCAAAGCAGCCATCACCCCCGCACGAGCCTATCACGACGCTATGCGCCTCATGCGTTCGTGCAACGTGGCAGCTATCAGGTTGGCTCAAAAGCTGCAACAATGCCCTTGCCTACGGCTTACTAACGTGTCGAGAAGGAATTTACCCCATCGTCTCGTCACGGTACACCACCGTCTGTGGTCCCTGTGGGAGCACGAGCAGGCGGGCGTCGGGGCCGTGGGCTGCAAGCGAGGCGCGCACCTGCCCCGACACATCGCGGCATGGTGTGAGCAGCGCGCGGCGCACCACGTCGTCCGGCAACGACGAGTAGAGGTAGACGGCGGCGCGGCGCTGGATGGTCGCCTGTATCTGTGCCTGCCAGCCGTCACCGATCGGCGACGCGGCACCCTCGACGCGCGCGAGCACGTCGTCTGGCCCCGTCGCCGCCCCGAGCAGGTCGGCGTAAACGCCGTGCGCGGGGAGGCCGTCGGCGCACTCGGCCGCGAGCACGATGTCACCGTTGTCGCGCACGGCGCGGGCCGCGGCTGCCATGCCCTTAACGCCCTGGTAGAGGTTCTGGTCGAGCGGGTAGCCGCTGTTGGTGGTCAGCACCACGTCGTAGGCGCGCGCGATCGGACGCAGCGCCGTCGCCTGCACGAACGCGACGGCGGCCGCGTGCACAACCATCATCTCGCCCGCCCACACGCCCGTCAGGCGCCGACGCCTGTCCAGGGTCACGTTGACGCTGAAGGTGGGGTGGGTGGCGAGGGCGATCGCCCGCTGCTCCTCGTGGATGGGGTTGCCCTCCAGCACGCCAAAGGACGCGTGGGGGTGCGCGATCAGGCGCGGGCCGTGGTTGTGGAGCACCGTCTCCAGCCCGGCCAGCCCCGGCATCACCAGTTTGGGTCCGCCCGAGTAGCCGGCGAAGAAGTGCGGCTCGACGAAGCCGGTCAGGATGGTGACGGAGGCCTCCAGGTAGCGCCGATTGAGGAGGATCGGGACGCCGCGCGCGGTCATACCCGCGCGTGCGAGGGTGCGGTGGTCGCGCGCGTCGTGGTTAACCACGCGGTAGCCGCGGGCGATGCTCGTGCCAAGCATCTCGTCGAGTTCGGCGGCCGTGTTGGGGCGATGCGTGCCGGTTGCCACCAGGATGGTCACCTGTTCGCGCGGCACGCCGGCTGCGGCAAGCTCGGCCAACAGCGGGGGCAGCACGAGGTCGCTGCGCATCGGGCGCGTCCCGTCGTTGATCACCACGACCACGCTGTCGGCGGGACCCACCAGGGCGCGCAGCGGCGGCGTGCCGAGCGGCGCGCGCAGGGCTGCGACGATAGAGGCCGCTCCGGCGGGCAGCTCCGGCGCCTCGACCGGCTCGACTACGTCGGTCCGGTCGTCCGGCAGCTCCACCTCCAGCCCCGTCCGCCCGTAGGCCAGCATCACCTTCATCGCCTGTCCTCCTCTTCCCCTATCTCCGGCGCCCGTCACCCTAGCATACCCCGTCCCCTATGTCCGTGGGGCGCGGCCTGCGATTACCGGCTACGGCGCGACCCGCCAACGTCCACGACAGCACCTTCCACCCCCTCGTCGCCCGCTTCGCCGAGCGCATGGTCGTGTTCGCCGACACGACGTTCGGGTGCACGGAGGACAATCCGTCCAATCTGAAGGTCTACCCGCGCGGTGCCTGGAACGACCGCATGCTCATCGAGACCATCTTCTCGATGCTCACGCAGATTTGTCACAGTAAGAAGGCCACCCACCGCGCCTGGCGCTATTTCACCATGCGCCTGGCCTTCACCGTCGCCCTGTTCAATGTATTGGTCCAATGGGATGGCCTCCCGCTCGACGCGCAGGGGCGCATTCATCGCTCCATCGCCCAGTTCAGCTTGTGACATGATGCCACTAGCACCATAGGTTAGTAACGAAACGGGGGAGTGTAGTCTTCGCGTCGTCTCAACCGGCCACGACACCTGATGGCGCCCCGTACGCGTCACCGAGCGGGAAGGCTCCAAATTGCAAGATCGCCGCGCTCATCGCACGGCTTGGCCCGAGCAGCACCACGACAACCGGACAGCGCACAGACTACACCTGCGTGGGCACACAGACACAGACGTTCACGAACAACACGAGCCAGACCGAAACATTCTATGTCGCCGTCAACGATGTTCCCGGACAATATGGCGACAATAGCGGTTCCTATATGTTCAGTGACACCATCATGGATGGCACGACCGGATGCGCCGATTCCCAAGCGCCCGCGTGTACGAACGCCACGCCCGAACTCGGCTCGGGCGAACTCCTCGCCACGGGCCTGGCCCCCTCGGGGCCGTGCTGCTCTACCGTCGGCACCGGGCGCGGCGGGTGACACAAGAGCAGTAGCCCGCCGAACGTAAACGGTAGCACATAATAGGGCCGGGGACCTACACTCCTCCGGCCCTTGCCACGCCTTATGCCCTTACGACGCTTCGCCCCAGTCGCACGTAGTCTCCTCCTCATCTGCCGCACACCTTGATTCCCGCGCCGCACGCGGCCACGGCTTGGCCTGGTCGATGAGCAGCGGACAGCGGACTGAGACCCACACGGGTGAGCCGCATAGGGAAAACTGGCTACTCCCCACGGTCTGGCCCGAATGGGTACTGCCTCAGGCCGTCTCTTCGCCTACGATGTTCCCATAGCCCTTTGTGGGAGGGGCATAAGCACGGGTAGATCGCACACGGGAGGACCACGATGCACCAGATGACACCCCTCACCGATGACCACGCCTATACCTGGCGGGGTTACGGGGACTACTGTGGGCGCTGCCTCCGTGACCGCCAGGCGCCACGCTGGGACCTGACGCCCATGCACGGCACCAAGGGCGGCCCCTGCCGCTCGTGTGGCACGCTCCTGCGGTCATCACACCATACGAATCAAGCCGGATTGGCACGGATCAGGGCGCTGACCGGCGCGGACCAGGCTGCACCGACGCTGGCCGCCATGGATCAGCCGCGTGAACGGTACGGCTTACCCCCTGCCCACACGGGTCTGCGAGACCCGCGCAGAGGTCGTGTGGCCTGCTACGACCTGAGCCTTCTCCCCACACCTCATTGACCAGTCGTTACCCGCGTCCACTGGCGAGCAAGCCGTCGAAGGCGGCAGTGGCGTCGAACGGGATGGTCTCCGCATACGCACTGGCCTCCCGCCCGACCACCGTGCCGAGGTCATCATCGGGTTCACCCATGGCGATCTGGCCCACGGCGGCGTCGAGGTGTCGTTGGGACATGCAGAGGTGCGGTATGCTGTGGCCTGACGATGGTATAGAGAGGGAGCGGCATGAGGTGTCAGCGGTGCGAGGGGAGCCACTTCACGAAAGCCGGGCGCGATCGGGCTGGCCGGCAGATCGACGAGTGCGCGACCTGCGCGCGGCGTCAGACTGGCCGCTCCGCCTCGGCCTTCCGCGGCTATCGCTTCCCCGATGACATCATCGCCCTTGCCGTGCGCTGGTATCTCCGCTTCCGTTTGCCCTATGCGGACCTTGCGGAGCTTCTGACCGAACGGGGCGTCTATGTCGACGCATCGACCGTGTTCGATTGGGTGCAGCGCTTCACCCCGCTCTATAAGGACGCCGCCCGCTCGCATCGTCACCGTGTCGGCACCCGCTGGGTCGTTGACCCCGCCGATACGCTGCTGCATAAAAATGCACTCTGCCAAGATCCTCATGGCTCCCGCTGTCCGCCAACGAGCATCCCATACGCGGATCGTTAGTCGCGCAGAGAAGGTTGCCGGCACATCAGAGTAGACGGTGACGTTATCTGAGGTGCCGTTCAAGCTCATGTCATACGTTCCGGCGTGAAGTAGTTGCGCCGAATGACTGCACCATGGACAGAACAGGTAGCGGCATACCATCACTTGTGGCAGGGCCGTCAGCGGTCTTTGATGAGCCATTAGCCCGATCATCGGCTATTGCGACGATGACGGAACATTGCAGGCGTTGCCCCGCGACCAGCCTTCATTCCGATACCGGCCACGTTGCGTGGCACGTCGCTGCCACCCACATGTCGCTCGGTTGTCGCTTGCGCTATCCTCAGGGAATGAGGACGAGAGAGTACAGGAAGGGACGCAGGGTGAGGCAGTCCAGACCGGGGCCGCCGAGGTCTACACCACGAACGTCAGGCGGATGGTCGAGGCTAACCCCTCCAACACCTGATCTCGCCGCCGTGGTGCGACGGCGACGAGGGTATCGCTTACATCGCGAACTGGCGTTCGAGCAACCACAACACAGCTTTGCTTTTAGTGTATTGTCTCTTGTCGATGATTGAGTAATCCTACGGAGGCGTATCCACTCGGTGTCTGATGTATGTGCCACCGACTCCAAAACAAGGTTAAACACTTGGCGGAGCATAACGTGTCGCTTCCATTTACGCAGCATAAGCTGTCGTTTAGTGACAGGTTTTCCTCGGAGTAGCAGTCCTGGGGTGCCATCGTTTCCCAAGGATTGCTCCTTCGTCCGCCCGGCAGAGAGCACGCAGCTACGGGTTGCTATAGCTTGTCAGATAATGTTTGAGAGATTCGAGTGGTCGGCTGAGCGTGGAAGCTGCCTACGGATTCTCATTCTTTATCTGAACATCTATAGAACGTCCACCCGTGGAGCCACGGATAGCTAGCGCTTCACGTCATCGCGATCCCTGCTGGCAGCAACATACCGCGCCACACCGTGTGCCAAGATGGCTATGACGCGTTGGAATCCAGGGTCAATCTCCACAAGATCGCGCAGTGGTATTGCGGGAAGAGCGACTGACCCGCGCCGGACGGACCCTCGTCCGCCCCTAACGCTTGGTCGCGAACCACAGTGCAGCCGTTCGCCCTTGTCATCGTCATCGTCGCAAGTGTTGCCCATCGATCCACCCCCTGTCGGCTGTACGTTGAAGATACGCCTGCGGCCTTGTGTATTCATCCAGCGGAGCCACGGCGACCATCGCCGTCCTTCGTATCCGCTGTTCGATAAATGCTGCGAGGGTGTGAAGTGTGACATTACTCCGTGCGCTTCCAGACGTCCGCTCATTGAGGCGGTTCCCATTATCGAGGGGGATGATACAGTCCGACCCATTCCTTCCATATGGCGCGCACCCCGAAGTTGTCGCCCTTCATTCAAGGTGCGTCACCTATAACGATGTTGGGCATGTCACGCGGCAGGGTATCGGCCACGGCACTCTGCAAGTTGAGCCTCTCCAAGGGTGCGAAAGTGACTCAGGGGATGCGTAGAATCGCGTCCATTGACCCCGCGAATGGACATCGAGTTTATTAGTTGTAGAAGGTGGGCACATTCGACGCAAGGGTTCCCTTGCATCGAATGTGCCCACCTTCTGCACTACTGAGTGCCACAGTACCACCGCGAATTTGCAGCCGGTACTGCAGCGCCATTTGCGCCAGACGAATGGGCGCTGGCCGTTGCTCGTGGCGCACCAGCACCACCATGTATGGTTGCCTTGATCAATCCAACTTTCTAGCCTCCATAATACACGATGGCATACATCGAAACTTATCGAGCTTTTGCAGAGCCATTAACGCCGAATTAGAGCTGCACGGGTGACCGGCAAATCGAGCGTACGGCGGCGAGATGACGTGTAGAACGTGGAGAGCGCCAAGGGCGCGAGGGGGACGGCCACGTTGACGGCGATGCGGACGGGGCAGTGGGTATTGTGGTGTGTTCGCAGGGCCTGTTGCATCACCTAGGTACCTAAGTTTTGTGCAAACGGGCAAAAGGCAGGGGTAATTGGACGGGTTGTGGTGGTGGAACAAGGGCGGCAATGAGCAGCGCGGCCCAGTGGGTCGCGCGCGACGCGCCGGACGCGCCGGC
>JAABUV010006484.1_pt1 | contig 12729 bp, 8 predicted proteins | sample 5559971 | NCBI WGS metagenome assembly JAABUV01 (sample SAMN10711881, study PRJNA513362) | rock metagenome | isolation source: Antarctica rocks | place: Antarctica: Victoria Land, Knobhead nord | collected 2015-12-19
TCTCTGAAGTCGGGCGGTAGGCGACCCCCGAAGTACTTCTCGAATTCGGAGAGGGTGGACTCGGGGATCTCTCCGCAAGTATGTACGATTCGGATTGACATGTTTCAGGCCCCCTCGCATCTAACGTGATGACTCGGTCCACTGCTGGCGACCGGCTCTGTACCCGCTGATTCTAATTGAGTTTACCGAATCGCTTAATCATCTCAACACCGCCCGTGTGGCGAATGTCGTGGATATCGGTGGGCACGAGCATCATGGTCGTGCGGTCCTGGGAGTGGTGCCATGTCGTCCCCACCGGGTTCGATCGGTCTGTATCGCCGAAGCCCGCCTTCTGATTCGCTTGTTTCAAGTCGGAACCCCAATTCCCCTCCATCTGGATCTCGGGCGTGATCGGCCGGCCCTGAGCGTCCTTGACGACGAATGGTGAAAAGTCGGCGAAACCATCCATGGCGTCGCAGGGGTCAGACTTGGTTCTTGGTTTCTGGCCGGGACGGGAAAACCAAAAACCAAGTCCGACCCGAATGGCACTCCGCGAATGGCACTCCGGATTCGATACTTCGAGGTTTGGCACGCCTTCCAAGTCCAACGCCGGCTCGGCGAATTCCGAGAGGTTGCCGAGATCGTGTGTTAACCGACCCCTCGCCGACACGATCTTATCAAGGATGAGCCGCAGGGCCGCGATCCGATCTCCGGGCCGCCCCGTCCGCTCCGCCCTCGGCGAGGAGTCAAAAGCCATGAATCGGGAGACCAATCCGCGGGTTCGTCCGAGAAATCATCGCCGAACAACAGACGCGCAATTGCGTTCGATCAGTCAGGCGATCCCGCACGGTTCTTGGGTTCGTTTGGCTAAGTGGTCCGCCACCCTGGCCTTGCCCCGGCCCACCGAAGGGTGAGGCGGGTCGAGCACGAATACGACCGTGGCGGGGCGTTGCAGTACCTGGCCGCCTGGGACCTGCGGCGGGGCTACGTCATGGGCCGATGTGAGCCGAAGACTGGCATCAAGCCGTTCGGGCGGTTGGTGGCCCAGGTGATGGAGCGCGAGCCCTATTCGGCCCGACTCGTCTTGGGTCCGTTCAACCGCGCTGGAACTGGGTTCGATTGGTCATCGGCACTCACTGTGCCCAGGTGAGGGATCGGATCAGCTCGGGCCCGTTGGGTTCGTTTTTCCCGTCGGCCGGGCCGAGCTGGTTCGGCAGGCGGGTCCCGCTGGGCTCTGGGTTCGTTCCGCGCTATAATTTGTCGGAAGCTCCCTCCGTCCCGACCTCCCCACTGGAGCCGACCATGGACCATCGCCCTTCGGAAGACCTCCTGGAGTCGTCCCACCCATTCCCGGGGACTTATCAGATCAAGGCGATCGGGATGGCGGAGGACGACTTCGTCGCGCGGGTGGTCGAGGCCGCCGCCTCGGAGCTGGCGACCCCGGGCGAGCTGGACCACTCGGTCAGGGTCACGCCGAACGGCAAGCATGTGTCGCTGACGCTGGAGATGAATGTGCAGAGTGCCGAACAAGTTCGGGCGATCTATGCCCGGCTGCGCGAGGTCAAGGGGATTACCTTGCTGTTCTGACCGGGCGTCCCCGACGGGTTGACCCGGCGACGCGATCCGACTTAAATGATGACTCCGAACCGGCGAGGCCGGTCGTCTCTCGCGCCACTCCGGCGAATGTCCCGCGGACCAGGCCCGACTCATGGCCGAACGGATCGATCTTTCCCGGGCCGACGACCCCCGCGATGTCGTCCACCGGGCCGTCGCCTGCCTGGCCCAGGGGGGCGTGGTCGGCCTCCCGACCGAGTCGGCCTACGGGATCGCCGCCAGCGCCCTCCACGCTCCGGCGGTCGATCGGCTCCGTCGGGTCGGCCGGCGCGGCAGGTCGACAGCCGCCCCGCCCGACCGATTCCCGACGCTCCTGCTCCGGGGCCCGGGCGAGTCCACGGACTGGGCGAGACTCCCGTCGGAGTCCGGCTGGAGGCTGGCCCGAAGGGCCTGGCCGGGGCCGGTGACCCTGGTCCTGCCGGTCGGCGGGCGGAGTCTCACCGGCCGATTGCCGGAGGGTGTCCGGCGATTCCTGGTTCCCGACGGCCTGATCGCCCTCCGTGCCCCGGCGCACCGGATGGTCCGCGAGATCCTCCGGCTCACGCCTGGTCCCCTGATCCAGGCCGACCCGCTGGCGCCGCTGGGGGGCCGGGCCCCGACGGTCGCGGATGACCTGGCGGGCCTGGATGACCTGGACATGATCCTGGACGTCGGCCCGACCCAGCTCGGCGGCCCGGCGACGGTCGTGGGATTCGAGGGCGACGGGTGGTCGATCGCCCGGCCGGGCGTGATCCCCGAGCGGGCGATCGCGCAGATGGCGGGCAAGATCCTGCTGTTCGTCTGCACAGGAAACACCTGCCGGAGCCCGATGGCGGAGGCTCTCTGCAAGGCCCTGCTGGCTCAGCGGTTGGGGTGCGAAGTTGGGGGGCTGCTCGACCGGGGCCTGGTGGTCCTTTCGGCGGGCGTCTCGGCGTCGGACGGGATGCCCGCCGCCTCGAACGCGGTGACCGTGGTCCGGTCCCGGGGCGGCTCGCTGTCCGATCATGCGAGCCGGAGGGCGTCGCCCGACCTCGTCCGCCACGCCGACCACGTCATCGCCATGACGCTCGACCATCTTGACGTCCTGCTCGATCAGGTCCCCGAGGCTGCGCCGATCGCCCGGCTCTTGGACCCCGACGGCGACATTGACGACCCCGTCGGCTCCGACCTCGCGACCTACCAGAGGACCGCCCGCGAGATCGAGCGTCACCTGGCCCGGCTCCTGGACGAGATCGGGCTCTGATCCGGTACTTTTGGATGATGGGTGAAGGCAATCTCGGGAAAGCGGCCGAAGAGACTTCGGATGCACGTCGCTTATCCGTTGTTAACCATCAGCCATTTTCGATCCTGGATCGATTCCAAAGGGTTCTTCCGTCGAGATCAGGCCGGATCGGCCGGTCCCAGGACGTGGACGAACGGATCGGCCAGCCCCTCGACGGCGACCTCGACGATCGAAGGAGTCAATCCCCTCGCTTCGAGCAAAGAGGCGACCCGGGGGTCGGCGGCGACGGGACGGGTCAGGACGAGCTGCCCGCCCTTCCCGAGGGCCGGGAGGCGGACCGCGACGCTGACGGTGGTCCCGAAATAGTCGAGGTGGTCGTTCAGCGTGGCGACCATCGCGGGCCCCCGGTGGATCCCGACGCGGGGCCGGAGTTCGCGCGTGGCCTCGGACTCGGCCAGGTCGCCCGGCAGGGCCAGCGCGGCCCGGACCGCTACGGCGGGGTCGGCGAAGGCAGAGAGGGTCCCCTCCAGGATCGTCTTGACCAGCGCCCCGCCCTCGCGGCGGACCCGCCCGTCGATCCGGAGGAACTGCTCGCGGACCATCGCGAAGGCCCGGGCATCGCCCAGGTCGGCGTAGAGGTCGCCGGGCCGGTCGAGGTCGGTGACCAGGAGCGTGACCGTCTCCAGGTTGATCAGCTGCCCGGGCGAGAGGATCTCGCCGGGGAACAGCTCGCGGAACAGCGCCAGCGACGAGGCCCGGGCGGCGGTCAGGGCGTCCTCGCGCGGGGCGGTCCGCTCGACCCGGACGAGGATCTCGCGGTCATGGCCGTTCGAGAGCGCGAGCACCTGCCCGCCCGCCCGGAGGGTCCTGGGGAGGTCGGGGGACGGGCCGGCCTGGAGGTCGACCTCCCATCGGCGGGCGGCGGCGGGCGGCGGCGGCCGGCTCGACCCGGAAGTCGATGGCGTAGGGGAGTTGCGGCCCCCGGAGCCGGTAGGTGCCCGACTCCAGGGTCAGGTCCAGGGCCACCCGCTCGCCCGGGGCGATCCGGGCCTGGGCCGCGACGTGTGGCGAGTGCGACGGGCTCCCCGCGCAGTAGGTCGCCAGGTCGGTCGCGCGGATCTCGGGGTGGACGCGGAAGATCAGCTCGACCGAGTTGGCGAAGTCGAGGTCGAAGTCGAGCTGGCAGGCCTGGCAGTTCCCGTGCTCGCGGAGGTTCCGGAGGGTGTCGATCACCTCCGAGGGGATCCGGCAGATCGGGCAGAGGATGTCCCAGAGCAGGACCAGGACCCCCTCGGCCGCCCCCCGGAGGCAGGCCGAGACCACGGCGTCGGCGGGGAGCCCCAGCCGCCTGGCCAGCGCCAGCGGCCGGATCCGCGCGACCTCCTGCGCGGGGGCCAGCTCCAGGAAGTCGCCGAGCCGCTCGACCACGGCCGGGTCGGACCCCCGCTCCCCCAGGGAATCGAGCCACCGTTCGAGCCGCCTCCTGTGCTCTCCGGAGAGCGGCTCGGGGGCCTCGAAGGGGTCGACGATCGGGTCGCGGCCGAGCTTGCCGGACAGGGTGGCGTCGATCCGGCGATAGACCCGGTCGATTGCCTTCCGGCCCCTCGTCCCGATCTCGACCGCCGCCAGGGTCCGGCCGACCAGACCCCGGGGCTTGACGCGGACCTGGTGCCGGAGGGTGGTCCCCCCGCCCGACCTGGGCGTGAGCTCGACCACGCTGACGAACCACTCGAACGGCCCGCGGTCGAACTCGCGGACCACGCCCAACCTCCGCCCCTCGACCCACTCGAAGGGGTGCTCGCGCCAGGCGAAGTCGATCCCCGCCTTCCGGAACCGGCCCGACCGCTTCGAGCCGCCCGAGACTTCGGGATTGTCCTCGAACCGGGCGGAGTTCAGGCCGATGGCCCGGTTGAACCGCTCGGTGTTGGAGACGAGCGGCCAGAGCGCCCGGGGCGACGCCTCCAGGTCCCACCGCCAGTCGTGGACGGACACGTCGCGGGGGTCGCACTCGGGGAGCCGGGGGTGGACATCGAGCCCGGTCGGCTCGCCCCGGAGGAGCCGCTCCAGGTCCAGGAGCATCTCGCCAGCCACGGCGTAGCGGTGGGCGGGCTCCTTGGCCATCGCCTTGGCTACGATCGAGGCGGCGGCGTCGCTGGCCGACGGGTTGATCGCCTTGAGGTCCGGGACCGGCTCGAGCCGGTGCTTGGCCATCACGGTCATCGGCGAGTCGCCGGTGAACGGCGGCCGGCCGGCCAGGAGGGCGAACAGGGTGGCCCCCATCGCGTAAACGTCGGCCGTCGGGCCGATCCGGGAGTCGCCGGCGCACTGCTCGGGGCTCATGTAGAGCGGCGTCCCGATGATCGCGCCGTAGCGGGTCAGGACCAGCGACTCGGACTCGATGACGTGCCGGGCCAGCCCGAAGTCGGAGAGCTTGACCCGGGGCAAGTCCCCGCCGAGGCCGGTTCCCGCGACCACCAGGATGTTCTCGGGCTTGATGTCGCGGTGGACGATCCCCCGCTCGTGGGCTGAATCGAGGGCCCGGGCCACGTCGGCCAGGATCGCCATCGCGGGACGCTCGTCCAGCCGGCCCCGAGCCGCCATCCAGTCGGCCAGGTTGGTCCCGGCTACGAACTCCAGCGCCAGGAAGTGGATCCCGTCATCCTCGTTGACCTCGATGAAGTTGGCGACCTGGGGGTTGTTCACCTCCGCCAGGAGCCGGGCCTCCTTGTGGAACCGCCGGAGGGCCTCGGGGCGGCGGGCGATGTCGGGTCGGAGGACCTTGATGGCGGCCGAGGAGCCGTCGGCCAGGTCCTCGCCCCGGTAGACCGTCCCCATCCCCCCCTGCCCCAGCGTCTCCAGGAGCCGGAACCGGCCCAGCCGATCGCGGTCGAGGCCCGGCCCGGGTTCGCCCGGGTCGGAATCCTCGAAGAAGCCCGTCACCGACGAATCCCCGTCGAGGCCCGGACCTCCGACCGCCGCCCGGGTGGTGACCATGTCGGCCGCCAGTCGGAGGGCCACCGACCGCGCGGTCGGGCGGGCGGTCGGGTCCTGGTGGAGTATCTCGCGGAGGAGCTTGGCGAAAACCGGCGAGACCCCGGCGACCGAATCCGAAGGCCCCCGGGGATTCCTCGCCAGGATCGTCCCCAGCGCGTGGACATCCGAGGCCGCGTCGGGCACGGCCGAGCCTGGCGGAGCCGGGGTGTCGTCCAGCCCGCTCCAGTCCAGGGCCAGTCCGCCGCCTTCGCGGACGAGGATCGTCGACGGCCCGACCCGCCCGTGGGCCAGGCCGAGCCGGTGCCCGGCCGCCAGCGCCTCGGCCAGCTCGATCCCCCGGGCGATCGAGCCAAGTCCTTCGGCCCCCGACTCGGCCAGGGCCCGGCCTTCGATCCACTCGCGGGCCACCAGCGGCGGCGAGGCTTCGAGGTCCAGGGCCACGAGCCGGACGGCCGAAGGGTGCTCGATCAGGGCGGCGGTCCGGAGCCGCCGGGCGATCGACGGCCACCGGGCCGGGTCGTCGCGGGCCCCCGAGAGCATCGTGACCTCGACCGTCGCCCCGTCCTGCCGGTCCGAGGCCCGGTATCGGACCCCGTCGCGGCCCGAGCCAAGCTGGCTGATGAGGCGGAAGCGGCCGAAGCTCATGGGGGGTCCGCGGGGAGTTGGGATTCGCGAGGTCGATCGGCTCAGGCTTTTCGCTCGGACCGGGCCGGGAGCGGGGGCTGGCCCTTGGCCCGCTCGACCCGGATGGCCCGGATCCGGGTGGGGTCGGCCCGGGTGACGGTGAGCTTGTGGCCCTCGACGATCACGCTGTCGCCGGCCCGGGCAAGCCGGCCCAGGAGGTCGAGAATCAGGCCGCCGGCGGTCTCGGCGTCGGTCTCGGGGACGGCCACGCCGCAGGCCTCGGCCAGGATGTCGAGCGGGCAAGTGGCGTCGACCTCGAAGGCGTCGTCGCCCAGGGGGGTCACCTGTGGCGTCTCGCGGTCGAACTCGTCCTGGATCGGGCCGACCAGCTCCTCCAGGACGTTCTCCAGGCCAACCATCCCGACCACCCCGCCGTATTCGTCCAGAAGCATCGCCAGATGGACCCGGTTCCGCTGAAACTCCATGAGGAGCTGGTCGAGCCGCAGCGAGACCGGGAGGAACGGGACCCGCCGCGCCGCCTTCCGGAGGTCGGGCCGGGGGTTGGAGGCCCCGCCGGCTCGGAACAGGTCCTTGACGTGGATCATCCCGATCACGGTCGTCAGGTCGTCCTCGCAGAGCGGGTAGCGGGTGTGCCCGGCCTGGCGGGCGACCCGGAGGTTGTCCTCCAGGGGCCGGGAAAGGCTCAGGTAGACGATATCGGGCCGGGGGACCATCACCCGCTTGGCGGTCTTCTCCTCCAGGTTGAGCACGTTCTCGATCATCACCCGCTCGTTCCGCGAGAGGTGCCCGCCGGCCACGCTCTCGGCCACGATGTGCCGCAGCTCTTCCTCGGTGTGGGCCACCTCGGTATGGTCGGAACTCCCCAGGCCGATGGCCCAGAGGGTTAAATTACTGGCATTATTGAGCAGCCAGATCAGCGGAAAAAAGATGTGATAGAACGCGACCAGGACCGGCGCCGTCCAGAGCGCGATCGTCCGGGCCGACCGGATCGCCAGGCTCTTGGGCGCCTGCTCGCCCAGGGCCATGTGCAGGAAAGTGATCGTCGAAAACGCCATCATCCAGGCCAGCGGGAGCGTCAGCGAGCCGACCCGCCAGTCCCCCACGCCTAGCCCATGCGTGAACGAATCGACCACCTTGTCGATCTCGTACCCCAGCGCCAGGCTGGCCACGGTGATCCCGAGCTGCGAGGCCGAGAGGTAGGCGTCGAGGTGGTCCAGCGCCCGGCTGGTCAGCTTGGCCGCCCAGTTCCCCCGCTCGACGAGCTGGTCGATCTGGCTGGTCCGGACCTTGACCAGAGCGAACTCGGCGGCGACGAAGAAGCCGTTGATGAAGATCAGTCCGGCGATGACCACGAACTGAGCGACGTCCATGGGGCGGGGCGTCCGATCGAGGAGGGGGCCCGGGGGCCCTCGCGACCGGGACTCGTCCCGGCCACCGCGACAACCCCCGTGCTGACACGAGATTGTAATCGATCGGCCACCCCGCCGCACTTCGAAAATCGCCCGGCGCGAATCCCCGGCCGATCGGCCAACGATTTCGATTGCCCACCCCAACCGGACCCTTTAGGCTGCGCACCATCCATCGATCCATCGGCCGAACAAGAGCCGAGGCCCACGGAGCATTCCCATGCCGACGACCTTGAGGACGGCCCGACTCGCGGCGATCCTGGCCCTGACCCTGATCGCACCAGCCATCTCCCTCGCCGACGACCCCGCGCCCAAGTCCGAGCCCCGGAAGGCCGAGGAGGCGATCAAGCCCCTGCCCCCCGTGGCCATCCCCGACGACCCGCCGCCTCACGAGGGGGCGATGATCGACATCCCTTATGTCATCGAGCCGCCCGACATCATCGTGGTCGAGTTGCTCGAAGCCTTGCCCGGTCGGCCGATCACGGGCGAGCGGCTGGTCAAACCGGACGGGACGATTTCGCTCGGTTTCTATGGCGACCTCCACGTTCGCGGGCTCACCATCCAGCAAGTAAAGTTGAAGGTGATCCATCACATGAGGGAATTCGTCATCGATGATGTTTTGGATCTGAAACATTTGACTATTGACAAACGAAAGGTGCTCCCGCTCCCGAAGCCGGGGACCGTCGTCCCGAACGAGGAAATCTCACCGCGCTCACCCGCCGATCCGCCACCCGCCAAACCGAGGGACGAGCCTCCCGTCCCGGAGGAGGTTGATACCGATCCGAAACCGCCGACCGCCGCGCCGCCCAGATTGAGTCGCGGATCACGCGGGTCTCTTCGATCCGGATCGTTCGACGGTCCGGTCGAATGCGCGGAAGGATGCGAGTCGACGTCTCCGCCCCGTGAATCATTGCTCGGCAATACGACCGAACATGAACGAATGCTGTCTCGTTTGTTCGTTAATACGACTGAGTTTGAGCGACTGCGGGCACAGCCCGAGGAGCAGCCCTTGGAGGTTCAACGGGATCAAGACTTCAAGGTTGTCTACCGCGATCCTGCCGAGTCGCGCCGGGTGTTCGTCGACGTCACCTCGTTCAACTCAAAGGTGTATTTCGTCCAGGGCGACGTCGGCGTACCCGGCCGCCTTCCGTTCACCGGCAAGGAGACGATCCTCGACGCCCTGAACTACGCGGGGGGCTTGATCCCGACCGCCGAGCCCAAGGACATCCACCTCTACCGCCCCGCCCAGGGCGGCAAGCCGGCCAGGGATTACGCGATCGATCTGGAGGCGATCCACAAGGGAGACGTGAAGGCCAACCTGCAAATCTTCCAGGGAGACCGGCTCATCGTCGGTCGCAACGCGACCGTCAAGAAGACGGTGGACCTGGATCGCGCGGCCGCACCGATCAACAGCGTCATGAATACGATCCTTCAATACACCTTCACGGCACGCTCTCTGTCCGCCCTCGGGGCGCCGGTTTCCGGCAATACCGAGATCAAGGTCAACGGGCAGACCTTACCGCTCCCTGGCGGTGGGACTCCCCCGATGACGGCTGCCCAGCGTGATGCCGATTTCAAGGCGTGGTTCGAGTTCCTCTGGGACCTCTCGTCCCGGGAGGGCGGCAAACTGCTCGACGAGAAGGCGCTCCGCGACGCAGTCATGAAGAAGCTCTCCCAGCCTTCCACCGGGGAGCCCGTGAAGAGGTGACGCCCGGGCCGGTCGACGCGGGGCTCGCGTCGACCGGCCGCATCGGCGTCACTCCGGGAGCGGTTTCCCCTTCGTCTCGGGGGCGAATGGAAGGGCGATCAGGCCGATCAGGAAGACGCTGCACATGGTCACGCCAGCGTAGCGGAAGGGGAGCGAAGGGTCGACGCTCTTGTAGCCGGCGTAGACCTGGCTGGTCAGGAGGCCCAGGGCCGAGGGGCCCGCGGCGGCCACCAGCCGGCCCACGTTGTAGCAGAACGACGTCCCCGTGCTCCGGAGCCGGGTGGGGAATAGCTCGGGGAAGTAGATCGCGTAGCCGCCGAAGAGGGCGAGCTGGCAGAATCCCATGATCGGGATCATCCAGAAGATGTCATAGAAATCATCCAGGAACCAGAACGTGAAGGCGGTCGCGGCCATCGCCAGCACGAACGAAAGGGCGAACGCCGGCTTCCGCCCGGTATAGGCCGTGATCCGGCTGAAGGCGTAGATCCCGAAGAACGCCCCGAGGTTCTGGAGGAACGACGTCACCCCGGTCCAGAAGGTCAGATTCCCCCCGACGAACTTCTTGAGGGCGTCGCCGGTGAGGCCCTGCCTGGTCCCCAGGTCGGTGAAGTGGGCGTTGAAGATCGTCCGGATCAGGTCGAAGCTGAAGAACCCGATCCCCCAGAGTCCGACCACCCCGGCGAACGCCAGGAGCATCCCCACGATCGTGTTCCGCCGCCACCTCGGGTCGCCGAAGAGCTCGGCGATCGAGCCGGGCCTCGGGCCGTCCCCGGGGGATCCCGATTCACGGTCGGCCAGCCGCCGGGCGTTGGCGGCCTTCCATTTCTCGGGCTCCTTGAGCTTCTTGAAGATGAACAGCGAGAGCAGCGCCGGCAAAACGCCGATCACGAACATGGCCCGCCAGGCACTGCCGATCACCCCCGACTTCTCCGCCTCCCCGAGCCCGATGCTGAGGACCGCCGCCAGCATGTTGCCGACCGCCGAGAGCGCCTGGAGCCAGCCCAGGGCCATCGGCCGGGCCCGGTCGGGCATGACCTCGGCCACCAGCGAGACGCCGACGGCGAACTCGCCGCCGACGCCCAGGCCGGTCAGGAAGCGGTAGAAGGCGAAGTCGTAGAACCCCGTCGAGAAGGCGCTCAGGCCGGTGAACAGCGAGTACAGCAAGATCGTCAGGAGCATCGTCTTGGCCCGGCCGATCCGGTCGCCCAGGATCCCGAAGGCCAGCCCGCCCAAGGCCCAGCCGATCATGAAGATCGTGGTGGCATAGCCGGCATACTTGTCGATGTTCAGGTCGCCGGGACTGGCGTGGATCAGGAACGTGACCGCCGGCTTGCGGGCGAGGTTGAAGAGCTGCTGGTCCATCGTGTCGAAGAGCCACCCCAGCGCCGCGACGACCAGGACGAACCAGTGATATTTCGTGAGGCCCTCGTACCAGGGACCGGACTCCTTCCCGGGTTCCGCCTCGGGGGATGGGATTTCGCTGTCGAAGTGCATGGCGCGGGCTCTCCGGGGCGGCGGACGGGGGACGGGCCGGGTGGTCCGGGCGTGGGGCCGCTCGAAGATAACACCGTTGGCCAGGGGTTGCTCCCACCCACCGGCCGATTTTCCGTCGCCTCGACCGGCGGGTTCCCGTCGGATAGGATCGTCCCCATGCGACGAACCGCCTTGATCGTGGTGGCGGCCGGGGCCGCGCTGGTGGCGGGGTTCGCCGGGGGCCTCCGCTCCGAGGTGTTCCCGCTGGGCGTCCCGGGCGAGTGGGAATGGCTGCGGGTCCGGCCCGGTCCCTCGGCGTTTCCGTTCGGCTTGGCCCTGGCGGCGGTGGCCGCCTATTCCGCCTTCGTCGCCGCGGGGTTCCGGTCGATCCGGACCGGGGCTCGGCCGCGTGAGGCGGCCTGGCTGGCGGGCCTGATGGTTGCGGCGACTCTCGTCCAGGGGTTCGCCCAGGAGGGTGCGCCCCCGGGATACGGGCTCTCCAAGTGGATCTTCGCCCTGCACGCCCCCGGGTCGAGCGGTTATTTCACGGTCGCCAGGACGCAGATGGCCGACCCCGGACGCTTCCTGGCCGAGTACCCGGCCTGGATCGCGAAGCAGGACGCCCTCCACGTCGGGACCCACCCGCCCGGGCTGTTCCTGGCGTCGCGGGCGATCCTGGGGGCGATGGAGACCAGCCCCGGGACGGCCCGGGCGGTGACGGAGTGGTCGCCGCCTTCGGTCGGCCTGGCGATCCGGGCCCTCCGCGAGGGGGCGGGGATCTCGCGGGCCGAAGGTGCCGCGCTGGCTTTGACCGGGGCCTTGACGCTCCTGGCATGTTCGGCGACGGTGGTCCCGCTCTATCTTCTGGCCCGGTCGAGCCTGGACGCCCCGGCCGCCTGGGCGTCGGCCGCCTTCTGGCCGCTGGTCCCGTCGGCCTTGCTGTTCCAGCCGACGGCGGATACCGCCTTCCCGCTGCTCTCGACCTCGGCCCTGGCGCTGGCGGCCTGGGCCCGGCGATCCGACGGCGGGCGAGGGTTGGGGTTAGTCGTCGCCTCGGGGGTCGCGCTGGCGGCGGGGATGGAAGTCACCCTGGCCTTCCTGCCGGTCGGGCTGGTGGTCGCCCTGATCCTGGCCCTGCCCCCCGGCCCGGGGTGGGGACGCCGCCTCGGGCTGATCCTGGCGACGGGGGCGGGATTCCTGGCCGCCACCCTGGCCTGGTGGGCGGCGACCTCGGCCAACCCGTTCGTGGTCTGGTGGTGGAACCAGCGGAACCACGCGCGGTTCTACGCCGAGTATCACCGGAGCTATCGGGCCTGGGTCGCGGCCAACCCGGTCGAGCTGGCCGTCGCCCTGGGCCTCCCGGCGACGGCGTGGGCGGTGGTCGGTTTCTCCTCGATCCGCCGGGCCCCCCGGGCGGCCTGGGCGACCCTGTTCGTCCTGGCCTTACTCACCCTGGGAGGCCGGAACCTGAGCGAGGTGGCCCGGCTCTGGCTCCCCTTGATGCCCCCGCTCCTGGTCGCCGCCGGCTCGGGCTTCGACCGACTCAGAGCCGGACCCGGTGCGCTGGCGATCTCGGCGGCGATGGTCGGGGTCGAGGCCCTGATCCTCCAGGCGACGATCCAGGTCGTCTATCCGATCTGACGGGGCTTTCCGCTGACGAGAACGGTTCCCGTCGGGTGGCTCCGAGCGGAGCGAGGCCCACCAGCCCT
>JAABUV010006485.1_pt1 | contig 12727 bp, 13 predicted proteins | sample 5559971 | NCBI WGS metagenome assembly JAABUV01 (sample SAMN10711881, study PRJNA513362) | rock metagenome | isolation source: Antarctica rocks | place: Antarctica: Victoria Land, Knobhead nord | collected 2015-12-19
CCTACAGCGACATGGTGTGGGGCCTGCTGCGGTTGCTGGGCTTCGACTACCGCCCCCAGCTGGCCGACCTACCCGACGCCAAGCTGTGGCGGATCAACCCAGTCGCCGATTACGGCCCGCTGAACACTGCGGCTCGCGGAAAGATCAACCTGGGGCGCATCCGCACCCACTGGCCCGACATCACCCGACTGGCCGCCTCCATCCACACCGGCGCGGTCAGCGCCCACGACGTCCTGCGAATGCTGCAACACGGCGGCAACCCAACCCAGCTCGGGGAGGCCCTGGCCCATTACGGGCGGATCTTCAAGACCCTGCACGTGCTGTCCTACGTCGACGAGGCGCCCTACCGGGCGCAGATCAAAGGCATCCGCAACCTGCAGGAAGGCCGCCACGACCTGGCCCGGCACGTCTTCCACGGCCGCCGCGGCGACCTGCGCCGCGGCTACCACGAGGGCATGGAAGACCAACTCGGCGCGCTCGGGCTGGCGTTGAACTGCATCACCCTGTGGAACACGGTCTACCTCGATCACGCCCTGACCGGCTTCGCGCCGAGGGTTACCCGGTCCGCGACGAGGACGTTCTGCGGCTCTCGCCCTACATGCGCCGCCACCTCAACGTCCACGAGCACTACTCATTTCAGCTGCCCGACCTCGCCGGCGCCCGACGCCCGCTGCGCGACCTGGATGATGACGGCGGGGACTTCGACTGACCGGCCAGCATCAAGGTCCACTTAGTATTCGAGGCGATCGACGCATGGGGCGCCCCCGCTACATGTGCCGCGCGTGCCTACTGGACAGAGTCGCCCGCACCTGACGCAGGCTGCGCAGCAAGAGAGCCGCCCCAACGATCACGGAGACCACGGCAACGACGGGGTGCGCCGCAGTGGCGAGGAGAATGACGCCGGCGACCAGCAAAGCGGCACCGAACGGAATAGCCCGAGGAAGATCAGGGTCCCACGCAGAGTCTCGGTGGAGCCGCCCCGGACCGCGGCCGAGACCAGAACTGTTCACCATCGGTGTGGGCCCGCTTTCCGCGTCATCCTTCCAGCCCAGCCTGCTCCGGAGGACGGGACACGGCAATAGGACCCGGCACAGAGCGGATCATCGTCCCGCATCGGCTGCATGATGGGACTGTGGAAGCCGGGAACCGGTGGGTGCTGGGACAGGGCATGGCCATGGATGGCGTCCGGTGGACGCTCACCGCTGAGTTCGCCCGTCATGGTCTGTACACGATGGCGCAGGTGGTCGATGCGGACGGCCATCGGTGGGGCGGCGGCATGGGCGGTCCCCCGCTGTGGCCGGGCAGTCGCGTCAACAGCTCAGTCCATTCCGCCGATCGCGGACCGCATCTGATGGTCCTGCGAGTGGCGGCGGACGTGCGGGCCATCGTCGCCATTCTCAGCGATGGCACCCGCCATGATCTCCGGCTGTGGGGCGACGTAAACCGGCTCGGGGCGCGCGCCGCGGTGCTCATCTATCCGCGTGAACTCGACCTGCACCGTCTCCTGTTGCTCGATCACCACGGTCAGGAACTTCCCGACACGGTGTGACAACCGGTGTGCAGCGTGGGGGGAGGCCACTGAGGTCTCCGAGCGAGAGTGAGCCGGATCGCGCCAGGAGTTTCCGTCCGCAGTGCGAGAGAATTGGGTCATGACGGATACCTCGAGCGGCTGGTTCGCCTACACCCCGCTGAGTCGTGCCGGGCTGACCGATGAGCAGCAACCCGCGAACGTGCAGCAACATAAAGAGATCAGCCCGATCGGTGAGGTCCACGTCTTCATCCACGACCTGGCGCCCGGCCAATGCGAGATCCGCTACGCCGCTGCTAGATCCAGTTGCATCCCGAACATCGTGATGCTCGAGACCGCCATCCGAGAACTCACCGCAGCGTTGGAGATCCTCCGCGGCACCGAGGAGTCGTGACCTCGTCGCGGGGAATACCGCATTCCCTGCGACAACCACCCTCCGTGCCTCCGCTGACCTGGGCTGTCGGGCCGGTCTGCGATGCTCCACCCCTACGCGTTTCCTGCGACAAACCCCGGGAGGGTGCCGTGGCCACGATCAGCCCACCACCGCAGCACCCGCCCGGAGAGGGCGGCAACGGCCCGGCGCCGACGTACGCGCATGCGGTCGAGGCGTTCCTCATCGCGCACGACCGGGCGGGGGCGTGGTCGGCGGGTACCGCGGTCAAGTACCGCCAGAGCCTGACCATCCTGGGGACCCGACTGGCCGAGGGTCCGACCGGCGCCTCGGTCGCGGCGCTGGACACCCCTGAGGGGGCGGGCACACTCGAGGTGGCGTTCACCGCCGCCTTCGCGACGCTGGCCCCGGCCACCCGCGCCCGGCACCTCGCCGCGCTGCGCTCGGCCCTGGGGTGGTGGCGGGCCCGGGGTTGGCTAGTTGGGGATCCCACCGCCGGCTGGGCCCGACCCAAGATCGCCCGCGACCACAGCCGGGCACTGACCCCCGAGCAGATCGCCGCCCTGTGGCGCCTCGACGTCGGCCTCCGGGAGAAGACCCTGTGGCGGCTGCTGTATGAGACCGCCGCCCGCGCCAGCGAGATCCTCACCCTCGACGTCGCCGACCTCGACCGACCCGGCAAACGCGCCCGGGTCATCTCCAAAGGCGGGGACACCGATTGGGTGTACTACCAAACCGGGACCGCGCTGCTGCTACCCCGACTCCTCGCCGGCCGCACCCGGGGACCGGTGTTTCCCGCCGGGCGTGCCCCCACCCGGGCGGTGCCCACCTTGGACGTGTGCCCCGACACCGGGCGGGCCCGACTGTCCTACCGCCGGGCGGCCGAGCTGTTCGCACACGCCACCACACCCCTCGCGGCCACCGCCGGGCAGTCGACAGGATGGACTATGCATCAACTGCGCCACTCTGCGCTGACCCACGACGCCGAGAGCGGCACCAACACCCCGATGCTGCTTGCTCGGTCCCGGCACGCCTCCATGCGCTCCCTCGAGCGCTACGCCCGACCCGGTCCCGAAGCCCTCGCCCGCCACGCCGCAGCCACCGACCCCGCCGCCCGACGACGCGGCCGGTAGAAACTCACCCAGCGGCCGAGTCAACCGACTGGCGTCCTTTGCCTCCCCCAATTTGTCCCGCTCTCCTTCTACCGGACGCGACGGTCAACTGCCGGTCGGCCAAACCTAGCCCACCCCCATGAGGCGGGCCGGGAAGTTTGCCCTACCCGACCGCCCCGCGGTGCGCGCACTACCGCGAAACCCATCAAGGCGCGAAAATGCCTCGGTCCATAATGATCGGGCTCACCAACGGTCCGCTTGGGCGGCGCGGCCCGTTGTGGGCGGCAGTGCCTCCCCGTACGGTCTGGGAACGAGCCAGGCCGTACCGCGGCCACCGGACGCCACCGCCGCATCGAGAGAGCCACCATGACCGCAACCCCCGAGCCGATGCCCCCACACGACCCCTCTTACAACCGGGGCCCGGCCGGTCGGCCGAGTACGCACCACCCGCGCACCCACGCAACGGAATCGGGATCACCGCCCTGGTGCTCGGCATTGTGGCAGTCGTCGCCTCGATCACCGTGATCGGCGGCATCCTGCTCGGAATCATCGCCATCGTGCTCGGCTTCATCGGCCGTTCCCGCGCCAAGAAAGGTCAGGCCACCAACAGCGGAGTCGCCCTGGCGGGCATCATCACCGGCGCAGTCGGCCTGGTGTTGTCCATCGTCCTCGTCGTGGCCGGCGCCGCCCTGTTCTTCGGCAACGGCGGCAGCGACCTCGTGAACTGCACCAACAACGCCCACGGCGACCAAACCGCCATCAACCAGTGCAACACCCAATACCGGGGCAAAATACAGAACGGTAGCTGAGCACCCCAGTGACGTGCCCGGCGAAATTCGGACAGTGATTGATGAGGTCTCGCGCGAACTGGACTCAGCAGGACCCATGGATGCAGGTGCTAATCCTGCTCGGACCTTTGCTGCTGGTCGTGGGACAACTGTTCGAGATCGGCAGGGGTAACGCATCAATCGTCTTCTTGGTCCTCGACGGCGTCCTTGTGCTGCTCGTCGTCGCTCGACTCGTGGCCATCCTCTGGGTAATGCATCGACGGGAGATGCAGCACCACAGGCAGGATGGTGCTGCCTCCATCGACCAGGCTGACCACTGACCGCAAGCTGATCATTTACAACCCCCAAACGCCGCGCGCAGCGGCCAACTGTCAGATTGAGGTCTTGACCGGCAGGCCACCGCGTCCGGAAGCCGCCACCACCGCCCTACTCCGACTGTGGCTGGCCCCGTGGGCCTGACGTCGGGTTGGGGTGTACCCCAACTTAACGCTAGTAATTGGCTTAGCAGCGTCCCGTAAGACGCATCTGAGCGAGAATCTTCACCGGACAGGTCTCATGCCGAGTGGACGGTTATGCCGAGTGCTGGTCGGTGAGCGTGCGGCCGTGCTGGTCAGGGGCTCGGGTGTGGTGACGCGCTCGGCGTAATACCCGATTCGGGTGGAGTCTCCATGGGTTCGTTTCGTCGATCTCACAGGAGGCAGGCATGTTGGGCAACAGCGTTGAGGTTCGTGCTCGGGAGTTGGAGGTGGTGGCCGCGGGCTACCGCCGGTATCTGCTGTTCGAACGCGGGCTGAGTGATGCGACGGTGGACTGCTACGAGCCCAGGGCACGGCGGTTCCTCGCTCAGCGTGACGGATCCCGGGGTCTGCTGCTGGCCGAGCTGACGGCCGCCGATGTGAGTGGGTTCCTCGCGCTCGAGTGCCCGCGGCTCGGTGCCGCGTCGGCGCAGCTGCTGGTGACCGTAGTGCGGTCGCTGCTGCGGTACCTGCATGTGGCGGGGTGGATCGCTGCGCCGCTGGAGTGGGCAGTTCCCGCGGTAGCCGCAGTGCGGGGCAGGTCTTTGCCGCAGGCTCTCGAGCCGGAGACGATCGTGGCCCTGTTGGGAACCTGTGATCGCCGGCGCACGGTCGGTCGGCGCGACTTCGCGATCTTGCTGCTGTTGTCCCGGTTGGGGCTGCGGGCCAGCGAAGTCGCCGGGCTCAAGCTCGACGATGTCAGCTGGCGGGCCGGCGAGCTCGTGGTTCGTGGGAAGGGCGGCCGGGTGAACTCCCTACCGCTGCCGGTCGATGTCGGCGAGGCGCTGGCGAGATACCTGCAACGCCGGCCAACGGGCTCCGACGGCTGCCGGGCCTTGTTCTTGAAGGTGATCGCTCCGGTCGGACCGATGTCTCGCTACGCCCTCGGCGCGGTGGTGCGCGAGGCATGTTGGCGCGCTGGCATTCCACGGATGGGTTGTCACCGGCTGCGGTACACCGCGGCGACCGGGATGCTCCGCTCGGGCGCCACGCTGGAGGAGATCGGGCAGGTGCTGCGCCATCGTGAGCGGCGCACGACCGCGATCTATGCGCGGGTGGACCGCGACACGCTCAGAGCGGTCGCGATGCCGTGGCCGGAGGTGAGGTCATGACCGCGCTGGAGCAGGCCTTGAGCGACTACCTCCGGCTTCGCCGAGGGCTTGGTTACTACCTCGAGCGGGACCAGGGCGAACTCGAGCGGTTCATCGAGTTCTTGCAGCAGGCGGGCGCGGAGCGGATCACCGCCGAGCTGGCGGTGCAGTGGGCGCGGATGCCAGCCACCCAGCATCCAGTCATTTGGCGAAAGCGGCTGTCGACGGTGCGGGGCTTCGCTCGCTACCTGGCCACGCTTGATCCGGTGTCTGAGATCCCTTCGACGGATCTGTTACGCGCTCACCAGCCACGCACAGCCCCCTACATTTACACCGCGGAGGAGATCACCGAGTTGATGGCCGCCGCGCGATCGCTGCCCCGGCCACTGGCCGCGGCCACCTTCGATACCCTCATCGGGTTGCTGGCCTGCACCGGTCTGCGGCTGCGTGAAGCGCTCGGGCTGGATCGCCAAGACGTCGACCTGCAAGACGGGGTGCTCGACATCCGGGCCAGCAAGAACCACCGGCAGCGTGAGGTCTTGCTACACCCGGGCGCTACCGCCGCGCTCACGGAGTACACGCGGGTGCGAGATCAGCGTTTCCCGGCTTCCGCCACGCCGGCGTTCTTCGTCAGCAGCTGGGGAAGACCCCTGCTCAAGGACGGGTTCTGGCACACCTTCGGAGTGCTGATCAAGCAGGGAGGTCTGGAGGGGCGCGGCGAGCGGGTGCGGCCCCGACCACACGACCTGCGCCACACCTTCGCGGTGCGAACTCTGATCGGCTGGTACCGCGCGGGCGAAGACATCGACCGCAAGATGCCGGCCCTGTCGACCTATCTCGGTCCCGTCTCACCAGAATCGACCTACTGGTACCTGCAGTCGGTCCCCGAGCTCATCGCACTGGCCACCGAGCGCCTGGAGCGCCGCATCCCAGAGGGGTTGTCATGACGCTCATCGCCCCCACCCTGCAAGCGTTCTTCACCGACCGGCTGATCACCGAGCGCAACGCCAGCCCCGAGACGGTCGCCTCCTACCGCGACACCATGCGCCTGCTCCTCAGCTACGCCCGCGACCACACGGACAAGGCACCCCACGAGCTGGACTTCGACGACCTGGACGCGCCACTGATCGGGGCGTTCCTCAGCCACCTGGAGACCGTTCGCGGCAACAGTGTGCGCACCCGCAACACCCGCTTGGCAGCGATCCACTCGCTCTACCGGTACGCCGCGCTTCGCCACCCCGAGCACGCGCAGACGATCGCACGGGTGATCGCGATCCCCACAAAGCGTCACCGGCACGAAGACATCTCCTACCTCGACCTGGCCGAGATCAAAGCGCTGCTTGGCGCACCGGACAAGAGCCGCTGGCTGGGCCGACGCGACCACGCACTACTGCTCACCATGATCCAGACCGGCGTGCGCGTTTCAGAGCTCACCGCGCTGCGTCTGCGTGACGTCAACCTCGCCGCCACCGCCGCCCACATTCGGGTGCTGGGAAAGGGACGGAAGCTGCGCGCCGTCACGCTCACCCACGAGACTGCCGCGGTCCTCCGCGAATGGCTCAACGAACGCCAAGGCCAGTCCGACGATCCGCTGTTCCCCACCCGCCAAGGAGGCATGCTCAGCCGCGACGCCGTCGCCTGGCTCACCGCCAAACACGCGGTCACCGCGTCGGCAGGTTGTCCGTCGCTCACGGCCAAGCAGGTCACCCCGCACGTGCTGCGACACACCAACGCGATGCTGCTCAAGGCGAACGGTGTCGACATCGCCACGATCGCGCTGTGGCTCGGACACGAGAACATCACCACCACCCAGATCTACCAGCACGCCGACCCCGCGCTGAAGGAAGCAGCGATCGCAAAGATCGCACCTTTCGGCACCAAGCCCGGCCGATACCGACCCACCGACCGACTGCTCGCCTTCCTCGAAGCCCTGTGATTATGCCGAGCCAGCGACCATCACCCCGCCGCCCATCACCACCTGATTCGGCATAACCGTCCACTCGACATGAGCCCTGTTATGCCGAGCTCGGCATAACAGGGCTCACGAGGCGCACCCACCGCGGGTACTCCGCGAAGGAGAACAGAGTCTCTTCAGCGAAGTTGGCGGCCATGGTGAGCCCGAGTATGCGCCCACTGATCAGGCACAACGAGGGTGCCCGGCACGCTACCGCCAGCCCCGAGAGTGCACGATGATGCCGGTTATCGTGTGCGCTTACCTCGGGGGCCGGGAGATAACCCCACGACCGGGAAAACCTGCCACGATCCTCCGGAGACGTACTCTGCGTTGCGGCCTGGGTCACCGACCGGGCATCGTGCACACCCGGAGGATGCATGACGGCCAACATCACCGTGGTTCGTTCGCCCGAAGTGCGTGGTTGGCGGATACGGCTGGACGTCGTCGTCGACGGCACCGTCGTCGGCGCCCTGCGCCGCGGAGGGACACTCGTCCATGAGGTGCCCGCCGGTGAGCACCAGGTGCAGGCCGTGTGGGACAGCAGCAGAAGGAGCCCCCTGCGGCGGGTCACCCTGCACGACGGCGAATCCGAAACCCTCTACCTCAGCTTCATCTCCGAACGCGCCCACTACGTGCGCTCACCCACCAAGGCCACGGACTGGCTCCTTCTCACCCCCGACGGAACCCTCAACAACGCCAATGGCGCGCAGCGACCACCGCTCGAGACCCGAATCCGGGTCGCCCTGACCGCACTTGCCACGGTGGCGTTCGTCGTCAACCTCGTGGCATCCCACGGAACAACACTGAAGACCGCCGGCTTCATCGTCTACACCGTCAGCGGCCTCCTCGCGTTCGTCTTGCTCATGCGACATTTCCACCGCCTCTACCGCTCCCCCAGCAAAGACAACACCTAACCTTCCAGGCGACGATCGTGTCGGCGTTGATGGGGCTCGACTGGGACAGTTTCGCCTTTGGCGAACGCAGAGCCGCCCTGGCCCTCGAGCTGTCTACGGTGACCTGACAAGCCGCCGAACTTGGAGGATGTATGGAAACGATCAGTGGTACCGCCGCCGGCGTACCGTTCACTGCCCTCCCACCGGCTGAAGCCACCGACGGTCCTTCGCCGTTGATCGTGACTTGGCACATGCTGGACGCGCCTCGCACGGACTCGGCGTTCGCGGCCGCGCTGCCCATGACTGGGGTGCCTGCCTGGCGGGTGCACCTGGGCATGCCAATGTGTGGCGAGCGAATGGTTGACGGCCGCGTCGACGCCGCGGTCGAACTCATCCGCAAGGACGCGCTGATGGCCTATGCGGCCCCGTTCACCTTCCAGGCCGCCGATGAATTCCCGGACGCGCTGGCCGCACTGCGCGATCAGTTGCCGGTCGACGACGAACCGATCGGCATCCTCGGCGGTTCGCTCGGCGGTGCCGTGGCGCTGGAGGTGTGGGCCAGGCAGCGGACTGCGATCAAGGCGGTCGCACTCGTCAACCCGGCTGTGCGGGTACGGTCCGCCATCGAGGTGATCGAGGCCCTCCTCGGGCAGACCTACCCATGGACCGCGGATTCCCGAAAGACTGCCGACGACCTGGATTTCGTTGCCCGCGCCGGAGACAACACGGCGCAACCGCCGTTACTGCTTGTCAGCGGCGAACTGGACCAACCAGCGTTCCAGACGGACGCGGCCGACCTGGTCCATGCACTACGCGACCGGTACGCGCACCCGGACGATGTCGAGCTGATCACTGTGCCGGGACTGGCGCACCCGTTGGCCGACGAACCCGGCCTGGAACCGGCCCCACAGCTGCCCGCGGCCATGCTGGTTGACGAGATCCTGACTAAGTGGTTTCTCCGGCAACTCACGGCGAAGTGAGCAACAACTGGCCATCTTCGCTTGGCCTAGTGACACCGCGTGCTACGCCAGGTTGACCTGCTGAGCGTGTGCGGGGACGGGCACTCAGTCCCTAACTGTCGAGGAAGTTTCCTCGCTCCCTTTCCGTGCCCGGTCGAGAATCGGCCGGTGACGGCGGCTCGGCGGACTGGGTGGGTGGACCGGCGCTGGCCCGAGCCGGAAGATCGCAGGGTGACGATCGGCGACGGATCGAGCTTTCTGGCCGGGGCGCCCCGCTGGGTCGATGGGCTGGGCCGTTTGCGTGACGTGGTCCGGCAGCAGCTGGTCGCGGCCCAGCTGAGCCAGGTCATGGCTCGGCAGAGTGTGTCACCGGCCCGGGTGCTGGACGTCGGCTGCGGGCAGGGCACGCAGGCTCTTGCGCTGGCCCGGGCCGGGCATCAGGTGACCGGGCTGGATATCTCCGATGAGCTGCTGGCGCGCTTCGCGGCGGTGCTGGCGAGCGAACCGGCCCCGGTACGCGAGCGGGTGCACCTGGTCCTCGGCAGCGGCCAGGCCGCGGCCGAACTCACACCCGGCCCGTTCGACGTCATCCTTTGCCACGGCGTGTTGATGTACCTCGACGACATCGCTCCGATGCTGATCGCGTTGACCCGCGTCGCAGCTCCCGAAGCCGTCTTATCGCTACTGGTGCGCAACGGGTTTGCCCCGGCGATGCGCGACGGGCTGCGCGGCAATTGGGCCGACGCGCTGGAACGCTTCGATCGTCTCGACTACGTCAACCGACTCGGCGTTCCCGCGCACGCCCACACCCCGGACGACGTCGAGCAGATCCTCGTCCCGCTGGGTTGGCGCCAGCAGGCTTGGTTCGGTGTCCGGGTCTTCAGCGATCACCGCGACGAACCCGCGCCCGAAGCCCTCGAACTGGAACAGCTGCTCGCCGCCGAGTGGCAAGCAGGCGCACGCGACCCCTACCGCCAGGTCGCCGCCCTGCTGCACCTCACCTACACCCGACCGTGAGCGGCGACCACGACCGAACGAACCACCAGCCACCGCAGCTGGAGCCCCGTCGCCGGTAGGGGATCGGCTTGAGACACACGTAGTGATCCACGTCCGGGTGTTGGCCGTGGCAGACCGGCGAGTTGCTGTGACCGAGGACTGTTGTCGGTGATCAGGTGTTGGTGAACCATCCGCCAATCGGAGGAGTTACCGGTCTGTTCTGTTCTCCGGGCTGACCGATACGGGCTGGCCACGCCGATCCGAGTAGAGGCCGGCCAGCAATTAACGATCATGGGCCGCAGCGATGTCGAAGCGTCCCTGGCTGGTGGACAGCGGTCGTTGCGCCGGTACGTCACCCAGGGGTTGGCCACCGACCAGTGGCGTCGGCGTGGTGGTGCCGGCCTGTTCCAGGATGGCGAAGTCGTCGGCGGAGACAATCGCGGCGAGCGGCTTGCCGTGGCGGGTGAGGACCACTCGCTCCCCGCCGTAGGCAACCTTGTTGACAAGGTCAGCGAGTTCGGCACGAGCCTGGGTGAGCGGAACCTGATGAGACATGCAACGAGCGTACCGTACCTTATTACTAATCGGTACAGATTGTAAGCATGAGTGGATGGTGCGGTGATGAGTACTCGCGGCCTGAACGTGGCGCGATTCATGGCGGGTACGCCCTACTGGCCGGTCCTTTCCCATCCACTGCTGCGACGGCTGCTGCCGGGGTTCGTCGTGTCGTCGCTGGGTGATGGCATGGCCGTGGTCGCGGTCAGTTGGCTGGCTCTCGAGCTGACGCCCGCCACCAATCGCGGGCTGTGGGTGGCGGGCGCCGTGGCGGCCTACACCCTGCCCGGGGCAGCCGGTGCGCTGCTGCTCGCCCGGTTCTTGCGGCACCGCCCCCCGGCCCGACTGGTGGGCTGGGACGCAACGCTGCGGGCGTGCGCGCTGGGTGCGATCCCGGTGGCGTACGTGGTGGGGGAACTCAGTATTGGCCTCTACATCGCCCTGCTCGGGATCTCCTCGGTGTTGCACTCCTGGGGGCAGGCCGGGCGCTACACGCTGCTCGCCCGGGTGCTGCCCGAACGCAACCACCTGGCGGGCAACGCCGTGCTCTCCACTATCGGCGCTGCCTCCACCGTCATCGGGCCGGCCCTGGCGGGAGTGCTCATCGCCTGGCACGGAGCAGTTCTCGTCATCGCCCTCGATGCCGTCACCTTCGTCGTCCTCGCCGCGACGTTCCACTTCTTCGCCGGCCCTGAGGCGGAAACATCGGACCCACGCCCTGAACACAACGCTGCGGAGCCCCCGACCCCGGGCAAGGTCTCGGTCATCCGGGGTAACCCCACCCTGATGGGTCTGCTTGCCTTGAGCTTCGGCTTCTTCTTCCTCTTCGGCCCCGTCTACGTGGCGCTGCCCCTGCACGTGGCCACCGACCTGCACGGCTCCGCCACCCTGCTCGCCGCCTTCTACACCGCCTTCGGCAGCGGCGCCCTCCTCGGGGCCACGCTCACCGGATACCTCAACCGCTGGCCGTTGTGGCCGAGCACCATCGGCATCGTCGTCGGCTTCGGGGCGGTGATGCTGCTCGTCGGACTCGGCGTGCCCACCCCCGTGGCGCTCGTGTCCTTCGCGCTCGCCGGCTTGCTCTGGCCACCGTATGCGTCGATGTCCACCGCCCTGTTTCAACACTCCACCACCAGCAGGTTGCTTCCCCAACTACTGGCCGCCAATTCCTCCGTCCGAGTCCTCTCCGTACCGCTGGGTACCGCCCTGGGTGGCCCCCTCGTGGGCGCCGTAGGCGCCGGCCCAACGCTGCAGCTCTCGGCAGCAGCGATCCTCGCACTCGGGTTGGCCTCGGCAAGCGCCATGGCGCTCTGGGCTAGCAGATCGTGACGCCCACCCTCCGGCCACTCCCCGGACCTGGTCCGCTGTTCCCAACCTTGCGTTGCGGTGCACTATCGACGGTTCTCCTGGTTCGACGTCCGCACGCGGTGACAACTTCGCGGCCGGAATCAGTGACAAGTCCACGTCAGTTCACATTGGCGCGGTTGCGCGTCGGTATTCGATGGTTTTTGTCAGCCACTTCTCGGCGACCGCTAGCGTTCCGGGTTCGTGATGGTGTGTTTGCTTCAAGTGCCCCCGCCGTGGTTCTCGGGTGTTAGGTTCGGGTCATGGCTATCCGGCACTAGATCAGCTCGGGCGCACCACGGTGCGCGCGTGAGACTGATCCGTCCTCCGAACGCGACTTGCGGTGGTAGAGCCCGTGGATGCTCGGAGCTGACCCTGGAGCCACTATGTTTCGCCCTTCGGGGACGGCGAGCTACCGCGCCGTGTTGCGTTCACCCGGAGTGCTGCGCCCGTTCGTCGCCGTCAATTTCGGTCGGCTGTCGTATGCGACGCTGCCGCTGTCGCTTCTGCTGACCGTCCAGGCCGCCACGGGTTCCTTCGCCGCAGCAGGCATTGCCCTCGGGGCGTTGTCCGCGGCGACCGCGATCATGCCCGTCAAGTC
>JAABUV010006486.1_pt1 | contig 12724 bp, 12 predicted proteins | sample 5559971 | NCBI WGS metagenome assembly JAABUV01 (sample SAMN10711881, study PRJNA513362) | rock metagenome | isolation source: Antarctica rocks | place: Antarctica: Victoria Land, Knobhead nord | collected 2015-12-19
CTCTTGGCGCTTGTCCGACAGGAACCCACGATGCCCAGCAAGCCCGCCACGTCCCAGCTCACGCTGTCGCTGTTCGACAGCACCGCCCTGTCCGGCGGCCTCACCCTCGACGCGCCCATGGGAGGGCTGCGCTACCGCGAGCCCGAGGGGGACGACGACGACACGCCGCCCGCGGCGCCGGCGGCAGCCCGCGTGCCCCCGCGCAACTGGCGCCTGTCGGGGGACCGCACCCTGGCGCATGGCTGGAAGGCGAGGGCGGCCGACAACGTGGCGGCGATCCGCCTGGCGGACGCCATCGCGGGCGAGGACCGCCATGCCACGGCGGACGAGCAGGAGGTGCTGTCACGCTTCACGGGCTTCGGTGCGTCCGAGCTGGCCCAGAGCCTGTTCCGCCGGCCCGGCGAGGCGTTCCGGCCAGGCTGGGAGGACCTCGGCACCGAGCTGGAGCAGCTCGTGACACCCGAGCAGATGGCCGGCCTCGCCAGGGCCACCCAATACGCCCATTACACGCCAGAATACATCGTGCGGGCGATCTGGGGCGCGGTGACCCGCATGGGCTTCGCCGGCGGCACGGTGCTGGAGCCGGGCTGCGGCACCGGGCTGTTCCTTGCCTTGATGCCGGACAGCCTGGTGGGCAAGACGAGCGCCACCGCCATCGAGATGGACCCGTGCACGGCGCGGATCGCGGCACTGCTGCATCCCGACGCCTGGGTGCGCAACGAGGACTTCACCAAGGCGCGCATCGCCGAGACGTTCGAGCTGGCGATCGGCAACCCGCCGTTCAGCGACCGCACGGTGCGGGCCGGCGATCCCGCGGGCAAGCTCGGCCTGTCGCTGCACGACTACTTCATCGCCCGCAGCATCGAGCGGCTGAAGCCGGGCGGCCTCGCCGCCTTCGTCACCAGCCGCTACACCATGGACAAGGCCGACCAGACGGCGCGCGCCTACATCGGGGAGATGGCCGACCTGGTGGGCGCGGTGCGGCTGCCGCAGGCCAGCATGCTCGCCGCGTCCGGCACCGAGGTCGTGGTGGACGTGCTGCTGTTCCAGAAGCGCGTGCCCGGCGTCCCCGCGAACGGCACCCCGTGGGACAGCCTGGCCGAGGCGGTTCCCGAGGAGGACGGCGAGCAGGCGCTCCACGTCAACCGCTACTTCACCGACAACACAGTGATGGTGCTGGGCACGCACGGCCGCACCAGCGGGCCGTTCGGCCCTGCCTATACCTGCCGCGGCAGCACGGACGGCAACCTCGCCGCCACGTTGGAGAGCGTGCTGGCCCGGTGCCCGGAAGGCATCCACGCCGCCTCTCCGGACGCCCCTGCCGCACAGCGTCCCACGGCATCCCGTGTCGTGGTCGGCACCGCCGCCGAGGGCGCCACGGTCAAGGAGGGCAGCTACCTCGTGCTCGACAGCCAGCTCGTGCAGGTGGTGGACGGCACGCCGGTCCCGGTTGCGGTGCGCTCGGGAGCAGGCGGCGAGGGCATCCCCGCCAAGCACGCGCGCATCCTGCGTGCGCTGATCCCGGTGCGCGACTGGGTGCGCGCCGTGCTGCGCGCCCAGGAGGCGAACGAGCCGTGGGCGGCGGCCCAGGTACGGCTGCGCGTGGCCTACACGACGTTCAAGCGCAACTTCGGCCCGCTCAACCTGACCAGCGTGTCCACGTCCACCGACCCGAAGACCAGCGAGGAGCGCGAGACGGTGCGCCGGCCCAACCTGCAGCCGTTCCTCGACGACCCGGACTGCTGGCTGGTGTCCTCGATCGAGCACTACGACGAGGACAGCGGCCTCGCCAAGCAGGGACCGATCTTCAGCGAGCGGGTGATCCATCCCCCGGCAGCACCGCTGGTGGTCACCGCCGCCGACGCGCTCGCGGTGACGCTGCAGGAGGTCGGCCACGTCGACCTCGACCGCATGGCCGAGCTGCTCGGCCGCAGCCGCGCCGAGGTGGTGGCCGAGCTGGGGGAGGCGGTGTTCCTCAACCCGGCGCTCAGCATCGGCGACACCGAAGTATGGGTGACGGCCGACGCCTACCTGTCCGGCCCGGTGCGCACCAAGCTGGCCGCGGCGGAAGCATCGGCGGCCCTCGACCTGCGCTATGCGCGCAACGTCGCCGCCCTGCGGCGCGTGCAGCCCGAGGACCTGAAGCCGTCCGACATCAGCGCGCGGCTCGGCGGCCCGTGGATCCCCACCGACGTGGTGGAAGCCTTCTCGGCCGAGGTGATCGGCGTGCGCACCAAGGTGCGCCACACCGTGCAGGTGGCGGCGTGGTCGCTCGACCTCAGCCGCTACGACGGCGTGGCCGCGGCCACGTCCGAATGGGGCACGGTGCGGCGCCACGCCGGCCTGCTGCTGTCCGACGCGCTGAACAGCTCGCTGCCGCAGATCTACGACACCCTGATCGTGGGCGACGCCGAGACGCGCGTGCTGAACGAGAAGGAGACCGAGGCGGCCAAGGAGAAGCTGGCGCGGATCAAGCAGGCGTTCGAGCGGTGGGTGTGGACCGACGCGGACCGCGCCGACCGCATCGCCCGGATCTTCAACGACCGTTTCAACAACCTGGTGCCGCGCGCCTTCGACGGCTCGCATTTGCAGCTGCCAGGAGCCAGCAGCGCCATCAGCCTGCGCCCGCACCAGATGCGGGTGATCTGGCGCGTCATCAGCGCCGGCGGCACCTACATCGCCCACGCGGTCGGCGCGGGCAAGACGTTCAGCATGGCCGCCGCCGTCATGGAGCAGAAGCGCCTGGGCCTGATCGGCAAGGCGCTGATGGCGGTGCCGGGCCACTGCCTGGCGCAGGCGTCGCGCGAGTTCCTGCTGCTCTACCCGAACGCCCGCATCCTGGTGGCCGACGAGACCAACTTCGCCAAGGACAAGCGCGCCCGCTTCCTGGCGCGTGCGGCGACGTCCAGTTGGGACGGCATCATCATCACGCACTCGGCGTTCAAGTTCATCGCAGCCCCCGCCTGGTTCGAGCAGGGCATGATCTCGGAGCAGATCCGCGCCTACGAGGAGCTGCTGCTCAAGGTGGACGGCGACGACCGCCTGACCACGAAGCGCATCGAGCGCGCGAAGGAGGTGATGCTCGCCAAGCTGGAGGCGCTCGCCACCGCAAAGGACGACATGCTGACCATCGGCGAGATCGGCGTCGACCAGATCATCGTCGACGAAGCGCAGGAATTCCGCAAGTTGTCGTTCGCCACCAACATGGGCGGGCTGAAGGGCGTCGATCCCAACGGCTCGCAGCGCGCCTGGGACCTCTACGTGAAATCGCGCTTCATCGCGCAGGGCAACCCCGTTCGCCCGCTGATCCTGGCGTCAGGCACCCCGATCGTGAATACCTTGGGAGAACTTTGGCACCTGTCTCGCTACATGCAGCCGGACGCGCTGGAGGAGCGCGGCATCCACCAGTTCGACGCCTGGGCCAGCCTGTTCGGCGACACGCGGACCGAACTCGAACTGCAGCCATCTGGCCGCTACAAGCCGGTCACGCGCTTCGCCGAGTTCGTGAACGTCCCCGAGCTGATCGCGATGTTCCGAACCTTTGCCGACGTGGCGCTCAAGGACGATCTGCGCGCCTACGTGACGCTGCCCGCGGTGCAATCCGGCAAGCGCCAGATCGTCACGGCCCCGGCGAGTGCCGCGTTCCGCGGCTACCAGGGAGTGCTCGCAGAGCGCATTACCAAGATCGAGGAGCGCAAGCGGCCACCCGAGCCCGGCGACGACATCCTGCTCTCGGTCATCACCGACGGGCGGCACGCTGCCATCGACCTGCGCTTCGTGCTGGAGGAGATGCACAACGAACCGGACAACAAGCTGAACAAGCTGGTTGCCAACGTGCACCGCATCTGGGCGGAGACGTCCGACCGACGCTACGTCCAACCCGACGGCACGCCGTATCCATTGCCGGGCGCGGCACAGATGGTGTTCTCGGATTTGGGCACCCTGGCCGTGGAGGCGACGCGCGGCTTCTCGGCCTACCGCTGGATCAAGCAGGAGCTGGTGCGCCTCGGCGTGCCGGCGGCCGAGATCGCCTTCATGCAGGACTACAAGAAGAGCGCCCTGAAACAGCGGCTGTTCGGCGACGTGAACAACGGCAAGGTCCGCGTGCTGATCGGCTCCAGCGAGACGATGGGCACCGGCGTCAACGCGCAGCAGCGCCTGGTCGCGCTGCACCACCTCGACGTGCCGTGGCTGCCGAGTGCCATCGAGCAGCGCGAGGGCCGCATCGAGCGCCAGGGCAACCAGAACGACGAGATCGAGCTTTACGCCTACGCCACGCTCGGCAGCGTGGACGCCACGCAATGGCAGCTGCTGGAACGCAAAGCGCGCTTCATCGCTGCCGCACTCTCGGGCGACCGCTCGATCCGTCGGCTGGAGGACGTGGGATCGCAGGCCAACCAGTTCGCCATGGCGAAGGCGCTGGCCTCGGGCGACCCGCGCCTGATGCAGAAGGCGGGGCTCGACATGGAGATCGCCCGCCTGCGCCGGCTGCGCGCCGCGCACTTCGACGACCAGCAGGCGGTGCGGCGCACCCTGGCGGAGTCGCACGCGCAGACCGCCTCCTCGCGCACGCGCTGCGGGCAGATCGAGGCGGACCTCGTGCGGCGCACGCCGACGCGCGGCGAGCTGTTCACCATGGAGGTGAACGGCAAGCGGACGGCCGAACGCCGCCTGGCCGGCAACTCGCTGCTGGCCCGCGTCCGCGTCCTGGCGATGGGGCGCGAGACCGGGCAGTGGACGCTGGCCCGCCTCGGCGGCTTCGAGGTGAAGGCCGAAGGCCGGCACTGGACCACGGTCGCCGGCTACCAGCTCAGCGTGTGGCTCGACCGCACGGGCTACGAGCAGGAGCTGAAGTTCGAGGACGACCTGACGCCCCTGGGGCTGATCGGCCGGCTCGAATACCAGCTCGACCGCTTCGAGGTGGACCTGGCCGAGCATCGGCGGCGCATCGCCGAGGCGGAGACCCGCGTCGCCGGCTACCAGAAGCGACTGGGCGAGGCGTTCGCCTACCAGGGCGAACTGGACGCCAAGCAGGCCGAACTCGACGCGATCGAGGCCGACCTTGCCGCACCGTCGAACGACAACGGCTCCGCCCCGCAGTCCGCCGCGGCGTAGCCGCAGTCCGGCCCGCGCCTGACCCGTGACGCGCTGCCTGATCCGCCGCGCGTCACGGAAGACGAGGCGGCAGGACAGAGCAGAACCGAGCAGGACGAGGCGGGGCAGGGAGAGCAGCAGAGGCTGCGCTCCCGCATGCCCGGCCGTCGCCGCAAGGGTGCGTCGCGCCAAGGCGCTCCCGCGCAAGCGCGCCCTTGCCCCGCCGTCCGGGATGCGGGGTGCGGGAGGGGTCACGCCGAAGTGGAAGGGCGGACGAACGAACCGAGGAGAACAGCACCGTGGAACTCAGGACCGTCGACGCCCGCACCTTGATCGAGAACCCAGACAACCCGCGCAGGAAATCCCCACCCGACCATGCGGACCAGCAGATGGCCGCGAGCATACGCAGGGTTGGCGTCCTGCAGCCGCCGGTGGTGCGCGACGTGGCGGATGGGTTGATGACCAAATACGGCCACCGCCGGGTGCGCGGCTCGATCGCCGCCCAGCGGTTCGAGCTGAAGGTCATCGTGCTCGGCGAGGACGAGGACGCCGACGACGACCAGATGCGCGCCCTGATCGAGAACACGGTTCGCAAGGCGATGTCGCCGGTTGAACAATGGCGTGCCATCGAGGACCTGGTCAGTGAGAGGTGGACGGAAGAGGCCATCTCCAACGTCCTGGTGCTGCCGATCCGCACGCTGCAAAAGCTGCGCCTGCTCGCGCGCATCCATCCGCCGATGCTCGACCGCATGCACGCCGGCGACATGCCGGGCGAGCGCGATCTGCGCGTCATTGCTTCGGCGTCGCTGGAGGAGCAGGCGGCGGCTTGGAAGAAGAACAAGCCGAAGAAGGGCGAGGAGGTGAGCTGGTGGCAGCTTGCCCAGGCGCTGGCCCGCAGACGCATGCGGGCGGCCGACGCCGCGTTCGATGCGGAGTTCGCCGCCGCCTACGGCGTCGAATACGTCGAGGACCTGTTCGCACCGGCCGACGAGGACAGCCGCGCCACCACCAACGTGGACGGCTTCCTCGCTGCCCAGCACGCCTGGATCGAGGCCAACCTGCCGGAGAACGGTGTCGTGCTGCAGGCCGAGCAGTATGGCAGCCCCAAGCTGCCGCCCAAGGCGCAGCGCTTCTACGGCAAACCCGGCACCGGCGGCGAGAGCGTCGGCTATTGCGTCAATGAGGTCACAGGCGAGGTGGACACCGTGCTGTTCACCATGCCCGCGCCGGCCGGCAAGGCGAAGGGCGGCGCCGGCGCTACGGACGGCACGCCCGACCTGCCGACGAAGCCGCGGGCCGACGTGACGCAGAAGGGCGAGGCGATGATCGGCGACATGCGCACCGACGCGCTGCACGCGGCGCTGCGCGACGAGCCGATCGACGACCAGCGGCTGATCGCGCTGCTCGTGCTGGCGTTCGCCGGCAGCAACGTCGAGGTGAAGACCGGCCTCGCGCAGGGCCCGATGCAGCGCGACAGCCGGGCCGAGATCGCAGGCCTGCTGACGGAGGGCGGCGCGGTCACGTCGGACCCCGCCACCTTGCAGAAGGCGGCGCGCGCGATGCTCGCCTACACGCTGTCCTGCCGCCAGAACTGGTCCGGAAGCGGCGCCCTCGCACGCCTTGCCGGCGATGCCATCGGCGCGGACGCCCACCTGCCGAACATGGCGAACGCCGAGTTCCTGTCGTGCCTGTCGAAGGCAGCGACGGAGGGCGTGGCGATCGGCCTCGGCGTGCCCGTGCAACCCACGGGCAAGGCGACACGCGGAGCGGTGATCGCCCGGGTGGGCGAGGGGCGCTGGGTCTATCCGCAAGCCGTGTTCTCCGGGGCGGCGGAGGCGATAGCCGAACAGGTCGCGCGTGAAAGCCGCCGGGCAAGTCGGCTTGCCGGCGGAACGGACACCGAAGCCGACGAGGCAGACGACACACCCCTGGATGAGGATCTCGGCGGCGACGGACTGGACGGGGACGACGATGGCGCACCCGCGCCAGACGAGGCAACCGAGGCCGGCCCGGCATCCGAGGACGAAGGCGAAGCCGATCCGGCGCTGGACGCTGAAACCGGGCTTGAGGGCGGGCCTGAGCCTGACGCCGAGCCGGCAGTCCCGGCACGCCGCCGCCGGCTGCGCAAGACCGGCGACGAGAGCCAGGCCGCAGCCTGAGCCACCCCTGCCGCGCTCGTCCTGGTGGACGGGCGCGGCATCCCGCAAGGAGCCCGACCATGACCCAAGTCGTTCCGGAACCCGGCGCGCTGCCGGTCCCGCCCCCGACGGCGTTCCACGTGTTCACGTGCAGGGCACCTTCGCCAGCGCCTTTTGCACTGCTGTTGCCGCGTCTCAGCCGCGAGATGATCCGCCGCAGCGTGGTGCTTCGTCGCAAGCGCCTGGCGGAGCTGGAAGCGCGGATGGTCGATGCCTGCGACGCTGCTGCAGCAGGCCCCGGCGACCGCCGCTGCTGGTACCGTGCCGCCTGGCAGCGCACCCTCGACGCCGCCACGCGCCTGGAAGGCAGCTACGGCCCGCGCATGCGCCGGCTGCGCGACGACATCGCACGGCTCGACCGGCTGCTCGACCTGCCGCTCACCGAGTGACCGGCGGCGCTGCCGCACGATGCGGCACCACCACGTCCGAGACCATCCTGCAGCGGCGAGACCCCGGTCTCGCCGCTGCCGTTTCCAGCCCAGGAGACTTCCCATGCCCACCGCCGACACCCTCACCGCGCCGGGGCTGCCGCCCCTGTGCTACGCCCGCCAGCCCGAGACCGGCGCGACGGTCCTGATCGTGCGCGGCGAGCCCGGCTACCACCCGGTCAAGACCTCGCTCACCCCCGAGCAGCTCAACTCCGCGCTGGCAATGCCGCCGACAGACGCACAGGTCGAGGCGCTTTTGATCGGCTCGATATTTGGATGGCATGTCCCCGGGGCGGACCCGGCCCGCCATGCCGCCGCACACGCGGCGACCAGCGACACGCCAGCCGAACCGCTGCCGCTGTTTCCAATCGTGGCCGCTTGGGGCGGACCCGACACGCCGTTCCGGCTGCGGTGGCGCAGCCCCGTCCATCCAGGACCGTCGCCCAGTCTGGACCCGCTTTGGACCTATGCCGGCCAGGATCTTGGCTACTATGGCTGGTTGCGGGTGGCCGACCAGCAGGCCAGGCAGGCTTTCGGCCGCGGCCTCCTCGACCTGCCGCCGCACGACTGGCGAGAGATGTATGGCGGGCGCGTGCCTCCGACCGAGGCTGCAGACGTCGCCATCAAAGAGCACGTGGCTCGGCACGGCACAGGCCCGGCCGCCACGCCGACACCGGCGTCACCGGCCGGCTGACACGCCGGAACCATCCCTGCCCGCTCTCGGCCGACGCCGGGGCGCCCAGCACCTTTTCCATCCGCATCGGCCGGCGCGCGCACATCGGGTGCCCGCGTGCGGCCGTGCGTGCACCGCGAGGACAGCCATGCCTGCAACGATCCACCTCGGCACCGTCACCGGCTCCATCGAGCGCGGCGACCGCTACGACATGAAAAGACTGGAGATCACCGGCTTCTCGCTCGGACGGGAGACCGTCACGGTGGCCAGCGTCGCCGATATCCGCACCGCCGTGCAGGCGTTCGGCGCCCGCATGCGTGCGGAGATCCCAGAAGCCTCGTTCCTGGTCTCGATCTCGATCCGGAAAGGCAGCCGCAAGCCAAACGGCTACGACAAGAGCTATCTCAACAACGGCTTTGGCCAGGACGATTTCCTGCGCGTGCTGGACAAGCGCACGAAGCCGGCCGCCGAGCCGTCGGACGCCAACGCCGCCGCGTCCACCGCGGCATAGGGAGGCACGCCGATGGCACTGACCCCCGTCACCGCCTGGGGCGGCCCCGACACGCCTTTCGAGCTCGCCGGACAGCCGCCGATCGAGCGCCCGCCAACACCGGACCGGCTCAGGGAATATGCCGGGGATCATTTAGGCTTCCACACATACCTGCGCGTCGCCAATGCCCGCATCGTGCGCCGGGTCGGCGTCGGCTTGCTGGATCTGGCCGACCGCTGCTGGCGGGATGACTACGGTGCCCGGGTGCATCCCTATAAGGCCGCCGACGACGCCATCGCCGAAGAGGCGGCCGACTTGGGGTGCGAGCTATGACGCACTACCGCATGCGGCTGGTCGAGCAGTCGATCCTGGAAGGCAGCGGCGACTTCACCATCGATGCCGACACGCCCGAACTGGCGGCGGCCGTCCTGCTGCGTGCGCACGATGCCGCCCGCGAGGCGTGCCGCGACCTGGTCGTGCTGCCGGACGGGCAGTCCCGCCACGTCGAGCCGAGGGGGGTGGTCGACAATAACGTGTTCTGCATCCGGCTCGACGACGCAGGCGACGAGGTCGGCGGCGAGATCGAGCCGGATGACGGGACGCCTCCCGTGGCCACGGAAAGGCAGGACGGTGCCAACCCGTCCGGCACGGAGCCGCAGCCATGATGCGCCAGTATAGGGCGCACCGGCGCATGGGTGGGCACAACCCGCTCGGCGTCGGCGTGGTCGCGGTCGGGTCGATCTTCTATCTGCAGGACCGCGCATACTTCGACAGCCGCTTCGGCGGCACGGCCATCTGCAGGACACCCTGGCAGGTGCAGGCTTTTCTGAATGGGATGCTGCACGCGGCACGGCGCGACTGCGGCACCGGCCTGTGGGAGGACAAGCACGTCAGCGGCCGCTCCGACCTGGCCGTGGTCCGCTCGCTGCGCGACGGCCGGCAGCGCACGGTCGCGGTGCGGCTCCTGCTGCTGCACGACGATTGGGGGCTGACCAAGGGGACCAGCGCCTATCCCACGCTGCCGGACATGCGGCTCTACCGCTGCCGCCCGCGCCAGCCCGGACCCACGCCGGCGCTGGACCAGGCCGCCTGACCAGCCGGGCAAGGTCCCCAACCGGTTCCACTCAGCACCTTCCACCGCCGCGGACGGGCAACCTTCACGCCCACAGGAGAACCGCCATGCCCACGCCAGACGTGCTGGCCACGCTTGCCAAGTTGCCGCCCCGCTGCTTCGTGGAGCTGCCCGGCAGCCGCGGCCCACGCACCGTCGAGATTGTCCGCGGCGTGCCCGGCTACAGCGGCCTCGACACCACCCTGCCGGTCGAACGCCTCAACGCCAGCCTGCCGGAGCCACCGACGCCCGAGCAGGCCGAGGCCATGCGGTTCGGGGCCATGTTCGGATGGCACTTGGAAGGGGCCGACCCGGATGTGGTGCGGGCGTACAACGAGACCATGAGGAGGGCACGATGACGCCGGTCACCCTGCCGCAGACGCTCGTGCGCGCCCTGCGCCATCCCGTGCCGGAGGCCAGGGACTTCACGCCGACCCAGTTCACGCCCGCAGCCACGAAGTCCTGGTTCGCCGGGCACATGCTGCGTTTCCTGTCATCGGACTGCCCCCGTCATCAGTTCACGCAGCGGTTCTACAACCAGCTGATGCACTGCTTCTCAATGATTGCTCATTACGATCTAGGCGGGTTCTGGACCGAATACTTCATCACGACACGCGGCAAGATCGAGTTCATTGAACAGGTGATCAGCCACCCCGGATACGGCACGCCCGACCATACTTGGTGCGACGTGGAGCGGGAGATCAGCAAGCGGCTGCGGCAGTCCGGGTTGCTCGACCTCTATCGCCAGCACCTGTCAGCCGAACAGGGCGCCGCCGAGCGTGCCGAGCTGGCCCGCCTGATGGCGAAGCATGGCCAAGGCACCTCCTCGGTTGATCCCGGCATCCTGCGCGCGGTGCTGGTTCCCATGAACCAGAGCCCGCCAGACGGAAAGCCGAAACGTCGCGACAAGGCCGGCCAGCTCGCCTTGGGCTTCTAGCCAGGCATCGTGTCTTGGGTGCCCGCCCCAACCACCAGGCCCGGCACCCCAGCGCAGCAAGCTCCAAAGCACAGGAATTCACGTCATGACCCTCCTCCCGACTGCCTGCTGCACTGCCGCCCGGATCAGCGCCGCGCTTGCCCCGCGTCGCGATGCCGAGACAGGACGGACAGACTGGCGCGTTCCGCACCCGGCCGCCCTTGCCCTCCTTGGTTTGGCCGCTGCGATCGCACTTCCGACTGCCAGCGCACACGCCGACAACCAGCCAACGCCACCCCTCGAAGACACCGGCCTATCCGTCACCATCGCCAAGACGGTGCCGGGCTACGTCAAAAATGGAGGCGGTGGCTCGGGCAACACTGGCCCATTGATCTCCCGGTCCTGGCTGCCGTTCCTTATGACCTTGGAGAAATGCCGGGCCAATCTCGTCGATGAGTTCGCTTCCACCGTGCAGGACGCAGGCCTTGGCTCGGCCTTGCCGGCGCCACGCCCAATGTTTCCGGACGGAGCAACAAGCCTCAACTTCAATGTTTCAGAAACATACGTTACCGTCGCCTGCCACAAACTTCGTTGACGGCAGCCAAGGCGGGAAACGGCGTTGGGCCAAGCTGCCCGACTGCCATTGCCAGCAGCGTGGCAACCAGCCTCGGCACCGAGCGCACGGTGCTCATCTTTGCCAGCCAGCCCACGCCCGGTCCAGCCGCCTTATCCCCCGACACCCGACTGGCAAGGCTGGTCGGGCCGGCCCCGGCTTGCGATACACGACCGCTGCTGCTCATAAGCTGCCCGACGCTGATGCAGCACAAGATGACGGGAACAGTCCCATGACGATCTTCCGCGCCCTTGATGACACCCTGATCGACCGCGTGTTCCAACCCATCGTCAACCGCCTGCAGGTCAGCCACGTCGGGCACATCGCCATCCCGTGCTACGCCCTCTACGTCGGAGCGCAGGCCGGCCGTGCCGTGGTCCTGTATGCCCAGGGCCTGCTCGGCGAGCGAGCGCCGGACATCGCATTCGACATCGCAGTCGCGTGTTTCATCTATGGGCTGGCGATCGTCCTCAGCCGAAATGGGCGAGCCAGGCCAAACCCCGTCAGATACAACCCGGCTTGCCGCATCTATCGGCTGGCCAGCCTGTTGCTGACGCTCTGGCGTTTCAGCATCGTGCCTTTGGTCCGGCACCTCGACGCAGAGACGATTCTGTCGTGGGGCGGCTTCGGGCTATGGGCGGCTGGGCTCTACTTCGAAAGCTGCGACAGCCCGCCCCCGCGGCCGAGACGCAAGGCCGTCCCAGACGCGGTGCCGAACGCGGCCTGAGAACCGGCACAGGGCAGGCACGGCCAGAGCACCGGCCGATCAGGACCACGAACGGGGGGAGAGACCTGTTGGCAACGGCCCGTGCCGGCGCATCCCCTCGGGTCGCTGCGGCCTGAACCGGGACGGGGGCCGGGCCAATCGGGATAGGGGGGCACCTCGCGATGCCGCCCCTCCCACACCACCGGGCATACGGGTCCGTACCACGGCGGTTCGGCGGATTAGGCTTTGGTGAACGTGTCCATGGAGACCAAGCCCAGAGAGCGAAAGTAAGCCTTGTCGAAAGTCCGGTGCATCGTGCCCGTCAGACTGAGCCTCCAGGGCCCTTTCGGGCTCTGGATCATCTCGAAGGCCGCCCTGAGGCTGGTTCCGAGACTGCGCAGGCCGGCGATGCGTCGACGAACCGTCTTCCATTGGACCCACACGAGGCAGCGCAGGCGTCGCCGGACCCAAGAGTCCAACGATTGTAGCTGCCTC
>JAABUV010006492.1_pt1 | contig 12715 bp, 22 predicted proteins | sample 5559971 | NCBI WGS metagenome assembly JAABUV01 (sample SAMN10711881, study PRJNA513362) | rock metagenome | isolation source: Antarctica rocks | place: Antarctica: Victoria Land, Knobhead nord | collected 2015-12-19
CAGGGCGCCCGCACCATATGGTGCGCACCTGCGCCCAGACCCGACCGCAAAGGGGACTGAATGCCTGACAACCCACGTCACGGGACTGCCGTCAGTTTGTTTTAGGCCGCCAGCCGTCGGGCAGGGCGCCCGCTCGCTCGGGCGCTCGCACCCGCAGCTGGGCCGCGCCGTGCCGCTACGCATGTTTTAATCGGCCCCCGGGCGAGGCCCGTGCGTGCCGGCGGCCTTTGTAAAGCAATGCGAGGCACCACTTCTGTAAACAAGTGCTGCTCGCCTGCCTGTGCAAGTTTCAGGCCAACTTCAGGCCAATGCATATAACAATATAGTACCTGCCGCTTAAGAAGTGCTCCCTCATGCGCTGCAAATTTCTACTCAATTCTTTTTCTCCAAACTGTCTAGTCAATTCTTGAAAGGCAAGGCGAGGAGCACCTCTCGTACATGCGCTGGCCAGGCAAGCTTATGCCATGTTGAGCAGCACGTCAACACGACAGTGCTGTCGCTCGGGAGCAGCGTGAACGGAATGCGCCTGATCGCAATTTACTTATTGGGCTGCTGGCTGAACAGCGCGTCCGCCAGCTTCCACGAGGCTGAGCTCATCCCGACGTCCCGCCGTGCTCAGTTCCACGGGGTGCGCTCCTTGGAGCTCGACCGGTGCACTGCCGCATGTGTCGCAGCGCGTCTCATCAGCTCGGCTGTGCGGGCAGGTGCGGACGAACTGGCACGACCTGCTCGGCCGCAACTGCCCGCGCTTTGGCGTGGACGCACTGGTGCGCGCTCAGCACCGCAGCGGAGCGCAAAAGTGCCTGCCTTTACGCCACCTCCAGGTATGTTGAACTGAAGCTGCGTAAGCGGGTGCCGGCAGACCGCGGTGCAGCTGCCGCACCCGAAGGCCTTTGGCGTGGCGGACTCTTACAAGGTCCAGCTCGCCTTTGACGGTGCGCCCCCGCTGCCTTCCCCCTCCGCGGCGCCCCTCCTGCACCGCTGCACCTGCGCGCCCCTGCCGGGGTGAGGTCGGCCTTGCAGTCAGGCTGCACAGAGGCTGCCCGTGCCTCTGTGCAGCCTCTGTTGGTGTTCGCACCAACACAGTCAACTGCAGCCAGAAACGACACAGTCGAGACTCTCTGCGGTGTTGTGAAAACCGTGCGTGGTGTGAAGTGCTCGTAAGCTGAGAGGCGGCGCCTGGGCGCAAGGCGACCGCGTGCTGACAGCCTGGCTGAAGCTGATCGGCAAGGGCGCGCCGGAGGTGCCGCTGCTGGACGTGGCGCTGACGCGCTCCGGCACCGCGCTCGTCTCTGTCAGCGCCAGGGCGCGGCCCCTGCCTCACCCCATGCGCACACCATGCATGCGCTCCAGCTCTGGTGTGCCCTCCTGAACGTCAGGGCGCTTTGTGAGGATGGTGGTGCTGCAAGCGCATGAACGGGGCAGGCCGACATTTGCATGCGGCTGCCTCGTCACAGGCAGGCGCATGTAGCGACTCGACCACCGGCAAGGTGCTTTGCTTGATTTGCTAGCTTTCCTCAGCTCGAGACCGACCCGTGCTCAGCCGTCAGGCCTCCATCTGCAAGAGCTTCAGCATGTCTTGCAGGCGGTGCATCTGCCGGATGCGTACCTGTACAGCCACCACAAGCTGGCGGACGAGTTTAGGAATGCGTCTGCTTGGCCCAAGCACCTCCTGGCGCGAGGCCCGCCTCAGGCTCCCGCTCAGCGCCCAGTCATGCCGCTGCTGTCAGGGCCGCCGCGATGCATGGCCACGGACGGTCAGCACACCCACCGAGCTGTTTCCTGCCAAGGCTGGCATGACTCTGAGTCGGGAGCTGCTTCAGGGCTGCCGGAGTGATGTGCCCTTGAGGGCTGCGGTGACCATGTCGATGTACCGTTCTGTGGGTCCAGCTGCTGCCGGCCATGTCTGCCTGGGCTGCGGGCAGCCCCGCATGCACATGCGCTCCACGGCATCGCCTGCCATCCTCAGGCGCCAGGCAGCAGACACCGTGCGCCATCCTGACATCTCAAGACGCTGGCGTGCAGGTGCAGTACCGGTGGGAGCACACGCCGGGCGTGGACGCCGCGGCGGCGCTGTACCTCGCGCTCGTTGTCGGCTTGGGGGCATTCGTGGCGGTGACTGCAGGCGTGCTGGCATCGTATGACAGCAAGCTGCGCGCGTTCATGGCCGACCTGGCTGGGGAGGACGGGCTGGTCGTGCCCGGCAAGGACGAGTAGCTAGAGCTCAGAGCAGAGCCGGCCCGCTGCTGCAGAGGTGGGCGCTTGGGTACCGCAGCGGCTGCACGGCAGGAGCTTGCACTCGCGCCGCAGATGTCCTGAAACGAGTTCGGGGCGGCATGCGCACCAGGGCCTCGGTCTCTCCAGTGCCAGTACTGGTGATCTTACACACACGGCCATGCTGCTCAAGACACTCTCTCTTGTCTTCTTGGGGACAGAGAGGCTGCACGCAGGTCGCGGACCAGGCCATCCTGAATCACATCGGCGACTGTCTAGACTGCGCTCTCAAGCACAACAGCGCCCTCAGCAGCAGGTGACGCTGGTGCCTCTGCAGGCGCTGCCCAGCACACACGACAGCACCATGGGCTTTGTGTACCACACACAGAATTTTGCACTGAAGGCTCTCCGCTCAAGACCCACTGGATGCTCTGCCTCCTATCATGCTTTGCAGATTGCGGGTGTATCGCTGACACACTCGCGCCCGCTCGCGCAGAAAAGGCAACAGGCTTCACCATGCCTGCTGCGCCGCAGACCGCAACGAGAGGCGCTCTGAAGCTAATGCAACCGCCTGCGGACATCCTCACAGGCTGGACGAGCTGAAGGCAACGCGCTGCCGCTGCCGCATTCCAGCGTGCTGGCGGGCACTTGGCCGCAGCATTCAACATGTTTAGCAGAGTGCTTCCAAGCCAAAGCCTCCGCTGCGGAGCTGCTGGTGCACGGCAGCACATGCGCGCGCCGCCGCGCCTACCCTAACCCTATCCTCGCGCCCTGCCGCGCCTCAGCCGCGCGACAGGCTGAACATGTTGTAGAAGGAGGTGCTGCGCTGCAGCGGGCGCCCGGCCGCGTCCGGCTGCGCCTCCGCGGCCTCCTGCCCCGCCAGCGCCGCCTCCCAGCGGCCGGCCACGGCCTCCAGCCGCCGCTCCAGCGCGGCCATCCGCTCCTCGTACCGCCGCTGACACTGCGCGCCGGCGTGCCGTGCAAGTAGGCTAGCTGCCACCGAGCATTTTCCTTGTGCAGGCAGGCAGGAGAGGCAGACATAGTGTAGACATGCTGGCATGCACAGCAGAGCCCCGCACCGCGCAACCTAGCTAGGCCTGCGGGCTCCCGGCAAGGGCCGCCAGCGCGCCGCGCCTCCGCGCGCTGCAAGCGCCCCGCTCTGCCAACCCGCACAGCAGGCCAGGGCCGGCCCGCCTAGGCTGCAGCAGGCCAGCTCGGGTGCCTTGGCAAGGCGTCAAGGGCGGTTGTATGGTAGGGTTAGGTTTAGGGTAGCCGCACCTCCAGCTGCTCCTGGTAGCGCGACTCCGCCTGCTGGCGCAGCGCGCCCTCCTTCCTGGCCTTCTCGCCATCCTTCTTGGACTGCCGGTTGTACTCAAAGGCCACCACGCCCACCGCCACCTGCGCCGCCGCTGCAGCCTGACTCAGCGCCTTCGGACGGTGCCTCCCGGCTGCTGCTTGGCTTGCCCACGAGCTACAAACTACTCAACGTCTGCACTTGCGCACTCGTCAGATGCAGGACCAAACTGTATTGAGACACACTTAGTGCAAAACACCAGCACAAGGCTGCGTGAAGTGCCAGCCGCGTTGCCCTGAACTGCTCTGAGCAATTCAGCGCAAGAGCTCAAGGCGGTATTGGGCACAATGAAGCGGGGTGAGCGGGCCCTGCACCGTATAGAGGAAGGCTTCGCTGACAAGTTTACCAGCAAGATCGAGGGCATTTTCGTCTGACAGGTCCCCCACGAACACCTTGCCGGTTTTGCCCTCGGCGCTCCGCGTCACGCGCGTCTCGAAGCGGTGCACCACCTGTCTCGCGCAGCAGGTCAACGCACAGCAGCTAACGTATACCTCAGCGTGCGCAAGGGTGTCTGCTGTGAAGCCAAAAATATGTACAGGCCAATGGCTGAGCGCACGCAGTGCCCATGTCTGCGTGCGTGCCTGCGCAAGCTTGGTCACGCGCGGCCGGAGCGTGGGGTGCGTGAGCACAAACGCCTGGAAGCGCTGCGCGAGCGGCTTGGCGGCCGTGCGGAGCGTGAGCGTGAAGACCTTGAGGAGGAATGCTGCCATGCCCCGGCCTCAGACGGCGCAGCCCAGGCCGCGGCAGGCCCGCAGACGGCTCACATCACCCACAGCCTGAGCTGCTTACGCAGGTGCAGCTAGGCCGGCACAGGACCTGACCCGCTCGGAGTCCCGGTGCCGATGGAGCAGGAGCTTGGTCGCCCTATCACAGCGCTGCGGCAACCAGCACGGCCCTGTGCACTCTGGCTCTCCTAAATAAAGCTGAGCAGCTTCATAATTTGGCAGAAAGGTGCCGGGTTGGCTCCCGTTACGTCAGGGTGTTCCAGGCCTTATCGTGAGAAGTAAACAGACGCTTGCCAGTTGCGTGACACCCACTTCCGTCCAACGTAAATAAACATTTACACCTGCTTGTATACAGGACCTCGTAGGAGTGGACTGCCACGTTGCAGCAGATGCGGCTCGAAACGCTGCTCCCCAGCGCCGGCAGGCCCTGCAGCTGCAGCAACGGCGCTGCCCCGCTCCCCGCGCCGCGCCGCCTGCGTGCACACGCGCGAGCACGCTCGCGCGGGCGGCAGGCTAGGAGGCATGCTCGCGTCAATGCCGGCGCGCAGGAAGAGGCGCGCGCTTGGCATACGCCGAACTGCTGTGTACCTGACACTGCACTGTATCGCACTTAGTGTTGACACCAAGAGCATTGCTTCCAGCTATATCCAGCAAGGCAAAACGGCACTGGCTCATCTGACTGACTTGTGTCCGCGGCTGCTGCAGGTCATTGACCTCGACACGTCGGTGGAGGGCGGTATGAAAAAGCTGATCGATGCGGCAGGCGCTGGCACTTCCTTCACCAGCCCGGGCTGGCTGACGCAGCTGGGGCGCTTGTGGGGCGGCAAGTCGGTGCGGCGCTGTCCAAGCACTGCAGGCAGCCGGCCACCTGCGTGATGCACGGCGACGGGCCGTTGAGCAGCGCCCTGAGTGCAGCACGCCGGCCCCGCCCACCCGCAGCACCTGGTGCGTGCCGCTGCCAGTGCGGACCGTTGCTTGCATGGCGAGTGAGGCGGCTGTGCCCTCCTCCGGCTGCACCCTGTCAGTGAGGGTCCACACACTTCCGCGCAAGGGCAGCCAGCACACGGCATCGCCCGCCGCGCGAGCGTCGCCGCAGGGGGCGTACGGGCGTCCGGCGGCTCTGGCCCCCTTACACGCGGCCCGAGCGGGCGGCCCGCCGCGCGCAGGACGTGCCGGTGGCGGATGCCAAGCCGGCGGACATCCAGGACCTGCTGGGCGGCGCGCTGTTCAAGGCGCTGTACAAGTGGATGGAGGAAACGGGGCCCGTGTACCTGCTGCCGACCGGTGCGCGCACGGTGCTACCTGCTTTCCACTACCTGTGACATCCAAGGTTGGTGGTGTTTGAGCACAGACTGTGGATGAACGACTCGTAGGCAAGAACGCTCCAAGCCAATCCCATATGCACAGCCTGTCTGCTACAGTGTCGCACACGTCCGTGTTGTGTGGCTGTGAACTGCGGAGTCGCCTCTGTCAGACTGCGCGCCTCGTGTTGCGCCAAGCTGCCTCTGCAGCATGCAGCGCATGGCGGGGTGCACGAGCTGGCTGCACGACTTCACGAGCAGTGAAACGCCCTCCTGCGCATGCAAGGCGTCACCAGGAGGCCAGCATGTCTGCAAGCCTAGCATGCGACTGCAGTGTTGGACCCTGGCCTGTGCACACCGGTGCGCTCCATGGTGCGGCAGGCCCCGTCTCCAGCTTCCTCGTTATCTCGGACCCCGCGGCTGCGAAGCACGTCCTGCGCGCGACCGACAACCCCAACCGGCCGCTGTACGTCAAGGGCCTGGTCGCCGAGGCGCGCGCCCGCGCTCCGCGCTGAGCCCCAGGCCACTAACTGCGTCACTGTGCGATGCTGCATACCTGCTGCATGGCCAGCTGCTTCAGCGCCTGGCTCAAGCAGGTGCGGGGGTGTGCACGCCCAACGATGTCGGCAGAGCATAGAGCATCGCAGAGGCAGGCAGGGCGGTACGCGCGCAGGTGTCCGAGTTCCTCTTTGGCAGCGGCTTTGCGATCGCCGGCGGCGACCTGTGGCGCGTGCGGCGCAAGGCGGTCGGGCCCGCGCTGCACCGCGCCTACCTGCAGACGATGATCGACCGCGTGTTCGGGCCGTCCGCCGAGCAGCTGTGCTCCAAGCTGCAGGTGCGCCGGCAGATTGCCTGTAGAGCAGGAGCCTCTCGGCTGCAAACACCGCGGGCATGCCCGCACGCCCATGCAACGTGCCTGTGCGCTTAAAGAAGCAGGTATGCTGCAGGCAGAAGCGAAGGGCGCCCCAGCCGCATGGTCATGGATGGCAGTCGAGTTGCAGCAGGCCTGCCCACAGGGCTGCGCGCTGCTGCGGCAGGGCGTGGCGGCGTCTGGCGGCAGCATCAATTACGCCGCACCAGCATGCTTGCCTGCAGACTGCAATTAGGCCCCAAGGCTGCTGCGTCGCGGCGGCAGGGCGTGGCGGCGGCCGGCGGCAGCGTTGACATGGAGGCCTGCTTCTCGCAGCTGACGCTGGACGTGATCGGCAAGTCCGTGTTCAACTACGACTTTGGCGCGCTGACCACCTCGTCGCCCGTCATCCAGGCGCGCGCGCGCGGCGCCAGGCGCACCCCGCTTCTGTGAGCAAAAATACTGTTTTGGTACTGTGTTGGAGATGTTCAGGGCGCTGGCATGCTCCACCGGCTGGCGGCATGCAGCACCTGTCAGCGTCTGGCAGGCGGCTGGCAAACAGGGTGTCAGGGAGGGATGGCAGGGTTACTTGCGGGAGCAGTCAGCAGCCAGATGCCGCCCCAAGCGGGCCTTGGCGGAAGGAGGCTGCACAACTGTTGACATAATTCTGGCAGAGGGAGGCTGCACGAGTCATGACAATTGGTCTTGATAACTGCGCGGATTGTGAAGGAAGGCGGCAGCCCAATGACCCTGGGTGGCATCCCAGCGACCGACTGCGCTGCACTTACAAGGCTGAATTCCGTCGTCGAACCTGCTATGGCAGCGGACACAGCCGGCGGGACCGCGCAGGCGGTGTACACGGCGCTGAAAGAGACGGAGCAGCGCGCGACGGACGTGCTGCCGCTGTGGAAGCTGCCGGCGCTCAACGTGTTCAGCGCGCGGCAGCGCAAGGCGGCCGCGGCCGTCGCGCTGATCCGCGACACCACCGAGCGCCTGATCGCACAGTGCCGCGAGATGGTGGACGACGAGGAGCAGGCGTGCGCGTGCCGCTCATTGCTCGTGCGAGAGGACATGCGAGTGAGGGTCTGGGTAGGGTAGCTCGCGTGTCCGGTTTAGGCTCACGGCCGGTGCGGATAGGCGCGCCTCGCTTCTTAAAGGTAGAGGGGCTCTGCACTGGCTGTGTGAGTGATGCGTCTTGCAGCAGCACCATGCGTGCAGAAGGAGGAGGGCACAGAAGATAGTAGACATGTCCAGCAGAAGCGGCAGTGCTGAGCTGTCCTGCAGTGAGTCATGGCGGTTGGTGAGAGCAGGAAGAGAGGGGGTGTTCTAGCAGCGTCACTGTCCGTACCCTTCTGGGTCTCTCTGGGTTACTACGTGATCTGCTTTTGAGGGCATGCTGTGGGTTAGGTGTTTCCGGTGAGGACCTGTCTTCCAAGGAGTTTCGGGCTTGAAGCGTGGCAGACCCCTGCGCGTTTGCAAGGCGGAACACCACCGGCGCGGCTGATGCCATTTCGGTTACTCTCTCCAACCTGCGCTGCCGGGCGCGCAGGCGTCCTTCGAGGAGGGCTTCATCAACACGGCGGACCCCAGCGTGCTGCGCTTCCTGATTGCGTCACGCGACGAGGTGTGCGCGCCGGCGCCTCTGCGTAGTATTGATAAATGTGCTGCTGACACAGTGATATGATGATAGCACAGCCCTACCGTCAAGCAACTACAGCTCCTGTGGTTGCCAGCCTGCATTGGGGGGCCGCCGGGCACCGCTGTGGCCAGCAGAAGCGCGGCCGACATGCTCGAGCGCGTTGTCATGGGTGCGCTGCCGCGTGCATACAGGCAGGGCGAGGGCCGGGGGTGCAGCGCGCGCATGGCGCCCCTGCTCTTGTGCAGACTGCGGCCGCATGCGGGCCGCTGCCTGCCGGCCGGCCATTGGCCTGGCGGCGGCCAGTGTTTAAGAACACAACAAATTAAGAGTTTGGTCGATGGCCAGTGAGCGGCGCGCGCCGACCTGCCGGCCGGGCGCGGCGCGGGCAGGTGAGCGCGCAGCAGCTGCGCGACGACCTGCTCTCGATGCTGGTGGCGGGCCACGAGACGACCGGCAGCGTGCTCACCTGGACGCTGTACCTGCTCGCGCAGAACGCCGCCGCCATGGCCAAGGTGCGGCGCGCGGCCATGTCGAAACCACAGCGGGCTGGCTGAGTGCTGGGTCTGTGCTGCCCGCGGTGCTTCGAGACAAGGTTGAAGACCATCCTGAAGCCAAGGCCATGGCCGCGGTGACACTTGACCTCAAGAGTGCCTCGCGCCTGCATGCGGTGTCCAACATTTGAGCAGGCGGTGTGCGCTTTATGCGCACGGGCGACCGGATAGAGCTGGTTCTCTGGCAGACGGGCTGCCGGGGTGTCAGTGTATGATTCATTCCCTCTGGAGGCTGCAGGGGCCTGTGATGATGGCCCCAGAAACCCCCAGGTGTGATGGGAGTTTGGGTCTCGATTGTATGATTCAGGCCTACTGAAGGCTGCAAAGAAGGGCGGGCGGTGATGGCCTGGAAATCTCCAGGTGATATCTTGTCAGAGCAGGTCATGGTAGTGAGTGAGTCACAGTGGTTGCGCATCCTGGCAGAGCTCCTGATGGCCCCAGAAACCCCCAGGTGTGGTGAGAGGCTGGGTCTCAAAAGTATGATTCATGCCTACTGGAGGCCGCAGGGGTGTGCGGTGATGGCCTAAAACCCCCCAGGTATGATTGTCTTCTTAGATTAGGTTCTGGTTCTGAGTGAGTCGCAGCGGTTGGCCTGTCCTGGCAACGCTCCTGATGGCCCCAGAAACCGCCAGGGCGCGGCGCGCAGTGGGAGGGAGCCTGGTAGAGGATGACTCATGGCGGTTGCAGCTTCCCCGGATCAGGCGCTGACGCACCGGAATGCCCGGCCTGGCCCGACCCGGACCGGGCGCGACAGCGCAGCCGGCCGCCGCTGAGGGCTCCGCGGTGCCGCGCAGGCGCAGGCGGAGATCGACCGCGTGCTGGGCGAGCGGCCGGCGCCGGGCCTGGCCGACATCCCGGCGCTCGGCTACGTCATGCGCTGCGTGAACGAGAGCATGCGCCTGTACCCGCACCCGCCCGTGCTGCTGCGCCGCGCGCAGGCGCCCGACGTGCTGCCAGGCGCGCCCGCGTGGAACGCCTGTCGCAGGCACAGAGCGGCCGGCCAAAGTGTACGGCCGCAGCGTGTGTGTGAGCGGGGTGCCGGGTCGGCGGCGCGCGGCCTCAGGTGACAGCGGGCGCCGAGCATGCATGTTAGGGTATAGGGTTAGGGCGGCGCGCGGAGCCGGGCCAAGGCCGGCAGCGGCGGGCGCAGGCGGCTACAGCGTGCCGGTCGGCCAGGATGTCATGATCTCCGTGTTCAACATCCACACGGTCCACAGGGTCCATCCATAGGGCTGGGGCGGCGCGCAGGCGGCTACAGCGTGCCGGTCGGCCAGGACGTCATGATCTCGGTGTACAACATCCACCGCAGCCCGGCCGTCTGGGCCGACCCGAACGCCTTCCGCCCGGAGCGCTTCCCGCTCGACCAGCCCGTGCCGACCGAGCAGAACACCGACTACAGGCGCGCCCCGGCAGCCCGCGGCGTGCGACGCGCAGCCGGCCGCCCCCGCTCGTGCCCAGGAGGGGGGCTGGGCAGGCGCGCGCTGCGCCGCGGCCCGACCATGGGCTGCGCCGCGGCGTCGTGCTCGCTAGAGGCGAATTGGTTGGAGAGTCCTGATGACAAGCTTTAGAAGCGGCTGCCAGGCCCAGCCTGGTGGCACTGCAGAGAGAGCGGGTATGTGACTCATGGGTGGATGTGGATCAACAAAAGCACACTCAGATTGGGATGGATTCGCTGGGATGCAAGCAGAGGGTTCTGATAAAGGGGTGCTTGATCGGAGGGTTCTGTTGCCAGCCCCAGCGGCTGCCAGGCCCAATCTAACTGCACGGCGGAGAGAGCGGGTATGTGACTCATGGATGGATATCGATCAACAGAAGCACATCCAGAATGGGATGGATTCGTTAGGATGCACGCAGAGGGTTCTGATAAAGGGGTGTTTGATCGGAGGGTTCTTTTTACAAGCCCCGGCGGCTGCCAGGCCCAGCCTGGTTGCACGGCAGAGAGAGCGGGTATGTGACTCAAGGATGGATGTGGATCAACAGAAGCCCACCCAGATGGGGACAGATCTGCTAGGACGCGAGCAGAGAGTTCCCTTAAAAGGGTGTGTGATTGGAGGGTTCTGATAACAAGCCCCAGCGGCTGCCAGGCCCAACCTGGGTGTTCTGTTCTCAAGTAGATTTTGAAGATTCATGGACGGATGTGGTGTGAACAGAAACACTCTAATTAGGGGACAGATCTAGACAGAACCTCTGATAAAGGGCTGTTTTAGAAGAGGGTCCTGACGACAAGCCCCAGCGGCTGCCAGGCCCAACCTGGGTGTTCTGTGCCTACGGACAGAGTGAATACTCTGTTGAGAACAGATGCAGACAGAATCACTAGCAGAGGGGTGTTTTGATTGGAGGGTTCTGTTGACGAGCCCCAGCGGCTGCCAGGCCCAACCTGGGTGTTCTGTGCCGAGACGGGTCTGTGTGAGTCATGGGCGGATATGGCATAACAGACGCACTGTGTGTCTCGCCATATCAAATAGAAGGTCTGACTGACGGGGTGTTCGGTTAGAAGGTACGCTGATAAGGCCCAGCGGCTGCCAGGCCCAACCTGGTTACATGGCGAAGAAAGCGGGTATGTGACTCATGCATGGATTTGGATTCATAGAAGCACACCAGGTGGGGGACAGATCTGCTAGGGCGCAAGCAGAGGGCTCTGTCTAAAAGGGTGTTGGATTGGAGGGTTCTCTGATAAGCACCGGCGGCTGCCAGGCCCAACCTGGTTACATGGCGAAGAGAGCGGGTATGTGACTCATGCATGGATTTGGGTTCGTAGAAGCACACCAGGTGGGGACAGATCTGCTAGGGCGCAAGCAGAGGGCTCTGTCTAAAAGGGTGTTTGATTGGAGGGTTCTCTGATAAGCACCGGCGGCTGCCAGGCCCAACCTGGTTACATGGTGAAGAGAGCGGGAATGTGACTCATGCATGGATTTGGATTCGTAGAAGCACACCAGGTGGGGACAGATCTGCTAGGGCGCAAGCAGAGGGCTCTGTCTAAAAGGGTGTTTGATTGGAGTTTTCTCTGATAAGCACCGGCGGCTGCCAGGCCCAATCTGGTTCACGACGAAGAGAGCGGGTATATGACTAATGCATGGATTTGGATTAACAGAAGCACACCAGGTGGGGACAGATCTGCTAGGACGCAAGCAGAGGGTTCTGTGAAAAAAATGTTGATTGGAGGGTTCTCTGATAAGCCCCGGCGGCTGCCAGGCCCAATCTGATTACACGGCGAAGAGAGCGGGTATGTGATTCATGGATGGATTGGGTTCAACAGAAGCACACCCAAACGGGGAACAGATCTGCTAGGACGCGAGTAGAGGGTTCTGTAAAATGAGTGTTTGATTGGAGGGTTCTTTGATAAGCCCCGGCGGCTGCCAGGCCCAAAAGGGCAGCTGGTTATACGGCGAAGAGAGCGGGTATGTGACTCATGGATGGATGTGGATCAACAGAAGCACACCAGATGGGAACAGATCTGCTAGGACGCGAGCAGAGGGTTCCGATAAAGGTGTGTTTGATTGGAGGGTTCTGATGACAAGCGCCGCTGGCCTCCCAGTCACCAGGGGCTTTAGGAGGGGCACAAGCATAGATTATGTGTGGATCTTTCTTTAGGCATGGTCGGGTTAGGGTTATCCTGGGTGATGCGGGTCCACTGGGAGAACCCGACTCCCCAACCAGGAGGCTCCTGATGGGTGCTTTCTAGTTATTGGCCAGAATATTTTGCATGAATCACCGGCGATCTTGATGAAGCCTCTGTCACTAGGGGCCCCCGATTGGGCCCTGAGCGTCCCCCAGAAGCCGCGTGAAGCAGAAGGCCTCGCGCATGCTGCGCGGCTGTCTCCCCCGCCCCTCACGCGACCAGGGCTTGTTGGGGGCTTATTAGCACAGGCGGTTCAGGTGGGGGGCGCCTGTGCGCTGCAGCGACGCACCCTGTGGGCGCGTCCTGGCCCGCAACCAAATTCACACAGTGGTGAGAATGGTGGCGGCGGAGCAGGCGTGCCGGGCAGGCCTGCCAGTATGGGGTTGGGACTAAACTATACCGTGGCCGCCGCGCAGGTTTATCCCCTTCAGCGGCGGCCCGCGCAAGTGCGTCGGTGACCAG
>JAABUV010006496.1_pt1 | contig 12709 bp, 18 predicted proteins | sample 5559971 | NCBI WGS metagenome assembly JAABUV01 (sample SAMN10711881, study PRJNA513362) | rock metagenome | isolation source: Antarctica rocks | place: Antarctica: Victoria Land, Knobhead nord | collected 2015-12-19
ACACGTCAGGAAGCAGCTTGACCACGACAACGAAGGGTACCTTGAACAGGCTCATCACGTTAAAGAAGGCTGAAGGAGTCGCATGATAGGGCAAAGTGTACTCAAGCTTGGTCTTTGACAGATTTCGACATTGGTCGCCCGATTGGCAGAGGTAAGCTTAAATATCTGGCAAGTCCTGACGCCTGTCTGGTCAGGCCATTTTGGACGGGTCTATCTCGCTCGACTCCGCTCGCCGATCGACCCGTTCGTTCTCGTCCTCAAGTGCTTGACCAAAGACGAGGTGAGGTCGAAAGGGGTCGAGAAGCAAGTCCGGCGAGAAGTCGAGGTCCGTCTGTGAATGAATTCAAGTCAGACCGCTCACATGGCCAGCAGATCATGCAGCATCTACGGTCGGCAATCGCGCCACGAATCCCCTTTTCTCATCCTGATAAGCTTTCAGACACCCAAACATCGTCCGGTTATATGATTGGTTCCACGACGCTCATCGGATAGTCCTGATGATGGAATTTGCCGGTACGTCGATTCCTTTCAGCTTGGCGCCCTCTCTTCCCTGAAGCTGATAGACGGCGCAGCTCATGGAGAGGTGTTTAAGCATCTGAAGAAGTCGGGTAGATTTTCCGAAAGGCGGAGCAGTCTGGTGAGCAGGCTGCTCGTTGCTTCGCCCATCATTACAAGCATCATGTCTAGTACATCCGGCAAGTGGCCGACGGACTTGCCTACCTTCATACCAAGAACGTCATCCACCGAGACATCAAGCCGGAGAACCTACTGCTTGGTGATTGCGCTTCGCTACTAGTTGTTCACAGCTCATTCATGCTGCCTAGGTCTGGACGGTGAGGTAAAGATTGGCGACTTTGGGTGGAGCGTCCACTCGCCTGAGGAAGACAGGTCAGACTTCAAACTATGTTCTTCCACTGAGCTGAATGCGTTCTCCTCTTTATAGTCAACGAACGCTCGCTGGCACATTGGCGTATGTCTCCCCCGAGATCATCCTTGGCCAACCATACGGACGCGCCGTTGACATCTGGGTGAGCATCGAGTCCCCCCTTCAGTGGCTGAATGCGGGTTCAGGCTTTGGGGGTTTTGTGCTTCGAATTCGTGTGCGGCGAAGAGCCCTTTGGTGCAGACCAGGCTCTGGGGGCGAGATGTAAATTCCTCTCATCATCCCTTCGATCCTGGTTGACGTACCCGATCAGTGATTCAGTCGAGGATTTGCCGCTGCGATGTCCGCTATCCTGATTTTGTATCGGAAGATGCAAAGTCGTTCATGCTGAAGGTATGCGTTCTCTGGCCCGGCCTGCTTCCCAGCTTAATGCGATCAGCTTCTTCGGCTTAACCCGTCAGATCGCATGCCCCTCTCGCAAGTCCCCCAGGAAGATTGGGTTATGAAGAACCAGTCGATCTCGGAGCATGTTTGACATTTTTTTAATAAGTTGCATATCGCTAGGTCGCAACGTGTACGATCATGATACTCGGATGTGCTCCTGGTGTGCATGAAGCCTTTCACCAAGTCCGACTGGAAGTTATGGAGATCCATGAACCTGACAAGCAGGTGCATGTAACGGTGTTCCCGCGATCGGTGTCAGCTTTAGCTTCCGAACAGGGATCTGAGTCGGATCTGAACAGCGTCAGGACCTGCTTCTTTCCGACGTGTGAGACATCCATCCTTTTAGACTACTCAACCGGCATGCAGTGGGACAACGAGCGGGAAGAGCCCTATCTTGTGCTCAACGCCGAAATTCGCATCACCCCACCTCGACAATCGGATGTTGACGCATGGGTACTTTTACTCGCTTTTCTCGATTGAATCAGTTGACCTATCTCAGTTTACCCTGTTCAATTCCCCCGCAATATCCGAGAACAACATTCGAAATCCCACCCCGTGAGTCATCTCGCCCAGTGTACAGCTCGTCCGTTGACTGACCGCTCCAGCTTTCCGCGCGAGCTCGCCCAAGAACAAGTCGAACAGTACATATCCTCCGCTTCAACCATCATCGCCCGGTTGAAGGCTGGGGAGAGACCGATGGATGGATGTCCGTTTCACGTCATCCGACTTCACCCTTCCGGTGAATTGATAGGTATGTACTGTCTTCTTGCCGGCTTTGACTGATCAATACTAGGCGACATCCATATCTATCCCACCGACAAACCGGTACCCATCACGGATCCCTCCCCGCATGAATGGGTCAACCAGACATGGGATGTGGGGTACAACATGTCCCCTGCGTACACCAGGCGCGGTCTCACTCGAAGAGCGCTGAACGTCCTCATTTCCGATTACCTCATTCCGATCATGGGCCTTCGCCAAATCTCGGCAGTAAGCTAAGCCGGATGAAACTCACCAAAAGACTGACGTATGGGATCAGGGAGCAAGAGCTATAAACAATCCATCTCATGCTGTGCTGCGGAAGTGCGGGTTTGAAGAGGTCTACCGATATTCACGGACGCTGCCCCCAGTGGTTGGGGGAGAAACGATTGATGGGGTCAAATTTACTCGGAAGCTAGTATGACGGAATGCGACTTTCGATGCGACTTTCGATCATGCAGTGGTGACGTCGCACCCCTGGATCACAGAGATTGCTTTGACGACGTCAAGGGGACTTCCATGTGGTCATGATAATCATTATCTATATCCACAAATCGGATCATGCCTTCTCCACATCCCTTTCAACTTTCCCACCAAATCGCAAAGGTGGTCTCCCTTCGAACTTTGCGAGCTCCGGTGCGACAAAGATCGTCCCTTCCCACACCTTCCACATGGTCATGAGGAAGATGTACAGCCAACTCAGTGCAACTTGTAAGGAGACGACGGTGCCGATGACCTTGAAGGCGGTGGAGTCGAGCTCGGATGCGAGCAGATTGGTGGCAGTCGCCCATACGCCGATGGGGAAAGTATAAGCCGTCCAACCGATGGAGAAGCATTCGGGAGAGAAGAAGACTCTATTGCGGAGCCCATGGTCGAGGGTCATCGCCATGGCCAAGGTGTACCAGCAGAATCCAAGACCCCATAGGATTAGGCCAGTGACGAGACCTCCAGCGTAAATTGCATCCGCCATGCTGAGGATCGAAGCGCTGTTCGTTGCTCCCGGCGGGAGGACCGCAAAGCCGACGCCATGCTGATACGTTAGATCTCGCATGACCTTGCCGAGGAGCAGGATTCCAAAACTGCCTTGCCCACACGGTCCGAGGGGCAGGAAGAGGCTAGGGAATGCTGCCGCTGCTGGGACTCCGCCAACGGCGGTGCGATAGATATAGAGAGTCATGATGAAGCATGCCAGCGGGACACCGGTACCCCAGACGACGTAGCTGACGATAATGGTGTATCGGGCGAGAAGTGGGTCGAATGGCATGAGGGCATTGGCAACGATACCGCCAGATGCGGCCGCGACGACGGAGCTGACGATAGGGAGGAGCCAAGCGGCAGACACGGTATCGGCGGTGTGAGTCTGCCTGGTGAATCTACAAGATATGTCAGTCACGAGGCTTGTAGGAGCAGCTGATCCCTCACATCATGAAGATTATGCCGAGGTTGACCAGAATTGATAGCACGACATCGATCCACCACAAGCCCAGCGCGACTTGTGCCCATCGGTATCCCCAGGCAGGTACGCAGACGAATGCCACCATGTTCTGCTCCTATCAGCTTGTCTCCCTGTGAGAAATATTGAAGGACTCACGACGATCGTAGCGAATCCCATCGGGAGACATCCCCAGAACATCCCTGCGAGCGGATGTGTGTTCACACTACTCATCAAGCCTTTCCATCTGATATACCGAACCAGATTACCGACGACGAGAAGGGCGAAGATGACGACGTTGAGGACGAAGATGACGATGCCTAGGCGTTGTAACCAACCGGCATTGTAAGGAAGATTGTGAAGGAGGATCGAGGTGATCCCGGTGCCCATGTTGTAGGAGAAGAAGGCGGGGGGAAGGTTGAGACACATATGGGCGAGTCGAGAGGGTCTGGAAGGAGTTGAGGGGTGGTCGCGTCGACTGGATTTGTGTGAAAGGGATTGCTTGGAAGGGGCCAGTGTCGCGCTCGACTCGCATGATGTGGATGTATTGGCTGGACTGAGCTGGTCCACCCCCATGGCGGGAACCATCTCTCGTGCGGGATTGCTGGTTCTATCGTCGGACATCCCGTTTGTGTTGCGATAGAGTGGAATGGTTCGTCGGATGGAGAGGCGTGGGTCGACAGGGGTGCGACGGCTGCCAGCGATTTTCCATAGCCCGTTTAAGTGTGATCTAGGGGACTCTGTGGAGTATTCGGATGTGTGCGACGGTGAAGGATCATGTTTGGCCGAGTGATTTGCCGCTGGGTCGTAACCAAATCACCAGATGATATCGGAATGGTTTCAGTTCGGAGCGCGAGATTCCCGATGCCCTTTTTATCCGAGATTCGGAATCGCCACGCTGTCCGTCGGAGAAACAATAAGCGAAGTTACCGAAGAATGGTCACGTGAAGACCTTTCGGTCGGGAGAAAACCTGGCAATTACCATCATATCCTTTCCACGCCTATCTTTGGGTGTTCAAGGCGCGATCATAGCAAACATCAGGCTTCGTGTCCCCTTGTATAGTGTCGAAGCCCAAAGACTTGCCTTTCATCCTCGGCCTTTGCGACCAGTACATCTCAGCAAACCGGTACCCTTCCTCCTATTATATTCCCCCGGTAGCCTTGCAGCCGGCTCCCGCCGACACCTCTCAAATGCACCTTCCCGTGGCATCTTCCTCGAGACTCACCGAGACGGATCCCTCGGTCCGGCCGAAAGCTCGAGCATCGCGTGCCTGTTCCTCTTGCAATCGCCAAAAGCTTCGTTGTGACGGTGCTCAACCCTGTTCCCGCTGCTTAACGCTGGCCATTGTCGGATCCTGCGAGTATCTCCCGTCTCTTCGCGGGAAAACCAGGAGACGTAAGGATCAATCAAGGGAGACGGAAGATGATGGTTCGAAGCGGAATCGGATCGATTCCGAGGAAGACGTCGAGAGTCAACGGCAGAAGGAGGACCCTCGCCTCACCATGTGGCATAAGGATAACGCATATCGAGAGTTTGCACCCACGAACGCAGCTCTGTGGGGCGAGGACACTGTACGATTCCCAACGATGAACGGTGTACCGAGCTTGCCAAGTGCGAGTCCGGATCTTTCACGGTCAGGTCCTCACCGTCGGAATGTGAGTATGTCAGAGAAACTCACGTCGCTGCCGCTACCGGGAGACGCACACAATCCGCTCGCGGTGCTGGCGGAGGCGTCGGCTACGGCCCATTCGGATCACGATGTCAACTCTCCCCACACGACGTTCCAAGACGGCTCGAGGGATTTGAAGACGGAAGAAGCAGGAGGGTATTACATGCCAATGGAGAGAGAGATGAAGGACGAGGCGCCCCACATTATGAGCTATATCAAGGTACACGAGTAAGTCGACGATCCCCAAACAGCAATCGCTGACAGATGCAGAGCGGAACAGCTCTTCGAGATGTACTTCAAGTACTTACATCCGCATCTTCCCATTCTCGACCGGGAGCATTCCTCGCCGATCGCGGTTGCAAGGCGGAATAACTTTTTGTTCAACGCGAGTGAGTGATTCTCCAACCGCGGGAGCCAATGCTGATCCACGCAGTATGCTGCGTCGCTGCCCGGGCGTTCAACTTAGTGCTCTGGGAAAGGCTGAAGGACTTTGCTCGATTCGAAATGGAGCGACTACCTCGAGATAAGAACATTGAGGTGGGTCCGCCTCGTACCGTCTAGCGGTGGCAAGTCTGAGACATCTAGGTCGTGCAAGGTCATCTCATCTATGCGATGTGGAAGTAACTCCTTCGTGACTCCATCCGTCACGAGCTGATTCTTTCAGCCTGATACGCCCTGCGTCTTTCGAGCGAGATATGTCCTGGCTACGGGTCGGTGTTGCCGTGCGCACCGCCATCGACGTCAATCTCCACCGCGTGGCACTCGTCAAGCAAGCTCGAGAAGGTCTTCCGGCGTGGCTATTGCGCTCGATCATCCGGACATGGCTGTTGAGCTATGTCATCGATCGAACACTGTCCGCTCAGCTTGGAAAGCCGAGTAGTATGCGTGGAGAAAACAGCATACGGCTGTACATGGACCTGATCATGGAGAAGGGTGTGCCGCTGACACCAGATGACGTCTGGGTTGCCGCCCTTACAGTGAGTATTTTTGCTGCTATCTCCATGCTAATCAGCTTAGGAATGGACGCAAATTCTCGCTCGAGCAATGGATGTGTTCCGCTCGGAAACGGCCGAATACTCAAATGTCGCGAGCGGGAGCGTGGGTAATCAGAACTCCTTCCCCGACCTTGTGCACGTTTTCGACAAGCAGTTTCGGCAGTGGCGAGACAAATCAGAAAATGCTGCTCGCGAGTGCCGTTCTGATGAGCGAGCCACCGGGTTCATGATTGGCAATATGAGACTGTACGATCAGTACGCGAGACTCGTGGTGCATTCCTTTGGTCTACAGAGGGCGATGGACGTCCTCCCTATGGATTTGCCTGCGGCCTTCGCAGAGGTAAGCGAGGCCTACCGGAGCATCACTAATGTAGCAGTATCAAGGCTCTGCCATCCGGTTGATCAACTGCTTCGAGACCGACTTCGAAGGTCCTGGACTCACTCGAGGCTGTCCAGATTTCGTCTTCACCGTGCTCACCTATGCCGCTGTCTCGCTTTTGAAAGCCACCCAATCCCAATTCTCACATCTCGAGCCAGACCGGAGTGCTATCTTGCTCACCGGCCGCAAGGCGGCCGATATGCTAGCTCGAGCCGCTATGGTATCAGATCATCTCCCTGCGTCCCAGTCCGTCTTTCTATCCCGCCTCATCGATGTGAAAACGCATGAACCGGCCAGAGATCCGACGATATTCATACCACAACCGATCGACTTCGAAGCATTTGGACAAAGCATCAACGAGGATCAATACAAGACGCTATGGCCGCCCATGCCCGGTAGCAGCTTTGAGGGTTCCATCGTGCCCGCGCAACCGCGACAAGAGAATGGCAATAGACCGATGGATCTGAGTAGCTGGGTGGCCCAGAATCAGACCTATCCTGTCCCCGGCGCTGCACTAGGTCTGGGAGCGGGAAACTTTCTGCAAGATCAGGATATGCTGTTCACGCAGGACTCGTTCTGGTGAGTGCGATGCTCTTCGACGGTGCCGCTGCGTGCTAAGCTTAGTCTTTGAAACAGGAAGTCGATACTCGAAGGCACACAGGCACCGATGAATGGCATGGTCTAAGATCTCATGTGCCGCACCACGCCTTTCATCTCCAGTACAGGCAACAAACTGAGGCGGCTCAAGCAAAGATGCTGATCCGCGGGTCGATACCATGCGGCTGGTTGAACCGGAAAGTCTTATCTAATGCCGAGATCTCCTATCGGACCGACCGACAATACGTCAGTCAAACTAATCCCCCTTCTCGGAAGAGCAACCCACCAAGACCTCATCATCAGTCAAGTGGAAATCGGTGCTGGCCAGGTTCTCTGCCAGTCTTTCCGGGTTGCTCGACTTCGGGATGACCGCGATTCCCCTCTGTGTCGCCCAGCGAAGGAGGACTTGAGCCGCAGTCTTGCCGTGGGCTTTTGCGGCGGTAGTGACGTGCGGCTCTTGGAAGAGGGAGCCGACGAGCTTGACTTTGGGGTCGTTGAGCTCGATCCAGCTGGACACGATCAGCAGATGATATTCCCTAAAGGGCAGCGGGACGATGAGGTGGGAGAAGTAGAAGGGTGGGAGAAGCAGAGATCAGAGCGCGAGGGGATGAGACTCACGATTGAGGGCCGTATGAGCAGTATGCAGTGATGTGGATATCGAAGGCTTTACACAGGTCGATGAGGTTCTGCTGGACGTGGAAGCTGTGAGAACAATTTTTATCAGCTCGGCTCAGCTCGGCTCAGCTCGGCTCATATCAGATTGTGCGCGCGGGATCTACTCACGGATGCATCTCGACCTGCAGCACGGCCGGCTTGATCTTGGCGTAAGTAAGGACGTCCATGATGAGTCCGCCCGAATAGTTTGATATCCCGATGTTCTTGCAAAGACCCTTCTCGACCAATGCCTCCATGGCTGCCCAGGTCTTATGCAGTGGGGACGCTTCGGTGGCAATGGTGCCGGCGCCGTCGACGGACCATCCGGGAGGGTATCTCTCTTTCGGGTCGACTAAACACAACCATCAGCCTCTTCCCCACCCAGGGTACTGAAGAAGACTAACCGTATTTGAGTGCTATAGGAAAGTGGACCAGGTAGAGGTCGAAAGACTGCAATCCCCAATCACTCAAACTCCTCTGACAAGCCGGCAACACATGTTCCTCCGCATGAAACGAGTTCCACAATTTACTTGTGATGAACAGCTCCTCCCTCTTCACCAAACCCTCTTTGATCGCCCTGGCTATCCCCTGACCGCATTCCACCTCGTTGCCATAGTCGGAAGCACCGTCGAAGAGTCGATAGCCGGATTTGATGGCGGAGTAGACAGAGTCGGCGCAGACTGGGTTCGGGACTTTCCATAGGCCCATGCCGACTAGGGGCATCTTGGCGGAGGTGGAGGAGAGGGTGACGCTGGGAGTGGTGGACATGGTGTTGATGGAGCGAATGGGTCTGGTGAGGCGTAAAGTGGTTGGGATGAGGCGAGTGAGGGTGGGGAGGGTGGACATGGGGAATTGCGATGGTATGGATGTCGGCGAAATTTCGGTTCGGCGGCATTCCCGGCTTTGACCGGACCGAGTGATTCTTCTGGGATTTTATAGTAGCCGAGAGGAAACCGAAGCCGATCGGCTCAAACGCCTTCCTGCGTGTCTGCCTCACGTCCAACCGCGATCCGTCTGTTTAAAAACACTGGTACTTCGTAAATGAGTAACCATGCATGGATAGCTACTCTGCGGTCCCACCTAAGTACTCTGAAACTCGGTATGATACTCCCCTTTCTCATGCCCTCTGACAGCCGTCTTCTTGATGTCGTAATTGTGGTGTCCGAAATCTATTATAGATCAGTCTTGTCCTTTGATGCCGTACCGTCAGACATAGGCGGCACTTACAATCCAGCTCCATCTCCTCAAAGTCCGTCGGGAGATTGCGGCCGCCAACGGCTTTCATCCACTCGACCGTCGCACCTATCGCCGGTGCTACAGAGTCCGTCTCGATCGCAAAGGCATAGACCGTTTTCAGTGGTGCATAGGTCCGAGATAGTTCTGCTGCAAGCTCTGGAATCGCTTGTAGCAGGTTGAGGGGTTTGGAAGCGTGGAACGGTTTGAGGAGGGGTGCGAGGAAATCGGCGATCGCATCTGGACGTCATCAGTATCATGTAGGTGAAGAGACGGATGGTGGCTTGTCGGAAGAATATGGAGAGCACGATGGAGAAAGGGAAGTGAGACCTACCTGACTGAATGATACACCCCGCGCGCCAGATGTAAATGCAGTCCGCAAGCGACACGCCCCATTTCTGCAGCATCTTAAGCGTTGCCATATCATCAAGCCAAGAGCCACACCTGCACTTTCGACGCTTTTGTTATGATCTAGATCACCATCAGCCCAATCGCCGGCAGTATCATTCGTACTCACCTGCATGCCCTGTATGAATGCCCCGAGAATAGCACCATAGACCGCCATCTCCATCGAATCGACGATCTCCTTCTTCTCCTTCTCGCTCAGATTCGCCAGAGTCGGTTGAGGGATCTTGAGGTTCTTGAACACCTGGATACGTTCCAGCTTGTTTGCCGAGATGATCCGCAGTTGGTGCGAGGCAGCTATCGCTGGGGCGGCTACATGTCGTTCTGCGATCTCCTATTTGAGCATACTTCAGGAGCTGCCTGACAGGAACTGACGCAATGCTTACTTTGGTGGACCAAGTACCCGTCCCCTCTGACTTGTCGACATCCTGCGTCACCTTGTCCTCTATCCCCTCGATGATCCCCCTCTCATCTTCAATCCCGTCCCCTTCCTTAAACCGTAATCCCCGATATCCGATTCCGACGAGGAAGTTGCCGCGTAACGGACCAGACTTGCTCCAAGCTTCAAACATGTTGGCGATCTCATCGTTGGTCAAGCCAAGCTGGTAGTGCAGAAGAGCGCGGATCTCGCAAAGGATAGACAGGTGGGCGTGCTCTGTCGGCAGTCAGCGAGGAGCATTTTGACAGTCTGTGCTTGGACCTACCAATACCGTTGTGAATCATCTTCACGTCTGTCTGCATTCAGCTGCTGCCATGGTCGGCACAAAAAGAGGATACGCACAGTGACCTGCCCCGCCAGGTCCGATGTGAAGCACACACGGCGTTCCGTTTGGAGTTTTTGCTGCCCACTTCTTCAGGTATGGCTCAATCATTGGGTAGACTTCCTTCGAGCACCCCGGACTCATGGAGGGGCCGTGTCTGGCCGCTTGATCTATAGTCCCCCGTCAATGCTAATTCGTGCTGCAAGGAGCCACTCACATCCACCAGAGACACCCATGCCGACCCACTCTACTCCCTTTTCCGCCGCCTTTCTCTGTCTCCGCTCCGTGTCCTCCCACCACTCATTCCCGCCATCAATCACGACATCCCCTTTCTCCAGTCTAGGCAGAAGCTCATCCGCTATTCCGTCGACAGCCTTGCCGTGCGGAAGACTCAGGACGAACATCCGAGGTTTGTTACGATCGCCTCCAGAGCCCTTGGGGAAAGCGCCGACCAGCTTGTCGAGGGAGGTGAAGCCGTGAACGAGGTTCTCGTCGACCCCTTTGTCCTCCTCTGCTTCCCGCAGCACACTCTTCACAGCTGCGCCATCATAGTCGTAGCATCCTACTTTGGATCCATGCTCGGAAAAGAGGAGAGTCATACCCTGGAAAGTGGATTCAGTGATGACACCGACACGTCGTAGAACACAAGACACATACCCCGCCCATGGAGCCGGCACCAACGATCCCTACCTCAAGGTCGCCGACCTTGTCATCGTCGAGGTCGGACGTCATTGCTAAGCGGAGGATCTATAGCCAACTATTGTTTGACTTGACTTGTGATTTGATGCTCAGCGAGACGATACGATACGATACTCGTGTCTTCGGTAACTACAGAACGGGATTCTCACTTCGGAATGATCTCTCTTTATCCTCCTTGTGTGAAATTCCCTTCTCCGATCATTCTTCCATTTGGGCCGATCACTTCTCTGCTCAACTTTCCGACGGTCTCGACACGAGACTAGTATCGAGGTCAAGATGAACGGTCATGTCCTCGCACCGGCTGTGACCAAACCTTCGGACAGGGCTTGGTGGAAATCCGCGGCGGTCTACCAGAGTAAGCAATCTCTTTGATAATCATGCTATTCGCTCATCATCACTTCCTGATAGTCTACCCCGTATGTCGTGCAGCTCGTTCCTCAGACAATCGGGCTGATACCCCCAGGCATCGTTCTGCGATCATGCTGCAAACGGTCACGGCACCCTACAGGGCATCCTCTCCAAGATTCCTTACCTCCACTCATTGGGCGTGGATATCGTCTGGCTCTCTCCTCTATACGAGTCGCCTCAAGCCGATATGGGATACGACATCTCGGACTACCGAAATGTCGACCCGAGGTATGGGACGCTTAAGGACTGGGAACAGATACTGGATGCCGTCCATGAGAAGGGAATGAAGCTTGTCATGGATCTCGTTGTCAATCACAGCTCGGAGGAGGTGAGTCTTGAATAGCTTAGTATTCATGGAGCTGATATCGGAGAGTAGCATCCGTGGTTCAAGGAGAGTCGCTCGAGCTTGGATAACCCAAAGAGAGATTGGTACATCTGGCAGCCGGCAAAAATCAACGAGAAGGGCGAGCGCGTACCGCCCAACAACTGGCGATCGGTATTTGGCCAGTGAGTCATGACCTAATTTGTCCGATAATCTAAGCTAACGATCCAGGGACTCGACATGGGAATGGGATTCGACGACTGAGCAGTACTACCTCCACACCTTCCTCAAGGAGCAGCCAGATCTCAACTGGGAGAGCCCTGAATTGCGGAAAGAGATCTATGACATGATGCACTGGTGGTTGAAGAAGGGGATCGATGGGTTCCGCATGGACGTAGTGAGTACCCCATACAATGTCATCCGTATGATCATCTTACCGGCTTAGATCAACTTCATCGCCAAGGCGCAAGGGTTTCCCGATGCCCCCGTGATTCATCCGGATCGGCCGTACCAGCCATTTGGTACCATGTCCATCAATCGGCCGGAAGTACATACGTTCCTGAAGGAGATGAACAAGGAGGTATTGAGCCATTATGACTGCTTTGCGTGAGTCGCTTTGCTTTGCATAGTCCAGCGAATTGCTGAGGTGGTTTAGCGTGGGTGAAACACCAGGAGGCGCTGGAGTGGCAGAATACGCTCCGTACTCAATCCCCAGCAATCGGGAACTGCAGATGATCTTCCATTTTCACCAGTATGGCTCCGGATCTTGGGCACTAATGAGGCTGACCAAATCGGCAGTCAGAGCTTCGACCGGATTGGCGGTGGTCTGCAACGGAACTATGATCCGAAATGGAAGCTATCCGCGTTGAAGAAGGTCTTCAACACCTGGCAGGTGGAGATGGAGCAGGCCGGAGGATGGAACTCCAACTAGTACGGCGACGGCAGATCCTATCTGGCTGCCTTCTTGCAGCTGATCCTTGTCCTCCCGCAGCATCGAAAATCACGATCAACCTCGTATCATTAGCCGGATGGCTTCCGACCACCCCGCAGATCGAGCCAAATCCGCCA
>JAABUV010006497.1_pt1 | contig 12709 bp, 13 predicted proteins | sample 5559971 | NCBI WGS metagenome assembly JAABUV01 (sample SAMN10711881, study PRJNA513362) | rock metagenome | isolation source: Antarctica rocks | place: Antarctica: Victoria Land, Knobhead nord | collected 2015-12-19
CGGACATCGTGCTTGAAGGTACCGACGGAGCCGGCTCAGCTCAGCAGGCCGTCGTCCGGCTGATTCGGATATTGCAGCCAACCGATGATCGACCTCGCCCAGACACAACCGCACCCACCGCCAGCGTCCACGCCGGCTGGACCCTGCCCGACGGATCTGTCGGTCGTGGCCAATTTGTGCGACTGATGCAGCCGACCCGATCCTCCGGATACGTCGCGACAGCGACAGTGCCCGTAACGGGATCCTCCTGCGGGACAGCGACATCGCCCCCGCCATTGCATAGACCCGGCGGTGGTGACAACTACGCGAGCGAAGCCGGTGACAACTTTACGACGCTTCACACGATGCTCGCGGATCGGCAACGCCGATGTTCCACTTTCAAGGAAACGAGACGGCGGGGGCGGGGGCGCTCCTACTTACCGACAGCGACCACAATTGGGCCCTAGGTTTCGAGGGCGGAGCGCAACGATGGTGAGCGCCGCGGGCTATCCGTGTCCTGGCCAGTTCAAGCGGAGCGGGGTGGGTCTCCGGCAGACCATGGGGACGCGCCCCATTCAAGCTGCGCCCGCAGCCACCGGCGGGGAGCTCGGTGGCAGGCGGGAACGTAGATCAATCCGGCCGGCAGTACGGAAGCCGTCGTTGGGTAGGTTGACCCCCGATGGTCATCGACTTCTTCCTCTTCCGCGGTGGACCCTGGGGCGGTTCCCTCCGGGAGAACGCCTTCTATGGCGGCCTAGCGCCATCCTCACTGTTGGTGGGCGGCGGCCCGGTCCGCTACGTGCTGACCGCGCAGCAGACCCGACTATCCGATGGAACTCTGGCCGCGGTGTACAGACGCGGGCCTGACAGGGGGGAGGTGTGCAGGTTGGTGGCGAGCATGTCAGTGGCCCAAGCTGCGCACTGACGTCAGGGTGATGCGCATCAGGTGTCATCTGCATGATGATGGGGGAAACTTGGGCGTCCTGCGGCGCATGTAGGACGGGACGTGCGGTGTGAAGCAGTTTGAGCTTGCACAGCTTGCCATGCGAGTGCCCGATGGGGATGCCTGGCTGCGAGCTCTGATTGATTGGTCCGGCACCTGCTGGACTCTTCGGTACGGCCAGGCCGTGATCAGGAGCCGTCGACGTGGCCGGGCCAGACCTGGCGGTACGAGTCGCTGAGTTTCGTGGCGATCACCTTGCCTGCAAAGGAGTTGATCGGGGCCTTGAGCGTGGAGGCCGATGGGCGGCTACAAGTGGGCGAGTTTGATGTGGTGCTGCCTCGCATCCACTCATCGGGGCAGCTCCAGCACCGTCCGAGCTTCGAGTTACATGACCGCACCCGCACGTCGCTACCGTCGGCGGAGTACGTGCTCCACCGGCTGGCCGGCGACAACAATGTCAGCGCCGGTCAGGGGGATTTCCTGGTGGGCCCGGACTGCCCATCGTTCACCAGCATCGACGCCGCCTACCGCGGCTTCTTCTTGGACAGGTGGGATGAACCGGCGCAAGAACATGGCCGTCCTCATTGACCGACTCGCACGGGGCCAGCCTGACGCTACGCCGTGCCGCAGGTTACAGCCGCGGCATCGTCAGCCGCCCCCTACGAACGGATCACAAGACGGTCAGTTAGTCGTCCGATGAGGTGGGCCTCCGCAGGCGTGCAAGACAAGATCGCGGGTTCACCGGGTGGGCCCGCTGCGGGCCGGACGTTCCTGTGGTCGAACGTCGAACGTTCAGGTTCTGTAGGCCAGGGGCCGGTGATGCGGAACGCGTTGGCCTTGGCCTGCCATTTGGTGAGCCGCGGGTCGTCGGCGGCCTCGACGTCGGGCTGGTGGACCCCAGAAGAACCCAACGAAGTGATCAACGACCGAGTGGAGCACCTCCGAGGCTCCGCCCCCGGTCAGATGGTTCAGGCTAGTGGACCTCTTCGACGTAGCCGAAGTAAATACCAACTGGAGCGGGTAATACACGCGATACTAACGAAGAGATAAAGGACGCGTAGAGAGAGTGGAGTTGTGGAGAAATCAACTAAGGTCCACGTTAGAGCTCCCATGCCTGCAAAGAGCCCCGCCAAAGCAACCCATGTTCCGACCCCGATTTCCCGCGAGTGAGGTTGTGGCACCATGATGGGTCTCCTTATAGTTGGTGTTCGGCTTCATTAACATCCCGAATCCGAGTAACCCCACGTGGCCGATAATGTAGTTACTCCGGCCATCCACCATGCGGTTAGGCTTGTGGAGTAACCCATTGCGACCATTGCCATGTACTTAGTACATGACTCGTTCATGGGCGGTACTGTATTTTGATTCGGAAGTGAGTCGCCGGTATTAGGATCCATCGGGTTTTGATAATAGTTACCGCATGCGGGGTCGGCATTGTATGAATTACAGTCACCATCGAGGCCCGTGGGGTCGGTATTGGCGGTGGGGTTGTCGCCGGTATAGGTGTAGTTATTTTTTTCTTGGCCGGAGGGGTCGGGTTGGGTGAAGCGGCCCAGCGACGGGTCAAAGTAGCGGGCGCCGAGCTTGTACAGGCCGCTGGGATCTTGGTAGCCGCTGGTGTAGCGGAAGGGGTTGGCGGCGGCTTGCGGGCCGGTTGCGGTGCGGGTGGTTCCGTACGGGTCGTAGGCGTAGGTGGCGGCCTTTGTGCCGTTGGCGTCGACGAGGCCGACTGCGCTGCCGAGGTTGTCGGTGAGGTAGTAGCTGCTGGCGCCACCTGCGCGGATGCTGACCAGAGTCCCGCCGGGTGTGCGGGTGAATGCGGTGGTCGGAGAACTGGCAGCTGTTTGACTGCCGACGCCGAGCAGGGTGTTGTTGATGCTCAGCCCGCCGGCCTGGCTGGTGACGCCGACGCTGGTGCGTTCGGCGTTGCCGGCTCCGACGTAGGTGAACGGAATGGTGGTGTTGGTGCCGCCGGTGACGGTATTGATGGCGGTGACCTGGTCCCGGGTGTTCAGGGTGTTGCTGCGAGTGGGCAGACCGAGGCTGGGGGAGCCGGGGTTCGCGGTCTCGTTGCCGTTGGCGTCGTAGGTGAATCCGGTGGTGCTGCTGTTGCGGCTGGTGAGCTGGTCGGCGGTGTTGTAGCCGTAGCTGGTGTTGGTGGTGGCCCCGCCCAGCAGGCTGCTGCTGGAGGTGCGGTTCCCATCGAGGTCATACCCGTAGGACCAGGAGGCGTTCGTGGTACCGCCGCTGGTCTTCTCGACGGCGGTGGTCAAGCGCCGCTGGGTGTCATAGCCATAGGTGGTGATGCTACCTGCGGGTGCGCCGACACCCAGGGTGTCGGTGCGGGTCTGGGTGACCTGGCGGTCTTTGCTGTTGCCGGGGCCGCCGGCGGTGGCGGCGGTGTAGCTGTAGCTCAGGTCCGACAGGACGGTGCTGCCGTGGGTGGCGATCTTGTGGAGGACGCGGCCGCTGTTGTCGTAGGTGGACGTCTGGGTGGTGTAGCCGGGGTAGGTGGTCTTGAGTAGGTGGCCGTTGGCGTCGTAGTCGAATCGGGTGCACAGCGCTGTCCCGTACTGGCCGGCCGGGCAGGTCCCGCCGGGTTCGGCGAGACTAATGAGCTGGTTCGCGGCGTCGTAGCCGTAGGCGACGGTGCCGGTCGAATCACTTGCGGTGAGCACGTTGCCGGCCGGGTCGTAGGTCACGGTCGAGGCGGTGGTGTTCCCGGTCTCGCCGAAAGAGGTCTGCCGGCCGAGTCCGTCGTAGGTGTAGCTGTTGGTGCCGGCCCGGTTGTCCGTTTGCTGGGTCTGGTTGCCGTCGTTGTCGTAGGTCAGCTGATCGGTGTCCCCGCCGGCCCACGTGGTGTAGGTGACCGCGTCCTCGGCGTTGTAGGAGTACGTCGTCAGCTGGCTTTTGCCGTCGGTGACCGTTTTGAGCCGCGAGAGGCTGTCGTAGGTAAAGCTCTGCGCTCCCAGCGGGGCGGGTGGGGTGAGCGTGATCAGCTCGCCGTTGGTGTTGTAGGCGTAGGTGGTGAGTCCGCTGTTGGCGGTGGTGCTGGTGCACACCTGGCCGGGGTGGCCGCCGCACGTCACGGTCCCGCCGCCGGCCTTCGGATCGCCCTGGTAGGTCGCCGTCGCCGTCGTCGTGGCCGTCCGGCCGGGGGTGGTGTCAGTGACGGACATGGTGTTGCCGGCGGTGTCGTAGCCGGTCAGGCTGCTGTTACCTTGGGCGTCGGTCCCACACTTGGCCAGGTAGGGGTGGGTGCGGTCGGTGCTGGCGCAGCTGCTGCTCGGGTCGTACTCGTACTTGGTCGCGGCGCCGGTGGGCGTGGCGGCGCCGGTTGTCCGGTTGCTGGAGTCGTAGCGATACGTGGTGACGTTGCCCGGGTTGCTGCCGGCGCCCAACGCATCTATTGCGGTGGTGACGTCGCCGTTGGCGGTGAAAGTCTGTGCGCGGCTGTGCCCGAGCGGGTCGGTGACCTTGGTCGGCCGACCGGAGGCATCCAGCGTGAACGTGTAGCGGTTGTTGTTCGGGTTGGTTTCCACCGTGCTGGTTGCGGTGGGGTAGGCGAAGCCGTTGATGGAGCTGGGGCCGGCCGTGCCGTTGACGTAGCGGGTGATCGAGCTGATCCGGTAGGCGGTGTCGTAGCCGAGGTCGACGATGTGGTTCGCGGCGGTGACGATCCGGGTGAGCCGGTTGCTGCTGTCGTACTGGTAGGTGGTGCTGTGCCCGTCGTAGTCCCGGGTGCTGGTCAGATTCCCGGAGCCGTCGTAGCCGTAGGTGACTGCGCGGCTGGTGGGATCGGTGAGGCTGGTGATCCGTCCGCCGCCGCCACTGGGGCCGTTGTACTGGAAGGTGGTGACCCGCCCGGCGGTGTCGGTGACTGAGGCCAGGGTGTTGTCCGCGTTGTAGCCCAGGGCCAGGGCGTTGCCGTTGCGGTCGGTGTCGCGGGTGAGGAACCCGCCGGCGGTGAAGGTGAGCTTCTCGGTGTTGTTGCGGTAGGTGATCGTGTAGGTGCCGTCGTTGTTGTGCGCGAGGTCGGCGTTGATGTTCGGCGGCATCACATACCCACCGCCCGACGCCGGGGTGTAGGTGACCTGGAAGCCTGACGGGCCGGTGAACGTCACGTTCCCGCCGGCGAAAGCCAGGCCGACGTCGCGGCCGGTGGACATCGTCCAGCCCGGCCCGAACGCCCCGGTTCCGGAGGACAGCGCGTTGTAGAAGCGGGTCAGGTTCAGCGACAGCCCCGGCCCCTTGATCGTCAAGTCCTTGCCGGTGATCACCAGGTTGCCGTTGCCGACGTTGACCTGCGCGGTCAGAGCAGACTCCAACGGAAACTTTTCCAGGCCGACCCCGCCGAGAATCCCCAGGTCGGCCGGCCCGACACTGGTGCCGACGGGAGCCGCAGCGATCGTCACACCCCCACTGGATGGTCTCGTCGCCGCCGACGATCCGGTCTTTCCGCCGCGGACCCGCGACGTCGGCGTCCAGCTGCCCAACGGCACCGACCCCGTCGGAGTCCGGTTGACCGAGCTGGACGGGCTGTACACCACCGGCGGCTTTGACCTGGCGGCTGTGAGTTTGGCCGCCGCAGGGCTGGCGCTCTTGTGGGCCTGGGCCGTCCGGGCCGTTGCCGACACCAGTGGCCCGGGTGGGGCGGCGTTGACCGGCCCGGCGCCGGCGATGGCTAACGTCAGGGTCAGCATGATGACACCTGCCCGGCCGGCGGTGCCGCTCAGCAGCACACGCCGCCGCCGGCTGGTACGAAACCGACTGTGGGCAGCATTGAACGCCAGCGAACCGGACATGGGAATTCCCCCAACCAAGGGCCTTGCGACCGGTTCGCACTCGGTTGTGCACCAGATTCGACCAAGACAGCTCAGAAATTAAGCCCGACACCAGGATTTGTCAACGCCCGCAACCAGCCTGCAACCGGCGACCGGGAAGAGCTGACAAGACGTCGAAAGATACTGTCCCGTAGGCGGTTTCACCTACCGTTGGGGAACCCGTTATACGAACGTTAGCTACCCGCCTGTGCTACACGCCCCCAAACGGGGACACGAGAGTGGCAACCAGCAGAGCCAAACGGGGTCAATATGATGATCTTCAGCACGTTTCTGGCTCATTGCTGCCCAAATGGCGTTTACGAGAAACACCCGTTTAGCCTAGCAGCTCATCGCAGCGACGAGATTCCATCGTTGGCATTGAGAAAAGGCAGCGATACACCTGTTTACCTGCGCTAATAACTGACCGGCATCAGCAACGGGGCGGTCCGACGGCAACGCCGATCCTCAAGCGCGTCGGGCGGACCGCGTTCCGAGTTTTCCTCACCCGGATAACCTGAAACCGCGGATACGGTTGCCTGCACCCCGCGCATCCCGCCGGGCGGCACAGACGCTCAAGCCTTGGCGAGTATGAAGACACGCTTTAATCATCGAACGCAGGTCGATCCGACCATGTCCGCAGAGGGGATGTTGTGATGAGCCGTGTCAGCTGGATTATCGGTGGCGGTATCGCTGTGCTGTTGCTAGCCCTGGTGGGCGGCTGGCTCACCGCGCCCGCCGTGATTCGCGGTCGGCGCGCCCACCCAGGCGACTGGTCGGAAGGCGATGACCGGTGAGGCCGTCACCGATGCATACGCCTACGGGGAGGCGGTTTGCGGACAGGTCGGTCGACGATTCGGCCGAACGACATCGTCCTGTGGGCTGCTGAAGCCGCAGGACCTCTTCGGTTTGCGATCGGGTTGCGCGCCGCGAGGGCGGGATATGCACCGCTTGGCCAAGGTCGTGAGATCGCCGTTCTCTTACCGATCGTCGGCCGCGTCACCTTCAACGGCCACATCATCGAGACCAGCGCGTCGCCAAACGCACGGGCTGCGCCGCCCAAGTGACACGATTTGTTCATGGACACTGACCTTTCGACGGAGATCTGAATCCAGCCACCATGGCCGATGGCGGTCCCGCGCCTCGGCCCTGGAGATACAGCTCCATGTCAGACCTGTTTCACGCCAAGGTGCCGGTGGAGTTTGTTCGCAGGTGTTCGCCGATACCCCGCAGCACACGTATCAGGTGCTCACGAAACGGTCGACCAGGTTGCGGCGGCTCGCCGGGGAGCGGGACTGGCCGGCGAATCTGTGAATGGGGTCAGTGTCGAGAGCGCCGACTACCTGTATCGGGGTCGATGACCTTCGGGTGATCACCGGCGGAGAGTCCGGACCAGGTCCTCGCCCGATCAATCCGGACTGGGTTCGGAGCATCCGCGATCAATGCTTGACCGCGGATGCTCCGATCCCGTTCCACCATCGGTGACCGCTACGGCTGCGTGCGACTTTGAGGCGATTGTGGGTTCACCGTCAGCCGGTTCACGGTAGGCGCCCCTCGATCCCTCACCGACTGTTGCCATCGCCCATGATTCGTACCCACCCGACGTTGGCCAGCGGAGGCACGAATCACCCCTCACCTGGTCGAGGTGTGCCCATCGACAGGCTCGACTGGCCCTTCACACGCGGCGTGTCGAGTAGGAAGTTCAGGGTCCAATCATCCTTTCCGGCCCTGCAGCGGACTATTACTCGGAACTCAGGCAAAGTCTCTCGCGACCCGAGCGACAAGGTGAACCGACGGTACTGCGCGACTGGGATCGAGCCAATTTCCGCTGCGTCGCCGTAATCGCCCTGGCCGGTAGCCGCGACCTCGTGACGGATGCTTCCCTCGACCGGCCCCAGCACCGGCCTATACACCGTCACCGAGTCCAGGTCGGCAGGCCCGTCATTGCGGACTCGGTAGATTGCCTCCGTGCCATCGGGGGGACCCAACTTCTCTACGAACACGGCGAGTTGCGGCGTGCGGGCCCGGTGGTCCGCAGCTACGGCCGCTTGAGCCGAAACTTGAGCCGCTGCAGCGGAATGTTCGGCACCGTCGGCCGACCGCTTCGCTTGAGCCAGAGCGCGCAGGGTGACCGCCGCGCTGACGAATGCCACTGCGAGAGCGATGATGGCGACCACGAGCACAGCCCGACTGTAGCCATTGACTCCCACGCCGTGCTGACAACGCCGACTGAATATGGGTATGCACCGACGTTCCGCCGTTCGGCCCAGCACCAGGCCACGGGTTGTTACTCCCATGTACCACATGGCGAACGTCCTACGGTGACCGTTCCGGCTCAGGTGCCGGGGCGGCCAAGATCGCGCCCGTCACCGCAACGGGATCGGTCTGCGGGCAGGATGGCCGAGCCTATGGTTGGACACGTGTTTCCTGATCTGGCCGTGCAGATCATCGTCCTGAACGGTGGATCGAGCTCGGGTAAGTCGACTCTCGCCAGAGAGCTCCAAGAGCTGCTCCCGGACTTGTGGCTCACCTTCGGGGTCGACTCGTTCATCGATGCGCTTCCTGGTCGCGGTGACAGTCCGCGGGCCGACATCACCTTTCGCCCGAACGGCGATGTTCAGACCGCTCCCGAGTTCAGCGCTCGCGAAGACCTATGGCGCATCGGCCTTGCGGCCATGGCACGGGGTGGTGCCCCATTGATCCTGGACGAGGTGTTCCTGTCCGGGGGCGCCACCCAAACAACGATGCGGGCGACCATGGAAGGGCTGAACGTGCTGTGGGTCGGTGTCCACTGCGACCCGGCCGTCGCGGCTGGCCGGGAGGCAAAACGGCCTGACCGAGTTCCCGGGATGGCACGCACGCAGGCGCAGCGAGTCCACACCGACATGCGGTACGACATCGAGGTCGATACAACAGACATGTCACCCGAGGCCTGCGCCTGCGCGCGGGTCGTTGCAGGGGTACGTCACCAGCCCACGGCGCCAGCCTCCGATACACCGCTAGACGATCCCCAAACGGCACGATCGTGATCTTGGTCGTCTGCGCCTCCGAGCGCGGTTCCGGTCACCATAGGACGTTCGGCTATCGGGCGGTCCTGAGTAGTCGTTGGACATCAGGGATGGCACTGTGAGGTCGTGACTGTTTCCTTGCGGTGCGAGCTTTTTCCGAATGACCTCGACGCAGCGCTCCGGTTCTATGTCGAGATCCTTGCCTTTGACGTTGAGCGGGACGAGCGCACGTCCTCGACCCCTTACGCGGCCCTGTCTCAGGGTGAAGTGCGTCTTGGGCTGTCTCGACGCCCCGAGGTAGACGATCGCGATGATCGCGACGATCGGCGCCCACCTGTCGGCGTCGAGCTGGTGCTGGAAGTTGAGGACCTGCAGGCGGTCCACCAACATGTGGTGGACTCGAGCTGGCCGATCGTCGAGGACCTGACCGACCGGCCGTGGGGGCTGACCGACTTCCGCGTACTGGACCCGGCGGGCTACTACTGGCGGATCACCACAGCCGACGAACAGACCTGAGCCTCACTTCACCCTTCGTCGGGTTCGGCGAGAAAATCCTGGACGATTCGTAGCCGGTGCATCACCCGGGCTGGCCCGGCGATCGACTCATCAAGCACCTCCAGCTGGGTCACCACCTCAGGGGTGCACCGGTCGTGAGCTTCCAGCGAGGGCCAACGGGCGTAGGCGACCCAGGTCCCGTCTTCGGACTGGTGCAGCCGGGACCCGAAGCTGCCGCAGTGCTGCCGGATCGACAAGGTGGCCTTCGACCACTCGTCGATAAAGGCCTGCTCCCGCCCGAGCGGGACATCCCACTCGTACATGATCGCAAACACCACTACAGATTAGGGCTGTCCCGCAGATCGTGCCCGTTGAACCATCGGCTACCGGCGAGGCAGTTCCACGGGATCAGCGGGCGGGGATGGTGTGTTCAGCAGGTACAGGCAGAGCTGCGGTCGGTCGCCTGATGGCGTCGTCCATCCTGCCGGGTGCTGCCCAACCAGCTGCCAGCCCAGCCGTTCGTACAGCGCCCTTGCCGCTGATCCCGGTTCGTTCACGACCTCGAGCATCAGGCCCAGTCCTCGACTGGACCCGAATTGAGTCGCTGCGCAGACCAGTCCTTCGCCGACCTGCCGGCCGCGAGCGCCCGGCCTGACAAACAGCCGAGCGACCATCGCCAACTCGGCCGCCGGCCTTCCCGCTACCGCAATCAGCTGTGCATCATCGACGCCGGCGACGAGCGCAATGTGCCCGGCCATGACGCCGTCCTCCTCGGCGACCCACGCGCCGAGCAAGCCTGGCGCATCGAGCCAGCCCACCGGGTTCGTCGGCCAGCACGTGGGATATCCGTCCTGCCGGTGGACTTCGGCGAGCACTTCCACGCACGCCGGAAGGTCATCTGCTTGCCGCGGCCGGATCCTCACACCCGCCAGACTGCCGCAACGCCCATCGGCCGGTCCCCGGGCGGCCCGCCGCCCGGTGATGGGGCAGCTTTGGAGCGAGCATTATCAACGAAGGACTTGGCGGGGCGGACCTACGATCCCGGTCCGTGCACGGTGTTCTGCTGGGCGGGATTACGCGATGATCGACCGGTGAATGCAGTCCCGGCCTTCGTGACTCACTACTACCGCGCCGATCGTCGCCCGTTCCTCAATCTGTCGGATCTGGCCGAACCGGACCTGGCTGCGGTGTTGACCGAGCTGGTCACCCCCGAGCACCAGGCGTTGTCCTGGCGTCGGTTCGGACCGCAATATATGGCCCTTCGTCGAGCCACTGAGCGCCGCGCCCGGGACCTGTTCATCGCAGCCGGCGGGAAGCCCGAACGTAGCTCGCCGCACTATTTCGTCCTCGGCTCCGGCGACTGGTTCGCCGGGCTCTACCGCAACGTCGCCGAGGTCCGCCTCCCTCTGGCCGCTTTGCCGGCGGCGAGCACCAGCGTGACGTACGCCGACAGCATCACCGCCCTGGGTTTGGGCGTGCCGCTGGGCCTCCCGGCGCCGGACCCGGATCACGCCGACCGCGTCTACCAGCTCAAGGACCTCGAGCAGTTGATCGCGCGCTTCGGCCTGCCCAGTGACGCAGCGCCAGGGGATCCGGCCGGGTACGCCGGATATCAGCACCACCGCGTGGACGCCTACATCGAGGTTCAACTATGGTCCGATGAACCCGTCCGCGCTCACGTCGCCCGTGCCTGACCCCAATCCAGATCGAGGCTGTCCGTAGGTGGATCCACTTCTGGGACGCGATCTCCTGTGCGATAGATCCCGCCCGGTCGGCAAGAGGACCACCGCCGGGCACGCCCATCGTTCCTTGCCGTTCGGGTTAACTCACGATGATTTCCATCAAGAGGCACGCCGACGGGCGTCCACCCGGGTCGGCTGCGGACCCTGTTCCGCTTACTGCAGCGCAGTCCGCATCGGTGGTCGGCATGGCGGTTCCACGTCCGATCGCCAGCACCGTCAGTCCATGTATCTGCACGACGCCGGCCGGCTGGGCGGTGACCGTGGCTACGGGGTTCCCGCTCGTCTTCAGGTAGATGCGTTCACCAACTTTGGAGAAGAGCAGCGGGGTGGGGTCGTATCCAACGAGGCCATCGAAGGCGGCAAGATAGATGAAGTGAGTTGAATCGGTCCCGGCCATCCAGGCGTCGTGGTGACTCGGGGTCGACTCCGAGGGTGTGACGAACACCGGTGTACCCGGCGAGGTCGTCATCTTCGAACTGGGTAGGCCGCAGTCGCCCCTGCCGGACAAGTTAGCGGCCTGGTCCTGGTGAGCTGCGGGTCGGCGTGGGTATCGGTCCCATCGCCAGCTACCGGACGGATCGTCGTACAGGGGAGCCTCAGCTGGGCCGCGTGTGCCAGGAGCCAACGAGGGCGTGCAGGTCGCCGAGCCTCCCGGCCTGTCGACGTCCGGCCAGCGGGCGGTCAGAGGTGGGCAAGCGCGGCAGCTTCCCGCACCAGGTCCTGGAATGCGGCGCGGTCAAGGTCGGTCGTCCGGGTCACCTTGACGGTCAGCATCTTGGAGTTCTCGCTGGGCTGGAACAGCCGACGCGGGTCGGGTAGGTCCCGGCCCCTGAAGAAGTAGACGTTGATCCACTCCTTGGCGCAGAACCATTTCAGCACCGCGGCACCGTCGAGTTCGAAGTACGGGTTGCCCCACTTCACGTGCTCACCAAAGGGTGCGCAAGCACGAACGTCCTCAAGCAGCTGCACGCACGCCGCGCGCTCCCAACCCTGCCCGAGGCAGGTGACGAAACTATCCACATCACAGGTCACCACCGCAGTGTGCACGGCGGGCCCGCTCTCGGTACCGAAGAAGCGGCAGCATCTTCCCGGATCGGGGCCCGACGGGCTATCGCAATGCTGCACAGGTCAGCCAGCCCGGTGGACGATGGTCATGCGGCACTCGGGTACACGCCACGCATCCCGCCGTGTCGGGGCGCGGCGATACCGTCGGTCTATGCCGAACTTCGCGGTCACCCTGGTGCACGCCTCCAACTGGGACAGGAACCGTCCGATTCGTGAGCAGGCTCGCTGGACTGAACACGCGGCGTTCATGGACGGCCTCGTCGATGACAGGTTCATCGTGGTGGGTGGCCCGCTTGGCGACGGCGAGCAAACGTTGCACCTGGTCGATGCCCTCGACGAGCAAGCGGTGAGAAACCGTCTCAGAGCCGATCCTTGGGCTCAAATGGGCCTGCTAGAAGTCGGCTCCGTTACGGAATGGTCGCTCTGGCTTGACGGCAGAAGCTCCGCCCGTTAGCCGATCCTTCTGCGGAACGAAATCGGCGGGCTTCGCCTCAGGACGGCGCGTTCGGCAGAAAATCTGCTGGCCTGGTTTGGCAGGATGGGTGACATGCTGAGCCCGGCGTACCCCCTCCATACTCTGCGGCTGCGGCTACGTCCGTTTACCTCCGGCGATGTCGATGACGCGTTCGCATACCAGTCGCGCGAGGACGTTTGTCG
>JAABUV010006498.1_pt1 | contig 12709 bp, 12 predicted proteins | sample 5559971 | NCBI WGS metagenome assembly JAABUV01 (sample SAMN10711881, study PRJNA513362) | rock metagenome | isolation source: Antarctica rocks | place: Antarctica: Victoria Land, Knobhead nord | collected 2015-12-19
GTAGCTCGTCTAAGGTACCCCACTGCCCCGCTTGTAGATCTCGCGTGCCTTATTCGCGTGTATCATATCTTGGCCACTAAGGTACCAATGAAGCTAGAACAGAGTAGCCGGAATAATGGCGTTTTATCTCTTGGCGATCCCTCGAATGATGCCCCTGAAGCACTAAGGTGTACTTCAACCCCTCGGAGACCACTCCTCTTCACTTTCTCATCTACCAATTTCGTCTCTCGTTAACCCATAGTCACTCATTTTGACAACAGGAGCTGGTCCCTGTGTACCATTGAGGAATACTAAACTGATCAGCTTCATTCTTTTGGCTGTTGTCATTGGCTCTTTCTCAAACACTCTCTTTACCATTCGTTCCTTTGTTTCAAGCGATTCACCCGCCAGCAGCCGCAGAAAACCCCGGGAAATCGACTTCTACTAGTTTCAAGGACTCCCATGTTCACATCTCAACAAACTTGAAATACTTAAGGACTGCAGGGTTGGTCGAAGTTGACTGTGCAACGAGGAATGGATTCAGAGTCAACCTTTAGCAACGTTACAACTCACCCCACACCCACACCCCAAGATCAGACTACATGTGTCCGTCAAAGAACAAATTCCTTTGATTGCGAATCCCTATCGACCGATTCGATGGTCACTGTACGATTATCGGATGCAACCATTTCACCCGCAATGATCGACGCGTCAACCCACAATGAGGTGGTGGCGGATTTTCCTAATTACGAAGATGGGAACGCTTTGGAGGATGGAGACTCAACAATCGACAGAGACCGAAATGGTGTTTCCTTTTCCAAGGACCTAGACTACATCGAGAGAGCACATAGAGCATCTACAGCATCAATGCCGAGTATTTTAGAGGACGAGACATTGGACTCAACGTCTAGCACTTTCCGCTCTCGAAGTGATAGCTCGGGTACTCTCTCGTCAGCTGGTAGCGCTCACGTTGACTGGGAGGAGCTGGAGAAAAGCGAAGAACAAGCCCCACGCGACGAAGGGTCTGACGAGGTAAGTCTCTGATTTACTTTGGAACTGTATGTATACTAACATCATCATAGTCTACGGCTTTTCTCCTTGCTAGGCTTGAGCAAGAAAATAATGCACTAGCAAAAGACCCAAAAGCAGCTCTTGCCAGGGCTAGGAGTACACGGAATCGTAGCAAGTCACGGCCTCCATCGATACAACAGCTAAAAAGACTTATCAACGAACCAGCAGCACCATCCCTCCGTTATTCCATGATACCGGATCCTCCTCCAATGACCGAGCTGGAATTCTGGGCCGCCCTTGTACTTGACTACCCTCAGACAGTTCAGAGGCTACCTACCCTGACGTCAAATAAGATTAGAGGCGGAATCCCTCCGCCCTTACGAGGCGTTGTCTGGGTTAGTATTGCAGGCGCTCGTGATCGCCTTTTGGAGGAAGAATACGATAGACTCTGTGGGGAATCAAGTCCTTACGAGAACCTAATTGGCAAGGATATCGGCCGAAGCTTTCCCAACGTCGAAATGTTTCGAGATCCATCAGGCGATGGTCAAAAGATGCTGGGTCGGGTCTTGAAGTGCTTTAGCCTTTATGACTACAAAATCGGATATTGTCAAGGTCTTGGCTTTGTAGTTGGGCCTTTGCTAATGCACATGGGAGATAAGGAAGCATTCTGCGTGCTTGTCCGGTGAGCAGTCCGAACTTCAGTTCTGCAAGCGCTTATTAACGTTGAAATAGTCTGATGGAGCATTATGACCTAAGGTCATGTTTCCTGCCAGACCTTTCCGGCCTGCACCTCCGCATCTATCAATTCCAGCATCTGTTATCACAGCATCTTCCAAGACTTACAGCCCACCTGGAAGCGCTTCAAGTGGAGCCACTCTATGTATCACAATGGTTTCTTTCATTCTTTGCGGTTACCTGTCCGTTGCCCATGCTCCTACGCATCTACGATGTAATTTTGACGGAGGGAGCTTCGGAGACCTTGATGCGCGTCGCCCTGTCACTCATGCGCCGCAATGAGGCAAAAATCTTAGGCTGCACCGAATTCGAGGACGTCATGTCGCTACTCCTTTCAAGAGGTCTATGGGATACATATGGCTCTAACGCTGATGATCTAGTAAATGATTTCGTGGGACTGACCGGGCTTGTAAGCCGCGAAAGCCTAGAAAAGCTTGAAGGTGCTTTCAAGGAGATTCAGACCGAAGATTCGGTTGCTAGAAGTTCGGTGCCTAGCGTTCAAGCCGCCGCGTCTCGCTTTCTTGGACGTTTCATGACAGGATCAAGCTCATCCCCGAAAGTCACGTCACCTACATCAAGCCTATCAGTAACAGCACCGTCGCGACCTTCAAGCTTCCTACGCCGAACGCCATCCAAACAGAGCATGGCATCCACTCTTAACTCCATTGAGAGCTCGGAAAGTCATCTCAGCACTACGTCAACTGAAGCGACTGCAATGTCCAGAAATCAGTCTGCAGACTGCACTCCTGTAAAGCCTAGCTTCTTGGTTGCCAGTACCGCATCACCCTCCGTAGGCGTCTCGAACACTGACAAGAACCTCCACAACCAAATCGAAGATCTTCTTACTGCTTTAAGTGATATGCAACGAGAGCAGACGCTTCTAGCCAGCGAGCTACAGAAGGAGCGCGAAGAGCGTGAGGAAGATCGTGCAGCTGTTCAGCGATTTCTTGAGCAAGCAAAGAAGTCTACCGCATTGGACGCAATTTCAGAGGACCACGCACAGCAGGCATTAGAGCCTACCCCTACGTCTGATATCCTTCCAGTCTCAAGAGAAAACGAGGATTACATGTCCGAGCTCGCGCAATACTTCGCGGTGGCAGTCACTAAGAGGTCTTCGATTCTGCTATCCAAACATCAGATGCGGGAGGATGTAAAGCTATGGAAGGATCAGTATGAGGTCGAGGTGACTAGATCTGCTGAGCTGCTGCGTCAATTGACAGATCAGGAGACGGAAAATGCCCGCCTTCTGGAGCAATTCAGAGAAACGCGGTCACGCATGCAAGAGGCACATATGGACAAACAGCGATTAGAAAAGACGGTTCAAGAGTTTAAAAGTCGAAGATCCTCGTATGACGTTGTCATTGAGGCCGCATCCCCCGCTGCAGACTCTCCAGGTGGCTTGCGCGAATTTAAGCTTGGACGATCTGGCTCGTTCCGTTCGCAGGCTACACCCGCGTTTTCAAAGCGTAGCAGCAGTCTCGGAATCCAAGCTGTTCTCGCAACAGAAGATCATAAGCCACCTGCAGAGGATGCTCTTCTACTTGAACTCGTCAACGCGAAGACAGCTGAGGCCGTTGCACGGCAGGAACTTGAGGAGGTCAAAGGGAAGCTGGACTCTCTACGAAGATTGATGGGCGGCACCATTGCTTCTCCTACCGTCAGCGGACACCGACCAAGTCCCAGCGAGCCGTGTATCGTCAAACCCACAAGCATCGGTGCTTCAAACATGTCCGGGCCTATGGCAAGACAGGCGCGAGAGGGCCTGAAAGTCACTCCACCAGCCACGTCAGGTGGGGGCTTTTTCAGCGGTTGGGGAAAGAGGACGCCCTCGAATCCTGTGTTGATTGCAGGAAGTTCGGAGGCTTGAAAATCCCTAATCAGAATCGACAACATCCCCTAATCCGATAACGATATTTTGCTTCTTGACACTGGTTCTAGGGGGAATATAGTGCACACTTTTGACATGATCCGATGTTCTCTCCTTCAAGTGGTCTGACCTCCACAGTAGCTAGGTCTTGCTATGTTTAGGAATTAGTCCAATCCAGGGCTTTCCAGTCTAATATACTTCTAACTCTTTATTGAATTATACTGAGGGTGTAGCTATTCTAAATTGTAGTCAAAACGCTCCAGCAAAACCTACCCACACTACAAGTTAACCTGACTGAACAACCTCAACGATAGAAGTAAACTCAGTCCTACAGAGAGTTGTGGGATTCCACGTATGCAGTCAGGGTCGCAGCAAGATGAACTACTTGTCACAGTAGCTATAGAATAGCTTCAGTTTATTCGCCAACTACTTAACCTTCGTTCTACGTGGCTCCCCATCCTCTGCTGAAGGCACTATATACGTTTGACCATATGTAAGAGGCAATAGTCAGTTAGCGCAAACGCCCGTCACTGCCCAGCATGAAGATGAACTATGATGGAAATGTATGATTCCTCGCAAATTCGAAGGCGCATTGCTAATAGCCCCAGTTAGGGACATTGCATCAGCTCGAGCAGGAGCTGAACGTCCTAATCGTGCCGGGGACGGAGGTTCATCAGTCCATCTGCAACATCAAATCGGGGTGCTGGTACTGCGGCCTTCGGGATGCTCCTCACAATCCTTCGTTGCGAGTTTTCAAAAACAATGACCCGCTAATCCAGAGCTCGCAGAGCTGACACGAGGGCATACACGCGGATCTGGACTACCTTCTGGAAGTTTTCAACCTTGACCTGTGCCACAGCCGTATCCTTCACCCAGGGTATGGGCTCTTTGGCATTAGCGCCAATGCTTCCTCATCTGGCTGTTCCGTCCGGTATGGAGAGCAAAAGCGATGTCCTACTCAATCTCCATGGGTGCGTTTATACTTGGTATTATTGCAGCAGCGTCGGCTGAGGCAGGGCAGCCCGGTCACTACTCGATTTTACCTGCTGATAGCCTATCTATAGAATATCCAGCCGACCGTCATTGCTGATGTGATGTTCTTGCACGAGAGGGTATTTAATAATAGTCTATACTTTGCCTTTTACTTCGGACCCTTAATGATATGCATCTACATCTCTGTTCTTTTGAGTTGATGGAAGTGGAGACCTCTGAAGAATTTCGAGCACTGCCGACCTACAATGGCTGGCTTAACTTCTAGTGGGTGGCTCAACGCTACAATGCCTAGCATTACGTTCCTCATGGTAGCCGTCGGCTTTCCTAGAACTAATTGGCATCGTGCCCATCCAGAGGAAATTGCTCGTACGACTACTTACCATCCAAATCGTCTATCTAAGGAAGGCATCACATTTGCCTTAGCCAAAGGTGCGGTTTTTGAGAAGTCACGCACTCCCCACGACTTCCTGACCTCCCATATTCCGCCACGTCCCAGAAAGACCTGTACCTTGGGAAGGGCATACCAAGCACCCGGTAATTTGAACTCTTTTAGCGAATCTGTACGCGTTCAGTCCTAATAAATCTCTGGATCCCGTGGAAACTCTTCACGTTCCCGACCTTGGAACTTGCCTCCTTCGCCGTCTCTTGGAGCGCCTCATCATCCTTCACACCCAATCTTAGCCAATCAGAGGCTTTTGCCGCATCGCCGTACAATTTCTCACCAAAGACCATTGGGTTCTTGATTTCGCAATCATTATCCGAACACTGATCGGACTACTCACTACAAGGCCTCCGAGTGATTAGATTAGTACCAAACTTACAATACAGGACAGGGTAATTGAGGAGCCGGAGATGAGATTGCCAAGTGTGATTCACTCGTTTTGGTCATGATGTTGGGGAACTTTGTGGTTGCGTTTGGGAATCAGCGCTATTAACACTGCGAGGCCGGTCATGCAATACTCCATTAATACGTCGTGACGCATGTGCTGCTTCAGCTACTTTGTCCAGCACGATTGTTTCCGCCTATACGGGTTCCAGAAGCTTACAATTTACGATAAGGAGATTGTCATAATTGGCTGGACCTGCGCAGGAATCCAAGGCACTGTTCTTCCATCCATGACATCCACATACGCCGCGGACCCCAGAAGCCCGTTTCTGGTTCAATATCTGTGAGCATCATCGTCAACAGGAACGTTTGGACTTATAGATTCTCAAAGTTCATTACTCCCTGGATCATCTCAAGCGGCTATGTGTCGCTGATTATGACGAACATGAGTCTACTCACGCTGTGGTGTCTCTTTGGTATCCTGTTGTAGTACAAAGGACAGACTTTTAGGGTCTGGACAGAGGGTAAAAAGTTGCATCATATTTAAACGTTCCGAAATAGAGAGAGCAAAAAGGTAATTGCATGATATTTCCTTTTTTCATAAGTGACAGGATCTGTGCAAAAGGGCCTCCATGTTCATCAGCTATGCCAGCGGGGGAGGCCAATAGATACTAGGTACCTCGGATCCTATAGCTGAGTTGCTTGATACGTAGGACTTTATCGTCTTTTATATCCCATAATAGGTTAGGTCTACTTCTTGAGCTGGATAGGTTAATAGCTGAATACCAATTATTTAAAACATGTAGAGTGAAAACAACCAGTGTATTCGAATGGGATGACTTCAATGTGAATGCTCTAAAATATCACGCTTCTTCCTCTTTGCACATGGGATAAATTTGTAAGGCGGACACATTGAGCGTCTCCTGAAAGTGGTAGGATGACAGTAAAGGCTGTACCAGTGACCTCATGACTCCAGCTCGCATTTGATCTTTTTAGTGGGACGTCATACCTTTTTTAAACCGTTCAGTAATGTCATAGTTGTCAGAGTACCATGCTCGTTCTGGATTTGAGGAGATATGGAAGATATGTATAACGCTAGTGGCTTCGCTGACTAAGCGACCCCTGGACTAAGGTAGTTAGCCCATCTGAGCCTTACCCGAGGTACGCGCGCTGTGTGCCACGTAGGTAAACAAACTGATGCGAACCGCCAAATTGATCTCTCCAGGTGCGACACTCGCCCACATTTTCCTTGGAACACAATATGGTCGCCCTCAATTGAGATTCTACCGCGAGATCGGAGTAGAGAGGCTCAGCCGTCATCAGTACACGGGCAAGAAAAAGTACGCGAGTCTGTCTGCGAATATGGATTCTTCTATGGTAGAGTCGGTGGTCGATGATGGGGATAATTCGGATTACTTCTCCCCTGCACCCGCGCCAGTAGTTGTGAGTATTACCTTTGATTTATCCTAACCCGTCGGTACCTGAGCTGCTGTACTGATCCATTAATATGTAGAAGGCCAAGGCCAAACCCAAAGCCGCCCCCAAGGCAGCTCCCAAGAAGGCAGCAGCAGCGCCGAAAGCACCAGGGAATAAGACGTCACAAATTACATTGAAGTCGAAAGCGAAGCCAGCTCCCTCGAAGAAGCGAGCTAAGCCCGATACGGAGGATGAGGATGAGGACCCTGAGGGACCCTTGTTGAACGAGGACTCACTCCTTTCTGCAACACCACCCAGCGCTAAGAAGCAGAAGAAGGCACCGGCACCAAAGAAGACAGCTGCAAAGCCTCTTCAAGAGGTTGAGAACGAAGCTATGGGTTATGATGGCGCCGAGGATCCTAAACCGAAGAAGGGGTCAAAGTCCACGGAAACCTACCAAAAGGTGAGTTATGAGGAAGATTTGACATGGTAGGGTGAACTGACAATGAATGCAGCTTACTCAACTTGAACACATTCTCAAACGACCTGATACCTACATCGGGTCTGTGGAGCGGAGTGAAAAGCAAATGTGGGTGTACAACACTGAGATGGACTCCATGGAAATGCGGGAAGTCAGTTTTGTACCTGGGCTGTACAAGATCTTCGACGAGATTTTAGTCAATGCTGCCGATAACAAGCAGCGGGACAAGAACATGGACACCATCAAAGTTACAGTCGATCGCGAAAAAGGTGAAATCAGCGTCTATAACAACGGACGCGGTATTCCAGTTGAGATCCATGAGGTAATGCTATAGGGACCGATTTTAAGAGGAAGCTTACTAATGACATCAACAGAAAGAGAACATTTACATCCCTGAGATGATCTTTGGTCACCTGCTCACTTCTTCCAATTACGACGATGATCAGGCAAAGATTACCGGTGGCCGTAATGGTTATGGGGCGAAGCTTTGTAACGTCTACAGTACCGAATTTACGTTGGAAACTGCGGACTCGAAGACGAAGAAGAAGTACAAGCAAACATGGACCGACAACATGAGTATTATGGGCAAGGCAGCTATTGTACAAAACAAATCCGATGATTTCACGAAGATAACGTTCACACCCGACTTTAAGAAATTCAAGATGACCGGCATGGATGACGATTTCGAAGCCTTGGTAAAGCGAAGAGTCTTCGATTTGGCAGGTACTAGCAGAGGCGTAAAGGTTTACTTGAATGGCGAGAGACTCAAAGTTAATAGCTTTAAGAAGTACATGGAGATGTATACGAAAGCTATCAAACGAGAACGCGGCGATGAAGCAGCCAATGACACTTCCGAGATCATCACAGAGAGTCCTGACGTACGATGGGAAATTGGCTTTGCTGTATCGGATGGCACTTTTCAACAAGTATCATTCGTGAATTCAATCGCAACGACCTCTGGAGGCACCCACGTCAACTACATTGCAGACCAGATATGCACAAAACTTATGGACATTGTCAAGAAGAAAAACAAAGGAGGCGCTGCGCTCAAAATCAATCAAGTTCGGAACCACATCTTTCTCTTCGTCAACTGTTTGATTGTCAATCCTGCCTTTACGTCTCAAACCAAAGAGCAACTGACTACCAAGCACACTCAATTCGGTAGCAAATGCTCTGTCAGCGATGACTTTTTGAAGAAGATTGCCAAGACAGAAGTAGTAAATAACATTCTGCACTTTGCGCAGCAGAAAGCGGACCAGATACTCAAGAAAAGCGATGGAAATCGCCGCAGTCGTATGGACAATCCTAAGCTTACAGACGCCAACAAGGCAGGAACCAAGGATGGCTACCGATGTACTTTAATTCTAACCGAAGGAGACTCGGCCAAAGGGCTGGCGATAGCGGGTCGATCTGTCGTCTCTCCAGATTTGTTTGGTGTTTTTCCACTTCGTGGTAAAATACTAAATGTTCGAGACGCGTCAGTGGACCAGATTTCCAAAAATGCGGAGATTCAGAATATCAAGAACTTCCTTGGGCTAAAACACAAGACAAATTATACGGACTGTAAAAGCCTCCGCTACGGACATCTTATGATTATGACGGATCAAGATCACGATGGAAGCCATATCAAAGGGTTACTCATAAACTTTCTCCAGGTACAATTTCCAAGTCTACTCAAGATCCCCGAATTTCTTGTCGAATTCATCACACCTATTGTCAAGGCCTACAAGGGGAACCCAAAGCGTCCCAAGCAGTCCCAGTCCTTTTTTACGATGCCTGAATACGAATCTTGGAAGGAGCAACATAAGCACGAGCATGGCTGGGAACACAAGTACTACAAGGGTTTGGGCACAAGCACGACAGAAGATGCTCAGGTCTATTTCCGAGACTTAGACAAGCACCTCAAGGAGTTCCACGTCATACAAGATAACGAGCCAGAGCTCATTGAGCTTGCATTCTCAAAGAAGAAGGCTGATGAACGGAAGGAATGGCTCCGCCAATTCAAGCCTGGTACTTATCTTGATCATTCTACGAAAGACGTCACATATACGGACTTTGTCAACAAGGAGCTCATCCTCTTCAGCATGGCCGACAATATGCGTTCTATTCCATCTGTTGTTGACGGGCTAAAACCTGGCCAGCGAAAGGTACTGTTTACATGTTTCAAGCGCAATCTAAAGAAGGACATGAAAGTCGTCGAGCTTGCGGGGTCGATTCTGGGTCTTACAGCATACCAGCACGGCGAAACTTCGCTTCAGTCAACAATCGTAGGCCTTGCTCAGACTTTCGTTGGATCTAACAACATCAACTGTCTCGAACCCAGTGGAAACTTTGGAAGTCGACTTCAAGGAGGTAGCGACTGCGCCAGCGCTCGTTACATATACACTCGTCTCTCGCCATTTGCTAGGCGAATCTTCCATTCCGCAGATGAGCCTCTCTTAACCTACAACACTGACGATGAACATACGATTGAGCCTGAGACATACGTTCCGGTGGTTCCAATGGTCTTGATAAATGGTGCTGATGGAATTGGGACTGGGTGGAGCACATCTATACCCAATTACAATCCTGAAGACATTGTGGACAATCTGAGGCTCCTGATGGCTGGTGAGCCGATGAAGCCCATGACGCCTTGGTTCCGCGACTTCAAGGGCAACGTAACTCAAATGGCTCCTGACCGATACAAATTCAGCGGTATCATCAAGCAGACTGGCGAGAACGAAGTAGAAATCACAGAGCTTCCAATACGTATGTGGACGCAGGATTTCAAAGATAAGATCGTTGAGATCATCAAGGCGGACAAAGTGCCGGCTTTCGTAAAAGACTACGATGACTACAATACCCACGAGCAGGTGCACTTTGTCATACGGATGGAAGAAAAGCATATGAAAGCTGCGGTTGAAGAGGGTTTGGAAGAGAAGTTCAAGCTGTCCAGATCAATAGCAACATCAAATCTTGTAGCGTTTGATGCGGAAGGAAGGATCACGAAATATGCCACTGTGGAAGATATCATGAAGGAATTCTACGGCATTCGCATCAAGTTCTATGAGAAACGAAAGGTGGGCACATTCAGGTTTTCCAATAGGGAATACCACTAACGCTGTGCAGGCATATCAACTATCGGAGATGCACCGAGAGCTTGAGAAATGGACTAATCAAGCACGATTCGTTCAAATGATTGTCGATGGAAAGCTTGTGGTGTCTAAGAAGAGGAAGACTGACCTAGTGGCGGAATTAAAGCAAAAAGGCTTCAAGGGTTTCCCCAAGGTTAAGGATGCCATTAAAGAAGGCGAACTCGAACCGATTGCAGACAACGATGAAGAAATAGAGGCAGATATTGAGACTGGGGCAAATGCTTACGACTACCTCTTGGGTGTAAGTGACAAGGTCGCGAAACATGCGTTGCACAGAACTAATTATATTATAGATGCCTATCTGGTCGTTGACCAAAGAGCGAGTCGAGAAGTTGTTGCACCAAATTGGCGATAAAGAAGTTGAAATCGACATATTGATCAAGCTCTCGAAGGAGGACCTCTGGAATCGTGACCTAGACGAGTTTATCAACGAATGGAGATTCCAGCTCGAAGATGAAGACAAGCGCCACAAGAAAATCGCAAGTTTGGGTCGTCGAGAATCGAGGAAGCTGAAGATTGGTGCTGGCAAGGGCGCTGGCGGGAGGAAACGCAAAGCTCAAAGTGACGGTACAGACGATTCGGATTTTGGAGGACCTACCAAGAAGCCTGCTGCAAGTAAGCCTGCCGTGACCAAACATACACAGCCCAGACAGGGCTTGCTTTCACATCTTTCACCGCTAGCGAAAGCAAATCAGCCAAAGCCGAAGGTGCCCAAGGCACCAAAGGCTACAATCGAGGGTAAAAAGGAGGCCCCAAAAGCTATCGAGGTCGCTCAGCCTGTTAAAAAGGCATCTGACGACATCTGGATGAACGTCGACGGCCCCTCTGACCTAGGCTCCGACCCTCCCATCGCCCCGATTTTCCAAAAAGCTAAAGCGGCAACAGCTACAACCAAGAAATCCGCACCGCGGAACATCCTCAAATCCGAAGACGAGAGTGACGAGGAGATTCTCAAACCTACGGCAGCTTCTCGGAAACCCCGCGCCGCTGCGACCAAGCCCGTCAAATACAACATCCTCAGCGACTCGGACGACTCCAATGGCGACGACCTCCTTTTCGATGTGGGCAAGATGGTCAAGGGTATTGGGAATGCATCTGCAGATCAGTCATCCACCTCGAGACCGCTGTTCTCCACCAGCATGTCCCGGCCGGGGAGTAGCGCGGGACTACCGAAGAAGTCATCGTCGGCAAAGCAAGCGATGGACTTTGATGAAGACGATACAGATTACTCGAAACTAGTCCCAGCGAAGAAGGGAACCACGGTTACAGCCAACGCGATGGTGTTCTCTGATGATGACGACGTGGACACGGACGACGACGACTTCGGCGCCGTCGCGGCAGCACCACCGAAAAAGCCAGCCGCGAAGCCGAAAGAACTCCCAAAAGCGAAAGCCAGGCCCGCCCCCAAAGCCGCACCCAAACCCGCCCCAGCACCACCGAAGAAACTACCCTTGAGCCCAGCGGCGAAAGCGTATGCGGCCAAGCAAGCCCGGAACAAGAAAACCGTCCTCGACGATGACGACGAGGACGACGATGAAATTGAGAAAGTAGCGAATGAGCTTCTGGATGACGGTGACGATAGCGAAGACGACGAAGTAGCGCCGGCTGTTGTAGCTAGGCCGTCGAGGCGGGCGGCTGCGGCGGCGGGGGCGAGGAAGGCGTGGATGCTGGATGATGAGAGTGAAGAGGAGGAGGGTGAGGGTGATACGAAGGATTTCGAGACGGAGGATAGTGATTGAGTGAGGGTTGGAGGGGTGGGGTGTAACGTTCCTGCACTTCAATGAGCGGTAATAGGGTAGCGAGCATTGTTGAGGGTTTGTGTGCTTTTTTTCTGCCAGGGGAGGGGTTTTATGGTTGTACATAATATGCAATCCGTCGTATTCTTTCATATAGTTTGCCAGGGTCGTGTCTTGCTGCTTGCTTGCTTGCTTGCTTGCTTGCTTGCTTGCTTGCTGTATGTATCTAAACAGTTTCAGATCCATCCAATCCATCCATCCATCCATCCCCCTTTGCTTTCTCAATCACCCTCACCCCTCAATCGTCTACTGTCTACTTTCTACTGTCTACTGTCTACTGTCTACTGTCTACTGTCTACTGTCTACTCTCTACTCTCTACTGTCTACAAACTCACCTTTTGCGCCTCAACTCAAATCCCTTCAGAGTTATCTCAATTCTCTAAAAATGAAAATTCAAAAAGCTTAACGCTTTACAGTAGATAGTAGTGAATCAGACACTCACCTTACCTCGTCTCATCTCATCTCACCTCA
>JAABUV010006499.1_pt1 | contig 12708 bp, 11 predicted proteins | sample 5559971 | NCBI WGS metagenome assembly JAABUV01 (sample SAMN10711881, study PRJNA513362) | rock metagenome | isolation source: Antarctica rocks | place: Antarctica: Victoria Land, Knobhead nord | collected 2015-12-19
GCTCAACGCCCGAAGGCGTCATCGTCTCGATCACTTGACCTTGTAGGTGGGGAAGGCGTTGAAGTACATCTGCTCAACGCCCGAAGGCGTCATCGTCTCGATCACCGGCCTCGGCCTGGTCGGGCTCGTCGTATTCGGCGACACCTGCTCAACGCCCGAAGGCGTCATCGTCTCGATCACTGGCACCGGCTCGAACGTCAACGAGTGGATCGTGAACTGCTCAACGCCCGAAGGCGTCATCGTCTCGATCACGCGGGCAGGCGGACGGGGTGTCCGACTTGCGCGCCCACTGCTCAACGCCCGAAGGCGTCATCGTCTCGATCACCTGGCTGCCTTCCTTCTTCGCCACCGACGGCACCGCCTGCTCAACGCCCGAAGGCGTCATCGTCTCGATCACGGCGCGAACCCTCGCCCTGATGGCTTCGCGGAGCTTCTGCTCAACGCCCGAAGGCGTCATCGTCTCGATCACGAGCACGAGGGGCTTCCGCCGGTTCCGGAAGCGGACTGCTCAACGCCCGAAGGCGTCATCGTCTCGATCACCCAGGCGGAGCGTCGAGTAGGACTGGCAGTAAATCTGCTCAACGCCCGAAGGCGTCATCGTCTCGATCACACGGCCTTTTCGGTGGCGACGACGGGGTGTAAAATGCTCTGCTCAACGCCCGAAGGCGTCATCGTCTCGATCACCAGGCGTTCCTTCCGGGTGGCCTGACCGGAGGTCAGGGCTGCTCAACGCCCGAAGGCGTCATCGTCTCGATCACCGCCCGCTCGCAAGTCCTTGCAAGTCAACCACGTAGAAAGCCGGTTTTCAAGCATTATCCCGGAACTCGGGTTCATGGCATCTCTCGCCAACCGCACGGATCGCTTGGCTCGGCGCAAGTTGCTGGGCGGCGACGACATAGGAGAAATCAACCATCTCCCGAATTGCCAGAGAGCCGGAGACCCTTGTCTCAGCCCATGTTATCGACGGCGCGGCCGCGAACCGCAAGTCCGCAGTCGCCGATACTTGAACGGGGTCGGGGGGGGTCAGGCGATTCGGAAGCCTTCCGGCTCGTCGGGCCAATCGGGGACGTTCCTGGCCGAATGTGTCGTCTCCATCCCGGCCACGCACCTCGGGCAGAGCGGGATCAGAAGGACCTCGTCCTCGGGCTCCAGGACCTGCGTCAGCTCCCACCGCAGCTCGTGCATCTGGGATGGCGTCATCCAGCAGCGGAAGACCGAGTACTGCATCCTCTGCCCCGCGCCCTCCAGCACCGAGGCGGCCCGGCGGAGGCGCCTCGGGTCGTGCACGTCGTAGCAGACCAGCCACCACTTTGCGTCGACCATCGGTCGAACCTCCAGAACTCAGCGGAGCCTCATCCTGGCGAACAGCCCGGGCTCGCCGCTCCACTCCTTCTCCAGCAGCCTGGCCTCCAGCTCCAGGGCCCGGGCGTAGGACAGCGAGTAGCCCAGCACCGGGTGCTTCCACGTCTCGTCCAGGCGCGACTCGAACAGGCCGATCGCCTTCTTCCGGCCGGCGTCGGACAGCCAGACCTTGGCCTTGGTCACGGCGAAGTCGGCCGAGGGGTCCCACTGGCCCCGGTTGAGCGAGCCGACCAGGACCATGTCCCAGAGCGGCACCCGGAACAGCTCCATCAGGTCGAGCACCAGCGGGTAGGCGGCGCTGCGCGGGGTGTGGAAGAACCCCAGCGCCGGCTCCAGCCCGGAAGCCAGGATCGCCCGCATGACGGCGGCGTGGAGCAGGCCGTAGCCGAAGCCGAGGAGGGCGTTGAAGCGGTCGACCGGCGGCCTCCGGCTCCTGGTCGTGTAGCGGAGCGATTCGGCGACCGATGGCGAGAGCAGCTTGGCCAGCCCCCGGAAATAGCCGACGGCGGCCGAGCCCTCCAGGCCTCGGAGCGAGTCGCGGTCGGCGACGCCCTCGATCTGCGCCAGGGCCGAGCGGATCGGGACGAGGTCGGGGAGCATCGCGTCCCGGGACGAGGCGTCGCCCCGCGAGCCCCGGAGGAGATAGCGATGCTGGCCCTCGACCTTGGCGTGGGCCACCGCCCTGGCCAGGCGGAGGCAGTTCGCCTCCTCGGAGAGGGCGCGATACTGGCGGAGCCGCCGCTGGACCTGTCCGGCGGTGGCGGTGAGGCTGGCGGTGTGATGACCCGAGGTCGTGATCCAGTGGACCGGGATGTCCCGTTCGGCGCAGAGGGCCAGCGCCTGGGTCGTGGCCTGTGCCTGGCCGTGGAGTAGGAGAGAGTCGATCTCGCGGATCGCGTGCTTGGAGGGCGGCTCGCCGTCGGGCGGGGTGACGACAAGGGTCTCGCCGGAGCGGCCGACGCGGGCGCCGGGGGTGACGACATGGAGGCTGGCCCCGTCGCGATCCGGGGGGAAGAGTCGGGTCGGCTCGCGGCCCGGGTCGTCGGCGAGTCGGGTCTCCTCGGGCAGGCAGACGGGGGCGAGCGAGCATCGGACGCAGAGCCGGTCGTTCTCGGCGACCGGGGGCCGCTCGTCGGATTCGCGGAGGCGTCGGGCCGTCGCGATCGCCTCGGACAACTCGGCACGGGCCGGGGCGTCGATGGGGACGCGGACGGTGACGTTGTCGGCGTGGTAGCGGACGCGGCCCTCGGGGATGGCCTGACCGGTGGCCGACTCGATCAGCACGGCATAGGCGACGACCTGGAGCCGATCCGACGGCCAGGCCTCGGGCACCTTGCCCTCGCGGCGGGCCTTGCCGCGCTTGTGCTCGTAGGGGATGAGTTCCCCATCGCGCCGACGGATGGCGTCGACCTTGCCGACCAGCCCGAGGACGGGGTCGGCCAGCTCCAGTTGCGTCCGCTCGCCGTCCTCGTCGGCGGCGAGGGAGGCGTGGAGTTCCCGGCCGGCGTACACGCGGGCGTCGGCGAGGCGAATCTCCTCGACCTCTTCCAGATAAAATAGGCGCGGACAATAGGCCAGCGCGTGGAGGGACATGACCCGCAGGGGCGGGTTGTTCGTGTCGATCATAAATACTCCGGAAGCTGGATTGGAATCCAACGATCCGACGCGGCTTCATGCCTGCTTGTCGGCCTGATCGATCTCAGGCGGGGTCTGGATCGTGATCCAACGATCCGACGCGGTTTCATCGTCGTTCGATTGAACCAGACGGAACCGCCTCCATCGCGTGTCGGCAGAGCCTACATGGTCCACCCACACAGGGAGTTCCAACGAACCATCGCTGTCGAGCGTCAGCCACTCGATGTGTGCCTCCGGGCCAACGGGGGAGACCCTCTTGACATCCACCATATCGTCGCTGAGGCCAAGGCAGAGGATGCCGGTTCGCTCGATGCGTTCCGGCGAATCGAGGGCCATCGAAAGCCTTTTTTCGAGCGTGATGCTCGCCGATTCGGAAGCGGAATCAACGAGAACCACGCAGTCAATCCCGCACAGGACTTCAACGTAGTCCGGGGCATTGCCGAGCTTTGCCTGCTTGCTCGGGACGCCATACTTGTAGCGGCTGAGCCTCTTCAAGACCGTGGACAATCGCGGCCTCCGTGCGAAGCCGATCGAGAGCCTGACACCGAGATGCGTGCGCCGCTGACGCTCACCGACGAGCGACAGGAGCATTCCGTAGATCGTTGCCGGGGGCGGCAGCGGGTAGGTCTCGGCATACGACCGCGCGAATGAAGTCCGGAAGCTCGCATAAGGGGCCTCGACACTCAATAAGATCATCCAGCCGCCCCCTTGCCCTCGATGACTGAGTATTCCCCACCGAGGCGGGCGATCCTTGCTTTCGCCTCACCAGCGGAAGCCAGGACGCCGTCAAGGACCGACACACCCAGGGATTTGAGCTTCGTCCCCCACTCGTTCTTGGCCAGCAGCCCGCCCGCGATCAGTTCGGACGCCGGCAGGTCTCCCGCCTCGATCCGGTGGATGAGTCGGCTGATCGAATAGCCCCGGGTCTCTTCGTCGTGGTCGAAACAGTTCTGAATCCTTGACGAATGGCAGGAGGTGATCCGGAAGATGACCGACGCGGGCGAGAAGTCGTAGGCGAACCGCGAGTGATTGCCCGCCACTTGGGGCGGGTCGACGATCGCGTCGATGAGGTGGCCGATGTTCGCCTTGGAGACCACGTCGCCGAGGTTCAGTCCGAAAGAATACTGATACTCGGTCGTGTGCATCTCGGCCGCGTAGAGCGAGAGATCTCCCTTCTTCTTCTCCCTGCTGGTAGTGTTGAAAGAAATCTCGCCGCGATAGGGACGAAGCGAGATGGCGCGACCGACGGCCAAGGGGCTAGTTCGCTTATTCGTAGTACCCGGCTTTTTGGCTTTTTTGCCGGACTTCTTGGCCTGTTTCCCTTCGGGCTCTCCTTCGCTTCTCGACTCAGTTTTGGCGTCTGTCTCCGGGGATTTCTCGTCGGTCGGAACTTCGTCCTCCTGCTCCATTTGGGCCGCCTTGGCGTCCATGAAGCCCATCAGGTCGTCGTCGATGTAGGGATCTTTTCGATCCCAGGACGGAACATTTCCATCCTTCCTATATCGCGTCACCCCGGTCTCGACGTCGAACGAGCGGTCGACCGGCTCGCCTTGCAGTTGGAATCGATAGCGCAAGGCGAACCGGATCGCCTCGGCCGAGACGCTCGTGTGGAGGTCGTCGCCGACGAAGACCTTCTGAAGCGTGGTCGTGTTGCCGATGTTGTCGCCTCGATTGTTCGCGGCGACGGCCTCGGCGGTCAAGATCGTGCCGTAGAGGTAGTGGGTCGGCATAAAATCATCCTTCCTGGGTGGGCCGAGTGGCGCGGCCGGTTGGGTCGGTGGATGGAGAGCTGACGAGCGCGAAAAGCAACAAATTCTGGACCCGATCGACGTTTCGCGGATTGAAGAGGAACTTGCGGACGGTCACTCCCTCGCGCGAAAGGATTCCGATCGGCTCCTTCCGGCGAGCATCGGCTGCGAACGCGAGCAGCCAGTGGGTTAGCAAGTCGGAGGACTTGCACCGCAAGATGCCGTTGCGGATACGCTCGCGTTCGCCGTCGACCAGACTCCAGTAGTCGAGGAGGACGTGATGCTCGCGGTAGGCGCGCTCCACGCGTTCACTCAAGGCATGTCGTTTGATGTCCCACGCCTCTTGAAAGAGGCTGATGATGAGTTGGTCAATCTCGTCCTGGATCGCGGCTCGCATCGCTTTCAAACCCTCCCTCCGATAGCTGAGGTCCACGAAATCCTTCTTCTTCGCCACGAGTTCTCGAAAGCCGTCCGACCAGTGCCCCCCACTCGCGAGATTCGCGGCGATCAGGTCGGGCAGAGGGCTAGCCGGGACCGCGAAAGGCTCACCCTTCTTGGTTTTGATGATCTTGGGACGCCCCAGGGTGCCCTCCGCAGCCTCGAAGACGGCGAAATCCGGGTATCGGGATGGCAGATCGATCCGGGCGATCCAGCTACGATTCTGCTGGTTGCTGTCCCAGGGAACTTTGCCCATCGCATAAACCTTGGCGCCGGATACCCCTAGTTCCTCGACGCTTTCACTACCCCTCAGGTCGATCATGAACCTCATCGCGGCCTCCTCGGCCCCGCCCGCGATCCGGCCGAGGTAGGAGTTAGTCTGGCCGATCGGCCTGGCCCCGATGTCCTCGATACGCGAGGCGAAGTCGATGAGGTTCGAGACATCCGGGACGACGAGACAGTTCTGTGTCTTGGCCTCCCGCTTCCGCGAACGGATCGCAAATACTGGGCAGGCGACCATCAGGAAATGAAGCAGGAACACCTGCTCGGGGGTGCCCGCCAGATCGCCGGCACCGCCGGTCGCCCCGGGTAGGAGTGACTGGGAGACCGATGCCGTATCGGGAAGGTCTCCAGGTTCGATATTCCACCCTTCCCCGAGAAGCGAGGTGCCCTGCGCCGTCTGGTGCGAGTAACGGTCGACCTTCTTGTACGAGAAGGAATGAGCCTGACCCTCGTCATCGCGAATGGTTACCGGCTCGATGCCTTGTCCCGGTCTTTTCTTCGGATGTTGCAGGAAGGTCTGGGAGTAACCGTTGTGGGCGGCGACATGGACATCTTCCCTCTCGGGCCCGAATCCTTGGCCAGGCAGGTAGATCATTCCTTTATTCGTGCGGCGAAAGCTCGCCGTAAGGATGAGGGCCAACGCTTCACGTCCTGTCGTCGGCTCCTCCCATTCCAAAGTCACCGATCCTTCATCGAGCGATGTCGTGACACTACGACCGGAGTCGTCGCCGAGGCGACCTCGGCCCGCCCGGCGATCCTGCTCGAACTCCAACGGCGGCTCCACTCCACGGCCAGCGATACCCCATGACCGAATCGACGCGGCCAGACCCCCGAGGGCGGCGCGATGATAGATCGTGAACCCTGGGTCACTTAGGCGGTAGACGATCGGTGATCGGCCCATGCGGCACCTATCCTCTCGGCGGGGTCGGCGTGGTTGATGTGCCCGTAAACGACAGCCTCACGCGGCGCGATCGGCGTGTATCCCAGGACGTCCCAATTGCGCATCTCGGCACGGATCGGGATGCTGACCTCATGCTCCTTCAGCCAATCGCGACGGAAGGAGAAGTCGGAGAATCTATCCCTGGGATAAGCCTCGTAATCCTCACGGAGCACCACCGGCATCGTATACCCGTCGCCACGGGTCGAGCCGAGAATCGTCTGCCAACGCCCTGAGACGAAGACCGCCTTCTGACGGGCCTCGTCGAGTCGAATGGACCGGCCGGCGTCGAATCCCGAGAAGATTTCGGACAGATCGCGTTGAGACAGGCGTCCGCCTGCCTCTCTCAATTTGGCGATCCAATCCCTTGCACTTCTCAGATCATCCTCGTGGTATGGGAGTGGATCGGGACGACCTGTCGCCTTGGAAGGCGGAGGCTCGCAAAAGATCACCAGGCCCGATGGCCCCGAATCCGATTCGGCGAAGCGATTGAGCCTGCCGAGACGCTGAATTAGTGCCGGGATCGTAGCTATGTCAGAGATGAGCAGGTCGGCCGAAAGATCCAATGACATCTCAGCGACTTGGGTCGCCACGAGGACGCAGGGCTCACCTTTTTTCTTGAACCTCCTGATGACTTCCGAGTGGACCCGCGTGCGGTCCTTGTAGCGGAAGCGTGAATGATAGATACCGATGAAGGGTCGGATATCCGCGAGTCTTTCATGACAAGCTTGATAGGAGCGAACCGCCCGGTCGACTTGATTGCGTACCCAGAGAACCTTGCCGAGAGCAGGGTCTTCCAGGCAACGTCGGATGTGTTCCCACACGTCCTCCTCGCTCAGTAATTCGGGCTTCGCATAACGCAATCGCAATTCGTGCTCTTTCGGCCCCTCGACGATCCGCAGGTCAGGTCGAACGTCCCCGATGGCCTTACGCCGGGCCTTGGGCAGAGAAGCCGTCATGAGCAAGACCGGGACTCTCGGGAACGTCTCCAGGAACATCAGAAGGTGGCCGAACAATTCCTCGTCGTAGGCATGAATCTCGTCGAAGACGATCGCTGATTGCATGATCGCAGGGAAGCTGTAGACCGGGCGTCGGGCATTGGCCATCAGGCCGAGGACCGTATCCGCCGTGCCCACGACGAGGGGTGTTCCCCAGAGGTCGAGGGACTCGATCTTGTCCGCCTGGGCCTTGAGCATCTCCTCGGCCTGCTCGGATGCATTCGACTTTTCCCGACTTTCCTCCTGGGGAGCCGTCTCCTCGGCCACGAATGTGAGGTCGACCGCCGATCGAGAGTGCGACAATCCCTTGAGCTTCGGTGAAACGCCGCAGGCGAGCGCGTAGTCCTTGAAATGCTCAGTCGCCGTTCCGGTTGTCGGCAGGGTGAAGAGTAAGCGGAAATTCGTCCACCCTTTGTCGGCCCAAGCCTGGCACCAACGTCGTGCCCAGAGGTATGCCGCCAGACTCTTGCCCGATCCGCATCCGGCGACTGCGAGCGTCAGATAGGATTGAGGTGGAGAGGTGAAATCGAACTCCGCGACGTCTCGCTGAAAGCCTCGGAATTCAAACCCGGGTGGGAAACCGTCCGGGTCCTCGGGGCGTGCGACATCCTCCTCAGCGCGGTCCCATGCGTATCGCCTCATGAGTTCGTCCAGGTCGGCCGGGTCGAGCCCCATTGAGAGCGTCTCGACAACAAACTTGGTGATCGGCCGACCATTGAGCGCATCGTAACTGCGTGCGTAGGCGCTTGCACAGACATCGGCAGCGATGCCGATCGTCTTCATGATCCCGATCGAGCGATCAAACTCGGGGGCGGCATGCTCCTCGGCCCATGCCTTGAACTCCACTCTCATCGCGCTGACAGCTTTAGTGGCCTCGATGTCGCACTCGCCGCTGAATTTCTTGATCTTCAATGTGAGTGGCAAGGCACCCAGGTCATTAATGTCGAGGCCCAAGCGTTGACCCATCTCCGAAAGAATCGCCCGAAAATCCCGGTGGCCGAGATAGACCTCAGCGGGGGGTGACTCCTTGGCTTTCAAATAATCGCCACCGAATTTGCGATGATGACCGACTGCCGCCCAGAGGGAGGGATACAACAAATCGGGTCCGTAACTGGATTCGAGCCAACCCCATATCGGAGTCAACCTAACAATCAGCCCAGAGATCGCTTCGTGACGAAGGATCTGATTGAATTCGGGGTTCCCCTCGACCATCGCGAGGAAATGACTGTTTGCCTTCCCCAAATCCTGGAGCCAAAAATTCAGGCGCGTCGATTTGACGAACGGTTCCCACATCGAGTCCGGCAATCCAGCGTTTCCCATCGCCCGTTGACCGATCGCTTTGAGAATCGCATCGCCCGCATCCGCAACGTCACGAGTATGGTTCGTGAGCAGGGCGTACGCCGGCGTATGCCCCGAATCTCGGAATGATTTGGCGAGAAGGTTCTGGGATCTCATCGAACTCTCCGATTGAAGGGATCTCGCGGGCGGGATGCGGCGTCATCGTCGAAGCGATTATGCCCAAGTTTGTGGACTTGGCGCTCTTTTCCTGGTGCTCAACACGGCATCCCGCCCACGTGATCCAATAAACAGACTCGCGAGGCATCGGTTGTGGAGGCCGAAGTTTCGAAGGTTGGACCCTTCTCCACGACCTATCGGGCGGTACCTCCCGATAGCTCTCCCCGCCAGGCCGATGCAGGATAAGAGTGAAATGACTCTTTGTCAATGCCAACCCATGCGCGCCATTACGAACACCCCGCACCCCATCCGCCTGCGGCTCCCGAGGCCGCGTTCCTGGACGATCAGCGAGTCCTCGGCGGTCAGCCCTTCGATTCCGACGGCGTAGCCGACGATCTTCCGGCCCTTGATCCGGAGGACGCGACGGGTCGGCTGGCCCTCGCGAGCGGGGTCGGTCGAGGGCAGGAGCTTCGGCACGGCCGAGACCCCGTAACCGGCCAGTTGGCGGCGGATGCTCTCCTCGAAGGCCGCCGGCTCGACGAGCCGCCCGATTGTCACGAGCCGTGCCGCCAGCCTCGCGGCGGGGCGGAGCGGCTCGACACGGGGGATGCCGACCGACAGATGGTCGCCCTCCAGGTCGATCCGGGAGCCGGCCAGCTCCAGATACGACCCGATCTCTTCCGATGGCAGCCGGAGCCTCAGCCGCGACTGCGGGACGAGCGTCAACCGCCGGGGTTGCATCCGAATCCCCCGGATCGGATGGACGCCGACCCGTCGATCGCCGTGGAGTTGGGGCACCACCCGGCAGAGCGCACCGAACAGGGCGTAGCCGTAATCGAGCGGGATCGTCGATCCCTGGAGGGCAAAGGTGAGGTCAATCGTCGGCATCAGTTCGGCTCTCCCGGCTCGTGGTTTGGCTGGTCCGGCGACGACGTCGATCGGGGCGGGGCGACCCCCGAGATCCGGCGGTCGGGCCCACGCCGTCGGCGGGGGTCGCATAGGCCGCCGCGAGGTCCCGCAACTCCCTCGCGATCTCAAGCCGCAGCGACTCCGGTTCGAGGACGACCGCCCGGGCGCCGAAGCCCAGAATCCAGCGTTTGATCTCCTCGGTCCCGGAGATGCGGAACTCCGCCACGACGGAGCCGTCCGGCTGGGGGGTCACCCGCTGGCTCGCGTGCCAGCTCGACTCCTGGACGTAGCGCGCCGCCGCCGGCCCGAATCGGACCCTGACCTCGGTCGGCTCGCCGTCGCCCCTGTAGGCCGCGAACGCCGAGGCCATGTGCGTCGACAGGTCGAAACCCTCGGGGCGGGGCGCGGCCCGGCCGACCTCGACCTCCTCGATCCGGTCGACCTTGTAATGCTTGATCTTGCCGTCCTTCGGGGCGAGGGCGACCAGATAGAGGGCCCCCCGATGATAGATCATGCCATAGGGATGGACATCGCGGCCGGTCGCCTCCGGGGCCCCCTCCGAGCGATAGAGCACCCGGGCCTCCTTGCCGTCCTCGATGGCGACCCTCAGCCCTTCGATCAGCTCGGACTTCGACGCGTAGTCGCGGAGCCCGACCCCGGTCTCGTGGAAGGCGGTCGAGAAGCGCCCGACGTATTCCAGGGCCCCGGCCCCGAGCACGGCCCGGATCTTCTGGAAGGCTTGCTGGGCGGCGTCCCCGAACGGCGTGCCCGCCAGGGGTTCGAGCAGCCGCCGGCCGAGATACAGGGCGATGGCCTCGTCGAAGGTGAAGGCGAGCGGCGGCTGGTCGCGTGCCCCCCTGATCCTCCAGGTCTTCCGCCCGTAATCGCCGACGGCCTCCTCCAGCGGGAATCCGACGCGACGGAACACGTCGAGGTCTCGGCGGACCGTGCGCCCGGTGACGCCCAACTCGTCGGCCATCTGGCGGATCGAGAGGCCCAGGTGTCGCGAGGCGAGGGCCCTGAGCAGGGCCCACTGGCGCCTCAGGCAGTTCTCATCGCGCATGCTGGGTGAACCTGTCCAGAGATCTTGCCGAAGGTCCCGGAGAATACTCGAACGGCCGACCGGATGCAGTCCTCGGGACCCTGGCTTGCATCGAAGGTCTCGTTAGTCGGCGCCGCCGAGGGACATGATACCCGGGGGGGCGGACCGGGTGTGTCACACCCAACTTGTGTACACTACTCGGCACAGGACGCGAGGTGGCGCTCGTTGGGGCAATCGGGGCGACTTTCGCTTCTTCCGCCGAAGAGTCTGTATCGGCCGCCGCCCTCGCTGAGCGTCCGATTCTTCGAGACCGGATCATGGCCCTTGAGTCTACTGGGACGTTTCCAGGAGGGTTCGGTTTTGGGGCCCCGCGAGGATCTCGTCGGGCGGCCTCGGGTTCCATGTCGGCCCGGCAACCGGACGGCCCTGTGGACCATGGTCGGTCGAACTACCGATCACGATCGTCGCACTCCGCCGTGGGGCCTGCCTTGTTCGAGACACGGCGAGCTTCGAGCGACCGACTCGACGCCCGGCATTGGCCGCGCAAAGGACCTGAAACCGGCGGCAGGGCCCGGCCATCCCCCGGGTTTGCGGGTCGAGGGAGGGCTTACTGGCGGCCGGCAAGGATTCAGGCCGGCAAACCGGCGGCCGGGCCGATCCTCCGAAGCCGATGAGCAAGTTTCGCCCCTGTCGTCCCATCTATCAAGCGATGGGCACGTGATCGCTTCATTCATCTAAATATCTGCCACAAATTCTGTCATACCCTGTGAAGACGAGTTAGCCCTCGGCGGTCTTGCGCCGCCGGGGCCAGCACCCCCGCCGGTCGGTGGGGGTGCTGGTTGAGCTGGCTCGTCTGCGGCCGACGATCTTCCCCACATCGTAACCCGCGAGGAGGCCCACCTTGAGCCACATCATGACTGTCCACACCGAAGTCCGCGATCCTATCGCCGTCTTCGCCGCCTGCCGCCGCCTCGGCCTGCCCGAGCCCGTCCACGGGACGGCCAAGCTGTTCGAGGGGCAGGCCACCGGCCTACTGGTGAAGCTGCCCGGCTGGCTCTACCCCGTCGCGTGCGACACAGCGACCGGCGAGTTGCGCTACGACAACTACAACGGTTCGTGGGGCGGAGAGGAGCACCTCGACCGCTTCAAGCAGTCTTACGCGGTGGAGAAGGCAATGCTTGAGGCGAGAAAAAAGGGGTACTCCGTCAGCGAGCAATCTCTCGAAGACGGCAGCATCCGCCTCCAGATCGTCGCGTCGGCCTGAACCGAACGCCGATCGCCGATACCGCCCGCCTCGACTTCGACCGACGCCCTCCCGTCCACCCCCCTCACCGACCCACAGATCGGAGAAGGTCCCATGCCCCGGATCATCGAGGTCACGGTCTCGCCGAAGGGCGAGGCGACGGTGCAGACCAAGGGCTACACCGGCGGCGACTGCCTGGCCGCCAGCCGGTTCCTGGAGCAGGCCCTGGGGATCTCGGCTGTCGACCGCAAGACCGCCGAGTTTTTCCAGGGCCAGTCCACCGACCAGGCCCTCACGCAGTCCCAATAATCCCCGTGCATCGCACCCGGTCCTGAGGAGCCACACCATGCTCGACGCCGACATCTCGGCGGGGGCCCTGGCCCTCGTCGAGCGGATCGCCGGGGCCATCCGACAAGAACTCGGCGAGGAGGTCGACGCCTACCCCGGCTGCCGGGCCCCCGAGGGGGCCGATCCGCTCAACCGCGTCTTCGGGGCCATCGTCCGATCGCTCCTGGCGATGGATGGGGTCTCGGGCGGCGACCTGGCGGGGTCCGTCTCCCGGACGCTGCTCCGGGTCGCCTCCCGGCGGCTGGGAGCCGAGGGCCGGGACGACCTCCAGATCAGGACCCTGATCGAGGAGGAGCCCGGCCATCCCGACG